>Ga0256405_10001847_pt1 | contig 54004 bp, 55 predicted proteins | sample RumenRJG_02DNA_FD_189096 | JGI IMG/M metagenome (GOLD analysis project Ga0256405, IMG submission 189096) | Bovine rumen microbial communities from Lethbridge, Alberta, Canada - RJG_02 | ecosystem: Host-associated > Mammals > Digestive system > Stomach > Rumen | place: Canada: Alberta... | reverse complement strand
AACAATTAAACACATTTTTGCATTTCACTGCGTGCCAATCAGAAAATCTTTCTCTAGAATCAGAATTCCGTTTGTCAAGATTTTTTACTTTTTTCGTCAAGATTTAGGGCCGATTTTGGAAGTTACAGTTTGTAAGCAGTAATTGCTCTCCTAAGCTTAGGGGAGCTGTCACGAAGTGACTGAGGAGGTAATTTAGTTCATAGTGCATAGTTCATAGTCTTTAGTAGTGCACAGTTAATAGTTAAGGTTAAGGTTCCCATTCCCGTTCCCGTTCCCGTTCTCGTTAAAGTTAAAGTTAAAGTTCCCGTTCTCGTTAAAGTTAAAGTTAAAGTTAAAGTTCCCGTTCCCGTTATCGTTAAAGTTAAAGTTCCCGTTCCCGTTATCGTTAAAGTTAAAGTTCCCGTTCCCGTTAAGGTTAAGGTTAAAGTTAAAATTCTGCTATGAAAACTTTGGTTTTATCTTGAAATTATCTAACTTTGCATTTTAATTAAGTTATGTTCAGCTTAATTTATTAGATTATGAAAAAAACACAAGAAAAAAATAGCGAGCAGAAAGAACGTAGACCAAATGCTATTGGCAATACTTTTTTTACAAAAGACGTTAAACAGGCCATTGAGGTTATGCAAAAGGGTGGGGTGATACTTTATCCTACAGATACGGTCTGGGGTATAGGTTGCGATGCAACAAACCCAGAGGCTGTAAAAAGGGTGTATGAGATAAAGCAGCGTGAAGACTCGAAGTCGCTGATATGTCTTGTTGACAGTGATGCTCGCTTACAACGATATGTGCGCAATGTGCCTGATGTGGCTTGGGATTTGATGGAATACGCAACACGTCCTACAACACTTGTACTTGATGGAGCTGTCAATCTGGCTCCTAACTTGGTGGCTGCTGATGGGTCAATAGCAATGAGAATAACGCGTGATTTGTTTTCTCGTGAATTGTGCTATAGGTTTCAGAAACCAGTAGTATCTACAAGTGCAAACATTAGTGGCAAGCCTACTCCAAAGCGTTTTACGGAGATAAGCCCTGAGATACTTGAGGCTGTTGACTATGTTTGTACTTCGCGCCGAGAGGAAAAGAAGCCACATACTCCTTCGGTCATAATAAAGCTTACAGCCAAAGGCGAGGTTACTATTATAAGAGATTAAAGAATTGAAGATTTTCCGAGAATGAAACAATTTGAAGATTACCTTAACAAATTCATAAATTGGCGGGAGAAACATATTTCTGACCGTCAGTTTATTCTTGTGTTAAGCCTTCTCGTTGGTTTCTTTGCAGCTGTTGCAGCTTTTGTTCTTCACTGGTTGATTGACAAGATAGAATGGATTCTGACGTCGCGATTCTCAATCACGTCTTTCAACTGGCTTTATCTTGTCTTTCCTGTAGTGGGTATTTATCTTACATCGTTATTTGTAAAATATATTGTAAAGGATAACATCAGTCATGGTATTACGCGCATACTCTATGCTATAAGCCTGAAACGAAGCAGGTTAAAAAAACATAATACTTGGACTTCGGTTGTTGCATCAAGTCTTACTATTGGTTTTGGTGGTTCTGTTGGTGCCGAAGCTCCTATTGTCCTTACTGGTTCTGCCATTGGCAGTACGCTTGGACAGTTATTCCGCATGAACAATAGAACACTTATGCTGCTTGTGGGATGTGGAGCGTCTGCGGCAATTGCTGGAGTATTCAAGGCACCTATTGCCGGACTTGTCTTTACTATTGAAGTGCTGATGATTGACCTGACTATGGCATCGCTGATGCCTATACTAATAGCCAGTGTAACAGCCACTTGTTTTACTTATATATTTATTGGAAACGACTCTTTGTTCAATTTCCATCTTGACAGCGCTTGGACAATTGAGCGAGTTCCTGCTAATATCTTTCTCGGTATAGCCTGCGGACTTCTTAGTTTCTATTTCATCAGGATGATGACTTTCTGCGAGAATGGCTTCGCTAAGTTGAAAAATCGCAGATATGCTAAACTGCTGATTGGCGGATTAATGCTTAGCACGCTGATTTTCCTTTTCCCTTCTCTTTATGGTGAGGGCTACAACAGCATAAACATCTTATTGAGTGGAACTTCTGAAGCCGACTGGGATCAGTTGCTCAATAATTCTTTGTTCTATGGCAATAATCAACTGCTGATACTCTATATAGCTTTAGTGCTTTTCACTAAGGTCTTTGCAACTTCTGCAACAAATGGTGGCGGAGGATGTGGTGGAACATTCGCACCATCGCTTTTCATCGGTGCCTTTTGCGGATTCCTTTTTGCTCGGCTTTGGAATATGTATGAGATAGGTAATATCTTCATACCAGAAAAAAACTTCACTCTGCTTGGTATGGCAGGAGTAATGGCAGGAGTAATGCATGCTCCTTTGACAGGTATATTCTTGATAGCAGAGCTTACTGGCGGTTACCAGTTGTTTATTCCTTTGATGATTGTGAGTATATGCTCATATCTTACAATATACATATTTGAACCTCATAGCATTTATGGAATGCGACTTGCTCGTCAAGGCAAGCTTATTACTCATAATACCGACCGTTCTATATTGACACTCATGAGTTTAGAGAGTTTGATTGAACGTGATTTTACGGCTGTGTCGCCAGACTTAACTCTGTCTAAACTGGTACAGAAGATAAGCAATAGCAAGACCAGTTTGTTGCCTGTGCTTGACGATGGAGGACACTTGCTCGGAGAGGTTGATTTCAATAAGATTAGACATATTGTATTCAGGACAGAGTTATATCATCATTTCAATGCTGCCCAGCTTATGAGTCCTCCTGCTGCTCTATTGGGAGATAATGACAAGATGGAGGATGTCATGGAAAAATTTGATGCTACAAATGTTGAACAGCTACCTGTTGTTACAACCGACAGGAGGCTGATAGGATACGTTGACCGCACAAGAATGTATACAGTATATCGTAAGCTTGTAGCAGACTATTCTACAGAGTAGTTTTTCTATTGATGGTCTTGTTTAGTTGTGAGTGGTTCGTAATTAAAGATTAAAGATTAAAGTTCCCGTTAAGGTTAAAGCTATGTTCCCGTTCCCGTTAAGGTTAAAGTTAATAAAATATGGAAAAGAAAGATCTTAGAATAATTTTCATGGGTACACCAGAGTTTGCAGTTGCTACTCTCCAGTCACTTTTAGATAATGATTATAATGTCGTTGCCGTAGTTACACAACCCGATAAACCTGTGGGCAGACATGCCAGCGTATTGCAACCTTCACCTGTAAAGAAACTTGCTTTGACTAATGGTCTGCCTGTACTCCAACCAGAGAAAATGAAAGATGAAGTCTTTCTTCAACAACTACGCGATTACAGTGCTGATATTCAAGTTGTTGTGGCATTTAGAATGTTGCCAGAAGTTGTGTGGAGCATGCCACGTTTTGGCACATTTAATGTTCACGCAGCATTGCTTCCACAATATAGGGGAGCAGCCCCTATTAACTGGGCTGTAATAAACGGTGAGACTGAGACTGGTGTTACTACATTCTTCTTAGATCACGACATTGATACAGGTCGCATAATTCTTCAGCACAAAATGCCAATTCCCGATGATGCAGATGTGGAATATGTTTATGATGGTCTGATGAATTTAGGTGCCAATGCTGCAATCGAAACACTTGAGAGAATTGTAGAAAATGATGGTTTTATAGAGTCAATGCCACAAGAACAATTTATTGCCGATGAGACTAAGCTCAATCAGGCACCTAAGATTTTTAAAGATACTTGTCGCATAGATTGGAACCAGACTTCAAAGAAAATATATGATTTCATAAGAGGATTAAGTCCATATCCAGGTTCTTGGACAACATTATACGAAATTGATAACTCTAATAAGACGCAAGTGCTAAAAATATTCAAGGGGTTAAAGACTGCTCGTCCTTCGACGTCTAAAGCGGGTTCGCTCGTAGTGGATAAGAATCATTTGTATGTCAATACCGCCGATTGTCAGTTAGAACTCATTGAAATACAGTTGAGTGGTAAGAAAAGAATGTCAGCTCGCGATTTCCTTAATGGCTTCAAAAATATTGAAACATACGAGTTGCAATAATTTTAACTTTAACCTTAACGGGAACGGGAACATAGCTTTAACCTTAACGGGAACTTTAATCTTTAATCTTTAATCATGAACTATTCTTTATTCAAGAACCACTCACAACTAACCACTGAAAAACTACGTTTTTCTTGTAGCATTAAATAATAAATCGTATCTTTGCACCTGCAAATTAGATAACTTTTTCCTTTCTGCGAGATACCCTCTCTAAGGCGGTTTGTGAGAACGTCGTCAATGCATCATGAGAATTACTGCTAAGTGGCTTTCAAATTAATATTGATTGTCGCTTAATGATGTTTTGTCGCAACTCCCAATCGCAGAAGGTTTAAGTATTAAAACGCATAAAGCTCTATAATTACAGAGGTGTATGAGTTCTGCATCTTTTCAGATTATAAAGAACTCAATAATCCTTACTTAGAATAAATCAATTGCTTTTATGAAAATAGGACTTTTAAAAGAGACTAAGTCGCCAGTCGACAATCGTGTAGCTTTGTCTCCAAAACAAGTGGCTCAACTGAACAGCACATATAAAGATTCACAAATTGTTGTTCAGTCAAGTGATATTCGTGCATTTTCTGACGATGAGTATCGTAAAGAGGGTATAGAAGTTGTTGATAATGTCAATGACTGCGATATCCTGTTTGGAATTAAGGAAGTTAAGATTAGCAATCTGATTCCAAATAAGCATTATTTCTTTTTTGGTCACATAGCGAAGATGCAGTCTTATAATCGTCCGCTATTACAGGCAATACTGAAGAATAATCTTACATTTTCAGACTATGAGTATCTCGTAGATGATAAAAACAGACGACTCTGTGCTTTCGGATGGTGGGCTGGTATCGTTGGAGTTTATTACACATTGCGAGGATATGGACTTAAAACAAAAGAGTTTGAGCTTTTGAAGCCAGACTTGAAATTTACATTAGATATTTTGAAGGCAGAATTGAAAAAAATAAATCTGCCAGCCCTTAAAATTCTAATTACAGGTAATGGAAGGGTATCTCAGGGAGCACAATATATTTTAAATGAAATAGGAGCCGAAAGATTAGATGAAAGCCAATATTTATCTTCATCAAAAGTAAACAAATTGTCTTATTTTGTTGCTGATTCCGATATTCTTGTAAAAGAAAAACAAGGAAAGCCATTTGTAGAAGCAGATTTCTTTGCAAATCCTCAGAATTACGAAAGCGATTTCTACAGATTTGCTATTCATGCAGATATCCTCTTGTCTTGCCATTTCTGGTCATCAAAAGCGCCTGTATACCTTACAGAGGATATTATGCGTGATGAGAAACTTCATATCAAGATTGTTGGAGACATTACATGCGATATTTGTGGAAGTATAAAGTCAACGATTAGGTCGTCAACTCATGCAGACCCATACTATGATTATAATCCCCTTACAGAAAAAGAGGAACCAGCATTCTCTTCCGACAAGAATATTACAGTAATGGCTGTTGACACTTGTCCAAATGCTCTTGCTATTGATGCAAGCTGTTTTTTTGGCGAAATGTTGACAAAACATGTCTTCATCCCATTATTAGAAGGACGATATACAGATGTGATAAATCGGGCAACTATAGTAAAAGATGGAGAACTGACACAAGCATTCCAATATCTTGAAAGTTTTGCAAAAGGGGTTTAAATATCAAACTTCTTTGATGGCCAGTCACGATGAATCCACGTCAACATTCATGTTAAGTATTGTAAAAGCCTTTGAATAATAATTTTTCTTTTGTTTATATCATTGCATATACATGAATCTACTCAACTAACGAAGACTGAGTGTTTGTAGTTCCCTTAGGAAGCCTTAAGGATTAGTTAAATGATTATAAGTTTTCTATAATCATTCATTGATGTCACAATTTTGTTAGTGAATGGCATCAAATGGATTCTCTCGCATAACTACGGAATTGTACTACATAATATGGTATTGTCAGAGAGGGTTTGGAAGGTTTTGATGTGAAACTCTTATTGTTTTTTTAATTTAATAATCACTAGCCAACCAAATAAATAAAAATGTTTTAATTTAAAATGGTTAAAGATACATTAAAGACTAAAGCTATTTCAGGAATTGTATGGACATCATTGCAAAAATATTCTGAAATGACAATACAATTCTTTTCTGGTATAATTTTAGCGCGTTTACTTACACCGCATGATTATGGTTGCATTGGTATTATTTTAATCTTTGTCGTTTTAGCAGAATCTATTATTGATGGGGGATTTGGTTCTGCATTAATACAAAAAAAACGACCTACTCAATTAGACTACTCAACTATTTTTTTTTGGAATATAGGAATTTCTTGTATACTATATTTATGCTTATACCTTGCTTCTCCTTTTATTTCGCATTTTTATGGTATCCCAGAGCTAAAGGAAATCTTAAGAGTTCAAGGATTAATTCTGTTCATTTATGCATTTACTATTGTACAAAAAAATCAGCTTCAAAAAAAATTACATTTTAAGATAATATCAATAGTTTCAATTATTACATCATTATTGTCTTTCATTATTACGTTACTAATGGCATTGAATGGCTTTGGGGTTTGGTCTTTGGTTACTCAAAATATTGTTATAGTAGCATTTCCTGCTGTTTTTTTCTGGTTTTATGTAAAATGGCGTCCTGTTTTACAATTCTCATTGTCTTCATTTAAAGAGTTGTTTAACTTCGGTTTTTTTATGTTTTTGACCCAATTACTTAACAATATTGGAAATGAAATACAGGGACTGTTGATTGGATATTTTTATCCCCCTTCTACTATGGGCTATTATACTAAAGCTTATAATACCCAAAGAATGGCATCAACAAGCATTTCTAAAATTTTAGTGCAGGTTACATTTCCAGTATATGCAGAATTGCAAGATGATAAACAATCACTTATAAAAATAATAAAACGGCTGACAATGACATTAGCGCATATAATGTTTCCTTTCATGTTCATTCTTATTATTTGTGCAAAACCAATTTTTACTTTATTATATTCCGACAGGTGGATTGATAGTGTACCTTATTTTCAAATTTTATGTTTGGCAGGAATGGCATTTTGCCTTCAGTCAATAAATAATCAGTCTATTTCTGCAATTGGAAAAAGCAAGACTTTATTTGGATATACTTTTTTAAAACGTATCGTTGGCATTTTGTTTGTTGTAGTTGGTTTATTAATATATGGAATAAAAGGACTTCTTATCGGTATGGTTTTTAATACATGGTTTTCATATATAGTTAATATCGCTCTCGTATCAAAGTATATCGGATATAAGTGGTGGCATCAATTATTAAATTTAATGCCATCAATGATACTTTCAATATTTATTATGATTGTTTGTCAATTCATTAGTTCTGTTTGTGGATTAACTTTGTATATTGATGGGTTAATGAAATCTGTATTATTCATAATATTGTATGCCTTTCTGTCGAAGATTTTTAATTTGGAAGCAGCTCGATACGTAGGCTCTATTTATTCTACGTTGTTAAATGAAACCTTAAAAAAGAAAAAACAAGTTGTTTGAATAATACAAAACTATTTAATTATTTTGTCTTAGTGATTAATACAACTCATAACATACAAATTGTTAAAAAACCAGAATATATTACCTGGAATTATATTAGTAAGGTTATCTATGCATCTCATGCACAGAATAGAGCGAATGGTTTAGATATTCGAAATGCACATTTAACTGGTGATGACTTGCAGGAAAGTCTAGGAGACGATGGAGAATGTTTTGTCGCCCTTAATGATAAGGATGAAGTTGTTGGCACTTGCTCAGTTGCTTTCCATCAATTAAATCGTTGGTATGCAAAAGGTAGATATGCATATCTAACATTAGATGCTGTACTCCCATTATATACAGGATGTCACATATATTCAAAACTTTCGCATGTAAGACAGAATTTTATTGAAGATAATGTCTGTGATGGCATGTATATTAATATTGCAGAAGGAAATTATTTACGAAGAAAGATTGCACAAAAAGAAGGTTTTAAACAGATTGAGTTACGACGGACTTTATATAACGCTCATTATTATTTAGTTTATATAAAATGGTTTAATAAAAAACATCACCCTTTCTTTATAAATATTGCTTTCCTATATTCAAGTATTAAATTAAAAATATTGCTGTTTTTTAAAGATCATGTTTTATGGATAAAACATCGCCGATTATCATAATTGGACAAAATTATTGTACTTCTTTAGGCATTATTGATGCATTGGGAGAGGCAGGATATAGATGTGAACTTGCAAAGAGAATTGGAGCTTGGAAGCCTCATTTTTGTCCAGATTTACGTAGTAAGTATGTTGACAAAGCCATGTTCATAAAAGTTGATGAGGATGATAAAATGACGAGTTTTCTAATTAATAATTATTCAGAAAATTCAAAGAAAAAACTTATTATCCCTTCTGATGATTTTAGCGCGGCATTATTAGATAGAAATCTTGATAAATTATCTGATTTTTTTATTTTTCCAAATGTCAAAAACAAAGAAGGTGCATTGTCTAAATATATGAATAAGATGTTGCAGAAAGAAATAGCTACTAAGTGTAACATGTCTGTAACTAGTTCATGTATCATAGAGGTGATACGTGGGAAGCATATTACAATTCCTAGCAATATACAATTCCCATGCTTTACGAAACCACACACAAGCATAATGAATCCTAAAACATATTGTAAAAAAATTGATTCATATGATGATTTACAAAAATTCCTGTTAGAAGTTGCTGATGAACGTGAAGTTTGCAACATTATTGTTGAGCAATATGTGGATGCTATTAAAGAGTACACAATACCATGCTTAAGTATTGGTGAAAATGTAATTATACCTGCAGTAATTGAAAAAATAAGGATTGGTAAAGGAGAACATCGTGGTGTAACTATTTCGGGAAAAGTGCTTGATATTAATACTGTAGGCGAATATGCTAAGTATATATCAAAATTTATTCAACACATAGGTTTTCAAGGAATCTGCGATATAGAATTAATAAGAAGTAAAGAAAAGATATATTTTAATGAAATAAATCTGCGCAATGGTGCAGCAGCATACAGTGTTACAAAATCTGGCATTAACCTTCCTGCTACTTATGCAGATTATATATTTGAAAGAAAATCGTTAAAAAATAATAATCACGATTTTAAATTCAATTCAATTTTTGTTAATGAAAAAGCTGCATTGGATAATTATATTTCAGGTTTTTCTTCTTTTAATACGTTGTATAAAACACTAAAGTATGCAGATATTCATTTCCTTCTAAAAAAAAGTGACATTACAGCAATGATTTCTTTCTCTTTACTTTTTTGTTCAAATGTGTTAAAAAAAATCATAAAAACAAAGATTTATAATGATAGATGATAATAATAAATCGTTAGGTTATATACATAATGAAGGTCTCACTATATTGGATGAGATACATAAAATATGCTCTGAAAACAATATTTCTTATTTTTTAGATAGTGGAACTGCTCTCGGCGCAATTCGTCATAATGGTTTTATACCATGGGATGATGATATTGATATTGGTATGTTGCGAGACGATTATGAAAGGTTTGTACAAATAGCCAAAACAAAACTCAATACTGATTTTTATCTTCATTCCTATGAAACAGATCCAAATTTCCCGAAATTCTATATAAAGATTAGAAAGAATGGGACAATAATGCATGAAAACGGAGATGAATGTTATAATCATCAAGGTCTATGGGTTGATATTTTTCCTTTTGACAATGTCTCTAATATACATTGTATTGCACTGTTTGAGATTAAAGTAGGAAGGATACTTCGTAGATTATATTTTAATAGAATAAAAGAAACCAAATGCTTATCTCCCAAAAGTAGGCTATTGCATTATTTAATTTGCTGGATTCCAAAATCGTGGCTAAGACATTTATTTGAAAGTTTCTGTTTATTGCACAATGCATCAAAAACAAGACATCTAACGTGTTTTGCATATAAGATGGCTAGAAACATGGATCTGTTGTTTTCGAGGACTGATTTTGATTTTTTTCCTCTTCATAAGTTTGAGGATAGAACCTATACAATTATGAACGGATATAATAATTATCTAAAAATAATGTATGGAAATTACATGGAATTACCGCCAGAAAAAGAGAGAATTGGACATATAGCCGATACATCATTATAGTGGGAGAAAAAATATTAAATTATTAGTAATGTTTGTTTTTGATTTTGATTATGTCATATTAAATATTATACTATTGCTTCTATTTTGTTATAGTGGCAATAAAATTTCTAAAGGATCTAATTATTGGGCATACTCTATCCCATGTATAATATTATATACATTTGTACTAGGATCTCGATATGGAAGAGGTAACGATTATTTTCATTATGTTGATGTGTATTTATATGGTTTAGGATACGAACAGAAGCTATTCACATGGTTTAATAATATATTGAAAGATATTAATATCAACCCATATCATATTTTTTATTTCTACGCATTTTGCTTTATAAGTTCGGCTTTTATTTTCTTCAAATTAATAAATAAAAATTATCTTAAATATATTATTCCGTTATTTTTAATTGCAACTATAAAATTTGAAGAATATCAAATACGTCAAGCATTTGGTTTTGCTTTTATATTCTTTTTTATTTATGAATTATTTAAAGATGACACTACAAACAAAATTATACCATTCAGAAAAATTATATTATGTTTTACTTATGCTATAGCTGTTTATAGTGTCCATTCGGCAAATATATTTATAATTGTTGTAATTTTCGTTTTCTATCTATATGGCAAAAGATTAATTCCACTTTATATCTCAATCCCTCTCTATATATATGCTTCTTACTATATTTCATATTATACAAACATTGAGTTTATAAATCCTTATCTTGAATATTTTGGAAATCAAAATGAACTTTTTTCGACTTATGTGGAAAATTCAGATAAATGGTTTAGTGCAGAAGGATATGATTCAAAATATTTGCGAAATAATGCAATTAAGTTGTTTGAAACTTTAGGTAATATATCTTTGATGTACTATTTATATAAAACACTCAAATTGTTGAGCAATGATAAATGGGCATATAGTTTATCAAATACATATATTGTTGGTTCTATTTTTATGCAATCATTTATGCAACTTGAATTGTTAAATAGAATGGGAGGAAATTTATTAATGTTTTGGTTTGTGCCACTGTCAATTGTTTTATATAATTTTAGGAAAATGCGTTATAGTCTCATAGAAAAAATAACATTTGTGTTCTTGTTATTCTGGGTATATGAATATTTAAAATATTTATTTTATAGGAGAGAAGAAATGATTTATTTCTTATGGGATATAGCTACGTCTGACTATTGAAAATGTTGATAATAACAGATCGTATATGAAAAAAATACTTTTTATAGACAATAATCAGTTTGGATATTTAATAGATACTTATTCATATTGTTTATATTTGAAAGATAAATATAACATTACATATTTATGTTTCAAAAAAAAGGAAAAATGCATTGATTTAGATAATATTAACATAATATATGTAAGTTATAAAGGGAATAAAGTAGTCAGGGGATGCCGTTTCTTTCTATATGCAATATTTAATATGATATTTTTTAAGGGTTTTATATTTGTAGTTTATTTTCCTGGTTTTGAGATTTTAAAAAAAATACTGCCATGGAAAAAAATGCATTTAGATATAAGGACTTTATCTGTTAATAAGGATAAGAAAGAAAGAATTATACATGATAATAGGTTGCGTTATGCTGTGAAAATATACGATTCCGTTTCTGCAATATCTAGAGGGGTGATTTCTAAACTAGGCAGCAGTAAAAAAATAGATTTATTACCATTAGGTGCAGATGTTATATCTAGCTCTAATAAAAGTTTTGATAGCATTAGATTATTATATATTGGTACTTTAAATGGTCGTGATATTATTAAAACAGTAATAGGTTTTGAATCTTTCATAAAAAAGCATATGGATTTGGATGTACATTACGATATTGTTGGATATGGGAAAAAAGAATATGATGAAATTAAAAACTATATAGATTTTCACCATTTAAATAATTATATAACGTTGCATGGGTATGTGTTACATAATCAACTTTATCCATTTTTTGAAAATAATAATATTGGAGTGTCATTTATACCAATGACTGAGTATTATGATTTGCAACCACCTACGAAAACATTTGAGTATATTTTATCAGGATTATATACTATAGCAACTCGAACACAAGCTAATCAAGAAGTTATTAATGAAAATAATGGTTGTATTATTAATGATACTCCAGAGGATTTTACAGAAGCTTTGAACCAAATCATAGAAAGAAAGAAAAAGTTAAATAGTGAAATTATTCGTAATTCTTTAACGAATTACTCTTGGAAGAATATTATTAAGAACTATTTAATTCCAATTATTAATAAATGAATAAGATTAAATACAAAAGAGTTCTGTTTATAGGTCCAGACTGTAAACAACCTAAAGGGGGTATTGCATCTGTTTTGCATACATATAGTATGATTTTTTGTCCATTTAATTTTATTGCTTCAACAAAAGGAGGAGGAATGATAAGATTATTTGGATGTTTTATACTCGCATTTTTTAAGTTTATATATTATATATTAAATTTACGAATAAAAATAATTCATATTCATGGTGCGTCTTATGGAAGTTTTTGGCGTAAGGCGGTATTTATTTTAACGGCAAAAATTTTCCGTAAAAAGGTAATATATCACATGCATGGTGGTGCTTTTAGGGTTTTTGCAGCCAAACATACAAAGATAGTTCCATTTATATTAAAAAAATGTGATATTATCATAGCTTTGTCAGAGTATTGGAGATCATATTTTAAAGATGAAATGAAGTGTAAGAATGTTGCTGTTGTTCCAAATATAATAGAAACTCCCAACGAAGATCATAGTATTCGTCCAACAGATATTTGTAATTTTCTTTTTTTAGGAAAGATATGCGATAATAAAGGTATTTTTGACCTTATAGATGTAATTTCCAAAAATAAAAAGAAATATGTGCATAGGATGAATTTATATATTGGTGGAGAAGGAGAAGTTGCCAGGTTGAAAAAGATAATATCGGAATATAAGTTAGATGATATTATTAAATATGTTGGTTTTGTGAGTGGCGAGCGAAAAGTTGAATTGCTGAACAAAAGCCATGTTTATATTTTACCATCATATATTGAAGGACTACCTATTTCAATATTAGAAGCGATGTCATATCATCTACCTGTTATTTCAACTAATGTTGGAGGTATTCCTGAAATATTGCATGATGGAGTAGAAGGACTTGTTGTGGAGCCTGGAAATAGACGTGAAATTGCTGAAGCTATAGATGCTATTATTTCTTCGGAAAAGATTAGAAATGAAATGGGCTGTAATGGATTTAAAGAAAGTATAAATCATTTTCCAAGTGAAGTGGAGAAAGAATTAAATAAATTATATTCAAGTCTATTATAAATTTGAATATGATACTTATTAAGTGTATAAAAGAGACACTAAAATTTTATGCGAAGTAAATTTTTTATAAGAAAGTATATAACGGAATTTGAAATATTGTGAGATAAAACATCATTAATTCATGAAAGGAATTATACTTTTTTTTGTCAGTATTCTTGTAAGACTTAAAATACTTACTCCTGTTAGGGTCGCAAAACTTAAATATATATTTAAGTGCCATAGAATCCCAAATTTTAAGCATCCTGTAGATATAAATGAAAAAATAAATTGGATGAAGTTTTACGGTGACACTTCGAAGTGGGCACTTCTTTCAGACAAATATCGTGTTCGTGAATATGTAAAAGAATGTGGTTTTGAGGATATTCTTATACCATTGATAGGAAAATGGGACTCTGTAGAAGAAATAGAATGGGATAAACTGCCAAATCAGTTTGTTATGAAATGCAATAATGGAAGTGGAGATGTTGTTATTTGCAGGGATAAAAGTAAATTAGACATAGAAAATATAAAGAAGCATTTTAATAAACATATACATGAAAAGTTGAGCGTAATATCTGGTGAACCACATTATTCGCGGATAAAACCATGTATTATTGCTGAAGAATTATTGGATGTATCTACTCAACCATGCAATTCTTCATCAATGGTGGATTACAAGTTGTGGGCTTTTAATGGTGAAGTTAAATTTATTCGATGTTATTGGAATCGTAATAATTATTATGCAAATGTAGCTATTTTTGATGAAAAATGGAAAAGTCATCCCGAATGGAATGTTTGGACAAGTCATTATATGAAGCCCAAAGAACTAATCCCGTGCCCTTCTTGTTTCGACAAATTAAAAGAGGTCGCAAGTTGCTTGTCAAAAGGACAGCCAGTAGCACGAGTTGATATGTATGTATGTAAGGATAAAGTATATTTTGGAGAAATAACTATGACCTCTAGTGGTGGGTATATGAATAGCTTAACACAAGACTTTCTCAATATAATGGGAAAATATACTAAACTACCAATAGATTAGAATATATGGGTAAAAGGAAAATATTGGCTGTCGCAAGTATTGGAGGACATTGGGTACAGTTACTTAGAATAAGTAGATCTTTAGAGAATAAATATGATGTTGTTTACTTGTCTACACATCCAAAGTGCTCTAAAATGGTTGAAGGCAATAAGTATTATTTAATTCAAGATTTTTCTAGATGGGATGCGTGGAAATTGATTCCGTCTTTATTTCGTAATTTATATATAATTCTTAAAGAAAGACCAGATGCAATTATTACAACAGGTGCAGCTCCTGGATTGATATGTTTATTTGCTGGTAAATTGTTATTCAAAAAAACAATATGGATAGACAGCATTGCAAATGTTCAGAATTTATCTGCCAGTGGAAGGATTGCGTCAAAATTTGCATCTAAGGTATATACACAATGGAAAGATTTGTCAAATGATAAAATAATTTTTGCAGGAAGTGTTTTAGGAGAAATATGATTTTTGTTACGATAGGAACACAAGCCCCTTTTGATAGATTTATTAAAATAATAGATGAAATTGCTCCATCTGTAAATGATGAAATTGTGGCTCAAGTGTATAAATGTAGTTTTGTGCCAAAGAATATTAAGATTGTTGATTTTCTTCCACCAGATGAATTTAATAAATTGTTTGATAGTGCAAAACTTATAATATCTCACGCAGGAATGGGGACTATATTGTCTGCACTACAAAAGAATAAGCCAATAATTATATTTCCACGAATATCTGCTTTAGGAGAGCACCGTAATGAACACCAGTTGGCTACAGCACAAAAATTAAAAGAACTAGGTTTTGTTTATGTTGCCATGAATGATGAGGAGTTAAAGGGGTATATTATGCAGAAGAATTTAGTCCCGTTACATATAATTGGTAATAAAGCAAGTCAATCACTAATAAAATCCATCGAAGAATTTGTAGGATAAATAACGCAGTGACTAAATTAAAAAATATTTAATAGACGATGTTAAGTTCTTAGGGTATTTTGAGAAACAGTTACTGGTATATATTGTAATCCATTTGAATAAGTGAATTTGGGTTTAATCATTATTGCATTTAAAGATATATAATATTCATAGCCGTAATTTATTTCCTTAATCCCCCATAAAAGTTTGACAAAAGAGTATCTTATGTAAGACTTTTCAATTATGAAAAAAATAATATTAACGCTATTCTATATATTGCTTTCCACTTCCAGCTTTGGAGGCAACAACTTTTTGAAAAAGCCACATTTAAAGGTGCTGGACATTGGCAATAGCTATACAGAAGACGCCACAGCATATCTAAAGCTTATTGTTGATAGCTTAAATGTTAATGTAGATGATATGTGTGTGTATAAGGCCTATAGAGGTGGGGCTTCTTTCAGAGATTGGTATAATGTGTATCATAATAAAGATAATGCTAATTATTCTATAAGCAAAGTAGTTGGCGGGCTTAACGCTAATGTGAAAGAAGGATCGGGCAGACCTTACGATGGGGCTTTGTTTAGAAGGTTACTAATTGAAGAAAAATGGGATTTGATAATTATACACCAGTATAGTGGATATTCTACTGCATACAATAAATGGACAAGGAAGGGTAATGACGGCTATTTAATAGAATTGCTAAAGATTATCAGATTGTTTCAACCACAATGTAAACTTGGTTTCTTGCTTATTCATAGCTATGCAAGTGACTATAAGCGAAATGCAGAGAAATCATCGTTGAAAAGATGGAATAATATAGCTTCTGTGGCGAGAAAGTTTGCAAGGAACTATCGTGTGGATATTGTTATTCCATACGGAACAGCAATACAAAATCTGAGGGCTACAGAGTATAATAACAGCATGGATCTGACTCGCGACGGTACTCATTTAGGAATGGGATTGGCAAGATATACTGCTGCATGTTGTTATTATGAAACACTGATTGCTCCAAGAACTGGGGTGTCAATGTTGGGTGCAAAAGTAGAGTGTCCTGTAGAGGATGACCCGAAAACATCAAAGATAAGTGTAAATACGGAAAATATGATAACAGCTCAAAAGGCTGCTAAATTGGCTTGTATGTTTCCATATAGTTGTAATAACCCCAATAACTACAGCGTAGGAATGTTAGCATCGGGTAAGATAGGCCCTCGTAACTCAGTGCCTTATCGTTCAGCTGCTAAATAATAGAAATTAGATAAGTATGATAAAACTATTATATGTTGCATTATTATTTTTCTTTCCTTTGTTTTTGTCTTAATGACAATGCAGAGGTACCAGAGTGTATTGACAAGATTGTTTGGCATGACTTACTTGGTTTTGCAAAGAAACAAAGTCTTGTTGGAGTCTTTTTTCACGGAATGCAAAGACTTACTTCTGGGAAGAATAAACCTACAGACGATGATGTGATGGAATGGTTCTCTTGCGTAAAGCAAATAAGAGAGAAAAATAAGATGATGTATGAGAAGTCGGCTTTAGTTGTAAAGAATTTTAATATTGAGGGATTTCACTGCTGCATATTGAAAGGGCAGGGGAATGCCTTAATGTATTCTGATCCTTATATGCGTCAGTCTGGAGATATTGACGTATGGGTAGAAGGTGGACCTAAAAAAGCTATTGAGTATGTCAGGAAACTATGTCCCAAATCAAAGGCGGTATATCATCATATTGAATTCACGAGGATGAAGGGTGTTGAAATTGAGGTACATTATCGTCCGTCGTTTATGAACAACATGATTGCAAACTATAGGTTGCAACGTTTTTTTATGGCTGAGGCTGAAAGGCAGTTCCGCAATAAAGTATTACTTCCTGACAATTTAGGAGAGATTAGTGTTCCTACCTTACGTTTTAATAGAATTTTCCAAATGAGTCATATTTCAAACCATTTCTTCCATGAGGGAATTGGATTGAGACAACTTGTTGATTACTATTTACTTCTAAAAAAAGGTTTTGACGAGAAAGAACGGAAAGAAGAAGAAATATTATTGAAACGATTTGGAATGATTAAAATTGCTCGTGCTGTCATGTGTGTTCTTCAAGAGATATTTGGACTTGAAGAAGATTTATTAATAGTTAAACCTGATGAACGCAGAGGTAAGAAGCTGCTTCGAGAAATAATAGAAGGTGGAAACTTTGGACAGTATGACAAACGTGTTGGTAATGATGTAAGTGCAAATGCATTTCAGAAAAATTTACAACGAGTGTATCGTGATATAAGGATGGCTATGCTTTTTCCAAGTGAGAGTCTATGGGAACCGATATTTAGGCTATATCATTTCTTTTGGAGATTGTATTATAAAATGTAAGATTTGTAACTATATTACAATTAAAACGTTTTCAATAATAATAAAAGAAAAAGCAGCTAATGTGGTCAAATACATTAGCTGCTTTTTATATATTTATTTAGAAATACTTTCTCAAATTAATGTAGACAATAGAAATACCCAATGTGCCATAAGGGCTGCGCAGACACCGCCAATAGTATGTGATAGAATAGCTTTTGATGTAAGTTCGCGGTAACCTAATGAGTCAAGCATGGCTGTATGTGTGCTGAGATAACCACTCCAGCACATTCCTATGGCAGTGAATACAGCAATGGCATTTCCGTCAACCCATCCCTGAGATACAAAGTTTGGCACAAGGCTTAAAGCTGCACCAACAGCACCGAGCGCAGTAATAGGGAATGCTATCAGGTGAGGATCGTTGAAACCAAAGAGCCAATCAAATAAGAAGTCTATTTTTGAAGCTAAATAGGGGAGGAGTTCAATACCTTCATAAGCAGAACCGGTAAATGTTCCATCTGCACTTTTCCCGAAAGTTAATATCATTACAAGTGTTGAAATAATCAGCACACCAGGTATAATGGCAACACCAACATCAACACCTGTACGACCTCCATCTAATAATGAGTTCAATGTGCGAAGGAATACTCCTTTTTCTTCTTCGTGTTTATGTTCATCAGCTTCAAGTGCTTCTTCTATTTCCGCAGCATTCTCAACTTTATATTGTGGATATGCCTTAAGTACAAAATATTGCATCAGGCGTGTTGAAACAATGCATCCGCAGAAAGCACCGAAAAGTCCGATTAGCGGTTCTTTGAAATAGCCTTGACCGATCATGAAAATGATTACAATTAGTCCCATTCCAAAAGCAGTGCCGAAGTTTGTAAGAGAGATGTATTGGAACTTCTTGAAATAGCTGCTGAAGCGTTTATCTTGTGACAAAGAAATAATTGCGGGATTATCACTTAAAAAAGTCATGACGGCTCCAAGCGAAGCAACGCCAGGGAGATTGAATAGTGGTCGCATTAAAGGACGAAGAATGCGCTCAAGCATATCGACTACTCCAAACTCAACAAATAATTTACCTATTGCACCTGTTATAACACAAATAGCCATTAGATAAAATACTGTGTTGAGAAGTAGATCATGGGCTGTTTTCATAATGGTATTAAGCATGTTGGCGGCTCCCATCTGCCAACCAATGCCAGTAAAAAGGACGAGAATTGTCGCTAGACAGATAATGCCTGAACGAATCTTGTTTTTCTTTTGCATTGTGTTTATTCTTTATTATTTATATTATTATCTACCTTTATATTTTAAGGCTATTTCTGTTCCTGGAATTGTGAGATATTGACGATCCATATTAATAATAGCTGTGTCGGAAACTTCTTTAGGAGTATTATTTTCAGACAAAGATAGTTTCATAACAATTTTATTTTTTCCTGTCATAGCTGGTTGTTCAATAATATTCCAATATTTAAATTGTTTTTTCTTAATATTAGAATACATTGAACCGTTAGCTCTGAGTATTATTGTGTCATCACTAAGACTAATCCATTTTCCACTAACAGTTTTTAAGAACTTTGTATAATTAAAGTCGTAGTTTTCTATATAACTGACAGTCTTACTTGTTTTGTCTTGTTTGTCAAATTCTATTCTCACAATATTTCCTTCAAACAAATCAGCATTTTGTATGATATCTACAGATGCAGTTAAATCCAGAGTGTCTGTAGGGGTGCTCAGTTCAATCATACGAAATGAAGTGTTGCTGCTCATACTTACAATTTTGTATGCAGGAATGTTTTCGTCTATAACAGCACCATTAATAATCATTGCAGAATCACTTTTGGGACTTGTTTTTCCTGCAGATTTGTTCTCTTTATTTTTGCATGCAACTATCATTGTTAAGATGGCGATGACAGCAAGATATGATATTTTTTTCATAGTGTGCCTGACAGTATTATTATTTCAATAAATTTAATATTAAGTTTTGTCGTGCAAATTTAGTTGTTTATTTCTTTACATCCAAAAAATCATTGTGATTTCATGTAGTTATGCTGTTTTTTGTTATAAATCTTTTGTGAAAGAACTGACTTATATAACTTCGTCTACGTTTATGTCATATTTTCCAGATGGAATTTCTTTCAGTTTCTGAAAGTCAAAGCAAACACCAATTTTATATGAATTTGGAACTTTTGCTAAAAACCTGTCATAATATCCTTTACCTCTTCCTAAACGATTATTATTACTATCAAAGCTCATGCCAGGAACAATGCAAAGCTCAATTTTATTATAATCTGTAAATTCTTCTCCAATAGGTTCCATTATATGAAATGCACCTTCACTTAAATCTTTGTCGCTTTTATAATGGCAGATAATCATGTTCTCATCATCTATGACTCTTGGCAGCAAGACCGTCTTGTTCATATTAACAAGTTTTGTGATGGTATCATGTGTGTAAACTTCATCTGCTAATGAATAGTACATTAAGATCGTTTGTGCTTCTTTCACTTTCTTGTGTTTCAATAGCTTATCTGTAACAGGTCTTGATAATTCTATTAGTTCCTCGTTAGAGTATTGCTTTTTCAAGGCTCTGATATATGCTCTTATTTCCTTTTTGTTTTCCATATAATTATTATGAAATATTGAAATATATCTATGCTTTAGCCATTATGTTGATTGGCGAGAGTGATACACCTCTGTCGAATTTTCGTGAACCACTCCATGCAATTTTATTCTTGTTTGATTTTTTGTCAGCTTTCTTAGGAAAAGCAGCTTTATGTTTGAACACATCCTGTGCTGACTTTATTGTTGGATCATCAGAATTTATATATTGCATCCATGCTTCTTCGTCAAGCATGTTATAAATAATTCTACTAAAAATAAATCTTTCAAGCAAAGAGTGGGAGCGACGGATTAGAATGTTTCGCCGCTTTAATCCTTTCTTATCTGCATAAGTGGCAAATTGGTCTACTAGATTTCGCTTATTGATATAGTTCAACAGCATTGGCATTGTATCATATTTTTTCAGTTCCTGCCTATGGTCGTCTGTATATTTGAATGCATATTGAAGTATAAGTCCACTCATAACAGCTTCTTTGTAATATGAAGTTATATTAGTTGTGTCTTCTGGTATGAAAATATCAGGTGTGATACCTCCTCCTCCATATACAGTTCTGCCGATTGAAGTATGATATGCAGGGCCTGTATGTTTAATGCTGTCTTGTGAGAAGAATTCGCCATGTTGATAGCGGGTAATTAAATCTTCTTCATAGCTAATCCCGTTTCTGTCGTATGGCTTTTGTATGCATCTTCCAGAAGGAGTATAATATCTTGCAATCGTAAGCCTTATCATACTACCATCAGAAAATAATATAGGTTGTTGAACGAGACCTTTTCCGAAAGACCGTCTGCCAATAATAGTTCCTCTGTCATTGTCTTGAATCGCACCAGCAAAAATCTCTGCAGCAGAGGCTGTTCCTTCATTAATTAAAACAATTAGAGGTATTCTCTGATAAGAACCTTTGCCATTTGATACGTAATTCTCACGTGCAAACTTTCTGCCTTCGGTATAAACAATCATTTTATTAGCTGGAAGGAATTCATTCGCCATTTTTACGGCTGCATCCATAAGACCTCCAACATTGTCGCGTAAATCAATGACAAGGTTGCCAAACCCTTCTTGTCCCAATTTGGCTAAGGCTACAAGTAGTTCTTGATAAGTTGTTTCGCCAAAATTTTTAATTCTTATATATCCGGTTTCTTTATCAAGCATATATGTAGCTGATATGCTCTTGGTCTGTATATCTGCCCTAGTTATTGTGAAATAAATAGGTTTTTTTTGTCCATATCTTAAGATGCCAACTTTAACCTTTGTATCTTTGGGACCTTTTAACTTACGCTTAGCTTCCTCATCCGTTACTATTTTTCCTACAAATGGCTTCCCGTCAATAGAAATTATTTTGTCACCTGCAATAATTCCAGCTTTTTCTGATGGTCCGTTCTTTACAACATTTTGTACATGAATAGTATCTTCACGAATAGAAAACTCAATGCCAATACCAGAAAATGAACCTTTTAAATCATCATTGGCTGCTTCAACATCTTTAGCGCTAATGTAGATAGAGTGGGGGTCTAATTCTGCCAAAATGCTTGGTATAGCTTTTTCAACAAGGTCATTGATGTTTACAGTATCAACATATTGGTCATCTACTATTTGTAGTAGATTCTGAAGCCTATTACTGCCAGAACCGATTATGTTTAGCCGATTGCCCGAGGCATGCTTTGCGTAAAAGTTGCCAATGATAATCCCAACTACTACGCAAAGTGCCATAAACAATGGCATAAAACGATTTTTCTTGATATTATTCACGATGAGTTATAAGTTTTTGAGTTGATGTTTTATGACAATAATACTAATTGGATTCTTCTTCAAGATTTATGTATTTGACTTCTACTTTTGCCCTTTTTAATAAATTGATGCCATCTTCAAGACGGTATTTCTCGCCATAAACTACACGCTTTATACCTGCTTGAATTATTAGTTTTGCACATTCAATACATGGTGATGCTGTTACATATAAAGTAGAGCCATCACTGTTGTTAGAGCTGCGTGCCAGTTTTGTAATAGCATTAGCTTCTGCATGTAGAACGTATGGCTTGGTGACATTATTATCATCCTCGCAGATGTTTTCAAACCCACTTGGAGTGCCATTATATCCATCGCTAATGATCATCTTGTCTTTTACAACCAGAGCACCAACTTTTCTTCTCTGGCAATAACTGTTTTCAGCCCATATTTTTGCCATTCTAAGATAGCGTATATCAAGCTTATGTTGTTTGTCGTTCATCTTATTAATACATTAAAGTCCGATAAATAAAACTATTTGATGCCATTTCTTTTTAAAAGAGCTTTAATTGAAGGTTCGCTTCCTTTAAATCTTCTATATAGAGTCATAGGATGTTCTGTTCCTCCTTTTGAAAGGATACAGTCGCGGAAACGTTGTGCTACTTCAGTATTGAATATTCCTTTTTTCTTAAAGACACTAAATGCATCAGCATCTAAAACTTCAGCCCATTTGTAGCTATAATACCCTGCAGCATATCCACCAGCCATAATGTGTGAGAATTGTGTGGTCATGCAGGTCTCCTCTGGTTGTTGAATAATTGTCGCTTTCTGCCATGCTTTTTTCTCAAATTGGCGTAGGTTGCCTTCTATTGGCTTTCTAAGTGTATAATACGCCATGTCTAGTAATCCAAAACTAATTTGTCGCATACAAGCATAGGCAGACATGAAATTTCTGCTCTTCACAATTTTATCTATCAGCTCATCTGGCATAGGATCTCCAGTCTTATAATGAAAGGCAAATGTGCGTAGGAATTCTTTTTCAACAGCATAGTTTTCCATGAACTGTGATGGAAGTTCTACAAAATCCCATAAAACATTTGTGCCACTCATGCTTTCAAATCTAGTGTTTGCTAACATTCCATGCAAAGCGTGACCAAATTCGTGAAGGAATGTTTCAACTTCACCAAGTGTTAGTAGGGCAGGATTATCGTTTGTTGGTTTTGTCAGATTCATTACTACACTTACATGAGGTCTGATGTTTTCTCCTTTTTTATTGATATATTGACCTTGATATTCAGTCATCCACGCTCCACCTTGTTTCCCTTTTCTTGGGTGGAAATCCGCATAAAAAACAGCTAGATAGCTTCCATCGTGGTCTGTTACTTCATAAGCTTTTACGTCGGGATGGTAAACTGGTATTTCTTTATTCTCCTTAAAACTTATTCCGTATAGTTTATTGGCTAATCCGAATACTCCTTGAATAACTTTAGAAAGTTCAAAATATGGGCGAAGCATTTCGCTGTCTATGTTATATTTCTTTTTTTTCAGTTCTTGTGAGTAGTATGCAATATCCCATGGCTCAAGTTTGAATTTTTTTCCTTCTTGACGCTTTGCAAATCTTTCTAATGTTGCCATCTCACGTTCTGCAGTTGGACGATAAGCCCAAATCAAGTCATTTAGGAAATTGTACACTTTTTTTGTACTGCCAGCCATTCGTTTTTTTAAGATGTAGTCAGCATAATTGTTAAAACCTAATAACTCTGCCGTTTCTCTTCTAAGATTTACAAGTTTCTTGCATATTTCTATATTATTGGTAGAGTTATTCTTACAGCAAAGAGTGTTGTATGCCATGAAAAGTTTTTGGCGCAAGTCTCTACGATGAGAATATGACATGAAAGGGCCATAACTTGGCGCATCAAGTGTAATAACCCAACCATGAAGACCACGTTCTTTTGCTGTGAGTTTCGCTGCTTCAAGTGCTGTTTCTGGAAGACCTTCGATCTCATCTTTTTCAGTAAGATGCATGAAAAAATCATTTTTCTCTTTCAGCAGATTTTGAGAGAAAAGAAGAGAAAGACGGCTTGCCTCATCAGATAAAATGCGTAATTTTTCCTTTTCACTGTCGTTTAGTAAGGCTCCACTTCTTGTAAAACCATCATAACTATTATTAAGAAGGCACTTTTCTTCATTAGAAAGAATTCTGTGGTATCGATGAACGTGCCTTACTCGTTCAAATAATTTTTTATTTAGCCTAACATCATTTGCGTGTTTTGTCAGCATGGGCTGTATCTTGTTTGCCAATGCATCCATTTCATCGTTTGTCTCTGCAGAAAGTAAATTGAAAAAAACAGTTGAAACTCTGTCAAGAAGACCATAGTATTCTTCGTTGTCTTCTTCATCATCAAGTATTGTGTTGTCGAAAGTTGGTTTTTCTTTGTTTTCTGTTATCTTGTTAATTCTTTCATTATCTCGTCGAATTCCCTCTATAAAAGCTTCTTCATAATCATCCTGTCTGATTGCATTAAAGTCAACGCAACCATGAGGTGTGTCCCATTTAGTGAAAAATGGATTATGTCTGTTTTCTTTCATTTTTATAATAATTATCTTTTTGATTCAAAAACTCTGCAAATTTACTAATAATTATTTTAATACAAATAATTCTTATTTGTTTATTCTATCTGTCCATGGTTAATTCAATAATATAGTCTATAGCATTTGGAACTTCATTTAGTTGAAGAGTTATGCCTTCTTGGTTTTTAGTGAATTTTATATTTGTTTTATTATCAAATACTCTTGCCCTAATAACTTTATGTTTACCAGTTGGTAAAAATAATCCTTTGTCTTGACAATTAAGTATATGTACATATAGTTTGTTGTCTTTTTGTGTTGTTACGCCCCAGTCGTGTGGTTCGATGAAACCACCGCGTGTACCATAGATAGTTTCTCCATACTTTTTCATCCAATCTCCAATTTCATGTAATCGTTTTACTGCTTCTGCAGGTAGCTTTCCATTGGGTTCTGGACCAATATTTAAAAGTAGGTTAGCGTTCCTGCCTGCAGCACCAACAAGGAGATGTATCAGTTGGGTGGTAGATTTATATACACTGTCAGTTATATTATATCCCCATGTACGATTCATGGTTTCACAACTCTCTAATGGAAGTTGACTGATTCCGTTTTCTCCAGAGTATCCTGCTTTGTTTTCTCCAGGCAAATCACGTTCAAATATCTGAATGTCTTCACCTTCAAATGGAGGCAGGTGATGATTGTTTGCGACTAAACATGAAGGCTGAAGTTTATGAATTAGTTCATATTGAGACGAGAGTTGCCAGTCGAATGGGATTGCATCTTCGTCATGATCCCATACCCCATCAAACCAGATAGCTCCTATTTTTCCATAGTTTGTAAGTAGCTCTGTTAGTTGTGCATCCATGAATTTGCGATACTTATTCCAACTAATACTATTTTTAGGCCGTCCTGTACCTTTTCCTGTTCTGCCAATTGGGTAATCAGTTCGTCCCCAATCCAAATGTGAATAATAGAAGTGAAGACCAATGTCGGCTCTTTCGCAAGCGTCGGCAAGTTCACGGAGAATGTCACATTTGAAAGGTGTTGCCTTTACAATGTTATAGTCAGATTGTTTCGTGTCCCACATTGAAAAACCATCATGATGTCGCGATGTTATAGTTATGTATTTTGCCCCTGAAGCTTTGATGGCATCGATCCATTCGTCTGCATCGAACAGAGAAGGATAGAATCCTGCTGCAATTTTTGGATATTCCTTATAGTTAATGTTTCTGTTATGCATTACCCATTCACCTTGTCCAAGCATTGAGTATATTCCCCAATGGATGAAAATGCCAAACTTTTTATCTTGGAAATCTTTGCGAGCCTGAAGATTCTCTTCAGTTGGCGTATAGCTGCTTTGTGCATTTATTGCAGAAAGAAAAGATAATAACAAAATTGCACTTAATAATGTTTTTTTCATTTTTATTTTGTTTAATAATATAATCATTTTTTTGTCTGTGGTTTTATAATTGTACAACAGTTATGCCAGCACCTCCAAACTGAACATGTTCATCGCGGAATGATGATACATGTGGAAGTGTCGACAAGTATTGTCTAATTAATTGGCGGAGGATGCCATTTCCTGTGCCATGGAGTATTCTAACTTGTGTCATGCCTACAAGTATAGCATCGTCGATAAAGTATGTTACAGCATTGATAGCTTCATCGCCACGCATTCCTCGGACATCAATATCCTGATGAAAATTCTCACGGCGGCTGTCAATAGTTTCTCTTGTAGTACGACTTATGTTTATTATGCCATGCGAAATGTTTTGTTTTGGAGCTTTCGCTAATTCCAGTCGTTCAAGCCTCATCTTTGTCCTCATGTCTCCAAAAATAACTGTGCACATTTTGCCTTCAATACTTTCAATTTTTCCTATAGATGACAGACCCTTGATTCGCACAGTATCTCCGACATCTAATTTTTCTGCTTTCTTTGTTGAGATATTTGTATTCTCGGTTGTGGAATGTGTTTCTTCTTGATGCTTTTTCTGAAGTTTACGCTGCTCTTTACGTTCTTTACGTTGTTGGATTTGACGTATTTTTCGTTCTATTTTTTCGTCATTGGCACGTGTGTCAATATCTGCAACCTCCTTTTTAAAAGATTCGAGTTCCTCTCTTATCTTTCTGGTTTCTTCTTTCTCGGCTTGTTTTTCTCTTATTTCTCGTATTGTATTTTCAATTCTTCTGTTAGTTTCGCGCAAGAGTTCTTCTGCTTGTTCTTTTGCTTTCCTCAGGATGTCCTTTCTGCTTTGGTCTAAGTCGGCTACTTCATTTTCATATTTGCTGATAGTTTTTTCAATATCTTTTTCTCGCTGATGAATAATTTGACGTTTGTTTTCCCAATAACGTTTGTCTCGAACAATGTCTTGAAGATATCTGTCACTGTGAATGTAGTCAGATCCAACAATTTCTGATGCATCATTGATAACCTCGTTTGGAAGTCCAATCTTTCGCGCTATCTCAATAGCAAATGAACTTCCTGGTCTGCCAATCTGTAATTGGAAGAGAGGACGCATCTCATGTCGATCATAAAGCATTGCACCATTGATAACACCATCGTGTTCTTCTGCAAAATGTTTAAGATTCTGATAGTGTGTTGTTATGACTCCCCACGCTTTGTTTTTCCAAAATTGTTTTAATACGGATTCTGCTATAGCGCCTCCAATAGTTGGTTCTGTTCCACCACCAAATTCGTCAATTAGCAGCAATGTCATGGCGTCCGCATGGCGTATCATCTGTTTCATGTTTGTAAGATGAGATGAATATGTGCTCAAGTCGTCGTCAATACTTTGTTCGTCACCAATGTCAATCATTATATTTTTGAATAATCCTACATGAGAATGTTCATTCATAGGGACGGATAAACCGCATTGCAACATGTATTGAAGTAGTCCTACAGTCTTTAAACATACGGACTTACCTCCTGCATTAGGACCTGATATTATAAGCAGTCGTTGCTGTTCTTTAAGAATAATGTCAAGTGGTATGTTTTTCTTATTTTGTTTTAAAAGGGAACGTTCAAGTAGTGGGTGTCTTGCCTCGATCCAGTCTATAAGTGGTCTCTTTTCAACGGTTGGTTCGAATGCATTCATAAGTTTTGCTACTTCTGATTTCGCATAAATCAAGTCGACTTTAGCCAAAAACTTATATGAAAAAAGAAGGTCTGGTATATATGGACGCAATTCTTTTGCAAAGACCGTAAGAATACGAATAATCTCACGTCTTTCTTCAATCTCAAGCTCTCTTATTTTGTTATTTGCTTCTACAACTTCTGTGGGCTCGACAAATACGGTCTTACCAGATGAACTTTCATCGTGAACAATTCCTTTTACTCGGCGTTTTAGTGCTGGAGCTATTGGAAGCACTAGTCTTCCATCACGCATAGTTGGAGTGGCATCTTTCTCAATAACTCCTTCATTTTGTGCAGACCTTAGTATATTATATAATGTGTGAGAGATTGTGCTTTCAATTTTTGTAAGTTCTTTGCGAATGTTTGCAAGTTCTGGAGATGCATTATCGCGTATTTTCCCATATTTATCAAGTATCTTGTCTATGCCACTTACTATGTTTGGAAATGTCTTAACGTTGTCTGTAAGTTTTGAAAGAGTTGGATATGCCTTTCTTTCATCGCTTTCTTGTTTGCGTAGATAAGAAACCAGTTCCGCTATAGTTTGCAATGATCGTCTTAAGTCATGAAGTTCAGATTCTTCGGCGTGTGTACCCTCAAGACGTAGGCGGTTTAAGACTTCACGTAAATCGAAGAAGTATCTTAGTGGAAAGTCTTCCGCAGTTTCCATTAATTGGCGGAATTCTTTTGTCTGACTAAGCCATGTGTTTATTTGGTTTATATCTGTTGATATTGAAATCTTTTCAACAGCATCTTTTCCTAAAATAGACAAGCAATGTTCGCAAAGCAGTTGCCTAATTTCATTAAAACCTATTTTCAGCTCAAAATTATTTGGGTATATCATTCTGCAAAAATACTAATTTATATCTATATTTGGCGAAAATAAAGATTAAAAGATGCGCTTTTTGTTAATAAATGTCAATTTTGGTGTGTTTAATCTCTCAAAGTTTGTTCGTTATATGAAAAAACTTTACTTTTGCACTCGCTTTTCGACCAGTAAGCATTTACTAATTATAAAACATTTTTGGAGAGATGGTAGAGTGGTCGATTACAACGGTCTTGAAAACCGTCGTACCGAGAGGTACCGGGGGTTCGAATCCCTCTCTCTCCGCCAGAAGGTTTCAAAAGGGTTTCACAACCCCATTCAAAATAGCCTTCAGAATATAGATAATCGTTGTAAAATCAAGGTTTTACAACGATTTTTCTTTGTATATACCTCCATCGCCTGACGGCATAACCCTATGTTTTGACGGTCATCTTTCGGTCAATTTCTGCTACACATACTGCTACACAAAAATTGCAGCAGCAAAAAATGTAGCAGTGACGGTATTCTGAATACCATATTGACGGCATCAACTCTTTCTTTTTCAACGTATTAAGTATTAACTTTGCAGCCGAGTGCTACACAAAAGAAAGATGCATTATGAGAACAAATTTCAAGGTGTCCTTCTACCTACGCTCAAACTATGAGAACAAAGAAGGAAAGTCGCCTGTAATGCTCCGGGTATTCCTTAACGGAGAGATGGCTAATTTCGGATCTACGAAAATCTTCGTGGACAAGACTGTATGGAACAATGCCACAAGCCGGCTCAAAGGCCGGACGGCTGAAGCCTTATCCGCCAATGCCGCATTGGACTCTATTTCTGCTACACTGAATAACATCTATCACAAATTTGAGGACGACCCCTCCCTGTCATTGGAGAAAATCCGCTCGTTTTTTGTGGGGAAAGACAGGGAGTACACAACTTTTCTCCCTGTATTCGACAGGTTCAACGAAGATGTCAGACAGCGTGTAGGACATACCATCAGCAAGGACAGCCTTCAGAAATACAGTGTTTTGAGAAGACATTTCTCAGAGTTCCTTATCCATAAATATGGAAGAAAGGATATAGGACTTACAGAGTTTACGCCATCCGTGGTACAGGATTTTGAGTTGTATCTAAGCACGGTGGCAGGCTGCGCTTACAATACATCGGTCAAAAAAATGAAGGCACTCAAGACCGTAACCATCTATGCGCAAAAACGTGGTTATCTTCTTCACGACCCCTTCCTCAATCACCGTTTTCACCTGGAGCCTGTCAATCGCGGCTTTCTCACGGACGAGGAAATCATGAAAATAGCCAACAAGGAATTGGACATCCACCGCTTGGAACTGGTAAGGGACATTTTCATTTTCTCCTGCTTTACAGGACTGGCATACATCGACGTGTCCAATCTCACACCGGACAATATCGTCACGCTCGATGACAAGCAGTGGATTATGACTAAAAGGCAGAAAACAAGCGTGGAAACAAATGTGCTGCTTCTTGACATTCCCAAGAGTATCATCGCCAAGTACAGTCATAAGACCTATCGGGATGGCAAGTTGTTTCCCATCTTGACAAATCAGAAAACCAACGCATATTTGAAAGAAATTGCTGACCTTTGCGGTGTCAAGAAGAACCTGACCTTCCATCTTGCAAGGCATACATTTGCCACTATGTCGCTAAGTAAGGGCGTTCCGATGGAAAGCGTATCGAAGATGCTGGGACATACGAATCTGAGAACGACACAAATCTATGCCCGCATAACCAACAAGAAGATAGAGCATGATATGGAGCAACTCGCCGATAAGCTCGGCAAGTTCAATAAGGCGATGGGCATCCGATAATATAATAATGTATAACCCTAAAAATAAAAAAGAACAATGGAAACGACAAAGAAAGAACTATCCTACTTCCGTCTGAAGTTAGAGAACTATCTCGGTGAGCATTTCCCCGAAATGCTGAGTGACAAACCATTCATAACGGCAAGAGCCGACGAAGCGCTTACCACTTACTGCGATGCAGTGGCGCAAGGATTCTCGCATCCCGAAGCAGAGAGTATGGCAAGCGAAGTGTTGTATCGAGGACTGCATTTCTCAAAGTATGATACGCTTGTGTCTGTCTTGGAGAATGAGTTTGAGAAAGAACTGCCCTCTCCACTCCCCGAAAGGCTCTCACCGATACTTCTGAAGAACAAGGCAGTGCAAAGCGTTTTCGACAAGTATGAGCTGTCAGATGACTTCGGCGCAAGTACTGAGTATGAGAAACTCTACACCGAACTGGCAGGAACAATCGTTCTGCTCATCGAGGTCAATGGTCTGCCAACCGTAGGCAGTGAGAACATGGCTTGATGTAGCACCACACGGAGCTTTTGTAGTGTCAAGAGCCAAGATAAACGCTCCACTCCACACGCCAAGAGTTTTACAAACACTTGCCTTTGGGTCGTTAGAGCATCTTGCCGGCGCTCTTGAAACTATTAAAAGCTCCGATTATGAATACAATCATCATGAATCAAGACGTTCATACACCTGCTTTCATCAAGGCAGACGCATCGAACAAAACCGATAATGACAAGCATCAGCCGACTTCTCCCACGCAAGTCCGCCGCTTCGGTTGGACACGCTTCATCGAACTCGCCATCCTGCTTTCCATCGTTATCGGTGTCGTTTGGCTTATCTCAAAGATAGTAACGCCACAAGTCGTTACCGCCGTGTCAGTCATTGCAGGTTTTCTGATACTGCGCTTTATCGTCAGAGTCATTCTCCAAGTTACCTTTACGCTGCTAAGATACATCTTCTGGATTGCCATTCTATGTGCCATCCTGCTTTGCGTGCTTTGAGAAGCACGGCTCTGTAAAACCTTTCATTTATCATTCATTAGGTGGTTATCTCACATTTCGAGATAGCCACCTTTTCTGTTTTCCACTATAGGCGTTGCACTTTCGCTTCCTTTCCAATGCTCCACAATATGCGAAATGAAGGAGACGGATGCTGTTCCCTTTTTATCCGCAAAGGTAGTACGGGGCTTGTGGCTTTCCCAAGGTCCTAAGCCGCTTGGTTTGTCTGAAAAATCTCCATCCCTGCGGGTAGTATTTTTCGCCAAAACCTTGTGTAAGCCTGCCCCGCTACCTCTATTTTGCTACAAAAAGGAATCAGCATACTCCGATCTTTGGACGCATAAAAAAAATGTCGCTATGGATAAGCAGAAAGTAAACATAACATCTTCGACGAAGAAAAAAGGAAATAGCTCCTCCTCTCATTACCGCATTAAATCTGTGGTTGGACAAAGTGAGCAAGTGGTGGCTACGAAGTTTGTGCAGTGGGACGTGAACCCATTGGAGGGACTTTGCAACAGCAAGGTCTATCTCCTGCGTGTGAAACTCAATCGTGGCGAGCGTATGAGCCGTGAGGAAAAGAACTGGCTATGTGAAGCAGTGAACTCAAACACCTACTTCCGCACAGCCGTTCCCCTGCAAGGTTGGAGGTTTGACTTCTTCGATGTGCTGAAGAAATACCTTGTCAATCAATATGGACAGTGGGCAGAGTATTACGCACCCGACCGCACCAGCCTAAGAGCCTACCTATATGGGTGCATCAACCAAATAGTAGAAATCCCCAAGTATTAACGACATCAATACAAGTACGACTATGAAAGGAACAGAACATTTCACACGGACAATAGCCGAATATCTCAACCAGCGTGCTATGACAGACCCCTTGTTTGCCCCTAACCTGCAAAAGCCCAACAAGAGCATAGAGGAGTGTATAACCTATATTCTGAGCGAGGTACAGAAAAGCGGTTGCAACGGATTTGATGATGATGAAATCTACTCAATGGCAGTCCACTACTATGACGAGGACGATATAGAGGTGGGAAAGGCTACCGACTGCCGAGTAATGGTCAATCACGTTGTAGAACTCACGGAGGAGGAGAAAGCCGAAGCACGCAAGCAAGCCATTGTGCAATATCAGCGTGAGGAACTTGCCAAGATACAGAAGCGGAACGACCGACCCAAGAAGACCGAGAGTGCCGACACCCAACCACAACGTTCATTATTCGATTTTTAAGCCTATGAAACCGAGAAACAAGTTTGAGAAGGCAGTCCTTGCCCAGAGCAGGCACCTTCGCCCGATAACCAAGACACAAAGCAAGTGGGCGTTCCGTGAGTGCATAGACCATTTCGCCTACCGCCTGCCCAAAGGTCGTACGACCTGTATGGATTGCGGACATAGTTGGATGATGGAAAAGCCTGCCGAGGCTTGCACTTGCCCTCATTGCAGGGCAAGGTTGCAGGTCAGAGAAACCTTTGAACGTAAATTGCAACAGAAGCGGTATTTCACCACGCTTACCGCTTGCGGAGAGTACCAAGTATTGCGTATGTTCCTCCTCGTGGCTGAAATGGAGAAAGGTTGCAAGGCAGAGCACTATGCACTTGAAATCGGTCAGTATTGGTGGAACGCACAAGGGCGAAAGACGATTGTTGCCGTTCAGAGAGTATTGGGGAGATACGTTGATACTTTCTCCTATTGTGCACCTATGGCAATCCGCAACGACAATGAAGCCTACCGATATGTAGCCTATTCGCAGATATATCCGAAGTTCAAGGTTACGGACACACTCCGCAGGAATGGATTTGAGGATGATTTTCACGATATAGCCCCGACAATACTCATTCCTGCATTGCTTTCTGACAGTCGGGCTGAAACATTGATGAAAGCAGGACGAATGGAGCATTTACGCTATTTCCTCAACAACAAATCGACATTTGACGCTTGTTGGCAGTCCTACAAAGTTGCCACTCGTAACGGCTATGAGATAGAGGATATTTCTCTTTGGTGCGACTATGTGGATATGCTCCGCAGATTGGGCAGGGATACACACAGCCCTAAATATCTTTGTCCTGCCGACCTCAGAGCCGAACACGACCGCAGACATACGGAATTGCTCACACAAAGAGAAAAGGAGGAACTTGCCCAAAAACGGCAAAAGGCAATGGAAGATGAAAAGCGTTTCAAGGAACTTAAATCCAAGTTCTTCGGTATCTGTTTCACAGACGGAACAATCCAAGTCCACGTTTTGGAGAGTGTGCAGGAACATTTGGATGAAGGAGTATCAATGCACCATTGCGTATTCTCCAACGCATATTACCTCAAGGAGGACTCGCTTATCCTTTCTGCTACCATTGATGGCAAGCGGATAGAGACGATTGAGGTATCACTGAAAACTTTGGAGGTGGTGCAAAGTCGTGGAGTGTGCAACAAGAATACGGAGTACCACGAACAGATAGTGAACCTTGTCAATGCCAACCGCAGGCTAATCAGCCAACGAATGAAGGCAACGGCATAAAGTATAAATCAATTAAATTATCAGAGATATGAAAACAGAGATAGAGAACATCATTTTTAATTGGTCGGATGAGATACCTCCCATTCTTGTTCGGGTTATCAATGCGATAACTCTATCCGACAACGAGGAAGAGTTAAGGTTAGCAATCAATAAAATAGCCGAAGAAACGGAACTTGACAAGTTCTTTGCATACGGTTATGGTGCACATCATTTTTGGCTCAAACACCGCAAATTATCCAATGGAGAGCCAAAGGAGTACAGATTATTAAAGGTTGAATTTTAAGATTAGGAATGATGAAGAAACAAAGATTTTTAGTCTATACCGAATATATTTTTGACGGCGTATTCGATGTTGTAGCAGAGAGCAAGGAGGAAGCACGGCAGAAAGTCCTGCAACATTGTGGGTTGGTCATGGGCGGAAGCATTCACAGCACTTTGCCCGATGATGAGATAAATTGGGCATTTGACAGACACCCTGACAGACGAATAGACAGAATAACGAAAGTGTAGAAATAGCACCTTGAATAAAAACTAAGAGCCACGCAAATTTTCGGTTTGCGTGGCTTCTTTTCTTTTTCTTTGAACAAGCAGGCGACCAAAGAAAAGAAGCAAAAGAAAGTCGCAAAGATATTTCTTCTCTTAATAATCGAGAAAAATAAATAACGCTTTGCTTCCTCTTCTATTCTCTTGCTTCCTGCTCTGCATCTCTCTCCATGGCATATTTCATTCCATAGAAAGATTCCGCATCAAATCCTTCCATAAGGTTTGCCTCAATCCATTTTGGGAAAAATTCTTTAGCCTTAGGAGTGAGCCTTAATGCATTGTTACTTGCCTCGTGGATAATTAGAGTATCATCACTGCCATTAGCAGTTTCTACTCTATACAAGGAAATACTCCCTTCGTTCCCACTTGCTGCTTGATACAACTCATAAATTTCGTGGTAATCCATATCAAAAATAGAGTCCACGAAGGTTTGAAAATCTTTAGTGACGTCCATTGCAGAAATAATTAAAATTCAACATTCTATAAATGCAAATTCTGTGCCAATCCAAATCATGTGCCAGTTTAGTTGTTTTATGGCAGACGAAATAACATATACTCCACTTGTCTTCTTTTCACCAATCCTCGCAAAACTTTTCCCTTGTATCGGCAGAACGAGACATACTCCCGATAATAGTTCCTATCTCCAGCCTCTATCTTTTTCAGCAATTGGCTCTTTGAGTGCTTGCCATAACCAAGCAATCGCCCCACGCCCACATTGTAGGCAAGCAAGGTCAGCAGCAGCGCATCCTTACCATAACCCTTGAAGTGTTCAAAGCATTTCCAAAGGTCGGCACGGAGCAGCGAGTCCGCCTGCCGTTCCGTCATATCTGCCGTGAAACGTTCGCCCGGTTGCAACTGATGCCCATAACCGACGTATGGATAGCAACTCTCTCCGTGCAGTCCCTCAAAGTATTTCACGACGGCCACGGCACGCTCAAAAGGTGGCAAGTCCGCCAACCGCATCTTGCGCTGGGCAAGGATCGGCTGGCAGAACAAGCACAATATACAGAATAAAGCAAAGCGTTTAGCTGTTCGCATCGTTCAAGGTGCTGGTTACTACTGCAACGGTCTTTCCCTTTTCTTCCTCCTTCTCATTATTGAAGCTGAAAGTCAGTTGCTGCATTTTGCCAAAACAGTCCTCCACATACACGTCAATCGTCTGTCGGTCAGTGGAGAGTGAGGTATAATACAGACGGAACACCTCTTTTGTAAGCGGATAGCGGTCGTTGGGCTTGAATACCGTGCCGTCGTCCATCTTCAGCGTTCCCTTGCCATCGGGCTGGAAATATCGGATGGTGTAGCGAGTGTCGGCAAACTCACCGCCCCGCTTCAGCGTGCAGCGTATCTCTGCTGTCTGCCCTCTTATGATGTCCTTCTGAACCGGCATCGTCTCGAGAGTGAACGGATAAGACTGCAGAACATCCAACTCCCTATCACAAGCAGATAAGCAAAACACGGCAAGGGCAAGCACGCCCATTACCCATATTGAACTTAAAATCTTCTTTTTCATTTTTCTATTCTTGCTTAAAGATTAAACCTAAGTCCTGCCGAGAGTGCAGGACGGAAATGATGCACGTCCGTTCCAAAGAGGAAACGCCCCTGTGCCTTGACAAGAAACAGAAGCCTGTCTGTGAGGAACACTTCCACCGAGCCATGCACGGCTCCACCATAGACGAAGCGTGAGCGGTCGAGCAGCGTAGCCCCATCGGGCAACAGCTTCTTGTCCTCATTCAATTCCTCGTAACCGCCCAAGGCGGATATGCCACCATAAAGAAACACGTTCTTGCCATTGTCGGAGAGTATCGGGTGCATATAACCTACCTGCAAAAGTGCATCTTTGAGTTTCACCTCATACTCTCTATACGGCATATTTTGCTGTTCATACTCTGCCAAGACAAAGATGTAGTTCTCACGCTTTAAGTAACGGGTAAGCGATACGCCAACACCGAAATTATCCTTAGCAAAGAACTTTTCTCCCTTAATAATGGGCAGACTACCCACGACTTCAAATCCCCTCTGTCCCGGTATCAGTCGCTGTGCGTGCGACGGCAGACAGAAAGTCATGGCCACCGCCACGCAAGCCGATAAAATGAGTTTGTTCTTCATAAAGCCTACCATTTGAGTTTGAGGTTGTCAATCTTCTTGGCGAGCAGCAGGTCTTCCTGCCCGACATGAAAGGTCAGCGTGCGCCCACCGTTTCGCTCGTAGAGCGTTATCTCTAATTGCTTGTCTTCCGAGAGCGCGAACTGTTCCAGCACGAACACGGAACGCTCGCTATCCTTACCCTTTACCTGCATCACCTGATGCCAGGCACGCAAGGGCTGAAGCACTTGCTCCTGTATGGCGGTGCGCTTTGCCACCTTCTTATCCACCACCTTGAACGTGATGAAATCCACCGAGTATGGCATATTCGTGCTGTTTTCCATACGAGTGTGGAAATACAGCAAGCCGTTATGGGCATACAAGCCACGGAGCAGGAACTTCATGCCGAACTGCTGCGTACCGATATGCTTGATGGTGCGTTTGTCATTCTGATAGATGGTCTGCATCATCAGCTTTACCAAGACGGGCGACTCGTTGCTGAGTTCCTTGAAATAGATGTCGGCACGATTGCTCGGTAGTCTTCCATCCGTTGGCGACAGAAAGTCCTTCATCTCCACGCTGAGCTTCTCCGGCTCATCGGCATATTTTACGTTGAAAGCGTAAAACGAGCCGTCCTCGCAAATAACGCTCATATTGGTCTCTGTCTCAAAGTCCTTGACGGCAGCCTTCACGCGCAGTACGTTCTCCGCATCCTCCGCCTTACCTGCAATGATGTTCTGTGAACCCAAGTCCACATAGCGAACGGCAGAGGGGAAGATGAGATGCACGGTCTTGTCGAAGGTAACGTCCAAACCGTAAGGCAGGACGACACGCCCATTAGGAATGGCACGGCTCATGCCTTGAAAGAGTTCGCCCGAAGAGAGTGGACGATTAGGCATAAGCGGTGTGCCATTGTTGATGTCTTGTGCAGTGGCTGTCGCTCCCATCGTAGCGAGCAAAGCCATTGATAAAATAAGTTTCTTCATTGTTGCTGTTGATTTGATGTTATTGTTTTACTTCTCATTCTTGATTGTTTATTTGGTCTGCACCAAGAAAAGGCGGTAGCCTCCTTTGAGCGTTACCTTGACGGTACGCAGTTTCTTCTGAAGAAGTTGGCTCGCTCCCTGCATCACGCCACGAGCCGCCTCGGAGATAATCTGGTCCTTGGCGGAGGAAGCGAAGGTGAATGATGTCCCCATCGAGCCACCAATATTCGCCCCGACCTCTTTGAGCGCGCCCAAGTCCTCCGAACCGGGTATATACACGCCCTCCTGTCCGTCCGTGTCGTAAGCCGAGAGTTTGACGGCTATGACATGACCGTCCACCTCAATACTTTTGATAAGCAGTCGCATACGGTTGCCCTCAATCTTGGCAGATGCAATCAGTCGGCTCTGCCGTGGAATATGCAGTCCCTGCACCTTGGCAGTCTCCAGCAGGCGGAGTACCACATTATCGCCCTCCTTGAGCGTGGTTGTCCTGTCCACCACCACTTTGAGCGTGTTGCGTATCGTGGGAGCAGCCGTACTCGTGAGCGAATGGAAGCCCATGTTGCGTGCCTTCGTGCCATACTCGGCAATAAAATCCGTATCGCTCATCGGCTGGCTCAGTGAGGAAACCACTTGTTTGCGCTCAGCCAACACTTCCATGGTAGGGGCATTGGTTGATACCATAACTTTTTGCTCTTCATTGCCAGCACTCGAATCGTCCCTCTCTCCACGCTCAGCAAAAGCCCCATTCAAAGATGGTGGCATCGCAGAAGTAGATGTCCCCGGCAGATACTTCGCTGCCATCTGATAGCTCTTTTCCATCAGGGCGAGTTGTCGTTTCTCCTCATCCTCTTCCTTGTGGCTCTGTTGGGACAATTCCTTTTTGAGGTTGTCAATCTCCTGTCTCATTGCCTCACGCTCCTCCTCGTGTGGATCGGGGGCATAGAAGGAATTAAGCAGACGGTTGTTCTCCTCATAGCGTCGCATGGAGCTTTCTATCTTTGCCGTGGAAGCGGCTGTTTCGGCACGCTCCGTTTCACTTGGAGTCGTATTCTCGGCGAAGTAGTCGGACAGTCTTCCCATCTCCTCGCGGGTATGCTCCTCCTGTTCAGCTTTGTTGCTCAGCTCATAGGCTTTGAGCTTGTTCTCCGTGAGTTTTTCGGTCGTAGCCTGCGGGATGCTGTCGTTCAAGCCCTGCCCGGCAGCGGTCTTGTCCTTGCCCGACGGGGCGAAGATGAACCACATCGAGAGGGCGAAGAGCAGTCCCAGTCCTCCGAAGACCAGGCCTTTCTTCATTTGTTCTTTCTGTTTATTATCCATTTTCATTGATTGTTTGATGATATTGTAGGTAATAATTGCCGTGTAACTCGTGTAAAGTGCTGTCCGTCCGAATGGGACTATCCAGAAGTCTACCCTTTGGTATGGACAGTCTGTCCTCCTTCTGAGGCAGGAAAAACTGTGCTATCATCCAAAGACAGCAGACGAGATAGACAAAACTCAGCCCATAGACGACAGCCTTACGCTGTCTTATCGTGAGCCTCTCGCACCGATGGCGAAGCCAAAGGTGCAGCCTCAGGTAGTGGCGGGCGAATGAATAGTTTGCTTTCCTTGCCATAGCCTTATCGTTTATAGGTCTGTATGTCTTGGTTCTGTCTTACAAGGAACTGCTCCATAAGGAAACCCTGCGGGTTATTGTCCGAGCGAGCTGAGTTCTGCAAGAGACAGGTTGTAACAAGGTTTCGCTCGGTGACATTGCTCTGACGGACGATGAACATCCGGGCATAGGTCGTTACCTCGTAAGGATAAGCGTTAAAGTTGCAGCGTATGGAGTCCACCTCTATGCGCTGATTGACATTGCCCGATATGGCACGGTTGTAATAGCCTTTCTCCGCCAAGTCCTTGTAATAGTTGAAAGCCGACTTGTCACAAAGCAGAAAAGCACGCTCCATGTTCTTCTCTATGGCATCCTTGTCGGGAGCGATAGTGAAGAACAGCTCGTGGAAGCGGCGGACATGCTCCCTTGCCTCTACGGGACGGTTACGACTTGCGTCCTGACTGAGGGCAAGCATGAGCGACTTGCCTTGGTCGAGCACATAGATTTTCTCCCGTTGCTCCTTGGCGAAGCTGTATGAGGCATAGACGGCATAACCGCTCACTGCCACGCATACGATGGCGAAGACAAAAGCGTAGAGCCGTATCTGCCTGAATGATGTTTCGATATTCTTAAGTGATTTGAATTCCATTTCTTTATTTTTTGATGATTATTTTCCTTTGAGCAACGCTCCCTTGATACGTCCGCCCACGTTGCCGATGGCTGCACCTGCCCCACCTGCCAGGTACTTGCCACCCGTGTATGCACCTTGTGCGCCACGCTGTGCGGTCTGATTGACATTGCGACCGTAGGAGCCGATACCGCCTCCGGCTTCGATAATCCAGCCTGCCACGGTCGGCACACAGAAGTAACCCACGATGCCGATAAGGAAGAAGACGATGTAGTACCACGTCCCCGAATCGGGCAGATAGTTCGGGTCGCTGAGTGCCTCGATGTCCTTCTGAACCATCAGCGTCTGTATCTTGGTAAGAAGTGCCGTGAGAATACTGCTCACAGGCAACCACAGATAGACCGAGATATACCGTGAGAACCAAGCGGTAAGAGAACCCGAAAGCCCGTCCCACACGGCAATGCCGAAGACTACCGGACCGAGTATCGAAAGGACAATCAGAATAAAGGTGCGCAGCGTGTCGATGATAAGCCCCGAGGCATGGAACAGCAGTTCCATCAGGTCGTGAACAAGTTTCATGAACCATTGCTTGGTCTGATAGGCGGCACGCTCGGCGTACATCCCCGCAATCGTCACGGCATCCTCCGGACCGATGATGCCCATCTCCTCAATCTTCTGGTCGAATTTCTCGTTCGATACAAGATAAGCCGTTTCGGGATTTTTGAGGTAGGCTTCCTCCTGCAACTTGTTTCTCTTGGCAGTCAGCTCCGCCAAGCTGTTCTCCTGCTTGTGTACCATCATCTCCGTACCCTGCACCACGGGCGAGAGTATGGCGTTCATCGTTCCCAGCACGATGGTCGGGAAGAACATGATGCAGAAGCCCAGGACAAAGGGGCGGAGCAGCGGAAACACGTCGATTGCCTCGGCACGGGCGATGGAAGCCCACACCCGAAGGGCGATGTAGAAGAGTGCGCCCAAGCCCGCTATTCCCTTGGCAATACCCGTCATCTCTGAGCATAGCGGCATCATCTCGTCATAGGTGGAGCGTAAAAGCTCGTGTAAACTGGCAAAATCCATAACTGAAAAAATAGATAGATGAATAAGCCAAAGATTACCAATACCTGCTTGCCGTATTGCCGTAGAGTGCCTTGACGGAGGCGAGGTCGTTCTTCTCCCTGGCACGGACGTAACTCACGGAGATGTTCTTCCTTGTGTAGTACGACACGAGAGAGCGGTATTCGCGCAGTGTGGTGTAGATACGGTCGATAGCCTGCATACGCTCGTGGTCGTTCATGGAAAAGACACCCGACTTGGCTACGGACTTGAGTTCCTTCAGACTCTCACCGCTCTGCTCCAACAACTTGGTGTAGCCCGAAGCCATCGCAGCAAGTTCAGAGGGACGGAAGTTCCTGTCCGAGAGCATTTTCTTATAGGAGGTAACGTAAATCTCCGAGATGTCGCCCACCATGAGGATGCACTCCTTGACCTTGTAGGCATCACCGATGAGGTTGTTCACCTTCTTCAAGGCGTCGTAATACTTCTTGGTGTCGTTGTAAAGTTTCTCCACCTCCTTGAATCCGTCCAAGGTATTTTTTACTGTCTTCGAGGCGGTGGCAATCTCCTTGACCGTATTGGCGATGTTGCCGGCGAAGTTGCCCGGATCATAGACCGTCCACTGTGCGTGGGCTTGGGGAACAGATAGGCTCAATCCTAAGAGAGCCATGAATAAAAACTTTTTCATTGTTGCTATGGTTTTGATTGTTTGTACTTATTTATTCTTCCTTTTCTCTTGTGCCAGCCGGAGGATAGCCGTCTCGATGTCGCCACCGAGCTGTGCAGCCCTGTCCATCACCTCCACCTTTTCTGTTTCCTCAGTGGTGTAGGTCAGGTATTCCTCCATGCTCACCTCCGTGGCATAGACGGCACTCTGCATGCCACCCAAGCCTATCCATACTTCCTTGTAGAGTCGGTTCGGGTCGTTGTTCTGGTTGATGGAGAGTATCTGACTCTTCTCCTTTTCCGATAAGCCGAGCATTGCCTGTATACCGTCGAACTTAGTCATGTACTTGCGCTGGTCGAGCAGTATCTTGCAGTCGGAGTTGTTGATGATGCTCTCCTTGACCACGGGCGAGGAGATGATGTCGTCCACCTCCTGCGTTACAACAATGGCTTCCCCGAAATACTTTCTCACCGTCTTGTAGAGATATCGTATATAGTCCGCCATATTTGCCGATGCAATCGCCTTCCACGCTTCCTCAATGAGTATCATCTTGCGGATACCTTTCAAGCGTCGCATCTTGTTGATGAAGGCTTCCATGATGATAATCGTGACCACAGGGAACAGGTCTTTGTTGTCCTTCACTTGGTCGATTTCAAAGACGATAAACCGCTTGGAGAGCAGGTCGATGTTCTTGTCCGAGTTCAAGAGGAAATCGTAACGACCACCTTTATAATATTGCTTGAGCGTCGTTAAAAGGTTGTTAATATTAAAGTCCGAGAGCGTTACCTCGATGTCACGCTTGCGCATATCCTCCCGATAGACATCCCTCAGATACTCGTAAAAGGTATTGAAGCAGGGAACGATGGTATGATCCGTCCTGATAAGTTCGATATAGGCATTGACAGCAGAACCAAGTTCGCCTGCTTCTGTCTTGGTGATATGCTCGTCGGCACTCTTCCAGAGGGTCAGTAAGAGCGTGCAGATACTTTCCCGTTTCTCCACGTCGAAGAAGTAATCGTCGGTATAGAAAGGATTGAAGGAAATCGGGCTTTCATCCGTATAGGTGAAGTACACCCCATCTTCTCCCTTGGTCTTGCGGTGGATAAGCTCGCACAAGCCTTGGTACGAGTTGCCCGTATCGACCAAAAGGACGTGCGCCCCCTGCTCGTAGTATTGGCGTACCATGTGGTTGGTGAAGAACGATTTTCCGCTGCCCGAAGGACCCAAGATGAACTTGTTACGATTGGTAATCACACCTTTCTTCATCGGTAAGTCAGATATGTCCAAGTGGATAGGCTTGCCCGAAAGACGGTCTGCCATCTTGATACCAAAGGGAGAAAGCGAGTCCTTGTAGTTCGTTTCAGCCGTAAAGAAGCACAATGCAGGCTCTATAAATGTATAGAAACTCTCCTCGGCAGGAAAGTCGGCAGCATTGCCGGGAATGCCTGTCCAATAGAGTGTTGCCGCATCAATGGTATTGTGGCGTGGTCGGCACTCCATCAAGGCAAGCGCAGAACCGACATCGTTCTTGATTTGGCGGAGTTCTTCCTTATCGCTGCTCCATGCCAGTACGTTGAAGTGGGCACGGATGGAGGTCAGCCCTTGTGAGTGGGCGATGTTGAGATACTCCTGTATCCACTCCTCGTTAATCTGATTGGAGCGAGAATAACGTGCCAGCGAGTGCATGTTCCTTGCCTGCTTCTCGAAGCGTTCCAGGTTGGCATCGCTGTCCTCGATGAAGAGGTACTGGTTATAGATGTGGTTGCAAGGCAGCATCAAGCCCACAGGCGAGGCAAAGGAGAGACGGCAGTCGCTTCGGTCAGTAGAGAGCCGTTCATATCGGCTGTCTGTGCTGACACTTGTGGGCAAATCATCGGTATCGCTCAGTGTATGCAGGCAAAGCATATTGTCGCCCACACGCACAAGGTCTGCTCCGAGTCTTATATCTTCCAAAGAGGCGTGTTGCTCATCAGAGAGTGTAAAGTAGCGGTCAAGCAAACCACCATGTTCAGCAGTTCCGACCAATTCTTCTTCCGTCAAGCGGGTAATCCTTATCTGCTCCGTATCGTTGATGATACGCTCGAACTGATCGACGGCTTCCATGAACTTCATCACCTCGTCTTTGTTGGTAATCTCCTTGGGCAGCAGGTGTCCACGGCAGAGCGCAGAAAAGTTGCTCTGCTGTGCCATGCGCTGTTTGTTGGTCTTGGTCAGGAACAGGTAAACGCTATGGTGCTGGTACGGACGTTCGTTGAAGTGCCTCTCCGATGCACGGGCAAGGAAACTCAGCCCTCCGTCGGAGAGCTTGCCTTGATAGTCCTCCTTGATGAACCAGTCCTGCTTATGGACGATGCTGTAATTGGGTAATACCTTGACTGCCTTGTACCAAGCCGAGTGCATCGCCTCATATTCGGCGGAGGTGACGGTGAAGAGTTCGGGCAGTTCCACACGGAAAGCCACCGTAATGTCGGCATCCTTGCTCACCATGCACCCCTGCTCAATAGAAAGCAGTGGGAACTTCGATTCCAAGGTCGTTATCTTGCTATTGTTTCTCATTGTGTGTGATTCCTTTCTTCTTGCTTACAGGTTGAAGGTTACGGATAAGGTGAAAGACGGTTCGGCGGCTCAAGAGGTATCGTGGGTGCATGCGCACCGCTCCCTGCTTCATCAGCCCGTACTGCCCGTACTTACGGTTCATGGCGAACGTTTGCCACACCACGAGGGTGGCACCCACTACGCCTATGACCAGACAGGCTATCTGACTGATGCCACAGAGATAGAGCACGACCACGAGGATGAAGACAGCCAGCAAGCCTCCTGCAAAGAGGAAGAGATACTGTGCCTTCAAGCCCTTGAACTCCACCGTCCGACCTACACCCTTGTTGATTTCCCAATTCGCCATAGTGGTTACAGGAAGAAAGAACGCAAGATAGTGGCAGCCACGATGAGGAAGATGCACGCACCGAACCAAGATGCGGCGGTCTTGCTCGTATCGGGGTCGCCACTGGAGAACTTGTTATAGACTTTTATTCCTCCAATCAAGCCCACCACGGCACCGATGGCATAAATGAGTTTTGTACCCGGGTCAAAGTAGGATGTTACCATCTTCGTGGCTTCGTTGATACCAGCCATGCCGTTGCCCTGTGCGTAAGCTCCTGCGGTGGTGGCAGCCATCAGGAGCAGCATCATTGTGATTTTCTTTCTGTTGTTCATTGTTCTTTTATTTTAAGTTGTCGTTAAACGAATTGTCTTCTTTTTGGTGGAGGTGGCAAGGGGCGGCTCGGTTTTATCGTATGACAGATATTGGTTGATTGTTTTACTTTTGAGCCACCCCCACAACACTTCACGATATGAACAAAAACATTAGTCTTACAGATAGTATGAAAGTGGACGGTCTCCCATATCATCAGCTACCGTCTTCATATTGTCAGAAGGCTCTTTACTGGAAGTGTCAATTGAGGACAGTTCTTCTCCTTCCTCTACTCTTCGGATCTTATTCAGCAGAATGGACTGCTCACCCTGCATCTTGGCGACATACTCCTTGTACTTCTCCATAAAGTCCGTGCCTTTAAGTTGCCCGACAAATTGCTTGACTTCGGCATCATCTACCTCTTCGCTGTTCTTTCGCCAGTTTCTCATACGACCTAAGTCACGTGCGAGGATATATTGACTGGATACCTCGCCATCTTCAGGGGCGGATTCAATGGGCAGGCTCAGTTCCTCGCGAGCAACCTCGTTTTCGTCCTCTTTTTCCATCTCGTAGCTAACCTCCATCTCGTTGTCCTTTTCTTTCTGAAGTTCGGTATTCTCGGAGATTTCCTGTGCAAAATTATTGATATTCTGCTCTGGATTTTCGGATGGGGAAGATGCAGGAACTTGCGGGATGGAAAGGGAAAACGGACGACTTCTACCGACAAGTTCAAACTCTGTCCCTGCTTCTTTTTCATGTACTTTCACCCCCTTTTCCTTAGATTGCCCATATTCCTTTCGGGACATTTTTACAATATCGAGAGGAGACACGAACCGCATATAGAAATACAGTATGCCGAGTAATAGCCATACGGCTATGAGCAGCAGTATAAAAGAGAAAAGTATCGTCTCCATCATAAGTTCAATGTTTTGTATCGCTTACATGCCGAAGCAGCTTCGTTCAACAAGTCCTCATTGGCACGTAGATGCCATGTGAGAATATTCTCGATATAGGCAGTAAGGGTCGCATCCGACTTTGTTTCCCAAAGGACATTGCGCAGCATCTGAAGTATCTCCCGATTGATGGTAAAGCCTGACTTTGCACTCTGGGGTGTAGGCTTGAAATACATGGATTCATAAAGATGCCATGCGTCTTCCTGTGGCTTTGGGACCGATATTGGGGTACGAAAATTATCTCGGATGGTATTTCCCCTTCCATCGTTCTCCACATGGTTTGCCTGCTTATGGAGCGATAGCAAGTCGTCTGTATCACAAGCCTGTGTCGTGTCATTCATCGGTCTCTTTGTTTTTTGATATAACACCATTGCATAAGAGCAGAATGCCACTGTGACGGCAATGTTGAAAAACACGAGCGATAGGATAATTACGTTAGTCGTTGTCATGATTCTATGTTTTATAATGTTATGGTTGTCTTGCGTCTTTGCTTTGCAGCCGCACTGTTGAGCAGTTCCAGATGTTCACGCAGGTGTTCCCGAAGAATGTTGTCTATATATGCGGCTATGGAAACACGCTCCCCCAAATCCTGTAACACGTTGCGCAGATTTTGCAGCGTTTCCAGATTAATGGAAAAGGCTGTCCGCATTTGGGAACGGACGGGATGAAAGTACAGGGAACGGTAGTCCTCAATGGAAAGAGGTGGCCTGTCGGGCTTTTCCATTCTCGGCTTCCTTTCTCTTTTCAGCTCCCTATCCCTTGTCTCCACGGTTTCCCCCTCGGCTTCATCAGCATATTCCTCTTTTGTGGTCTTTGCCTCTTTCGGCTGTTTCCCCTCCTCTCGTGATGTTTCAGGCAAAGGCGCGGCTTCTGGCGGATCGAAAGAGTTGGGAGTCGTTGCAGGTTCCACAACGACATTGTCCTCTGCCATTTTCTTCAGCTTGCTTTCCAGCTGCTGCTTTCTTTCCTCAATCGTTGCCATTTTCTGATGTCGTTTTTAGTTTGAGACGTCGTGTCAGGTCGGAGACAAGTTCGTCCACTCCTGTGCCAATCCTCAATCCCTTTGCGGGAGGCTGATAGGTGGAGCGAAACACTCCTCGCAGCCCGTATGTGGAAAGTTCGTGGGAGAAGCGGTGCATGGCATATACATAGCCGGGCAGGAGCGTGATTTGTTGCTCGTTGATGAACTTAGTGTATTCATCGATGATGACGTTCTTTACTCTTCTGTCCACCTTGTTCCAAAACAGTATGATGTCCTTTATCCGGGAATCAGACATCGAAACTCCGATGTCCGTGATGGTCTTGGCGTATGCCAGACATGAAACCAGCGACTGAATGTCGGCTTCAATCGGAGAGAGAATATAGTCCATCTGAAGGGACAGTTCCATCAACTCAGAGGTCCCTGCATGACCGGGGAAGTCGAACACGACCACTTGAAACTCCTCGTCATGGAGTCTCTCAATATAGTTACGGGCGGTTTTGATTGCATCGCCGGGAGCGGACTTGTAAATTCTGTATGCTTTTTTACCGAATGCCTGAAAATACGCTTCCATCGACTTTGACAGTTTCTCGTTTTCCTGAACGACTCTCTTCTCGCGCTCCCTGAGTTTGTGAAAGGAATCCTGCGACAAGTCGCAGTCCATCACGAAGAGATTGACATCCTTCTCATAGAAAAGGATGCTGCTTATGATTTCGGCAAGCGTACTTTTTCCGACTCCTCCCTTTTGCGAGGAGAACCCCAGAAAGAGGGGGCGTTGTTGTTTGTTCTCCATAATGATAATTTCTTAGTTCATATTATTTGTCTATTTAATGTTTGGATGTACTATCATTATCAAGAATCATCTGCAGACAGTTTACTCTGACTACGTATGGTTCATGCAATAGTCCAAAAGGACGATTTCGAGTTCTTACAATCAGTTGTACTGACAATAGTTTGTCATGACAATAAATTGTTATGAATAGGCATTGTTCCTTCTTGTCATCTTTGGTGCAAGCCAACGGTAATATGATACATCTTTTGCTTGTGTCATCATACCATTGCTAGCTCGTTCTGACTGCAAAATAAAAGATATTTCGACTGATTTTATTATACCGATGAAGTACTGGGAAATGAAAGGAAAAAGAGTGAATATTGCTGATAATGAGATATTTGAAAATCCGCCGTAACTTTGCAGGCGGATAGGGAATATGGAGGTGAACTATCCGAAGCTGACACCCATACAGGTGGATGCTTCATTCGCATCATCTCTTGATATTGGCAAGGTGTGTCTTTGTACCACAAACTGCCGTTTGTACCACAAAGACCCTTGCCCCGAAGGGGGAATGAATTACTCCAAAGTCGTAATTAGAAGATAAAATGGATATGAATAAGGAAACGGAACATGGTTCAGAACGGAAACAAGCAGAAAAGCCCCGTTGGGACAACTGGCATGTACGGTTGCCCAACCCCAAAGACCAGCAAAGGGCGATAGATTTGTTTCAACGTTCGGGCGCAGAAACCAAGTCAGATTTCGTACGCGCTCGCATTCTTGGAGAGAGTTTCAAAGTGATTACGGTGGACAAATCTGCCGTGGAATACTACCGAAAACTCTCAGAACTGACGGCACAAATCCATAAGATTGGTGTACTATATAACCAAACCGTGCGTGCCATCAACAGCTATCATTCGGTCAAGACCGCACAGATTCTGCTTGAAAAGTTAGAAAAGCTGTCGGCTCAAATCATTGCCGTGCAAGAGCAGGCTATCAATTTAACCATTGATTATAGAAAGAAGAAGTATTGAGAATTTAGTTAGAAAAATGATAGCAAAAATTTCAGCAACGGAGAACCTTGGAGGTACACTCGGCTACAACTTCAAAAAGGTGGAAAAAGGAGAAGCGAGTATTCTTCTTGCCGCTGAGTTGTTTCAGAGCAAGGAAGGTCGTTATACGATGGAGGAGGTGTTTGCCGATATGGAGGCATTGATACCTAAGAAATGTCGTACCAAGAAAACGGTGTTCCACTGTTCTCTCAATCCGCACCCGGATGAGAAACTCTCCAATGAAACGCTTATGCAGATTGCAAGAGAGTATATGGAAGCACTTGGTTATGGCAAGCAACCTTACATCGTGTTCAAGCACAACGACATCGCTCGTGAGCATATCCATATCGTTTCACTTCGGGTGGACAGTCGTGGACAGAAAATTAACGACAGGTTTGAGAAACGGAGGAGCAAGAAGATTACCGATGCCTTGGAGAGGAAATTTGGTCTCATTCCAAGTTCAAAAGTTACTGACAAGGCGATGAAAGAAACGCCCAAAATTGATACCACCCAAGGAAATATCAAGGAGCAGGTGGCAAGTACCCTTCGCATGGTGCTGAAACATTATAAGTTCTGTTCATTAGGAGAGCTGAATGCCATTCTTTCCCGATACCATCTTGCAGTAGAAGAAGTGAAGACGGAGTTTCGGGGAAAGAAGTATGACGGACTGGTTTATGTTCCAACTGATGAAAAGGGCAACAAGGCAGGCACCCCCATCCACGCCTCGGACATCGGTCGTGGTGTGGGCTATACTGCCGTGCAGAACAGGATGCAAAAATCAAAGCAAGCCGTCAAGCCACTGATACCAACCGTTCGAAGGAAGGTATTGGAAGTTATGCGTACTTCTCCCGATACAAAAGAAAAACTCCAACAGAAATTGGAGGAACAAGGCTTGCGGGTGGTTATCCGAAAGAATGAGAACGGACGCATTTATGGTATTACGTTCATTGATGATGATTTGGGCATTGCGCTCAATGGCTCACGATTGGGCAAAGGATATGCTGCCAATGTATTCAACGCATATCTATCTAATCCAGCACACAATCCATTCTTGGATGAATCGCTCTATGGTAGTCCATCTGTTAGCCATGAGCAGACAAATAACACACAATCATTACAGCAAGACACAGAGGAAAGCGACAACCTGGTCGATGAACTTATCGACGATATGGTGGGAGAATCCTTCTCTTCATCGGGCAACGATGATTGGAAAGAAGCGGCTTGGCAACGCAAACTCCGCAAGCAAAGTAAGGTAAATATTAGACGAAGAAAACATTAAATAAACGAGCATTTCCAACTCCCCCCTCTTCGGAGGGATTGGGGAGGCTACAAATACAATATTATGGCACAAGAAGACGATTTAAGAGCATTAAGTAAGGTTATGGACTTTATGCGGGGTATATCTGTGATATTCCTCCTGATTAACTGTTATTGGTTCTGCTACGAAGCTTTTCATTCGTGGCATTTTACACTCAGTATAATTGACAAGATACTGATGAACTTTCAACGCACCACGGGATTGTTTTCGTCTATCTTATGGACAAAACTCTTTTGTGTGGTATTTCTCGCCTTATCCTGCTTGGGGACAAAAGGAGTGAAAGAGGAGAAAATCACATGGCCAAAGATCTGGACGGTGCTTTTCGCTGGGTTTATGTTCTTCTTTCTGAATTGGTGGTTGTTGGCTTTGCCCATTGGTAAGGTGGGAGTGGCTTCGCTCTATATCTTCACACTCTCTGTGGGCTATATCTGTTTGCTGATGGGTGGTGTGTGGATGAGCCGACTGCTCAAAAACAACTTGATGGACGATGTGTTCAATACCGAGAATGAGAGCTTTATGCAGGAAACCCGCTTGATGACCAATGAGTATTCAGTAAATCTGCCTACACGTTTCTACTACAAAAAGAAGTGGAATAACGGATGGATCAACATTGTCAATCCGTTCCGTGCCTCAATGGTGTTGGGCACTCCCGGTTCGGGTAAGTCGTATGCTATTGTAAACAATTACATCAAACAGCAGATTGAGAAAGGATTTGCGATGTATATCTACGACTACAAGTTCCCTGATTTGTCAGAGATAGCCTACAATCATCTTCTAAACCATATAGATGCTTACAAGGTAAAACCGCAGTTCTTTGTGATTAACTTCGACGACCCACGCAAGTCGCACCGTTGTAATCCTATCAATCCGTCCTTTATGACGGATATTTCGGATGCTTATGAGAGTGCCTATACCATTATGCTCAATCTCAACCGCTCGTGGATACAGAAGCAAGGAGATTTCTTTGTGGAGTCGCCCATCATCTTGTTGGCTGCCATCATTTGGTTTCTGAAGATATATGAGAACGGCAAGTACTGTACCTTTCCACATGCCATCGAGTTCCTCAATCGTCCCTACGCACAGATATTCCCGATACTCACTGCCTACGATGAACTTGCCAACTACCTTTCTCCCTTTATGGATGCGTGGGAAGGAGGAGCGCAAGACCAGTTGCAGGGACAGATTGCCAGTGCCAAGATACCGCTTTCCCGCATGATTTCGCCAGCTCTCTATTGGGTAATGACAGGTGATGATTTCTCGCTCGACATCAACAATCCCAACGAGCCGAAAGTGCTTGTCGTGGGCAACAATCCCGACCGCCAGAATATCTACTCTGCTGCACTCGGACTCTACAACAGTCGTATTGTGAAACTCATCAACAAGAAGAAGCAACTCAAATCTTCGGTAATCATCGACGAGTTGCCGACCATCTATTTCCGTGGACTTGACAATCTCATTGCCACAGCTCGTAGCAATAAGGTGGCAGTTTGTTTGGGTTTCCAAGATTTCAGCCAATTAACAAGAGACTACGGAGATAAGGAGAGCAAGGTAATACAGAATACCGTGGGTAATGTATTCAGTGGACAGGTTGTAGGAGAAACTGCTAAAACGCTTTCCGAGCGTTTCGGTAAGGTGCTTCAGCAACGACAATCCATGACCATCAATCGCAACGATAAGTCCACGTCTATCTCCACGCAGATGGATAGCCTTATCCCGGCTTCGAAAATCAGCAACCTTACCCAAGGAATGTTCGTAGGTGCTGTGTCCGACAACTTCGACGAGCGCATTGACCAAAAGATTTTTCACGCCGAGATTGTTGTGGATAGTGCCAAAGTCTCTGCCGAAATGAAGCAATACCAGCCTATACCTGAAATCAACACATTTCGAAACGAAGATGGCTCCGATAATCTCAAGGAGACCATCGAAGCCAACTATAAATGTGTGAAACAGGATGTGTTGTCCCTTGTAAGCAACGAGATAGAACGTATTATGAACGACCCAGAACTGAAACACCTCATTAAAGAATAAGAAATATTCACCAGTTATTCTTATGTAAGGCATCCCCTATCTCAAGAATTATAGCGGCAATCGTTACCCATATCTGTAACGGGACAGCCTTACTTGTATTACATTCCTCCTTATAGTGAACAAGATTCGCATCTTGAAACTGAATCTCCCAGAGCATTTCTGAACCAGCATGGTCGGAAAGCAACAACTTCCCTTTTATTGGTTTATTTGCTGCATTGGTAATTGCTTCCACCAAAAAGGTATCAGGCGTTCCTGGAACCAAAAGAAAAAAACGACCTCCCTAAGTTGAGGAACAGGGACAATCGTTTTCTTTGGTCTTTGACTTATACTGATAATAGGTAGACACTTTTTGAAACAACAAAAAATGTGTATAAATTTATGAGAAAAAGTCCAACGAAGTATTCTGTAGAAGAGAAATTAAGTCTTTTACGAGAGTATCATGAATCTGGCATGACCAAGATGAGATTTGCCAGAACGCACGGAATGTGCGGTCCAGTGTTGTTAAATCAGTGGCTCAGGCGTTACGAGTCTGAAGAAGAAAGTGTACCTTTACCATCGGAATCATCGGATGACGACATGGCAAACATTAGCAAAGACGACTACCGAAAGGAGATTGCACTGCAAAAGAAGCGCATTAAGGAGCTGGAGAAGGCATTTAAGTTCTCCCGTTTGGAAACCAAGGTCAGCGACATGATGATCGACAAGGCCGAGGAGTATTTTGACATCCAGATAAGAAAAAAATCTGGGGCCAAGTAGCAATGGAACTGGTCAGCAAGGTCGGCCTGAAGGTCGCCCTTGTCTGCCGGTTATTTGGCCACTGTCACCAGGCTTTCTACCAGTCGAAGGGCGACATTGAAAAGAAAGTGGAGCATGAACGTCAGATCGTCCAAAGTGTTAGGGACATCCGCGAGTAGGATCCTGGCATCAGTGCCTACAAACTTTTGCTGATGATGATAGTTATATACGGGCGCCATTATGTCATGGGACGCGACCGTTTCTACGTCGTTCTGCGTCGCCGCAGGCTGATGCTTCCGCCACCCAAGCCGCGTCACACAACTAACTCCAATCACTGCTACCACAAGTGGAAGATTCTCATTCAGGGGATGGTTCTGACCGCTGCCAATCAGTTGTGGGTAGCCGACATCACCTATACCTCAACGGCTGAAGGCGTTTGCTACCTGCACCTTATTACTGATGCCTATTCCCACAAGGTTGTATACTGGGTGCTGGCCGACACGCTCAAGGCATCAGCCTCTATTGAAGCACTTTGGCAGGCTACAAAGCAGGCTGTGGCGATGGGAGGCGTGGAATGTCTCAAACAGCTGATCCATCACTCCGACCGTGGTGTGCAGTACTGCTGCAGCAGCTATGTCGCCATACTCAAATCTTACGGAGTATCCATCTCCATGACCGAAGATTACAAGCCTACGGACAATGCCATTGCCGAGCGTGCCAACGGTATAATAAAGGTGGAATGTGTCTACCGTTAGCGACAGTTCTCATCCAGAGAACATGCCCAGATGGTCATCGGACGCTTTATCCATTTCTACAACTATAACCGCCCGCACATGAGCATCGGCTACAAGATACCAGCCGTGGCGCACATGGAGCAGGGAGAGCAGCATAAAAAGTGGAAAAACAAAATTTATCCTAGAAAAGAAGACGCAAACGGAAAAGATGTTGTATCTTTATCCAGCCAAACAACAAGTTCGGGCGAAAGCCTATGTCAGCAGCCTTGACGAAAAACTGTATGCCCCATTGAGGGGCATACAGTTTTGCCAAACGAGCAAGCCCAGGACTCTACATGTCCAGCTTTCTTGGCTGTCTATCAAAACAGCATGGCTCGCTCAAAAGTGTCAATCGAATCAGCACAGCTCTAAAGAAAGTGTCTAGTGAAATCAGGTAACGTAAATTCCAATTAGAAGTGCAACGATTTTCCGTGTTGTAATAAGCGTTATCCCATGAAACCTACTGCGGAGGCCTTCCTCCCTCTTGGGGGCGCAAGGCTTCCTGGATCGGATGAACGGCGAGATGATGAAAGAGGCAATACAAAAAAAAGAGAGAAACAATATAGCTTCTCTCCGTGAGATTAATTACTTTTGTATTGCAAATGTATAAGCAACTAACCCGGGAGCAAAGGTACACAATAAGTGTGCTACTCCAAAAGAAAATGAGCAA
>Ga0256405_10001846_pt1 | contig 54034 bp, 48 predicted proteins | sample RumenRJG_02DNA_FD_189096 | JGI IMG/M metagenome (GOLD analysis project Ga0256405, IMG submission 189096) | Bovine rumen microbial communities from Lethbridge, Alberta, Canada - RJG_02 | ecosystem: Host-associated > Mammals > Digestive system > Stomach > Rumen | place: Canada: Alberta... | reverse complement strand
TGCAGCTCAAGCTGTCGGGCTTCAACCGCCATTTCCGCAATCTGAAGGAGATAGGCGTGCAGTACCGCTTCGCGGGCAATACCCAGTGGAGTGACCTCTACGCTTGGGCGACGAGTGCGGCGGACACGGCGGGCTCCAACCGCACGCTCCTGCCCGCGGAGGGCGACCTGAGAATGACGCTCGACATGCTGGAGGACATCTATTACCCGCAAGGCAAGTATGAGTTCCGCGCGTACACCACCACGCCTTACGGCAAGGATCCGATACGCGCCTACAGCGACGTGGTGACCGTCATCAAAGATACGAAACGTCCGCGTCCGCTCTACACGCCTTCGCCTGCGAACGGTATATTAGGTATAGGCGAGCAGCTCGCAGTCGAGTTCAACGAGGACATCATCCCCGGCTATGTAGGCAGCTCCAATATCGTGATTACCGCCCGGCTGAACGGCAAACCGATCGACCATGAGGTGTCGATGCGGCTCAGACCTTACGGCGAAGAGGTGAGGACGGAGAACCCGCTCTTCCTTAGCGGTAACTTCGCTATGGAGTTCTGGCTCAAAGCCCACGAAAGCGGCACTATCCTGCACCAAGGGAAAGGGGACGGCAACTTCGGGCTCTCGATAGACCCGAACGGCTATGTGGTAGTCAATATCGCCGGCGCCAAATACACTTCCGAGAAAGCCGTTCCGATGGACGAATGGATCTTCTTTGCCATGAACTACAAGGCGGAGACCATGCTCTTCAACATGGTAGCGCAGTACGACACGACGACCCTTGACCTGTTCAAAGGACAGACCGTCTCGGAGGTAGAGATAGACAAAGCGGACTACCGCGACGACAACTACCTCTACCTCGGTCCTATTGACGCGAACATCCACGACCTCGCGATCTACAATATCTTCCGCGACCTGAAGGAAGCGAAAACCGACAAGTATGTGTCCAAAGACACCTACACCTACGGTCTGACCAACTACTGGCACATGAACGAGGGTCACGGCTTCGTGGCGGCAGACACACGCCGCACGCATAACTTCACCGGCAAAGACGCATGGGACATCCTCAGCAAAAACCTCTCCGCACGGATGGACAGCACCAACGGCATGCAGGCGGACATCTCGCACATCACCACCGGTTTCAACGACAGCTACGCTATCGAGCTATGGTATTATCCGACGATAGGAACAGATACCGTCTTCGAGACCGCCGTGCCTTCGGTGGCAGGCGACCTGCAAGCGCAGTCCGAGAAGCTCTGCCTGCGCTACGATACGGCGCAGAACCTCGTGTTGGACTACGGCGTGAAGTCACGGATAGTAGCCTCCCATGCTGATTTCCCGGAGATCGTCTATGGCTGGCACCACTTCGCGCTCAACGTGGTACGCGGACAGGCGGCTTCGTTCTACCTCGACGGGGCACGCACAGCCGTCATCGCCGAGGCGGATGTACCGAACCTCAGCGGCTCGGCACTCCTCTTCGCCAAGAACGCGGAGTACGCCTACATCGATGAGGTGCGTATATGGAAAGCTACGCTCTCCGAGAGCCGGCTTTTGAGCAATATGTACAACACCATCGACACCGCCAAGGTCTATTCGCAGGGCTTAGTGGGATACTATCCGTTTGAGAAAGACAGCACCATCAACGGCGTGGACACCAAGGGCTTCACGCTGCAGAACATGGCACCCGTCTCCATCTACGGCAATGCGGGCGACATGCAGTCCACTCGTCATACGGATGTAGCCAACACCCCGCCGCTCAAGCGCGCACCATCCGAGACCGTTCTCACGGCAATGCCGGTAGCGTCCGAGCGCAAGGTGGTCATCAATCTCGCTGAAACGGAAGTCACCGCGCGCGACCTGGAAGGCACGACGCTCAACATCACCCTGACGGATGTACACGACCTCAACGGCAACACCTCCGAGCCGATCAAATGGACTGCCTACGTCAAGCAGAACACACTCCTCTGGGGTAAAGACTCCGTCAATATCACCAAGCAGTACGGCGAGGACTACACCTTCGAGGTGACCATCGAGAACAAGTCCGGCCAGACTGAGTACTACACGGTGGAGAACATGCCCGCATGGCTGAGTCTGGTGGATGGTCTTAACTCCCTGTCTTCAGCTCCCTCTCCTTGGGAGAGGGCGGGGGGAGAGGTGTCTCCTCTCAAGACGCAAACCCTCCGCTTCGCGGTCAATCCGCTCGTGCCGGTAGGCAACTACGAAGCGACGATAGGCGTGCAGGGCAACAAGGGCATCCTCGAACCGCTCCGTATCGTCATGAAAGTGCGCGGCGAGACGCCTAACTGGACCGTTGACCCGACTAAGTACGACCACTCGATGACCATCATCGGACAGGTTTACCTCAGCGGTATCCTGATGGAGAACCCCGAGAGCATGGTGGCTGCCTTCATCGGCGGTGAGTGCCGCGGCGTGGCTGCACCGAAGAAGATACGCGGCGCGGCGTACGAGACCCTGATCATCTACGGCTCCGACACCCCCGACGCCGACCAGAACCAACCCATCTCCTTCCGTATCTGGGATGCCTCCAAAGGCATCGCCTATACCGATGCGAATATACAAGTACCAAGTGACCAAGGACTAAGGACGACGCTCATCTTCCGTCAGGACACTATGATCGGTAATTTCAACACACCGGCTATCTGGACCAAGTCCGACAGGGTGGAGCAGCTCATTCCGGTACACGAGAACTGGAACTGGATCGCCTTCGGCGTAGAGCCGCCGTCGGAGTACTGCGACCTCGTCTTCACGCCCCAATACAAGGGTTGGAACGTGCTTGTCAAGGATCAGGAGACCTTCAGCCAGAGCTCCGGCTCTACCTTCAACGGTCCGCTCAAGCTTGCGGTGAACCGGATGTACAAAGTGCGTATCCTGCGGACGACCAAGACGGCGAACGCCATCCTCGACTCGCAGCTCTCCGTTAGCGGCAAGCGGCTACCTTCCGACTCGATGGGCGTTATGATAGAGCAGGGCTGGAACTGGTTGCCTTATACGCCGCTGTCAACCATGACGGTGGACGAAGCCCTTGCGGGCGTGCAGCCCAAGGAGGGCGACATCATCAAGTCGCAGACCGGCGTTTCCGTCTATGACATCTACGGCTGGGAAGGCACGCTCACCGCGCTCGAACCCGGACACGGCTACCTCTATTACAGCACCGACAGCACGACTAAGTCCTTCGTCTATCCGACACCCGCGGAAAACATCCGCCGCGTACAACGCAAGCTGATGGCAAGAAGTCTAACAGCGCAGCGGTCTTACAGCGCCAGCGGTCTTACAACGCAGTGGTCTAACAGCGCCAGCGGTCAGGTGCTCCGCGCCTATCCCTCCAACATGACCATGACGATCCGTCTCATGGACGGCGAGGCGGTAGTGGATACCTGCGAGATAGCGGCGTATATCGGCGGAGAGTGCCGCGGTGCCGTCCGTGCGCATACCGACAGCCTCTATTACCTCGTCATTGCCGGCGACGGTGCAGGCCAGCCGATGGAGCTCCGTACCGTCATCAACGGCGAAGAGAGAGTCATAGACAAGACCCTCACTTTCGTCTCCGACAACCATATCGGCACCCCGTGGGAACCGTATGTGATACAGCTCAATGCCGCGCAAGGCATAGAGAATGTACAAGGGGACAATGTACAATGTACAAAGGTGCGGAAGGTGCTGATAGACGGCATTCTCTACATCGAGCGCAACGGAGAGAAATACGATGCCACCGGCAAGAGAGTGTCTGAGAAATAAATCATAGCTTTCGGGCTGCATCTGAGGGAGGCGGAGTACTTTGACGGTGCTTCGCCTCTTTCTTTGTGCCCTTTTTTTAGAGAAGATTTTCGGTATTGATGAGCGACAAATCCGAAAAATCCTACAGTCTCCTCAAAAAGTGGAACTCAGTTCCGATAACTTGTCAAAATTTGCAGTAATTTTGCAGCGTCTTTCGAAAGAGAGGCGCTGTTTATATTTATTAACCGCAAGGTTTTGACGGGCTTGCAGCTGCGTAGAAGGCGCCTTGCAGAAAAGGAACTTTATGCTCCAAATTTCTCATGGGATGCATTTTGTGGTCGATGGAATTTAGAATGCCCGGAAAAAGTTGTACCTTTGCACCAAAATTAGAATAAAAAAATTTCTTACTATGTATATACAATCCAACGCCAACAGCAGCTTTTTGACGAGGATACTTGAGCCAGTTAGTACTACATACGCCCCCTATAAGGGGGGGTATGTGTACGTACTAAGGGCGTCAATGGCATCCTGTCAAAACTCCTGCATCGAGCAGATGAGCAGCTCATTCTATATACCTCACACACGCGTGTGTGATTATTAAAAAACAACTGCTCATCTGCTCACCCAAAAGCCGGATGGCATCCGGCGGAACTACCAAGAAGAAAGATGAAAGGAACCGGAAAGGCACGGGACGTAGATGTCCGTAATGCGAACGAGATGCGAACGGTGGAAGAGGCTAAAAGGAGGCTAATAAACCAATAAACAGATACACATTATGAAAGTAGAATTGATTATTCCGATTGAGCGATTGCGAGGAAAACTAAGGCAGGACGGGTATTATTTCCGTCAGTACAGAGGGCAGCAGATCGTGCAGAAATGCCCGACAAAATGGAAAGATACACCCGCACGGAAAGCCGCGCGAGAGAAGTTTGCGGCGAAGTACGCGGGGAACAGAACGAAGTAATAAACTATTAAAAGAAAGGAAAAAGAAAATGGCAAAGATCACAATGATGTCAGGTATTGCGTCCATATCGTGACGTGTAGGGAACTGTTGCTTTCGAACGATGAAGGCGACAGGTAAGGTGTATATGCACCAAGGGTAAGTACGAAGGACAAATGTACAATGTACAAAAGACAATGTATAATGTACAAAGGACAGATGTACAAATGTACGAAGAAGGAAAAATCGCTCCAATGTAATGAACCCCAAAAGTTGAACACAAAACTTTTGGGGTCACCTCAGGATAAGGACTACTTTATTTTTTATGGATTCATTAGCTTTCAATGCCTATTTAATTATATACCAGCGTTCACCATTGTCGTCTTTTATACGACGAAGGCGGCCTTCTTTCTTCAGTTTCTTTATATTATAATTGATGCCATCGCGCGTCAAGCCTAGTTCTATAGCCATCTGATCAATGGTTATCTTTGAATCTTGTCGGATGAGTTCTATTATCTTCTGTGTAGTTTTTAGTGTAGTTTTTAGTGTAGTTTTTGGTGTAGTACTACCTGTAGTCACTTGACCACCTTGCACCTTTTGGAATACCTCGCGCTGGATAGTTGCCATAAAGCCACCACGGACTTGTTCAAAGGTCGGTACTTGCAGGTGAACTTGCTCGAAAGCATCACGGATTTTAGCATATCCACGACCCCAGTTTTCAATAAAGCCCATTAGATAGAACACTTTTGCAATAAGTGGATTACGCGGCATGGATTCATGATCTTCCATCAGTTTCTCAATTGTGATAGACTGCGGCAATGTACCCTCATTCCATAATTGGATGCGATCAGCCCATACGCGCATGTGGATAAAAGTGCCCAAATAATCGCGGTGCATGATGGCATTACAGATGATCTCTCGCAAACCATCTTCCGGCATTTCCAATGTCTCTTTACGGTGCAAGCCCTCATAGCCGACCGTGGAAACCAGATATTTGGTGCGCAATGTATCAATCACCGCGTCCGGCATCAATACTAACGGACAAACGATATTATCGTGAATAATCAAATCTGCTTGATTGACGCCAAAACGACCGATGCGGAATGCAGATAGCGGACTCCAGCGCTCTATATCCTTGCCAAACAACATCAATGCCGCATTAGTCAGTTCGCCATCCTCAGTCATCAAATTGAGTTTGCGCAAGACGGTCTCTTTACTCTCCGATTGAGCGCTTTTATTCAGACGCTTATTTTCTAAAGCAGTAGTAATGAAATAATCCCATGCTTCGTCGTCCAAGTCGATCAGTTTGGCTTCAGGGCGGATTAGCGCATCCCAATGCAATTTTGCTTTCTGCATAAGGAATGATGCCAATTGTTGTCCGCGTAATTCCTGTGCGGTACTACCACTGCGGACATAGTATTTACCCTCATACGAAATGGCGTTCTCTTGCGGGATAATATGAATGGCGATGTATTCTTTGTCATCTTCGGATAAAAGGTTTACATCCGCCAAGAAGCCCAAGTTATTCTTGATTTTGTTCGGCATATCTTGAAGCAAGGACTTCGCATCTTTCACTCCAACGATAGTACCATCGTCTTCCACACCAATATAGAGCGTGCCGCCTTGACTGTTAGCGAACGCGCTCAACTCGCGGAAGAACTCATCTTTCCACAAGCGTTTGAACTCGGTATGTTGATCTTCTTTCATCCTTGCACCAAATTTCGCTGCAAAGATACTACTTTTTTCTGATATATGCAAATATATATGAACTTTTTAGCAAAAAATGACTTTGGGATGCCATGGACGGAGGCGCCGAATGGTATTCGGCAAGTTCGTGAAGGGGCTTAAAGCACGAAAAAACGCATGGTAAGAACGATTTTTCTCTTTTTTCTTGCATATATGCAAAAAAAAGCGTACCTTTGCACCATAATTCGTGAAATGAAGTAGATTATGATTAAAAAATGTCTCTTTGCGCTGGTATTGGCGTTTAGTATGTCTGCCTTCGCGCAGGTACAAAAACAGGCTTATCTGGATTACATCGATCGATGGAAAGGTACTGCTATTCAGCAGCAGGCGGATTACGGTATTCCCGCTTCTATCACCATGGCTCAGGCGCTCTTGGAGTCCGCTGCCGGAAAGAGCGAGTTAGCTGTCAATGCCAAGAACCATTTCGGTATCAAGTGTACGAGCGAATGGTTTGGCGGCGTCTATTACTATGACGATGACAGCAAAGGAGAGTGTTTCCGTCAGTACTACGATGCAGCCGAGAGTTTCAAGGATCACTCGGAGTTCCTCAAACGTCCGCGATATACGACCTGTTTTGAGATTGCGATAGAGGACTATGAGGGCTGGGCTTACAGGCTGCGTCAGTGCGGCTATGCGACCGACCCGCTGTATGCCTCTAAGCTCATCAAGCTCATCGAGGACTATCGTCTGGATACCTTAGCAATCGGTGTGAAGCCGATCGTGCCCGCGGCTGTGGTAGCCGGAGGTGCAGCCGAAGGAGCAGCAGAGCTTGCCGAAGAGGCAGAGACTCCGAAACCCGCTAAGCGTCCGCTCAAAGCATCAGTAGTGCGCAAGTCGGAGCCGATCATGGTCATTAACAACGATCCCGAACCGCCGTACGTAGAGCCGCTGACCGCCAAGCAGGAGAGAGATAGTTTTCTGCTGATGCACCCCAAAAAGAAATGCAATGGTGTGAGCTACGTCACCGCCAAAGAAGGCGATACCTATTCGAATGTGGCATTCCGTCTGAACGTGCGTGAGCGTGATCTGCGTGAGTACAACGACGCCCTCGGACGTGAGTTGCAGAAAGGTGACCGTATCTACCTCTCTGCCAAGAAAGCCACCGGCTCCGAGCCTTTCGTATGGTCGCATACCGGACAGTCCGTTTGGCAGCTCAGCCAAGAGAACGGCGTGCAGTTGGAGTCCATACAGAAACTCAACGAGCTGGATGTCAACATCCGAACCTTCCGTACACGGCAGAAGATCTATCTGAAGAAAGTGAAGGAAGAGGCGGTGTATCATTGAGAGTTGAAAGTTGATAGTTGAAAGTTGATAGTTGATAGTTGAAAGGTGAAAGGGGAGGCGATGTCGATATCTCAGGCGCTGGTGGCGTACATCCGTGAGAGCGGTTTGGAGCAGTCGGTGCTGGATGTCCAGATAGAAGAGGTGTGGCCGAAGGTCATGGGCGAGACCGTCAGGAAACTCACGCGCAGCGTAGAGGTTCGGGACGGTGTCTTGTATGTCCGCGTCAACTCCGCCGCACTCAAGACCCAGCTCTTCGAGAACCGCTTCGAACTCATCCGCAAACTCAACGAAGCCGTCGGTGCACCGGCACTAAAGGATTGTCGAATACTTGGTTAGTCGTTAGTCGTTGGTCGTTAGTCGTTGGTCGTTAAAATGGTGCTTCGCACGTTAAAGTGTTAAAATGGTCGCTACGCGACGTTAAATTGTACATTGTACATTGTTAAATCGTAAATAGATTTGTTTTATCCCTCTAACATAGAATCGAAGATTGACTTCACGGTGATACGTGAAGAGTTGGTGCGTCGGTGTGCGTCGTCCTTAGGCCGCGAGCGGGTAGAGGCGATGCAGATGGAGACCGAGTATGAGAAGGTGCAGCATATGTTGCTGCTCACCGATCAGATGCGTCAGGTGCAAGCCGACCCGATGCTGAGTTTCCCGCGCGGCGAGATACGCGACATGCGCGAGGCAGTGGCACGCATCCGCATCGAGGGACTGTTCCTTGACGAGGCGGAGTTGGACGACCTGCGCAAGACCCTCTCGTACGCCGTGGAGGTGGAGCAGTTCTTCGGTTCGTTGGATGAACTCAAGTACCCGCTCTTAAAGAGACTATGCGGCATAGGCGCTTTCGGGAACCTCGGGAACATCGTCCGTGAGATAGACCGGATCTTGGATCGGTACGGCAAACTGGCAGATCATGCCTCGCCCGAGTTAGCGCGTATCCGTCGCGAGATAAGCAACCTGCAGGGCAGCGTCGGACGCACGTTGGCTGCTATCCTGAGGCAAGCCAAGACGGACGGTTTGGTCGATTCGGACGCTACGCCGACCCTTCGTGAGGGCAGGCTCGTGATACCTGTTCCGCCCGGCTACAAACGCAAGATAGGCGGTATCGTACACGATGAGTCGGCTACCGGCAAGACCGTCTATATCGAACCGCAACAGGTGGTGGACGCCAATAATCATATCCGTGAGTTAGAAGGAGCAGAGCGTCGGGAGAGAGTGCGTATCCTGCAAGCTATCACCGCCCTTCTGCGACCCGAGACGGAGTCAATCCTCGCCAGCCAGAAGATGCTTGCGGAGGTCGATTTTCTCAATGCCAAAGTGTCGCTGGCTCAGACCCTTCATGCGATCCGTCCGGAGCTGCTGAACGAGCCGTTGTTGGAATGGTCGGAAGCCCGTCATCCGGTCTTGTGGCTCCATTATGCGCCGCAGGGCAAGACCGTCGTGCCGCTCTCGATCAGGCTGCAAGCCGACAAGAACCATGTGCTCGTCATCTCCGGTCCCAATGCAGGCGGTAAGTCCGTGTGTCTCAAAACCATTGCCTTGCTGCAATACATGCTCCAATGCGGTCTGCTGGTTCCGGTAGCGGAGCAGAGCAGGGCAGGGCTCTTTGACCAACTGATGATCGACATAGGTGACGAGCAATCGATACAGGACGAGCTCTCTACCTACTCGTCTCACCTGCGTAACATGCGCGCTTTCCTGCGTCAGGCGGACGAACGCACGCTCATCCTCATTGATGAGATGGGAACGGGTACCGAACCGCTGATAGGCGGAGCGATCGCGGAGGCTATCCTGCGCGAGTTGGTGCAAAGGGGTGTCTTCGGTATCATCACGACGCACTATACCAACCTCAAGCATTTTGCAGAGCAGACCACCGGTGTCATCAACGGCGCTATGCTCTATGACCGAGGCGCTATGCGTCCGCTCTTCCAACTCTCCATCGGGCAAGCCGGTAGCTCGTTTGCCATCGAGATAGCGCGTCAGATAGGTCTGGGCGAAGAGATCATCCGGTATGCAACCGACCTCGTGGGCGAGGAGCATATCGATTACGACAAACAGCTCCAAGACATCGCTCGGGACAAACGTTATTGGGAGAACAAACGGCAGGCGATCCGGCAGAAAGAGAAAGTCCTCGAAGAGCGTATCGCCCAATACGAGGAACAGATGAGCGGCATCAAAGCCAAGAAGAAAGAGATCCTCGACGAAGCCAAACAGCAGGCAGCCGACCTCTTGCAGCAATCGAACGCCACCATCGAGCGTACGATCCGTGAGATCAAAGAAGCGAAAGCTGAAAAACTCAAGACCAAAGAGGCGCGTCAGAAAGTAGAAGCTCTCAAGGAGAAAGTGAACGGCGCTCCCAAGAAAGACCGCCCTCAGGATAAGCCTAAGACCGATTCGCCGAAAGCGCCGAAGGTGCTGCGCGATTTCTCGGACTTGCGCAAACTCAGCAAGTCGATGTCCTCTGCGCCGGAGAGTAAGAGCAACGTCTCTGTCCGTTCAACCGTTAGGCAACGCACCCTTTCTTTCGAGCGCACGCTTGACCTGCGGGGTTACCGTGCAGACGAGGCCTTGGAGAAACTGATTGCGTACATGGACGATGCGCTGATGGTCGGAGCAGGTGAGGTCACTATCCTGCACGGTACCGGAACTGGTGCCCTCAAGCAGCTGACGCGCGAGTACCTCAACGACCTCAACCGTCTTCGCCGTAAACGCGGACAAGTACCGCTCGACTTCGGGGACGGCGATGTCAACCACGGCGGCGCAGGCCTCACCGTCGTGCAACTCTGATTCGTTTACACTCAGCAGTGTTTAATGATGTAATAGGGAATATCCAGCGCTTGGATCTCGGATTCGTAGCGTTGGAAGAGCTCTTGGCGTATCTCGTCCGAACCATTGGAACGGGCAGGGTCGGGCACCCAAGGCAGATCAGGGTACGTCAGCAGATAGACGTCCATCGGGTATTGCCGGATCGCCTCTTCAAACCATACCGGCACTTTCCCAAACGCATAATCGAACCACACTTTCGTTACGATCAGCTCGGTGTCGAAGAAGACCACTTCGCTGTTAGACCGCTGCGCTGACAGAGTACAGACCGGCTTCGCCTGACAGACCGCTTCGCTGTAAGACTTGATCTGCTCTATCTGGTATCGGGCAATCTCGCAGAGCTCGTCGAAAGAGACCTCGGTCGTCCCTTTCTGCTCCACGTACGTGCGCGCATACTCAGGCACGTACGTTCCTTTATATCTTTTCGCGAGATAGCGGGCTAATGAACTCTTACCCGTTGACTCCGGTCCTATGATACCGACTTTATAATTCACAATTAACAATTAATAATTTACAAGGCGTTCTATAGGGTTTTGTACAAACTGAAATGTCCGTACGTATTCTTTTAGTCCGTACCAAACTCCGTGAGCCCTTTGTGAATTGTACATTGTACATTGTACATTGTGAATTAACGTGTCAGCATCAGCTTGATGTTAATACCCACATTATCCACCTTGACGGGGTACGAGGACGAGATAAGCGGTGTGGTACCTTGGTGGTCATAGAAGAGCTGGATATTGATCTTCTGACTCAGGACGTAGTCCGCAGAGATCTTCACAGCGAAGACGCGGTTTCCGGACGAAGCCTGCGTGATACCCTCTTCGATCTTACGGAGGAGCATCTTCACATCCTTATAGGAGAAGTCCACTTGGAGCTTGAGGTCATTGCTTACTTTCTTCTGTGCACCGTCTTTGCGTTTGGTGATGAAGCTGAGGTTCTTGATGGTATAACCACCACCGATGACGAACTCGTTGGTATGACCTTCGGTCAGCTGGACAGAGGTCACATTGAGCGTGAGGTTACGCTGCTTGCGGTATTCGGCTTTGAGATTGAGCGAGTTCTTCATCGTCAGGTTCAGACCGATGAGCGGCGAGAAAGCTTCCGTCAGCGACACATTACTGATGTCGTAAGCGGACGAAGGACGAGGCATGTCGGTCGTCACATCGCGAACGAAACCGACCTGTTTATTCTTGCTGTCCACACCGACCCAAGTAGAGTAGCTGCCGAACGAACCGATCGCGTACTTACAGGTATAAGCGTGCGTCAGGGTCACGGATTTGAAATGATCTTTCATCCACGGCAGACGACCCAAACCGTCGAAGGTCACCGACCAGTTCGGCAGGATATTCAGGATGCCGAGGAACGGATTAAGACCTATCTTGCTCGGACTTCTACCGGTATAAGCCGACAGGAACGCAGGTACGAGCACGTCCGCGGAGTTCTTATTGATCTTTCCGTGTTTATTGGGGTCGTATTTCGTACCGGGCTGCACCGTTCCTTTGAGGAAGCCGGCGTCGGGCAGAGTGACTCCCGTGTATTGGTCTTGCACACGATCAGCAAGCACATCACGGTTGTTCAGGAAGCGGTCAAAAGCTTTGTTGGCGAAGTTCTCATCCTGTTTGCCGACCTTCATAAACGCCGTTCCGATAGCGCATTGGGTGATGTTAAACGAACCGGTCATGGTCTCCTGCGGATCGCCGTAACTCATGATGATCGAGGTCGAAGTCGCCATGTAGCGCTTACCGCTGAGCTGGATCTTGAAGCCCGGCAGCGGTTCGAGCGTCAGTTTGATATCGAGATCGGAGGTGTGCGCACGGGTAGCAGGCTGAACGACGGTCGTATCGCCGCTGAGCCAGTTATGCTTCATTGCACGCTCCATCATGTTCTTGGGGATAAATCCGAAGGCGAAGTCAAAGCCCGGCGCATACGCACCGTCAACTCTGCGCTGTCCCATGAAGCCTGCCTCCGGCATGAAGCCCGAGATGGTCATGGAGTTCGTCTCGCGGTACGTGATCTGCAGACGGCGGATCATCGTTCCGAGGTAAGCGAACATGTCTCCGGCTATCTGTTTCGGTGTCCGCTCGTTCGGGTCTTTGGTAGTGACGGTGATGGTCGCCTGAGCGCAATCCGCCTTCGGTGTGATCGCTACTTTCGTGTTACCCACAGGACGGAAGGATACCGGCACCGCTTTTCCGGCGGAGTCCGCAACCGACACATTGAGCATCTCGCTGTTCAGACGGTGCGTGATCTCCGTCGCCTCGCCTTTCTTCAAAGCCACGGTCTGCGTATAGGTCTTGGGCTTGAAGGCACGCCGATTGCCTCCTCGACCCGAATAGCGTTGCGACATCTGTTTCCAGTACTTGGATTTGTTGTACCAAGTCTCGAAATTAAGACCTCCATCGATCTGCCACGTCTGCAAACTGCTGACGGTGTTACCGAGGTCTTGACCTTGGGTCGTAGAAGCCGTACGGGTCCAGTTATAGTTCGCGCTATAGGAAGCGTTAGCGGTCAACGCATCGAGGTACGGGATGCGGTTGAACGGCACGTTCCAGCTCGCGGTGAAGATCTGTTGGTACGAATACGGCTTACCGAAACGGGAGAGCGAACGCTGGATCGTATCTTTCCATGCCTCGTATTTATCGTGGTTGAACTCCGGATCGAAGTACTTGTTCTTCAGGATCTCCGGCGTGTATTTACCCTCATCGATGATCGCGTTATAGGCGGATTGGAAGCTGAACTTCATGTTCTTGGTCAGATCGTACTTGATATCGACATTACGATCCCATGTGAAGTCCTTGCTATACGTCAGATCGCGGTCCGGGTCAAACTCCAAGTTATTGGTCAGATCGCGCATCTTCATGTGGCTGAAGGTACGGTGCATGTTCGTGTTGAACGACCATGACTGTGGCAGGTAGTAGAAGTTCAACTCCTTGAGTGCCTTTATTTTCTGCACTTTCTCCACCTTGCTGAACGGCTCCCACGGCTTCGGGTTGAAGTTATAGGCGTACTGGAAGCTTCCCTTATGGTCGGTCGTGTAATTGGTCTCCAACTCCGGTGAGTGTTCGGATTGCTTGTTGTACGAAGCCGAGATACTGAAGTTAGCAGGGTCCACGAACAGGTCGCGTTTCTTGGTGTAGTGGTGGTTCACCTTGAGGTTGCTTACCGAGAATGAGGTGGACTCATGAACCGTTTGCACGAGGTTCTTGATGGAGTCGCGCTCCGATTTCGTCTCGTATGTGCTGAGTGTCTCTTTGAGCTTGACATCGGTATCCAGCGGGTCGTACTCAGGGCTGATGACCTCTTTGCTGTACGCTACATAGAGCGGCATCTGAACTTTCGCTTGCTCCGGTAACAGACGACCTGCCTCCAACGCCGCACTTACGGACAACTGATAGAAATTGTCCATGTTACGATCCATCACGTTCGCTTCTATCGAACCGTAACCTGCGGTCTCCAACTGTCCGGCTACGTTCACTTGTGCGATGTCGCTGATCGCCAACGAAGCGTTGGCCATCGCTGCCACACCACCTTTCTCGTTGAACTGACTGAGCCGTAACTCGTTCACCCAGACCTCACCGCTGGCATCATGCTGACCGTTGTTACGCACACCGATCATGATCGTCTCGATCTCCTCCAAGGTCGGGTTACCCAATATCGTGATCTTGTTCATCGGCTTGTCGTTATCCACGTCGTATGTCACGTACGGGATCGTGTTTCCGACACCTTGGTTACCCGCTCTCTTGGCTTTGTTACGCGCGGTCTTGGCGTCCGTGAAGACCTTCAGCGGGAAATCGAACATGTTATCCTCGGGCCAAACGATCTTACGGTCGTTCTCCGAGTCGTTGTTATAAAGTCCCGGAGGCGTCAGATGCAGCGGGATCTCGTATTCGTAGTAGTTGTTCTTGAGGTCGGTACCCATACGGATGAAGCAGGTCAGATCGCCGTCACGGAGGTTCGGATCGAGCTCGCTAAGCCGCTCCGCGTGAACGAACATCTGCAACTTCTTGTATTGGCGCATATCGTACGCGGTATTTTTATAAATCGCGCGCGCGTCGTGCGGACTGAGGTTGTTCACGCGCATGACCATCGCTTGCTCGTTCTGAGCGATGAGCTGAGCCTGTCCCGGGTCGGTCTGACGACTCACACCCGGAGGCAGCACGTAGTTGATCGGCTGACGAGTGCTGTTCTCCTCGATATTCAGGGTCTGCACGTCAATAGAAGCACCCGGGTTCGTCTGAGTGCCGACAGGCGCTAAGTCACGCGTGTACTGTCTCCATTCTCCTCGAACGAGATCCATCGTAGCAAAACGCAGGAAGGTCTCATGCTCGAAGCCCGTCAGGTACAGACGCATGAAACGGATCGATTTCCAGTTACGGATACCGCCGCGTTTCTGAACCGTTGCGCTGTCACCACGAAGAGGTATCTTGAACTGATACCATGTTACATCGACCGTCTCGCCGTTACGAAGCGTCACTTGGCGCACTTTCTTCTCCGTGATATGCTGCCTTCCGACCTCCATCATGTCTTTGCGGAGGATGACTTTGTACTCGTAGTATTTCTCGTACTCGTTGAGCGTGTTATCGAGGTTGATGTCCTCTACATCCGGCGTCAGGGTCGATGCCGTTCCGTAGCTCTCGGTCTCCTGATCCGTATCCGGCGAGTTGCCCTGCGTACCGTTATAGTGTCTGTAACGATCCAAGATCGACACCTGTTGGTCATCGAAATCCGTTCCTCGGTAGTAGTGGTAGTTATCACCGGCAGGGTCGTTGAGCGGAGAGAAAGGGTCACGCGTCCAACGGCTGATCACATCCGGCGTGACGATCTTACGCAGCGAGTCCACGTAGCTCTTATAAGCAGGCCACTGACGCTCCTGATCATCGTTCAGACCGTTCAGACCGACATCCTGACGCTCACGCGAACCGGACTCGTTGCTGAAGGCAGTAACCGAACTGGTGGTTCGCGGTACACGTCCCCAGAAGGTGTTCTCTACTCGTCCTTCGTCCGCATCGGATACGGGCAGACCGTGCTCGAAGGATTTCTTGCCGTCTCGCAGAATATCCTCGCTCACGTCACCTAAGTTGATGTACATCACACCGTCGTAGTCATCCGGATGATCGGGGTTCGTATGTCTCGGATCCATGATCCAGAACTGCAGGTACTCGATGTTCGCTCGCTCGAAGTCGGTGTTCTCTAACCGTCTCATCATACCGCCCCAACGGTTCTTCGGGTTCTTGAGTTTACCGTCCGGTCCGACTTCTCCGGCAGACACGTTGTACTGACCGCGCTCTTCGGGATAATAAGCGAGGTTCAGAATCGGCAACTTCGTATCTACGTTGCTGGCTTCCTGTTTGTTGGGGTAGATCTCATCTTGGTAAACGATACGCGTACGGTGGTCGCTGAGAGCCGCAAGGTCATTACGGATGTGATCCGGCGTGTTCGTCTGCGGATAGCCGAAGATCGGATCGACTGCGTACCAAGCCATCAGCGCGCGGTTCTTGTTATAAGCCGCGGTGTCGTGCGTCAAGTGGATCTGCGATTCCGGCATCACCGAAGGCGTAGAAGCCAAGAACCAGTAATTAGGATAGTGTACGTCTATGTTCGTGGTCGTGCTCTCGAAATCATCAATATACGCCGTTCCCGAACTACCCACATCACGTGTGTGACCCGGGATGAGGTGCGCGAACTCAGCGTTGATAGAGAAGGTCGAAGGAGCCGTTGCGGTGATCCAAGGGATCTTATCAATCGCGTTGGTGAGCCACTGAAGCTCGGTCTTCCAGCTCGCGTTCAGACCCCAGACGGTGTTCGCCAAGGGCTCCGAACCCATATTCACTTTCGTCGTCAACGGACGCTCACGAAGGTGCATGATCGTTCCGCCGATGACCAGATCCTTGCTGAACTCATATTCCAGATGCGCACCGAACAGCGACTTACGCTGCATCGAGAACGTGCTCTGGTTCTCCAACTTCACATCCACGTTCGTTCCCGACTCCAAGATCGAGGTGTTGAGGATCGTCACCGTTCCCATGGTGTAATCGACCGTATAATCGACGTTCTCAATGAGCGTAGCACCTCCGGCGGTCACCGTCACGCTACCTCGCGGTACGTTCATCGCGTTCAGACGAATCTCACTGCTGTTGGTGCCTTTGTACTTACCGGTCAAGCGGAACTTGTTCTTCTCGCTCATCTCTTGTGCCACCACCATGGTGGAGTCGTACAACTCTTGGAAACAGTATTTGGAGGTCAGCGCAGGGTCATTGCCTAAAGCGTTCGCTAAGTGGCTACCGAACGGCTCCAAGACAGGGAAGATGATCTTACCCGTGCTTGCCTGTATGGTGATACCCTCCAAGAAGTCGAATCGTCCATCGGGACTCGCGTTGTGCTTCTGATCCAAACGGTCGAGGTTCATCACACGGATGAGCTGCTTGCCGTTGATCGGTCCTTCGGCAAGGTATTGCATGTCGGTGCCCACCGAGTCGTTACGATAAGTCACATACAGCTCGAACTTATCGGCATTGATGCTTGTAGCGCCTAAGGAGTAGATATTCTTCAGCATCAGGTCCCATGTACCTTTGCCTTTGACGCTCGGCGCATTGGATGTCGATTTCAGCATCTTCAATGCCAGCGTGCTGGCTGCCTGCTGCGGGTCTCTGTTGAGCGTGTCACGCACACCGTCGGTCGAGAACTCACCGACCTGATAGACCTGTCCGCCGTACGTATATTCGTACGCAACGGCCAAGACCTCATCTTGGTTCAACGCCGCTTTCAGAGAGATGAAACCCAAGGAACTATTGAGCGTATATTCGCTGCTGTTGAGTAGTCGTGCAGACTCGATTTTGTCGTAATCGACACCGCCTTCCATGCCTAAAGCACCCAAGGCAGCACCGGTCTGATCCAACTGACGGAAGCCCGTTCCCATCACCGTGGTGTACAAACCGTTGGTCTTGTTGTCCGGACAGGGTCTCTGATCGGGACCCCAGTTCATCTGTGAGTGTTGCTTCGACTCACCGAGGTCGGCGAAGGCTACGATGTTACGGGCTTGGTCGTAGTTACCTTTTTTGTTCGTCACCCACACCTCAATCTTATTGATCGTCACACCGCTGGAAATATACGGCACCGACGACATCGCTTTCTCGTAGTTGTCGCGGAAGAAATAGTTCAGGAAGAAGTGGCGGTTCTCATCGTAGTTATCGCCGCTGATGTCGAATCGCGTCATCTGAGCACCGCCCTTACTGCTCACCGTCTGAGCCTCGCTGTTCTGCTGGCTCACCAAGGCTTGGATCTTGAACTTACCGAACTTCAAGTTCGTCTTGATACCGAACAGCGCCTTGCTGCCTCGGATCAACGAACTCGGCAAGTCAAGCGACACATTACCCGCCTCAATACTCTGGATAATATCGTCCTCCTCGCCTTTGTAGTTCAATTTGATGTTCTGCTGGTCAAACGAGAAAGATGCCTCGGTGTTGTAACTCAAGTTGAAGTTCAACTTCGTACCCACTTTGCCTTGCACGCTGGCTTGGATCTTCTCGTCGAAGTCAAATATATTATTGTTTCGCGCGCGTCGGGTCAGCGACGGGTTCGATATATGCTGATGCTTGAATCCGAACAGCAACTCCGCGCTTCCTTGCATCTTCAACTGCACACCGCCCGGACCGAACACCTTGTCCGCCGGACCGATGTTGAACTTCATGTCCGTGATGTCGAACTTACGCTCGTTGTTATGCTCTACTTCGCTGATTTTCTGCTGCCAATACTTATGCATGATCTGTCGCTCGGCGTACTGGTTGTACTCCTCTTGCGTCAGCATGTACGGCGTAGCTACATCCAAATCGCCGATCTTCGTACGGATGACATACTGTCCTGTCTCCGGCTGATACTCTACCGTCGTCGTCACGTTTTCCGGATCCTGCAAGTCCATGGAGCTTTTCGGATTCGTCAACTCGCCGTAGTTCTGTGCGCCCAGTTGCTTGACGTTCGTCGGTGCCCAGATAGTGCTGTCTGTGTCGGTCACGTAGTCCGCTACATCTTCCGGTATCGGCTCTCCGGCTTCTATAGCAGCATCGCGTTTGGCTTTCGCCTCTTCGCGTTTGGCTTTCGCTTCCTCCTGACGTTTCTTCTCCTCCTCTTGACGTTGTTTCTCTTCCTCTTTGGCTTTTTTCTCTGCGGCTTTCTGGGCTTTCTCTTCGGCTACCAGCTCTTTCAGCGTCTTCGGTTTGGTACGAACCGGTGCTACAGGCGTGTTCTCATCCTGCGCATACACCCCTCCTGCCACCATCGGCAGCAGGAACATCAGACTAACCAATAATATGTATCCTATTTTCTTTTTCAATTTCTTTCAGTAATTCAGTCTGTACTCTGTCAGCGGCTTTGCCGCGGTCTGTACTCTGTCAGCCCGTATGACGGTCTATATCTAATTCGGTCTGTATTCTGTCAGCGTAGCGGTCTGTACTCTGTCAGCCCGAAGGGCGGTCTTAAAGCATTTTCAATGCTTCCCGTATCACCGCTTCCACCTTCATATCCGGCTGAGCCTTGAGGATCTTATCCACGGCTTTACCGCTGGCTGCGGAAGCAAAGCCCAACATCGTCAGCGCGCTGATAGCTTCCGCCTTCACACCGCTGTCTGCCTCTACATCTAACATCGGAATCTCCGTCGGGTCGCCGCCTAAGTCGATCTTCAGCGCTTTATCCTTCAGATCTACGATGATACGTTGTGCGGTCTTGGGTCCAAGTCCTTTCACTTTCGCCATACCTTTCGCGTTGCCTGTAGCAATCAGCATCCGTAGTTCCTCGGCGCTAAACGCGCTCATGATCATCCGTGCAGTCGATGCGCCCACACCGCTCACCGTCAGCAGCAGTTCGAACAACTCTCTCTCTGCCTTCGTCACAAACCCATATACCTCATGCGTATCTTCGCGAATAATCTCGGAGATGAACAGCTTCACCACTTCGCTTTCGACTTTCGACTTTTGACTTTCGACTTCTTTCCCCACCAACGCACTATACGTCGGCAGCGTGATAGCTATTCCGTATCCCACACCGGCAGCCTCTATGACTGCCTCCGTCGGGTTCAATTCTGTCAATATTCCTTTTATGTATTCTATCATTGTTTTCTATTTATGTGCGCCTTATTCCCTGTATATTCCCTGTATATTCCATATATATTCCCTGTATATTCCCTGTCATATGCATGCTTTCTTTAAAATATATGTGCGCGTATATACACGAAAAAGCGTGCAAAGGTACTACAAAAATTTCACATATGCAAATTTTCGGGTGTTTTTTTGAAAATTATAACGATTTTATCGCAATTATGAGGGATTTTCATCTTTCTTCTTTTTCAGGACGATACTATCGTCCGCTCTTTTCTCTCCCTTCCGTTCGCCGCCCGCCCTTTGCATCCGCCAATCTTGGCAGACCGGGCGGCGCCTCTGTTCCTCTCTTTCCTCTCTTTCCTCCCTTCCTCTCCCTTCTCCCTTCCTCCTTCAAGGGAAAGTCGGAGGAATCTCATATCAATCTCGAACCCGCACCAAATGATACCCCAAACATACCCAAAGGATACCCCAAGGATAGAAACCGGTTTTTGTCCAAAATCTCGAAAAATGGAGCTTATACTATATAATACTATAGTATTATATACTTTTTGTTTCATTTTACTCAAAAATAACTCCAAACACATTCCTTTTAAGCTTCGTTCATTTTGCCGGATACTATCCGGCGTTTCTCCTCTTCAAGCCCTAAATGGCTTTTAAAATTCATTTTTTTTAATTTTTAATTCTTTTTTCTTGCATATATGCAAAAAAAAGTGTACCTTTGCACGCTAATTTGTTTTTATATGTCAAGAACAGAGATTTCAACGATGGGTGAGTTCGGGTTGATCAAACGGCTCACCAAAGATATAAAACCCGTTCAGCCCAGTACGCAAAAGGCTGCAGGAGATGATTGCGCGGTCATGAACTTTGGGAAAGTTAAAAATCTCAAATCTCCTCGTGTGCTGATGACGACCGATATGCTGCTGGAGGGCGTGCATTTCAATTTGGAGTACGTGCCGCTCAAGCACCTTGGTTACAAGGCAGCGGTGGTTAATTTCTCGGATATATACGCCATGAACGGTACGCCGACACAGATCACGGTCGGTTTGGGTATCAGCAAACGGTTCTCGGTTGAGGAGATAGAGGAACTCTATTCCGGTATTCGCCTTGCGTGCGAACGATACGGAGTTGATCTCGTGGGCGGAGACACCTGTGCGTCCATGACCGGTCTGACGATCTCGATCACCTGCTTAGGCGTAGCGGACGAGAAGGATATTGTCTATCGTAACGGTGCCAAACTGAATGATCTCATCTGCGTCTCCGGCAACCTCGGAACGGCGTATATGGGTCTCCAACTGCTTGAAAGAGAGCTGATGGTTCAGCGTGCCACCAACTATGGAAACAATCCCTCCTCCAACGGGGAGACGGAAGGACCGTCTGCCTTTGAAGGCAAAGAGTACCTCTTGGAACGTCAGTTGAAGCCCGAGGCAAGACGGGATATTTTGGAGTCGTTGCGCAAAGCAGGGGTCAAACCGACGGCGATGATGGACATCTCGGACGGCCTCTCGTCGGAGTTGATGCATATATGTTCGCAGTCGAATGTGGGTTGCTGCATCTACGAGGACAAACTGCCGATCGATTATCAGGCGGCAGCTTTGGCGGAAGAGATGAACCTCAATATCGTCACTTGCGCCCTCAACGGCGGCGAGGACTACGAGCTGCTCTTCACTTGTTCGCTGGACGACTACGAGAAACTGATTCCGGTGGAGGATCTGTATATCATCGGGCATATTACGAAACCCGAATACGGCTGTAACCTCATCGGTCGTAACGGCGAAGAACTTGCCCTCAAGGCACAAGGATGGAACGCTTTTGAAATTAAAAATTAAAAATTAAAAATTAAAAATTCAGAATTCAAAATTCAGAATGATTAAATTTTCGATAATAATACCGGTGTATAATCGACCGGATGAGGTAGCGGAACTATTGGAGAGTTTGACCAAACAGACGGATAAAGGTTTCGAAGTGCTGGTGATTGAAGACGGATCGTCTGTGCCCTGCAAAGAGGTGTGTGAGAAATATGTGGATAAACTGGATTTGCACTATTATTTCAAACCTAATTCAGGTCGTAGCGAGACACGCAACTACGGCATGGAGCGTGCTTCAGGCGAATGGTTTATCATCTATGACTCAGACGTGATAGTACCGCCAAGTTATATCGAAACCGTTCGGGAAGAGTTGCTAAAGAATCCTGTGGATTGCTACGGAGGACCGGACGCTGCGGATGACAGTTTTAGCGATGTGCAGAAAGCAATCAACTACTCCATGACATCCATCATGACGACCGGTGGTATCCGCGGAGCAACGAAGAACAAGGAGAAGTTCTCGCCTCGTTCGTTCAATATGGGTATCTCAAAAAAATGTTTTACCACCGTTGGCGGGTACAAAAACATGATAGGTGAAGATATAGATCTGTCTATTCGTATCAAAGAAGCAGGTTTCAAGACTACCTTGATTCCTGAGGCGTATGTATATCACAAGCGTCGGGTGGATTTGATGAAGTTCTTCCGTCAGGTGAATACGTTCGGGAAAGGCAGAGTGCTCCTCGGAGAACTTCATCCGGGCTCGTTGAAATTAGTGCATTTGTTGCCGGCTGTCTTTGTGCTCGGCAATATAGCACTCGTTCTCTTAACCGTTGCTTGTGCTTTTGTTTGGGGGTGGTGGTCATTGGCGCTGCTGACGCCTATCGCTGTGTTTGTACTCGGCGTGTTCTGCGAGTCGCTGGTGAAAAATAAATCTCTGAAGATAGCACTGCTATCCATCGTGGCATCCTATATGCAGTTATTCGGTTATGGCACCGGTTTCTTAGGAGAGTGTCTGACTCATAAGGCACGAAAGAAAAGCCAAGAGGAACTCTATAAATAGGAATTAGAAAGTAAATAAATATAATGAAAAAGATTTTAGTAACTGGAGGAGCAGGATTCCTCGGATCGCATCTGTGCGAGGCGTTGCTTAAACAAGGCAATGAGGTCATCTGTATGGATAATTATTTCACGGGCAGTAAGGCGAATATTATTCACTTATTGGATAATCCGTATTTCGAGTTGTATCGTCATGATGTAACGATGCCGGCTCATGTGGAGGTGGATGAGATATATAACCTCGCGTGCCCGGCTTCGCCTATACATTATCAATACGACCCGATCAAAACCATACAAACTTCTATCATGGGAGCGATCAATATGCTCGGTGTCGCCAAAAGAACAGGTGCAAAAATACTACAGGCTTCGACGAGTGAGGTATATGGTGATCCGCATGTGCATCCGCAGCCCGAGGAGTATTGGGGGAACGTCAATCCCATAGGTATCCGTTCGTGCTACGATGAAGGCAAACGATGCGCAGAAACCTTGTTCTTTGACTACTATCGTCAGAATAAGGTGCGAATCAAAGTCATCCGTATCTTCAATACGTACGGCCCGAATATGCACCCGAACGATGGACGTGTGGTATCCAACTTCATCGTGCAGGCATTGAAAGGTAATGACATTACCATTTATGGGGACGGAAGTCAGACCCGTTCGTTCTGTTATTGCGATGACCTCATCCGCGGTATGATTGCGATGATGAATACCGATGATTCAATCACCGGACCGATCAACTTAGGAAACCCGCATGAGTTCACTATCAAGCAGTTAGCAGAGTTGGTGATTGAGTTGACGGGTTCGAAATCGAAAATCATATACGAGCCGCTTCCTTCTGATGACCCGACTCAGCGTCAACCGATTATTACCAAAGCGAAGGAGATCTTGCACTGGGAACCGACCGTTCAGTTGCGTGAAGGATTAGTGAAGACTATTGAATACTTCGATAAGAAGTTGAAAGGATGAACAGATGAAAGGTGTTAAGCTCTTTTTGACCGACGTCGATGGTTGCCTGACGGAAGGCGGAATGTATTATACCGCAGACGGCGAGGTGATGAAGCGTTTCTGTGTCTATGACGGTATGGGTATGGTGTGTCTGCAGCAGGCAGGCATCCCTTGCGGCATCTTGACATCCGAGAACTCGATGGTCGTCAAAGCGCGTGCTGAGAAACTCAAACTGCGTTACCTCTATTTGGGTGTTGGCAGTAAGGTTAATCCCAAAGCCCAAAGCAAATTAGAAGCAGCCAAGGAGATCTGTCAGGAATTAGGCATCGGACTTGAGAGTGTGTGCTTTGTGGGCGATGACATCAACGATGTAGAGCTTCTTTCGGCAGTCGGTTATCCGTGTTGTCCGCCTAACGCACGTCCGGAAGTGCTTGCAGTTCCGGGTATTCGGGTGCTCCGGACACCCGGAGGACAGGGAGCGATACGCGAGATCACAGATGCGATACTCAACAATAGGACCAATGACTAACGACTAATGACCAACGTAGCAGTCATATTAGCAGGCGGTATGGGAACACGTGTTGGAGGCAACACGCCGAAACAACTCTTGCCTCTCTCGGACGGGCGTTCGGTCTTGGAACACTCGGTTGATGCCTTTGAAGCGGCTTCGTGTATTGACGAGATCGTCATCGTCATGCACCCGGAATGGATGAAAGAGGCGGAGGAGCTTTGCCGCCGGAACACATGGCAAAAAGTGCGTCAGATCATCGCCGGAGGCTCCGAACGGTGGGAGAGCTCATGGCACGCCATACAAGCTTTCAGTGGTCAGTTATCAGAGATCAGCCTTTGGCTGCACGATGCGGCACGTCCGTTCGTTTCTCAGCGTATCTTGTCGGATGTAGCTGAGGCTCTGGAGACTCATGCGGCGGTGACTGTGGCTGTTCCGGTGACGGACACTTTATATAAAGTACGAAGGGACGATGTACGAGGTACCAAGGAGGTGGAGACGATTCCTTCAAGGGCGGATTTCATGCGTGCTCAGACGCCGCAGGCTTTTCATCTCGATGTGCTCAAGGAGGCGTTTGAACGGGCTTTAGCCCAAGGGCAAGTAGCTGTGACTGATGATGTGGGGATCGTACAGGCGTACATGCCCGAACAATCGATATTCATCGTTTCCGGAGAGGAAGCGAACCGCAAAATAACTTACGCAGAAGATTTAAAATAAGCATACAATGCAAAACGAACAAATTATTAAGAAAGCGATGGAGTGCTTGCAGATGGAAGCATCTTCAATAATGGCACTTATTCCGCGTCTGAACGACGATTTCATCCGTGCTGTGCAACTCATCCATGACTGCAAAGGAAAAGTGGTGGTTACCGGTGTCGGCAAATCGGGACATATAGGCTCGAAGATTGCGGCTACCCTTGCCAGTACAGGCACGCCCTCTTTCTTCCTTAATCCGCTGGACGCGTATCACGGCGATCTCGGTATGGTGGGCAACGATGACCTGCTGCTTGCTATCTCCTATTCGGGTGCTACGGAGGAGTTACTGCGTTTCTTGCCGCTCATTCAGGACCGTCATATTCCGATTATAGGTATGTCCGGTAACCCTAATTCGCTCTTGGCAAAAGGTTCGGATGTGCATCTGAACATCTCCGTGGAGCGTGAGGCAGACCCCTTGAACCTCGTTCCGACCTCTTCGACGACCGTCACTTTGGCTCTTGGCGATGCGTTAGCTTGTGCGCTTATCGAGGCAGCACATTTCCAACCCACCGACTTCGCGATGCTGCATCCCGGAGGAGACCTCGGACGCAAACTCTTAGCGAAAGTGGAGGACTTTATGGTCTCGGAGAACCTGCCGCTTCTGACTCCCGAGATGCTTATGAAAGAGGCGATTGAGATCGTCACGAACGGCAAGTTAGGTGTCGGCATCGTGGTGGAGGAAATGTCAAATGTCCAATGTCAATTGTCAAATAAGCTTGTGGGCATCGTGACCGATGGTGACATCCGTCGTGCGATGTTGCGCCTCGGGCAGTCGTTCTTCGCTACGCCTGTATCGGAGATCATGTCCCGTAACCCCAAGACCATCAACCGCAATGCGAAGATCGTGGAAGCGGGAGAGACGATGAATCATTACTCGATTCACTCGCTTATCGTCCTTGACAACGATGCGAAAGTCTGTGGCGTCATCGACTCCTTCTCCTGCCTCCCCGGCACACGCTTTTATCATTGAAACACTTTAAATAAACAAGCATATGTATAACGGTAAAGTAGTAGTTTATACAAGCGGGACATTTGATATGTTCCATAGTAATCATTTGAAAATGATACGCTACGCGCGTGGTTTAGGAGATACCTTGATTGTGGGTGTGTCAACCGATGAATTGGTAAGCTCGTATAAAAGGCCTCCGATTATCCCTTTTGAGGAACGCATTGCCATTATTGAGGCCTTAAAGTATCCGGATATTGTTATTCCTCAGCATAGTTTGGATCATACGGAATTAGTTAAAAAACTAAATATTGATGTCTTTGTTGTGGGCGATGATTGGACGGGTAAGTATGATTACTTGCGTGATCTGGGAGTGACTGTCTTTTATTTTCCCTATGGGAAAGGTGTCTCCACAACACAAATCAAGAAAGATATTATTGCCAATTATGAGGAGATAAAAAATAAGATTGACCATCAACCAAATCCTGATGTGAAATGAAAAATGCTATTGTAACAGGGGGAACGAAAGGTATTGGATTGGCTATCGCTAAAATGTTGCTGCACGAAAACTATGCGGTCACTGTCACATATGCACATGACTCAAGTGCCGTAGCCGTTTGTGAAGAAGAATTTCGGAAGATCAGCGATTCTTTTGATATTATACATGCAGATCAAAGTGACAAACTCTCTATGAACTCTTTCGTCAAGAAAATGCGGCAAAAATCGCACATTGATTGCATCATCCTAAATGCAGGGACTACTTTTCGTGCAGGACTACAGACGAGCGATGAAGATTGGGAAAGGGTAATGCAAGTGAATGTGAATAGCTCTATGTATTTGATTCGAGATTTATATGATATTATTCCGTCTAACTCAAGAATAGTATTTATTAGCTCGATGATGGGGATTCTTCCCCACAGCGTTTCGATCTCATATGGAGTTAGTAAAGCGGCTGAGATAGCTCTAGCTAAAAATTTGGTGAAAGAGTTTGCCGGAACTGGTACGACAATAAATGTCATTACGCCCGGTTTTGTGGATACCGACTGGCAAAAAAGCAAACCACAGGAAATACGCGATAGCATATGTGCCAAAACTGCTTTGGGGCGGTTCGCTTTGCCTGAGGAGATTGCTGAGGCAGCTCGTTTCTGTGTCAATAATGAGTTCATAAATGGTAGTGTGATTGAGATACACGGAGGTTATAATTATAAATAACGGATGCTTAAAATAGTAAAGTTCATAGGGTATATATTTTGTTATCTCTTTTATCCGCTTTCATTTCTAGTTCCGAGATCGAAGAGAATATTGGTTTTTGGCGCTCAAAGAGGAGCTTTTAATGACAATGCAAAGTACCTGTATCTGTATGCCAACAATCATCTGAAACCATCTTTCCGCCCTGTTTGGATTACTACCAAACGTAGCACGGCAAAGATGGTAAGTGCATTAGGTAATGAAGCTTACTGGGTAGCGTCTCCGAAAGGATTTTGGTTCGCTCTACACGCAAAATATTGGTTCGTCAATTCTTATACATCCGATATCCTCTTTTGTCTTTCAGGCGGAGCAACCATTGTCAATCTATGGCATGGAATCCCGTGGAAATGTATTGAGTTTGGAATCAAAGAAGGAGTCTTGGCTAAACGCTATTCGAAGGAAGACAAATGGGATGTATTCTTCCATCCTGCGTGTTTTATTCGTCCCTCATATGTGGTGTCGGGAGGAGAGATGATTACAAAGATTTTTGCTGACTCCTTCCGTATAAATTCTAATCAATGTATTCCATCTGGATATCCCAGGAATAGTATATTGCTACAGCCCTTAGAGAACGTCAAAGCGCATATAGCACGCTACGAACCTCAATATATCAATGATTTGGTGGAGAGAATGGCAAAATATGATAGGACCTTTATTTATATGCCCACTTGGCGTGACTCGCAGCGAAACCTTTTTACTACAGGTATGGATTTGGAGGCATTGAACAATTTGATGAAGGAGCAAAATGCGTTAGCAATAATGAAACCCCATCAAAATACCGAATTGCCGGCAAGTATTGTTTATTCGAACTTGGTATTCTTGGAAGGAACAGCGGATGTCTATTGCATACTGCCCTTTTCGGATGTGCTAATCACAGATTATTCGTCAATAATGTTTGATTATCTACTAATGCCTGATAAAGACATGATTCTTTATCAATACGATTATGAGGAATATATATCGGAGCGTCAATTCAATTTCCCGTTGGAAGGAAATATTATTGGTCGGAAAGTAACGTCTTTTGAAGAATTATTAGAATGTATTCGAAAGAAAGATTACGTTGTGTCCACTTCCGAGAGAAAAATATTTCTTTCCAAATTCTGGGGAGATACGATGAATAAAGATGTGTGTGCAAATATTTTAAAGCAGTTAAATATCACATGCGAAGCCTGAAAACATATTATTCCATCCTCCGTAAAAAAGGCTTTTATACCTGCTTGCGAGAGCTTAAAAAAGCTGTCTGGCCGATTTGGTTTACCCATAACAGAGCCGCTATAGAGCAGATACAATCCGAGCGTGCGAGTCGCTATTTATGGCGTAAATACGGATCTTTGATTGCCAAACCGTTAGACCCCCCGCAAAACGATGAGCCCACGCACATCATTTGGCTTTGTTGGTTGCAAGGGCTCGAACAAGCCCCGGAAATTGTCCAAAAATGTGTAGCTTCGGTCAAGCACTTTATGCCGGAATATGAAGTACGCGTATTGACGTCTGAAAATATGTTTGAGTATGTCTCTTTGCCTGAACATATCGTGCGCAAATACCGTAAAGGCACAATCACTTTTACCCATTTCTCGGATATCTTGCGCACCGCTTTATTGGTTCAACATGGAGGTGTTTGGCTCGATGCAACAGTCCTTTTAACAGATCCCATTCCTTCGCTGATAACTGATGCTCCTTTGTTCTTTCTGCAAAAATCGGTACTTTCTTCTACTCCTCATGCCGGCTCAAGTTGGTTGCTCGTGGCGAAAAAAGGAAATCCCGTCTTACAACGTGTCTTAGAGCTGCTCGCCGCCTATTGGGAGCGAGAAAACAAACTGCGGGATTACTATCTCTTCCACCTCTTCCTCTATCTTGTATTAGTTAAAAACCCGCAAGGAGAACAAACCCTCAAGCAAATCCCTTACGTCCCTAATGTAGATGCGCATACCTTGCAATTCGCGCTCTTTGAAGACTTTTCGGATGAGCAATGGAAGCAAATGACATCCCGTTCTTCTATTCATAAGCTAACCTGGAAATTTAATAACAACCAACCTCTTGATAAATCCGCTACATTCTATGATTATATCCTTCATCATATGCACCTATAATCGCGAGCAGTATATATACGAATGTTTGAGCCGGTTAGCAACCAACACCGCAAAAGACGGTTGGGAGATTATATTGGTCAACAATAACTCAACGGACTCTACTGCCGATGAGTGCAGGCGGTTTGTGGCAGACTACAAGCCCCTTAACTATCATTATTTCGTCGAAACACAGCAAGGTCTCTCTTTTGCGCGTAATCGTGGTATCGCTGAGGCACAGGGTGAATGGCTCGTTTTCTTGGATGACGATGCGATGGTAGAGAAAGATTATATTGCCAATCTGCAAATCCATCTTTCAAAACACCCGGAGGCAGGGGCTTTCGGAGGACAAATCACCCCGTTCTTTGAAGAAGGCGAACCTTCTTGGTACAGCCGTTGGTCTATGGGATTTGTGAGCGCTATCGATAGAGGTGGACAGACGCATATCTTTCCGGATAATAAGTTCCCGATAGGCGCGAATATGGGTATAAAACGTGAGGTGATTGAGGCTGTAGGCGCGTTTAACACCGAATTAGGAAGAACAGGAAATAATCTCTTGGCAGGAGAAGAAAAGGATCTCTTTAATCGAATCCGTAAAGCCGGATATCCAATTTTTTATTTTCCCCATATTGGCGTGAAGCATTGTATTCCGGCTCGTCGTACGACAAAAGAGTTTGTCTCGCGTCTAGCATATGGGGTGGGGGTAAGTGAACACTTGCGCACGCGTCATATTGGCGCATCGGCATATTACAAGCGTCTTTTTATGGAGTGCATCAAATGGGGAGGGACCATTGTCCTGTGGCTCTATTATACAATACAGGGAAAACTCCCCAAAGGAAATATACTTGTTTTATTCCGCTATCATGTAACGAAAGGATTGTTCTCATGAAACTTATTTCATTATTACGGCAACGTGGACTGGTATGCCTTTGGTATAAAATCAAGAATACCTTCATCAAACCGGATAAAGATATTCGCGAGATAGGGGCTCGGAATGGATCATATGAATATCTTAAACGATATGCAAAAGAATACAAATCTTCTGTAGTTGCTATGCAACCCGGGGAGAAAATAATCTGGGTTTGTTGGCTGCAAGGGGTGGAAAATGCACCCGCGTTGGTACAGAAATGTGTAGCCAGTATCAGACAATATGGCGGAGAATATAAAGTAATAGAACTCACTGAAGAAAATATCCCGCAGTACATATCTTTACCTGCCTATATTTGGGACAAATATCGTGCAGGAATTATCTCGCACACCCATTTCTCGGATATCTTGCGTTTTGCTTTATTGACGGAAAAGGGAGGTATATGGATAGATGCTACTACTTTGTTGACAGGTCCGTTACCTGCTTATGCCCTTAATACTCCACTTTTCGTTTACCACAGCGATCAGAAGGGCAGTTCTCTCTTGAGCGTTAATTTTATCTCGTGTTATGCCCACCATCCTTTAGTAGAAGACACCTATAAGATGATTCTTACTTATTGGCATGAAGAAAACCGAACCATCGACTATAATATGACAGCCGTTTTCTGGACATTAGCTACTTGCGCGAATGCCCGGAATGCTGCATTATGGAAACAAGTACTTTTTGTGCCAACGGGGCTGAAAGAGATACTGATTCATGAGTTAAATAATCCCTATTCAGAGGTGCGTTGGAAACAGATATGTGCCCTATCTCCGGTGCACAAGCTGACATATAAATTTGATGAGTTTGGTATTGATACCCACCGAAAGGGTTCATTCTACGATTTTATATTTAACTGATATGAGAAAAGATATACTGAATGTTTCTGCAAAGATTGCACGTAGACTACATATTAATAAGGTTTGTTATCGAATAGTCAAAACGTGTATTCCAATCGAATCATTGGCAATAAATGATCCGAAAGCATATTTGGAGACGATTCGACCCGATCTTCATTGTTCATGTGTGACAGCGAATCACCTGAACACAACCCCCCAATACGATTTACAAATTGTTATCCCTGTATATAATGTCAGCGTATGGATTCGGGAGTGTATGGATTCGGTGATCCATCAAAAAACAAAATATTCTTATCACATAGTGGCTACAAATGATGGTAGCACGGATAACTCGCTTGCCATCCTGCGTGAGTACGAGAAGTACCCCAATGTTACTATTATTGATCAGCCCAACGGTGGTATCTCTGCTGCTCGAAATGCCGGATTGAAGAATATTGATGCACGATATATTATGTTCGTTGATTCTGATGATTGTCTCATGGAGAATGCGGTTGAGTTGCTTGTTAGTAAAGCAGATGAATTAGATGCGGATATCGTGGAGGGAAATCATGTGTTCTTTCAAGATCAAAAGATTATATCAGTTAACAAACGATATGTAGATTGCGACGATTATAAAGCCGAACTTGGCGGCGTGCCTTGGGGAAAAGTATATAAAACAACCATTTGGCAGAATTTACAATTTCCGCAAGGTTGTTTTTATGAAGATATGATAAACCGAATGCTGATATATCCGCGTCCCCTTCATAAAGCAACCATCAGCAATGTTATTTATCGCTATAGAAAAACTTCAAAGGGGTTCACTCGTGGAAATAACAAAAACCCGAAACGCGTGGATGCCTTGTGGGTGCTCAAGCAAATGCTTGAAGATGCAGTGCAATTATCAATACCTAGAGAAAATCTGTATAATCCATTCCTGCAACAGTGCCATTTTGCAGCCATGCGCGTTGCTATCCTAGAGAATAATATGGCCAATTATGCTATTTATAAAGCACTTCAGCAATTAAGAGAAACATATTTTGGCGACATACGAACTAACAGCCCAAAAGAAAAGCGGATTGAATCCGCTCTTCTGAATGATGATTATAAGGAATATCTCCTATATTGCTTCTTTCTTTATTAATTTGTGACGCCACAACGGCCAAGTCAATCCACCTATACTGAGCAATAAACTCAAGATCAGGATCACCATGCACCATTTATCGGTAGTCAATGCTGCCGGTACAAACTCCATGTGTAAACTATGCTCTCCGGCAGGTAGAACTGCAGCGCGCAGGGTATAATTGACACGGCCTAAAGGAATCTCTTTTCCGTCGCAATAGAGATGCCATCCCTGCGGGTAGTAAATCTCGGAGAAGACAGCTACACGTTCATTCGCCAGTTGATATGAATAATCCAACTGGTCCGGAGTGTACTTCGTGAGCTCAATCCGGTCTCCCTCGTCCGGCATACCGGAGCAGGTCAGTACGTCTTGGAATATCTCATCCGCTACTGCTGTCTTGCGCAGATTCAGCGTGTTCAGTGCGGCACTCTCGTCATCCGGAGTCGGTACAAACTGCACGTTCTCTACAAACCACGCATTGCCCATCGCGTCGGGGTTAGGAATAACACCGCGCTGGGTGACGATGTACTTCGTATTAAGCATATTCAGTACGTTCCAGTTCATTTGGCTGATATGTTGGTCAATCAGATCCTGGTAGCGGCGCAGTTTGACAGCACTATATCCTCCGATGGATTTGAGTCGGTAACTGGTACGTGAGTCGTTGAACGTGTTCGCTGTTAGATTCAGTACTCTGTAATCCAAACTGTTGTCTTGCAAGATCTCTTCTTCCCACGGCTGGATCGCGAAATAACGGCTTCCGTCTTTCTTGCTAACAAAATCCTTGCTGCCGAAGAAACGGCGGTCAACAGGCACTAAATCGATAAGAATCAATGCGGCTAAGATGCCTAATGCATAACCGCTTTTCAGTTTATCCTTCGCGTAGAGCCACATGACAAGGACGGCTGCGGTTATCAGACCGAACGAACGCCATGCATCACTCTTCATCATCGCGATACGCTGATCCACAATCATGCGGTAGATCTCGTTGCCCACTTGTCCTTTCCATTGATTGTCAAAACTGGAGGTGAACGAGAACATCGATCCGCCGAAGAGAGCGATCAACAGGCATAATCCGGCGGTGATACCTCCGGCTATCAGTACCGATGTGCTGTATCGGGATTTATCCTCTTTTGCTTCCCAAAGTTTCTGAAGACCTAAGAAACCTAATAACGGGATCGTCACTTCAGCAACTACCAAGATCGACTCTACTGCGCGGAACTTGTTATACATAGGGAAATGATAGAAGAACCACTCCGTGAGCGGCATGAAGTTCTTTCCCCACGCTAGTACAATCGAAGCAATCGTGGCGAAGAGGAGCCCCCATTTATAGGGTCCTGGCACAATGATCAGACCTAATACGAAAAGGAAACAGATAATCGCGCCTACATAGACAGCTCCGCTCGTGAACATCTTCTCGCCCCAATAGGTTGGAGCACCTTGACAGAATTGTTTAGCGGAACTCTTAGGTACGCGTGCTTTTACCAATTCGTCGTACAATACCGACTTCTCGCCTACATTGTAACCGCTGGCACCTCCCATGAAATTAGGGATTAAAAGGGTCAGTGTCTCTGCCTTCCCATAACTCCAATCTGTGGCATACTTGATATCCAATCCGTCTTTCTGAGTCTCGGTTTTCTCCTCCTGACGCAACTCGCTATGACCGCCACGCATAGTCTCCTTGAGGTATTCATTATTCATCTGCCACCAACTGAGCTTTGTTCCGAAGACTAACGCCGCGCATAAGAGACATACACCAATCCCAATCCCAAGATCTTTCCACCGTTTTTCGCGGATATGAATATACAATTCTGCACATCCCATAACTCCAATGAGCATCATGAAATAATAGGTCATCTGCGGGTGCAATGTAATACCGATAATACCGTATATGATAATAAGTGGCGCTCCGAGCCAATATTTCTTTCGGAACACGGCATAGATACCTCCGATGATTGGAGCTAATGTCGCTAACGCGTGTGCTTTGGTCATGTGTCCTGCCGGAATGATAAGCATGTAATAGGAGGATAGCGTGAGCGCAAATGCGCCTATGATGCTTAGCCAGGGATTGACACCAAAGCAGATGAGCATAAAGTAGAAACCGAGAAGGTACGCCACAAGGGTTCCTATGAAGGCAAAATTTCCGGTGAATCCTCCATGAGAGATGGTTTCTAATTTTGCTCGAACTGCATTTGTCGGCGTGCTACCGCTGACCTGAAATGCCGGCATACCCCCGAACATAGAGTTCGTCCACCATACTTGACGTCCTGTCTTTTGCTTGTATTCCAATATTTCATTCGCTCCGCCTCTCCACGTATTCACATCCCCGGCTTGGAGTACTTTTCCTTCTAATAAAGGCTCGCAATAAATGAGCGCAAAAGCCATAAAAGCAATCACAGCCACCAAATATGGCGCTAATTTTTTCCAATCTATCTTCATATTATTTAATCATTTTTCGTATTTCACATAACTCATCGCGTACCCTCAGCAGGATGTCGAGAGCGGCTTGACGTTCATCGGAACGCTTGGTGTTGGAGGATAACTCCTTGCGGATAGCTTCGATGCGGGTGATCTTCAGCTCGTCACGTATGAAACGGATACGCTTGATCAGTTCTTGATCCTCTCGCGTGTAATAACGGTTTCCATGACCGTCCTTACGAGGGGCGAGTTGCTCAAACTGCTTCTCCCAATACCGAAGCGTCGAAGCAGGAACACCTGTCTCGATCTCCGTCTCGCGCAACGAGTAATATATCTTTTCACCTTCCATATCTATCGACTAACGACCATCGACTAACGACTAACGACAAATCTTCAGCTTCTTTCCCTCGCGTATATTATCGTTTTTCAGACCGTTCCATTTCCTGAGTTGTTTCACGGAGCAATGGAATTTCTTGGCAATACCGCCTAAGGTGTCTCCTCGTTTGATGGTGTAATACGTGACACCGTTCACACGATAAGCACCCGTGATCGAGGTCACTTTCGCCAGATCGATCTCCGCACGGCGGTTATTGATGAGGCTGTCTGCTTTGTAGGTCAGGATCGTATCCTGCAGGTCGATGTACATACCCACTTTCTCGCTCGGCAGACAGAGCGCATAGACGCTTCCTCCGGGCAGAATATCGCGCGAATACTGCGGATTAAGACGACGCAGTTCGTTGATGTCTATTCCCAAGTTGTCACTTACTTGCTGTAAATGCAGACGTTTGGTGGTACGAATGGTATCGGTCATCATCGCTTTCTCCACCGGTGCTTTGCAAATACCGTGTTCCTGACCATAGTTCATCGCGTAGTTAGCGGCAATGAAGATAGGCACGTAGTTACGCGTCTCGCGCGGCAGGTATGGATAGATAGACCAGAAATCGCGTTTGCCTCCTGCTCTTCGGATTGCCTTATTCACATTGCCGCTTCCGCAGTTATAGGCTGCGATGACCAAGTTCCAATCATGATAGATCGTGTACATGCTGCTCAGGAACCGGCAAGCGGCATCGGTCGCTTTGATGACATCCATACGCTCGTCCACCAGCGAGTTCACCTCCAGACCGAACAGTTTGCCGGTAGCAGGCATGAACTGCCAAAGACCTGCCGCTCCCGCATGAGAACGTGCCATGGGATTGAGAGCAGACTCAATGATCGGCAGACAGCAAAGCTCGTACGGCAGGTTATAACGGCAAAGGGCTTCCTCGAAGATCGGGAAGTAATAGTCGCTCATGCGCATCATACGAGCCACTTGTTTCGGGTTGCGCTTGACGTACCTTAATATAAACGCGCGCACGCGCTCGTTATAGGGCAACTCAATGACGCACGGCAGTGCCTGCAGACGTGCCTTATAAACGGAGTCGGGCAGAGTAGTGGTGTCATGCGTGAGCACGCAGCCGGTGGTGTCTAACCATTGTAGCGACAGATCGAGCGCACGCATCTCTATGTCGGTCAGTTCGCTGTCGTTCCATTGCGTATAATACGGGATAAATGCCGGAACAGATGCAATACTGTCCGTCACCAGACTGTCCGCCACTTGTAGCGGCACTAATTCCAGCGACTCTACGTCGGTGGAGTCTGTCGTGAGACTGTCGGGTTGATTGATTTCTTGTGCATAGGCAGTTCCAAACGCTGCCAGCACGCATAATAAAATGAGTATCTTTTTCAAAATCGTATAGCTAATTTGAGTTCTGTACTTTGACGGCGTTGTTCGTCAAAATTAATCTGCGGTTCTATATTCACGGACAAATCCGGAGAGATGTCATAATCGAAGAGTTGTGCATCCACGTATGCATCTATCAACGAAAGGGTATAGACAATCACCGTAGCCAAGATCGAGTAATCCCTATAACGCCGATACATATCCTGATTGCTCTTGAGCGTCTTGAGCCATGTGTCTTTACCTCCCACACGCGCCAGATCGTAGCCGTCGGGCAAGATCGCGATATAGCTCTTGCTCGCATCTTCAGTCACCGTCCCGGCTTCGTTGTCTTTGTAGAGATCCAGATAAGCATTCCGGTAACTCTGGTAGCGGTTCTGGTTAAAACTGATCGCATAGCCGCATCCCATGAAAGCACCATAAACGATCGGGAGTTTCCAGTACGATTTATTGTAAATTTGTCCCGCTCCGGGCAGGATAGCAGCTAACCAAGTTGCCTTGATAGCGTCGGGTTTCTTGGTCAGATCGATATAGTACTGGTACTCGTCCACCTTCGATGTGGTGTCCGTGTGATGATAAATGGTGTCCTGATTTGCATGTAGCGCAAGAGGAAGCCATAGTAATATGATCAATAGCAGTTTTTTCAACGTAGTTTGGCAGCTATTTGGTTCAATTCATTCTCGTTGGCATAAGCGATGATGACCTTTCCGTCTTGTATCTTCACTTTCAGTCCGGTTGCCTCGCTCAGCTCTTGTTGCAAAGCCTCATAAGGATTCGTTCCTTTTTCTTTGGTCTTCTTCACTTCGCTCTTGTCTTCTTGCGCCAACTGCTCCACTTTGCGAACGGATAATCCTTCGCGCAGTATCCGCTGGTACAACGCCAACTGCCTTTCGGCGGAAGGAGTAGCAAGGATCGCACGGGCATGTCCCATATCGATCTTCTTCTCTTTGATGCCCACTTGTATCTCTGCGGGTAGTTTGAGCAAACGAAGGTAGTTGGCTACCGTTGCACGTTTCTTACCCACGCGCTCAGACATCCTTTCTTGCGTCAGGTTGTAGTCATCCATCAGACGCTGATAAGCCAGTGCTATCTCAATGGCATCGAGGTCTTCACGCTGAATATTCTCGATGAGGGCCCATTCCATCACTTGCTCGTCTTTGGCAGTACGGATATACGCAGGGATACGCTCCAAACCGGCTATCTTGCTGGCTCTGAAACGCCGTTCACCGGCGATGATCATATACGTACCGTCTCCATTGTCACGCAAGGTGATCGGAGAGATGACGCCATGTTCGCGGATAGAGTCTGCCAATTCCTGCAAAGCTTCTTCGTCAAACGTGCGACGCGGCTGATCGGGATTAGCGACGATCTTCTCCAGCTCGATCTCCGAGATCGAACTACCACCGTTCGTATCTACATGCGAGGTGTCGATGAGTGCATCGAGTCCTCGTCCAAGTCCTGTAAACTTTTTCATTTATTTCGTGTAATCAATTCTTTGGCTAATGCTATATAGTTCTGTGCTCCCTTGGAAGAAGGATCGTACTCCAATACGGAAACGCCGTGTGAAGGAGCCTCGCTCAGACGTACGTTACGGGCGATGACCGTATTGAATACGAGGTCGCCGAAGTGACGTTTCACCTCTTCGTACACCTGATTGCTCAACCTTAGACGGTTGTCGAACATCGTCAGCAGGAATCCCTCTACTTTGAGACTCGGGTTCAGTTTTGATTTGATGATCTTGATCGTATTGAGCAGTTTGGCGATACCTTCGAGTGCGAAGAACTCGCATTGCACCGGGATGATCACACTGTCGCTGGCAGTAAGAGCATTGACGGTGATCAGTCCCAATGACGGACTGCAGTCAATCAGTATATAGTCGTATTCGTCCCGTATGGGTGTGAGTATATTCTTAAGCAGTTGTTCGCGGTGCTCCATATTGAGCATCTCTATCTCTGCTCCCACGAGGTCGATATGACTCGGAATAAGGTACAAGTTCTTGGTATTGGTCTCCACCACAGCCGAACGCGGATCTACACCGTTCACCAGACACTCATAGATGGTGTTGTCCAACTCTTGTATCTCTACGCCCAAACCCGACGAGGTGTTCGCCTGCGGGTCTGCATCAATGAGCAGCACACGCTTACCTTGGGTTGCTAAAGCTGCGGCTAAGTTGATCGAGGTGGTGGTTTTACCAACGCCTCCTTTTTGGTTCGCTAATGAAATAACTTTACTCATATCTGTTCTATTATTGTTTCTGCTTGTATTTCGCGGCAGGCATAATTACCATACCGGCAATGATTCGTACCATGACAAGTGCATGGTCGGCAACGCAGGTCGTTGCGTTGGATGATGTCTTCTGCCTTTTGCTTCCAGCCCGCAAAGCCGATGATAGGATGTGTGGCACACCATACACTGATGGCTCGTAGTCCGACCAGACTTGACAAATGCTGGTTTGCGCTATCCATACAGATCATCACATCCAATGACCGCATCAGTTCCAGTTCTTGCTCCAACAGCAGTTGTCCGGCTACGCTGATGGTTCTGGGATAAACGCTTGCCCATTGCCGTAACATCTCACATTCGATAGCTCCTGCTCCGAAGAGAAAGACATGCGTCTGTTCGTCTGCTGTCAGTCGGGCAAGCACCTCTTTGGAGATGCGGTAAGGCAGCATGTTCGATTTCGATTTGGCGAAAGGTGCGATACCTATCCATCGTCCTTCTTTGGTACCGAAGAGTTTCTGCACGGCATTCGCAGCACGTTTGTTAACCGGCAGCGCAGTAAAATCCGTGTCGGTCTCTAATCCTGCACGACGGAAGGTGTCTCGGTAACGCTCAAACTCGCTCGGCAGGCTTTTCTTTCCGATGCCCCAAACGGTAATCAGGTGCTTGCGAATCCGTCCGTAACGAACACGTGCCACCTTTTTGCCGCTTAGCCACATCAGTGCTCCCAACACGCGCGTACGCGGCATGTTCTGTAGATCAATGACTGCATCTACCTGACCTCGCAACGCTTTCCATAAGGCAAACACACCTTTCCAATTCAGACGATTATCCACCTCATGGTACGTCACGTTTGGAAACGAGGCGAACATAGCGCTCAGCTCTTTCTTGCCTGCTATGATGAACCGGTCATTCGGATATCGACGGCTTAGCGATGCAATCACCGGAACGGTCATTGCCACATTGCCTAACGTCGAAAAACGAATTACCAAGTACGTCATATAAGCATTCAGTTTTCAGAATTCAGCATTCAGTTTTTAGGTCCTTTCCATTCGCTCCATGTGGCACCGAAATAATAGGTCAGCGTGTCGCCGAGTACATACGGACGAACGGCAACGAGGTTGCCATCCACCGTGTCCGTCAGAGTAGCATCCGGTGTGCGGACAGTAAGGCGGATTCGACCTTGCGAAGTAGAACCGTTGTAGTCATAGTTCATCTGTGCAGCCGTCTTGTCGCTCAGTGCATCTTCCGTATATTGTACGGTGAACAGGTCATAGGACACTTGGTCGATCGTATCGTGCATATAGATACCGCCTCCTGCCAGCAGTTGCAGGTTCGCTGCCTGCGGATCATCGCTTGTCAGTACTACATCCGCTTGATTAAGAGGCTCGTTTGCCTTGGCGGTGATGGTGATTGACTCTTGCAAGATATGTCCTGCAACCAGCAGACTGTCGTACTCCAAACGGAAAATGAATTTCTCCGGCGTTTGCTCCAGTATCTCCCAACGGTCATACGCGCCGCCGATCCATGTCTTGCCTTCAGCGATAACCACCAGACCGCCGGCTCCGCAAGTATGTCCCACTTTATAGCAGTCCAGACCCTTACCGTAGTTGATATGGTATGGCAGACCTAACACATGCTCGCGGTAGTAGAAACTATCTACCACTAATTCGGGACTTGCCTTCAGCCACAGATCCACGCCGTTACTCGGGTTCTCCGGTCTCAATGCCGGTCCGTACATGCGGAATGCAGCATACTCGTTTTCCCATGCAAAGTCATCCTTGCGTTCCGGAACAAAACGTCCGTACACTTTCGGCTGTACTGCCTCTTTCTGACAAGCGGTCAGCGTGAGCACCATCAATGCAAAAAAAACTATCTTTTTCATAATAACGTAATTCCGTAATAACGTGATTATTTGGGCTGTCTTCCAATATAGGCGAGTATTCCGCCGTCGACATAAATGATCTGTCCGTTGACTGCATCACTCGCGTGTGAAGCGAGGAACACAGCAGTGCCGCCTAACTCATCTGGCTCTAACCAACGACCAGCAGGCGTCTTCGCGCAGATGAACGCATCGAACGGATGTTTGCTTCCGTCGGCTTGCGGCTCACGAAGCGGAGCTGTCTGCGGCGTAGCGATATAACCCGGGCCAAGACCGTTGCACTGGATATTGTACTCGCCGTACTCCGAGCAGATATTACGGGTTAACATCTTCAATCCGCCCTTAGCTGCCGCATACGCGCTGACGGTCTCGCGACCGAGTTCCGACATCATCGAGCAGATATTGATGATCTTTCCTTCGCGTCTCTCCATCATCTCCGGCAGAACGGCTGCTGCTACGATATACGGAGCCACGAGGTCGATGTCAATCACTTGTTGGAACTCCTCACGTTTCATCTCGTGCATCGGGATACGTTTGATGATTCCGGCATTGTTCACAAGGATATCTATCTGTCCCACTTCGGTGTGGATCTGCTCTACGAGAGCCTTAACAGCTTTCTCGTCCGTCACGTCGCACACATAACCATGTACGTTCGTGATACCTTCTGCGCGGTAGAGCTCGTATGCTTTCTCAATCGCCTCCTGACTGCGGGCATTGAAGATGATGTGACTTGCTCCTGCTTGTGCAAAAGCTTTCGCAATAGCGAATCCTATTCCGTAGCAACCGCCTGTAACCCAAGCGTTCTTGCCTTCCAAAGAAAATAAGTTTTTCATACTTCTCCTTTCAATTTTTATTGATCATTGACTAACGACCATCGACTAACGACTATCGACCAACGACTTACTTGAGGTCCGTGATTTTTGAGAAGTCCTGATCTCCGTAATCGAGGTTCTCGCCTCCCATACCCCAGATGAAAGTGTAGTTATGGGTAGCAGCGGCGGAGTGAATAGACCATTCCGGCGAGAGAACCGCCTGATTGCCTTTCATCCAGATGTGACGAGTCTCTTCTACCTCGCCCATGAAGTGACAAACGGCTTGCTCTTCGGGTACCTCGAAATAGAAATACGCTTCCATACGACGGCTGTGAACGTGTGCCGGCATGGTGTTCCAAACGCTACCCGGAGCCAGTTCGGTCATACCCATTTGCAGTTGGCAGGTCGGCAGCACTTGGTTAACCAACATCTTATTGATATTACGCTCGTTCGACATCTCCAAGCTGCCCATATGAGCTACAACCGCATCCGCTTTGGTCACTTTCTTGTCAGGATACGTGCAATGAGCAGTAGTGGAGTTGAAATAGAAGAGTGCCGGTTTGTTGGCATCTACGCTCTCGAACTTCACCTCACGGTCACCGCGACCGAGGTACAATGCCTCTTTGTAATCGAGTTCAAACACTTGGTCTCCTGCAATCACACGACCTTTGCCTCCGACGTTGAAGATACCCATCTCGCGGCGGGTGAGGAAGAATGGAGCCTTGAGCGGATCAATCGCTTCAAGCAGCAAACTCTCACCAACAGGCATTGCGCCACCGACGATCATGCGGTCGTACATGGAATAGACCATGTTCACTTCGTTCTTCACAAACACGTTCTCAATCAGGAAATCCTTACGCAGACGAGTAGTGTCATAACTTTTGGCGTCAATAGGGTTTGACGCGTACCGTACTTCATAATTTGTTTTCATATCTCATTAAACTATTAACTTTCGACTTTCGACTTTCGACTAACGACTAACGACCTTTCCCTTAATCGGCATCAGCCAAGCAAGGTTGATACTCAAATCAATAGGACTTGCCATATCGAAATGGTCGGTGGCGTTTGTACTGAAGATGCCTCCGAACGAGTAATCGAAACGGATCTCCAATTGGTATAAACCGGCGTTCTTGGACTGAATATAAAATCCCGTTCCAACGAGCAAACCCCAGTCAAACCTGCTCTTGAGCGGACCGTATTGCTCGGCAGCCTCTCCGTTCACCAAATCCCCATGATTGCCTTCATCTTTGATGCAATAACCGATTTGGGGACCGAGGTTGAAGATCCAACGGGCTTTCTCGCTACCGAAGTTCAGATGCATCAGCAGCGGAATCTCGATATAGTGCAGGCTGCGGCTATATTTGCCGATGGAGTCGTTCTTCTCAGCCCAGCCCCGATGAACATAGTTCAACTCGGTCTGCAAAGCGCAGTACTTATGTCCGGCGTAACGGAAGACGAGTCCGCCGTTTCCGCCTAAGACGCAGGCTTTGGTGATAGGCGACATATTATTCACTCTCGGAGTGAAGATCACGCTGCTGGCACTCACACCGCCATGAAAACCGATATAGTACTCCGGTCTCCGCAAACGAGGTTGAGCCTGTATTGCACCCACTACGCCGCATAACAGACATAGGGCTAATATGTATCTTTGAATCTTCAATTCTTAATTTTTAATTTTTAATTTTGAATTATTTTCACAGTGCTGTTCTGCCAACCGCTCTTCTCGCCGGTTTGTATCCAGCGGATGTCGGATTGCAGTCCTTCGATCTCTTTTTGACCATTGAGCCAAGCGATGAGTGCCTGCATCAGGTCGTAACCCAACAAATCATACCGCGGTACTTCGCTCACGTGCGTAGCATTGAAATAGGTGTTCCAAAGCGCATCGTATTCCTCACGCTGCATCGGATCGTCGAACATCGACAAATAAACCTGCGGCAAGTGGATATCCTCTTTCTGCCAGCTGTACTGACTGACGATACGAACGGAATAACCTTCTTCTTGCAGTTTCTGTAGATGCGGCAGGAGAATACGCACATGCTGGTATTTATCGCTATGCAGGATGATGAGGTTCTCCTTGGCAGTGTCCATCGCATAAGCGGCGGAGTCGTTAATCAGATCGTGCAGCGGAAGGGTAGTGCAGGAGATCTCTTTTTCCTGCATCCGTTGACGCAGCGTACGAACCGAACCTGCCAAATCTGCCTCACGTACATCGATGGCTACGCAATGGGCGTCATGGCTCTTGATCCATGCGCAGAGACTGTCCGCTTCCTGCTCGTCGGTGGCATTGAACTGCAGCACGTTCGGACGGTTGGCAAGGTTGATATCATCGCTGAAAGGCAACATCAGCGGTACGTTATGCTCTTCACACCATTGTGCCATCCGCTCTATCTGAATAGGATAGACCAGACCGAGGATCGCTTGTACATGATCCAACTCATGTGCCTCGCAAAGGGCGTTCACACGTCTCTCGCTACGTTCGGTGTCGAACACACGCAGACGGTAACGCACGCTGTCGTTCTGCAGACGATACATAGCCAACAAAGCGCCCTGATAGAACTCCAACAGACGGTCGGCGTTCGTACTGCGTTTGGTCTGCTTGCTCTCGAACGGTAACATCAGCGCTATCTCAATCACCTTACCGCTGTCCTCAGCAGGGCTTGCGGCTTCCTCGATAACCGGTACAACCGGAAGATTCTCCCGAACGAAGAACTCCTTCTGCACAGGCTCTTTCGCAGTCATCTCTTTCACTTCGGTCTTCACCACCGTCGCTTCTGTCTCTTTGACCTGCGGCTCTCCTTTAACCTTTAACCTTTCACCTTTAACCTTTACGACCTTGCGTCCTGTCGGAATAAGCAGCGTGTCGCCGTAACGCACACCATGCTCGTTCAACTGCGGGTTGAGACGAACGATCTCGGACTGCGACACATGGAAATTGACGCCAATGCGGTACAGACCTATACTCTTCTCCACATCGTATCGGTACACCTCTTCGCCGTTCACGGTGTCCAAGGGGTAATTGAGCAGCTCTTGAGCTGTCGCAATTGAAAATTGAAAATTGAAAATTGAAAGGACAATCAGTCCTAACCATCTTCCGCAAATATTCCTTTTACCTTTCATCTTTCAGTTTATTTCGTATTTTCTTTTTCTCACTATCCAAACGATGCCTCCGATGAGCGCTAAGATAGCTATCGGACTGATGGTACTCACTAATTGTACCTGCATCCGGTTCTCGTGTGCGCGTCGGTCGTTGAGCAAACGCAGCGCTACACTCTTCTCTCGCAGACCGATGAGTCCTTCTTCGTCGGTGAGCCACAGAACGGCATTCACCGCAAAATCTCTGTTGGAGAACTGCATCTGGCTGTAACGGTCATACCCCATTGGCAGCGGTTGTCCTTTCTGCACTTCGTTCAGCAGAATACTACCACCGGCTATCACGATCTGCCGAGTGCGTCGGCTCTGTTTGATGATCGGCTCGTGGGTCTCTATCCCTTCGGGTGCTATACGATGCGCATACACACTTGGGAACACCCCTTCAAGCGACACCGCAACCGGTATATACTGATACCGGAACGTGTTCATGTCGGGATTGAGGTCACTCAGATCCACTTCTGCCGGAGCTGCTGTCACACGGCTTGCTGTGCTGGTTGCTAACAGAATACGTTTCTCAATACCATCTTCTCCGCCCACCGCATCTATCGGACTGACAAACGTGCTCATGATCTGTCCTAAGCTCTTCGTCACCGGCGATCCTTCGCTCGTCAGCAGCAGCGGAGCATACGTCCACGGCATCGGCTGTAAGTTCGGCTGCGAAGGATCATTGCTCACGTTCACCGGAATAGGCAGACACTGGATATCCTGCACAAGGGCAGGGTTGATACGTATGCCGTAACGGAAAAGCATCTCCGTCAGTCCTAACTCACGTGCTACAACAGGCGTGAAACCGTCGGACTGCAACACCTGTTCGCTGAACTGCACGCCGTCCATGGCCCATAAAACCGTTCCGCCTCGCATGAGGTATTGGTCGATGATGAACCGCTCTACGTCGCTAAAAGCACTCTGCGGACTGATCACCAACACCGCCTTGTACCCGTCCAGCATATGCGTCTGAATGCTGACATCTGAATTCTGAATACTCCCATCTGAATTCTGAATACTCCCCCTATCCACTTGGAAGTACTTACTCAGCGCAGTCATCAGATCGTACGTGTGTGCCTCGTCGGGTTCACCGTGTCCCTCTAAGATAGCTATTCGCGGTGTCTCCCGTTGGGTCAGCAGATGAAGCGCTTCCATGAAAGCAAACTCCAACTGCTCGATGCTCGCATTCAGGTTCTCTTCTCCGCTCAGTCCACGGGTGTTCTTGAGCAGCGTCACCACTGCTTTGCGACCTTTGTAACGCATCAGCGCGTACGGATAAACGGTCGTCTGTGCGGTCTTGCCGTTCTGTTCCCGCTCATGTATGACGATCGGTCGCAGTCCCATTTTAGTAAGGCTGTCCGTCGAGGAGGAAGTTAATTCGTAATTTTTAATTTTTAATTTCCCATACACATCCATTTCGTCCAATGTCTCTTCCGTGGCTTTCTTGAGTCGTCGGAAACCGGCATTGAGGTCGCCGTCCAGCAGCAGTGTCACTTCGATCGGTTCATCCGTCTGACGAAGCAAGTTCTTCGATGCCTCGCTGAGGCTGTAGTGCTTATCGTCCGTCATGTCCCACCGAACGGGCATGAAGTATATGGCAGCGTTTATCACCACCAACACAATCAGCACTATGTACGTTTTAACGTTCACGGAGTGAACCATTTTAACGTTTAATTCTCTCCCAAACCTCTTGGTTGATCACCACGGGGTATTTCTCACGCAGTTTCTTGATCCACGCTGCCTCGAGGAAATCCTGATAATCGGTTGTTACTTTGCCTTTCTCATCGTCCCAAGAAGCAGGAGCTTTGAGTTTCTTACCCACACAAACGACAACCGGCAGTTGCTCGTTCGGAGTGAACTCAGCGCCTTTGATCTTCAGACCAAACTTATCCACCGCTGCGTTCTTACCTTGCTCCCACAGACCGTACTGCATCTTCACGCAGTTCAGGCTGTCTTGGTTCACGCGGTGCGCAATATAACTCTTGACGGAATCGGGATGCGCATTCTTAATGATAGCTTGTGCTGCCTTGGCGCTTTGGGCGTCTTTGCATTGCAGCAGATAGCCTTTCCAATGCGGTTTCTCCCAAACGTATTTCTTCTTGTTGGCTTTGAAGAACGCTTCAAGACCGGCTGTGTCTTTCGCTGCTTTGTCCCACACCTCGCGGAGCGAAACCTCAAACAGCAGAATACCGTCATGGTACTCCTGAACGAGGTTCTTGAGATCCACATACTTGTCCTCCAAGTGCTCGTCTGCATATGCTTTCACCTCTGCATCGCTCATCGAAGCAGGCAGCTTGTACTCGGCACGCGTCTTGCGAATGAAACTCTTGTCTGCCTCTTTCGCACGCTCGTCACGCTGCACTTGACGGCTGATCTGAGTACGCATCGAATCCAGCGGCTGAATACCACGCTCTGCCTCTTTGTAGAGAATATGCCATCCGTATTGGGTACGCAGCGGTGTACTGATCTCTCCGGCTTTCATGCTGAATGCGGCATCCTCGAACGGCTTCACCATCATTCCCTTGCCAAACCAACCTAACTCACCGCCACGCATGCTGCTTCCACGGTCATCCGATTCAGCACGGGCTACCTCGGCGAAGTTCTCCGGCGTCACGATCTTGGCAATACTGTCAATCAGCACTTTCTGCGATGCCTCAAGGCTGTCAGCAGGTACCATCTTCATGATATGACTGGCCTTCACCTCCAAGTGGTCACGCTCCTCTTCCACCTTCACGATATGAAAACCGTACTGTGTACGGAAGACCGGACTGATACCGCCCACCGGTGTGTTATATACTGCCTCTTCGAGCGGATAGACGTAACGGAACGGAGTGATCCATCCCAACTCACCGCCGGTCTGTTGAACCTGCGGGTCGGTGCTCAACTCACGCGCTACCACATCAAACGGCTCTACCGGTTGACGTTTCTCTATCTCACGCCATTTGCCTTTCACCTTCTTCCTTTCAATTTTCATCTTGCCGATCGTCACGCGCTCATAGGCCTCGTTGATCTTCGCCAATGCCTCTGCCTCGGCAGTACTGTCTGCCGTTCCCGGACACTGGATAGCGATATGTGCTGCACGACGGTCTTTGGACATGTGTCTCCAACTCATCTCGATGAGGCTGTCCATCGCTGCCTCGTCCTGCAGGTACTTCGGCGTAGCCTGCGCACGATAACCCTTCAGCTCTTTCTTGAACGCCTCGGTGGTGTCAATGCCCTGTGCTTCGGCTTCCGCTACTTTGAGTTTGAAATTGATGAACATGTCGAGGTACTCGGTCATGGTCTTTGGATCGAGAGCACCTGCTTGGTTGTTTTTCTCATAGATGTACAGAAACTCCTCAGCCGTCACGGGTTTACCGTTGATGGTCATCAGTTCCTCTGCTGCAAAAGCGGTCACACTCATCGCCGCCAATGCACAAATAAGAAAGCTTTTTTTCATTATATTTTTCATTATATTAATTGTTAATTTTTTCAATCATTCAGCCCTTTGCCCACAAAAAGCGTGCAAAGGTACAAAAAAAATCGGACATATACAAATAAATTTGGCTTTTTTTATAAAAAAATACATGAAATTATGAATGAACAGACATTTTTGTGTGAATTTGTGATAGAGTGAATACTCTATCTATGTGGTATGTAATAAAAAAAGGAGCGAAAAACTCGCTCCTTTTTTCATTATTTCTTCACGCCTTGGTACTCCTCTACTGTTTTCGAGGTAATCGTGGTTGTGGTCTTGGTGCTGTCAGTCGCTTGTGTGTACGTTGCGGTAGTGGAGATCGTGCGCCATGCTTTGCACGAGGTCATGCCAAAGGCGAGGCTAACCGCAACTACCGATATAAATAAAAGTTTTTTCATTTTTGTTCTCCTTTCTGTTTGAACTTATATGTGTAATCGATACCCATGAGGGCACCGGAGAAGGTGGCAAGCTCGCCGAAGCCGACTAAAAGGCTTTCGTGGATCTCGCCCTGCGGAGCGATGTACACTCCGCAGAACAAGAGCACTAATCCGCCAATCGCCAGTATCGCTGCTGTGAGAAGCTGAATACTAAGTTTCATGGCTCACCTCCTTAGCCGTTGTGCTCGGCATCGTAAGCCTCTTTCTCCAGCTTCCAGAGATAAGCTTTCATGGTTTTAACACCATCCGGCTGATCCTTCTGAGCTGCGAAAGCGGCTTGGTCAGCGGAGATCTTCATGAGGTCTTTCGCACGAGCCGCTACTGCTGCAGCGACAGCCGAGAAGCGGTTACGCTGTCTGGTCTCGTTGGCAGTGACCGGCGTGGAGCGCTCGTACGAATCCGCCTTGCGGAGATAGATGCGGGTACAATTGGGGTTGGTGGTTGCGGCGGTTCGGTGGGTACCAATGAGGTAATCACCACACTTGTGTCCGTCTTTCTTTTTGGGTTTAGCGAGTGCGCCTTGCACATACTCGATACCCGGAGCATAGGTTACTTTTCCCATAGTAGTTTAGGTTTTTTTGCTTTTGAAAAAAACTTTAAAAAAGTTAAGGTTGGTTTAATGGTAGACTATTCTTTTAATAGGCAGTCTTTTACCTATTTTTTGTTCGCGCAAATATGCGCGAAAAATGCAAAATGTACAGCTACTTTCGGCAGGGTGTCGGTTCGGGGAAACAGCCCCGAAAAGTGGACAGATGCGGGAAGCAAAAGGGACTGATCGCGGTCGCAAGTATGCGACCGAAGACGACAATCTCTCGCTGGAGAGGATTTTTGAAAACCTCGTTAAAACCTTGTTCAAACCTTGTTAAAAGTGCGCGCTAATTTGACAGGGTTTGGGAGGAGGGAACGGGGTGTTTCCGAAATCCGATGCAAAGATACGATGAACAAATGGGGTTTTGCAAATTTTTCTGCAAAAAAAATCAAAAAAAATGCAAATAGGCAGAAATGCAGATGTCCGGATCAGATCCGGACGCAAGGGACAAAGATATAAGAAGCACATTTTTACCCCCAATTTTAGCTTCTAGATTATGTTTGGCGGTTCACGCCTTCACATTTTCACACATCCTTGTACCTTGGTAAAAACTCCATAATAATATAATATATTATATTTATTATGACCTAAATCTGAACATATTGGGAAGTGTGATTCTGTGAAACGGTGAATAATTCCAGTAACTCCATGACTTTTCGAGGTGTTCCCGATGAAAAAGGGATCTACACGTGCGGCGCGCGCATTAGACAGGCGATTGCGCGCACGCGATAGGTAACCCATGCAACTTAGTTCGCGTACATGTAGATGGCGAAAATACGAAAAAACCTTTGGAGTAACCTATTTTCGCACATTTGCAGAAAGAGTAGAGGGCATCCGAAGAACTCAATGGAAGAAATCCGGTAGATGCCATAACGTTTTACCCTATAAAAAAACAAAACGATGGGAAAAAACATTTTTGTGTCGGACGACACCAAGACAAGGGAGCAAGTGCTCCGAGTATTGTACCGCATTCAATTGCGCGCTATCAACATCAAGCCTTGGCTTGGTATCGAAGCATCTAAACGCTTAGTGTGCGAGGATTGGGATTGGCTGGCTATCATGCAGTGGCTACAAGACAACGGATTTGTAAAACATAATCCGGTTCGTCCGCCACTCAAAGCATTTGCAGAGTGGTTGCGAGAAAACAATGTGCCGCAACGAAACGCGCATTATTCAGCCTATGAGTTGAGTTTGGCATATCGGCATATTGGTGGAGCACGTTATCCATGGATAGGAGTCAAATGTGATTCCGGCTTAATCCGCCGTTGGCTCATCTTATACAAAGAATTGACCACACTGCTGCTGGAAGAAAGTGCTACTAATTGATTCGGTAACCCTGCCACGAAATGACCGTGCATCGCTATGAAATGGGTTTCGTGGCAGGGTTAGTCTCACGAAATTACCAGAACCTCTCATCAAATTAGATGGCACATTTTATGCCATTTATAGACCGAACCGCAATGGCGGAAAAACAAACAATTTACTAACAGCGAAAGTTTTGAAGGGCTTGGATATCCATAGAGTGCGCACTCACCATCAAAGCCAAGCACAAACTTTGCAACAATGAAAAAGCAAATTATCTTATGCGTGGATCTGATCACGCAGATGAAGCGAGGCGACTTGCAAGTGATGGACAGTCGTAAAGGAACACTCTTCCGTAACGAGGATGAGAAGTTCACCTTTACCGAAAAAGGCGCGTTTCCTCGTGAGGTGCATCCGGAGAAACATTGGCAGGTGTTGGACAAATGCCGCTATGGCAAGGTGAGTGCCAACAATGCACACGTCAAACTCGAACTCTACATCCCGCATGGGGATTACGAGAATGGTCGTGATCTGGCGGACATCCTTGCACAGCAAGTGGAGCAGATGGGCGACAACCTCGGTGAGATGGACATGAAGAAAGTGGTTGAATCCATCCGTGCGCTCAAGAAGGAGGAGGAAGTATGGTGATCGTAGCTTTGCGGGAAGGTGGTAGTCCTTGTAGCAAGGACTGCCCCTTCTACACCGAGACAGGCAAAGTGACCGGTGTACGAGGTGTGCCACTCAAGACCCATTGCCGCATGACGATGAACCCATGGATGGCAGATTGTGATGTCTATAACGTGCGGTGCATCGACAAGATGGAAGTGACGGAGGAAGAGTGGAAAGCGATGCAGAGAGCTGTACGCAAAAAGGCTATTCGGCAACGGAAACTCTATCCCGAGGAGCACGAGGAGATACACCATATTGGCGAGAATACTCGTGACAAGGGCAAATGGAACGCTGAGAAGAGCAAAAATGTCCGGCATTAAATGCCGGGTAAATTGACGAAGAGATTTTTTTGTCCAAAACGTTCCAAAAAGCCCTCAAAAAAATCAAAAAAAAGACTTTTTATAGTCGAAAATTATCAAAAATTAAGGAAAATTATATTATGATTTGTTATCAAGAAAGCGTCAGCAAAGGCACGCCAAAGCCTTGCACTCCCGAAATCTGGGACAACCTCATCGACAGTCCCGAAGTGTCTAACATCTGCCGTCGTATAGATGCTCTCGACCCAACCGCTGAGGACTACAACGACCGCAAGCAAGCCCTCAAACGCCGCTTGCCCATCATCATCCCGCACGCAGCGAGTTTCAAGAACGGGAAGCGCGTGAGCGCGGATGCTGTGCCGAGCGGATTGGCGATGTTAGACGTGGATCATGTGGACAATCCTCGCGATTGGTTCAATTCCCTCAACACCCAACTTCTCTCTGACAACCGCATCTATCTGGTCGCCATCACAGCAAGCGGTAAAGGTTTGCGAGTGATCGGGAAGAGAGAGCAGGGAGAGAGCATTGAGGCGGCACAGATGCGCATAGCACAGGTACTCGGGATAAAGGAGTACGACGCGGTGACGAAAGATTTGGCACGGGCAAGCTATGTGGTGCCGAGAGAGTATTTACTCTACGAAGACAGGGAGGGATTGTTCTCCGACCTGACGTTCGGAGCACCTGACAAAAAAGAGACACCGGCATTCAATGCCGAGACAATAGACAAAGTTCAGTTGGCACTACCGGCACACGTGGAAGGGAACTCGGCAACGGAGGTGCCGAGCACAGGACACCGAGAGACGGAAGAGGAGATGAGGTATCGCGGGATTCCGTATAGCGATATTGTGGAGCAGCTGATGATTGCGACCGGTAACTGCGATGGAGCTGTACAAGGCGAGCGCAATACGGTGTATTTCACGATGGCGAACTACATGCGCTATATCTGCGATTTCAATGCCGATTTGCTGCTTCGTGTTTTGCCTGATTTCGGGTTGAGCGAACAGGAGCGCCGGCAAGCCATCGGTTCCGCTATCGGTCGTCCGCGTAAAAGCCAGATACCGATGATTCTCCAAGGAGCTATTGCCATCTGCGAGCGAGAAATGACAAATGACAAATCCCAGATGTCACATCTCAAATCAGTAGATTTGCCTTTACCCGAACTTCCGCGCTTGCTCAAATTGGTTTGCCGTAGGCTACCGGCAGACTACCGTCCAGCTATGCTCATCGCCTCTTTGCCGGTTCTTGGTACACTCGCAACTGGAATCCGCTTTGAGTACCTCGACCGCCAAGAGCAATCGCTATCGTTTTTCTCTTGTATCACAGCTCCGGCTGCATCGGGCAAGAGTTTTATACGGAAGCCGCTGGATTTGCTGCTCACACCGATTTGCGAGCAGGACGAACTGGAGCGTGAGAAGGAACAAGCTTACAAAGAGAAACTGCGTGCGACGAAGAACAGCAAGAACCAGCCCGAAGATCCGCATGCATGTCCGAGGAATAATGGCGTGGCTATCAGTATTGCCAAACTGCTTCAGCTGCTGACCTATGCCGAAGGCAAGCACCTGATTGGTATTGGCGAGGAGATGGATACGTTGGTCAAGACCGAACGTGCCGGAGTTTGGAGCCAGAAATCGGACATCTATCGCCTCGCTTTCGACAATGGGGTCTATGGACAATCTTACATGAGCGATGCTTCGTTTAACGCACATGTCAAAGTGTACTACAACTTACTATTGACCGGCACACCCAACTCGCTCAAACGCTTCTTCAAAGATCCAGAAGACGGTCTCATCACGCGTGTTTGCTTTGCCCAACTGCCGGATACCTCGTTTACCGAAATACCCGCTTTCGCATCCTATACAGAAGCGGAGAAAGAGGAGATCATACGCTGGGCGCGCCAGTTGGATGCGGAGAAAGGCACCATCGTTTGTCCGCAAGTAGGTACTGTTATAGCCGATTGGTTGGAACGCAAACGCCAACAAGCTATTGATGCAGACAGTCACGCAATAGATACATTGCGCCGTCGTGCAGCAGTCATCGGTTTTCGTGCAGGAATGCTCTGCTATCTTTTGGAAAACCACAAATACACCAAGACCGTTGGAGCTTTTGCTGAGTGGGTAGCGGAGTATGTCTTCCGCAACCAGATGGAACTCTGGGGAACGGCTATCGAGCAGACTTTCAAGAGCAGTATCGAAGCACAAACCGAACGAGGAGCGACCGCTTCTCTGCTCTCACTTTTGCCAGAAGAGTTCACCGCCGCAGACCTTATCAAATTGCGTGCGCGTAAAGGTCAGTCCGTCAAGTCCTCGGCTATTAGCATGGTGCTCAATCGCTGGCGTGCCAATAATCGTATTGAGAAAGCCAGTGAGACGACGTGGCGGAAGCTATAGCAAACAAGAAGGCGGGTGCTTCGGCACTCGCTTTCTATTTTCTTTGCTTCCACGGCAGTCATCAGCGTAAAAGCGGACTTAGACTAAGACTCATGACTCTGTTTTTTATTATATATATAAAAAACGAGTCTTATGAGTCAGTCAGTCCGCCTTAATTCGCGCGCGCGAGATAATCTGTTCACTCAATCACACATTCACACAAAATTATGTGTTCATTGTATCTATCTAAATCCACCTAAATCTGCCTATTTCTGCCTAAAGTGGCATATTTCCCTTCAAAAATTTGCATATGTCAAAAAAAAGTTGTACCTTTGCAGCCGCAAAGCTGCAAATGCTTCTGCCACCCCCACCGATGGTGTAAAATCGGCAACAAAGACATAAAACCGCGCGAAGCGTCGCGCAATAAAATATTTAGCAAGCTATTATTTCGTGTCGTCCTAAAGCGTCAGAAACTTAACGGGAATATTGCATAGAAGTAATATGTGGCAGCATATCCTCATATAGGTATGCCTACCAGTTCATAATAGAAGCTTTCACTCAGTGTGAGTTTCTTAGAACTGGTAAAAGGCTCCCTTCTGACGCTGCCTTGACGACACGATAAGAGACTCGCACTTTTGTTAATTTAAAATTTAAATAGTCATGAAAAAATTTTTATTATTCTTTGCTCTTTTTCCTGTCACATTATTTGCAGGAGAATGGTCTAAACAGTTTGTAGAAGCAGATGAGCTTCTTGGAAATACTACTAGTTACTACCAATATGTATTCCAAGATGGAGAGAATGCGTTTGTATTCCGCACGGACAAGCCAGACCAATTTTCTATTGTCAGCCAGTATGTCCTTGATACTTTTCACGATCGCGGACGAACATTTTGCAAAGTCCGTGTCGGTTTAT
>Ga0256405_10001845_pt1 | contig 54043 bp, 59 predicted proteins | sample RumenRJG_02DNA_FD_189096 | JGI IMG/M metagenome (GOLD analysis project Ga0256405, IMG submission 189096) | Bovine rumen microbial communities from Lethbridge, Alberta, Canada - RJG_02 | ecosystem: Host-associated > Mammals > Digestive system > Stomach > Rumen | place: Canada: Alberta... | reverse complement strand
TAATCTTCACAGGCCTGAACTTTCTGTTCAGGAGTATATTTCGCTTTTCTTCCCATAATAAAATCCCCCTTTGGTAAGAAGTGAGATTTTAAATATTTCTCGTGTCTACCTTAGGGGGATGATATCAAAGGCCATCCTTTTTCGTCTATGCTATAATAAGGTGGTATTGGAGATAACAAGATGGGTTTTTTTGAAAGATTGTTCAATAACGATAAAAGGATCCTCCAGGATGTCGAGAAGGCTGTTCGTCCGGTCGATGCCCTGAAGGATGAGATGGCTGCTTTGAGCGATGAACAGCTCAAGGCGAAGACCGCTGAATTCAGGGAAAGGCTGGCAAACGGAGAGACTCTGGATGATATCCAGGTCGAAGCTTTTGCGGTGGCAAGAGAAGCTGCCCGCAGAGTGATCGGAGAGTATCCGTTCTTCTGTCAGCTGGAAGGTGCCTATGTCCTGCATCGGGGCGATATCGCCGAGATGAAGACCGGCGAAGGAAAGACCCTGACTTCCGTCATGGCTGTCTATCTGAATGCGCTGTCGGGACACGGTGTCCACGTCGTCACCGTCAACGAATACCTGGCAGAACGTGACAGCAAGTGGATGGGAGAGATCCACCGTTTCCTGGGACTGACCGTAGGACTCAATCTGCGGGCGATGACGCCGGCACAGAAAAGACAGGCCTATGAATGCGATATCACCTATACGACCAACTCCGAACTCGGTTTCGACTATCTGAGAGACAACATGGTCACGCGTGTGGAAGACCGCGTCCTCCGGGAACTGAACTTCGCTCTGGTCGATGAAGTCGACTCCATCCTGATCGATGAATCCAGGACACCGCTGATCATTTCGGGCGGTCAGAGATCGACTGCGAACCTCTATATCAATGCGGACCGTTTCGTCAAGCGCCTGCATCCGGAAGAGGACTATGTCATCGATATCAAGGACAAGAACGTCCAGCTGACGGAAGAAGGTGTCCATAAGGGAGAGAAGGCCTTCGGCGTCGAGAACCTCTACGATCTGGACAATACCTCTCTGGTCCACTATATCAATCAGGCATTGAAGGCCAACTACATCATGTCGAGAGACGTGGAATACGTCGTGGAAGACAATGAAGTCATCATCGTCGACCAGAATACCGGACGAAAGATGCCGGGAAGAGAGTATTCCGACGGTCTGCATCAGGCGATCCAGGCCAAGGAAGGCGTTCCGATCAAACAGGAAACGACCACGATGGCGACGATCACCTATCAGAACTTCTTCCGTCTGTATAAGAAGCTGGCCGGTATGACCGGTACGGCAAAGACCGAAGAGGAAGAATTCCTTTCCATCTACAACATGCGTGTCGTGGAGATCCCGACCAACCGTCCGGTCGCCCGTATCGACTATCCGGACCTGGTCTTCGGCACCAAGAGAGCCAAATACAACGCCCTTCTGGAAGAGGTCAAAGAACTCTATGCGAAGGGGCAGCCGGTACTGGTCGGTACGATCTCGGTCGAGACTTCGGAACTGATCTCGCGGATGTTCAAACAGGCGAGGATCCGTCATGAAGTTCTGAACGCGAAGAACCATGCCAGAGAAGCGGAGATCATCGCCAAAGCCGGAAGAGAAGGATCTGTCACGATCGCGACCAATATGGCCGGCCGTGGTACCGATATCAAATTGACAGACCGGTCCCGTGAACTCGGCGGATTGGCCGTTCTGGGTTCGGAAAGACATGAATCCAGACGTATCGACAATCAGCTGCGCGGACGTTCCGGAAGACAGGGAGATCCGGGCTATTCCCGTTTCTATGTCTCTCTGGAAGATGAACTGATGGTCCGTTTCGGATCCGATCGGATCTCCGGACTCTTTGCGCAGATGGGCGATATGCCGATCGAAAACAAGACCGTATCCAAAGCGATCTCCAGTGCTCAGAAGCGAGTCGAAGGTCTCAACTTCGATATCCGTAAGGCCCTTCTGGATTACGACGATGTCATGCGTCAGCAGCGTGAGACGATGTATGCGCAGAGGAACTTCATCCTGGAGAATGAAGATATCCATTCGGTCATCGAGAACATGTTCAGCAGAGTCATGGAGAATGTCGTAGATACCGATACCAATGCGGAAGGAAAGACGGAAGTCATCGACTACGATTCCATCGTCAAGCGTCTGACCAATCTCGGTGTCAGCGATCTGAAGATCGAAGATATTCAGGGCATGGACCGTCAGCAGACGATCGATGCGTGCATCAAGGCTTCCTTCGGAGCCTACGAAAAGAAGATCAAACCGGTCCGCAATCAGATCATGCCGGTAGAGAGGACGATGGTATTGCGTCTGATGGACCGTGCATGGCAGAATCATATCGATGTGATGTCGAAACTCAGAGAGGGCATCCATCTTCGTTCCTACGCTCAGAACAATCCGCTCCAGGCCTATGTGGAAGAGGGATATGAACTGTTCGAGAATATGATGAATACGATATCCAACGATGTCGTCACTTTCTGCAACAAACTGAGAGTGGTCATGAAGGAAAAATAAGGAGAGCAGATATGGAAATATATGAAATGAAACAGAGCCTAAACACTTCCTTAAAGAAGTTAAAAGATTTAGGCGACTCTCTTTGACCTCGCCAAGATCGATGAGAGGATCGGACAGCTGGAGGAAGAACAGAGTTCGGAGACCTTCTGGTCCGATCAGAAGAAGGCACAGAGTACCATACGTGAGTTCAATAAGCTGAAAGAACTGAGAGGGAAGTACGATAAGAACGAAAAGGATATCACTTCCCTTTTGGACGAGCTTGACGAACTCAGCCGCAATTACGATGCGGAACTGTTCGAACTGGTGAATGAGGAATACACGGAAGTTAACAGCAACTTTGAGGAATATGAGATCAAGGTCCTTTTGTCCAACGATTACGATCATTCCAATGCGATCCTGGAGATCCATCCGGGAGCCGGAGGAACGGAATCCCAGGACTGGGCGGAGATGCTGTTCCGGATGTATCAGCGCTATGCTCAGAACAACGGTTACGGTTTCGAAGTGATCAACTACGAAGAAGCGGATGAAGCGGGCATCAAGTCCTGTACGGTCGCCATCAAGGGCGATATGGCCTATGGTTATCTCAAGGGAGAGACGGGAGTCCACCGCCTGGTAAGGATCTCACCGTTCGATTCTTCAAGCCGCAGACACACTTCTTTTGCGTCTGTCGAGATCATGCCGGAGTTCAACAACGAGATCGATATCGAGATCCGGGATGAAGACCTGGAAGTCGATACGATGCGTTCTTCCGGTGCCGGCGGTCAGCATATCAACAAGACCGACAGTGCCGTCCGTATGAAACACATCCCGACCGGACTGATGGCTTTCTCACAGTCGGAACGTTCCCAGATCCTCAACCGTGAGAAGTGTCTGGCCATCCTGAAAGCCAAACTGTATCAGAAGGCCATTCAGGATCGGGAAAATGAAAAACGCGCCCTGAAAGGGGAACAGAAGAAGATCGAATGGGGCTCACAGATCCGTTCCTATGTCTTCTGTCCGTATACTCTGGTCAAGGACCACAGGACCGGTTACGAGGAAGGAAATATCGATAAGGTCATGAACGGAGAGATCAACGATTTCCTGTTCGCCTATCTGAAATCACAGATCTAAGATGAAGAAGAACCTCTCTTTGATCACATTGTTATGCCTGTTTCTGGGGATCCTTGCGGGACTGTTCGCAAAGCCTTTGGTGAGCGCAGTCTCCTTTCTCGGAACGATCTATATCAATCTTCTGAAGTTTCTGATCGGTCCGGTCGTATTTACCAGTATCGTTCCGACCGTTCACGATTCCTTCAGACGCAAGGACTCCGTCTTAGGTAAAGCCATATTTACCTATGTCGCCATGTTTCTGGCGACCTTTTTCCTGATGTCTGTCCTGGTGACACTGCTCGATCCGGCGAAAGGATTTACCTTTCCTGCGACCGAATGGAACGGGACGACGCAGTCACTCAGTTTTGAAGAGATCCTGATCAATCTGTTCCCAAGCAATCCGGTCACGATCTTTGCGGAACTGAAGCTGTTTGCGATCATCGTATTCGCCTATCTGGTCGGTGTGGCGAGTGCTTCGATCGGAAACGGAGAGAAGCTGATCTCAGGGACCATCATCATCCGTGACCTCTTCTTTAAGATCCTGGAATACATCATGTATCTGACTCCATTTGCAGTATTCGCTCTGATCGGGACGACGGTCATGAACTACGGGACCGTGATCCTGGGAGTGGGGATCCGATATATTTTGACAGCCTATCTGGGAGGACTTCTGACGGTCATCGTCATCATGATCCTTCCGGTATGGATCCTGACGGGGATCGATCCATGGAACTATCTGAAGAAGGTCTATCGGGTCTGGCTGGTCTCTTTGACGACCTGTTCGAGTGCGGCGACACTGCCGACGACGATGAAGGTCTGCAAGGAAGAATTCGGAGTCTCCGAAGAGATCTGCGATGTCGTCAGTCCGTTAGGCTGTACGATCCATATGTGCGGTGGAGCGGTATCGTTCGCTTTGCTGGGACTGTTCTGTTCGAAACTGTACGGAGTTCAGATCTCCTTTATGACCTATCTTCTGATGGCGGTCTCGGCCCTTCTGATCAATATGTCCGCACCGGGCATCCCGAACGGGGGCGTCGTGATCGGTGCGACCTACCTGCAGCTGCTGGGGATCCCTCTGGATTTCATCGGCTTCTACAGCGGTCTGTATAAGGTTTTGGATATGCTGTATACGACACTGAACGTAACGGGAAATATCACGGCCAATGTGATCCTGAGTCGAAAGGGGAAGAAGGTTCACTGATCTGTATCAAATTCGGAAACGATTATGTTAGAATAGAGATGGTTTTGACGGATAGATCGGTTGAAGGAACTTGCAGAGAGCGGATGGACGGTGAAAATCCGCAGGGAGATCAGCCGAAGATGGATCCTGAACTTTCCTGTCGATAGGTAGGCAGGGACGTGAAACTCGCGTTAAGAGAGATGAAGTGAGAAGCAAAGGTGGTACCGCGCAGACTGCGCCCTTGGATCACCTTTTTTATTATCCGGAGGTCAATATGGAAAACAAGGGAAAGTATTACATCACGACAGCGATCGCTTATGCCAGCGGAAAGCCGCATATCGGCAATACCTATGAGATCATCATGGCTGACAGCATCGCCCGTTACAAGAAGATGCTGGGATATGACGTCTATTTTCAGACCGGCACGGACGAACACGGTCAGAAGATCGAAGAAAAGGCAAAGGCTGCCGGTGTGACACCGAAGGAGTTTGTCGATCAGCAGGCTGCCGAGATCAAACGGATCTGGGATCTGATGAACACATCCTATGACCGCTTTATCCGTACGACGGATGAAGATCATGAAGCTCAGGTCAAGAAGATCTTCAAGAAGCTTTACGATCAGGGCGATATCTACAAGAGTGAATATGAAGGATGGTACTGCACACCGTGTGAATCGTTCTGGACCGATTCTCAGCTGGTCGACGGCAAGTGTCCGGACTGCGGCAGAGAAGTCCATAAGGAGAAGGAAGAATCCTACTTCTTCAAGCTCAGCAAGTATCAGAAGAAACTGGAAGAATACATCAACGATCACGAAGAATTCATTCAGCCGGAATCGAGAAAGAACGAGATGGTCAACAACTTCCTGAAGCCGGGTCTTCAGGATCTGTGTGTCTCCAGAACGTCCTTCAAGTGGGGCATTCCGGTCGATTTCGATCCGAAGCATGTGGTCTACGTCTGGATCGACGCTTTGAGCAACTATATCACCGGTCTGGGCTACGATGTGGACGGAAACCACGGTGAACTTTATAAGAAATACTGGCCGGCCGATCTGCACCTGATCGGCAAGGATATCATCCGTTTCCATACCCTCTACTGGCCGATCATGCTGCTGGCACTGGATGTACCTCTTCCGAAACAGGTCTTCGGTCATCCTTGGATGCTGGTGGGAGAAGACAAGATCTCCAAGTCCAGAGGAAATGCGATCTATGCGGATGACCTCGTGAAGTTCTTCGGTGTCGATGCGGTGAGATACTACTCCCTGCATGAGATGCCGTTTGCCCAGGACGGAACGATCACCTGGGAACTGATCATCGAACGGATCAATTCCGATCTGGCCAATGTCTACGGAAACCTGGTCAACCGTACCATCGCCATGACCAACAAGTACTTCGACGGTCAGCTGAATAAGGAATTCGTCGAGGAACCGCTGGATAAGGAATTCAAGGAATCCATCGTAAAGACGGTCAAAACGGTGGAAGAGAAGATGGATCAGCTCAGAGTCGGCGATTCGATCGAAGCGATCATGGAACTCTTCCGCAGATGCAACAAATATATCGACGAGACAGCTCCTTGGGCACTCGCAAAGGATGAAGCACAGAAGAAGAGACTGAATACAGTCCTCTACAACCTCCTGGAAGGCATCCGTTTCGGTGCTGTCCTGATGGAACCGTTCATGCCGGAAACAAGCAGGAGAGTCTATGAACAGATCAATACCGATCGCAGAGATTACGATTCTCTGGCGGAATTCGGTGCATATGAATGCAATAAGGTGACGGAGAAACCGGAACCGCTGTTTGCGCGTCTGGATCCGGAAAAGACGATGGAAGAAGTTCACGAGTATCTGGGAGATGTTCCGGAGAAACTGGAACACAAGGATACGATCGATTTCGCGGATTTCGAAAAGCTGGAACTGCGGGTCGGTGAAGTCCTGGAATGCAAGAAACATCCGGATGCCGACAAGATCCTGGTCTTCCAGGTCTCCTTCGGTCCGGAAGTCAGACAGATCCTTTCCGGTGTGGCACAGTACTACAAGCCGGAAGATCTGGTCGGAAAGAAAGTCGTTGCGATCCTGAATCTGAAGCCGCGCAAGATCCGCGGTCTGGAATCTCAGGGAATGCTACTGTCTGCGGTCAAAGAGAAGGACGGAAAGGAAGTTCTGGAACTTCTGAGTTCTTCGATGGAAGCAGGCTCGACGGTATGCTAGAAAAAGAGGGAACGCTCTTTTTCTTTCGGGTTATAATGAACTTATGAGAAAGTTATTAGCAATACTGCTGTGCAAGATCGGTCACAGGATCGGGGGACTTTTCGGACGCGGGTCGAGCCTTCCGGGGAAATACGCTCTGAAGATCTGTCCGGATATTTTAAGCTGGGTCAGGATGCCGGAATATTCGATCGGTGTCAGCGGCTCCAACGGCAAGACTTCGACCGTTGAGATGATGCGGGAGATGTTGGAAAAGGCCGGCCTTTCCGTTGCCTGCAACTATGAAGGTTCCAATCAGATCGAAGGGGTCACCACGATGATCCTGGACAACTGTACTCTCTTCGGCAGATTCAGAAAAGATGTCCTGCTGATGGAGATCGATGAGCGCTACGCCAAATATATCTTTCACTGGTTTTCACCGAAATACTTTGTGATAAACAACCTCTATCGGGACCAGATGACCCGGAACGGACATCCGGAATATGTTATGAAAGACATCCGGAAGGCCATTCCGGAAGGATCGACTCTGGTATTGAATGCGGACGATCCTCTGATCGCTTCTCTGGGAGAGGAATTCGCCAATGAGACGGTCTACTTCGGGATCGAGGACAACCCTTATGTGAGCAAGACGCCGACGAGCGTCTACAATGACGGCTATTACTGTCCGGTCTGTAAACAGAAGATGGTCTATGACTACTGCCATTTCGGACATGTCGGGAAATATCACTGCACTTCCTGTGACTTCGAACGTCCGGCTCCGGCCTATGCGATCACGGACATCGATATGGAGAAGGGGGAGATCGTGATCAACGACCGCTGTCATGTCTCTCTGGCACTGCATGCCATCCACAACGCCTACAACGTTCTGGCTGCCTTTACGGTCGGATCTCTGATGGGTCTGAAGGATGAGACGATGGCTGACAGCCTGAACAACTATCTGATCCGCAACGGACGTGTCCGCCGTTTCAGGACGGGAGGAAGGACAGGAACGCTGCTGATCTCCAAACACGAGAACACCACTTCCTATGACAACAACCTGCAGTACATCTGTTCCCAAAACAGGGATGTACAGCTGCTGCTGATCGTCGACGATATCAGCCGGAAATACTTCACTTCCGATACGTCCTGGCTCTGGGACATCCGTTTCGATCTTCTGAAGGATGAGAAGGTAAAGGAAATCGTCGTTGCCGGGAAGTATATCGATGACGTGGCTGTGAGACTGGAGAATGCGGGAGTCGATATGGACAAGGTCTTCCTGACCCGCTATACCGCTGATGCCCTGACACATCTTCAGGAGAACGTCGACGGGGAACTCTTCGTCATGACCTGTTTCTCGGATGAAGGAAAACTGCTGAAGGAGGTCGAAGTCCTATGATCAAGATCCTGCATCTGTATCCGCAGCTGATGAATCTCTACGGTGATTACGGAAATCTGACAGTACTCTGCCGTCATCTGAACGATCTGGGACTGGAAGTTCAGGTCGACCGGAAGGAACCGGACGATCTCTGCTGTCTGACCGACTACGATCTCATCTATATGGGATCCGGCACTGAAAGCAATCAGAAGATCGCTCTGGAAAATCTGAAAAAACAGAAGGACGAACTGAAGTCCTGTCTGGAGAATGACAGGGTGATCCTGTTTACGGGAAACGCCATGGAACTGCTCGGAACAAAGATCGACGAGGAGGAAGGACTCGGACTGATCGGCTTTACGGTCAAGACCACCGAAAAACGCTATACCGGAGACGTGATCCTTCATAACGATCAGATCGGCGATGTCGTCGGTTTCATCAACAAGTCCACTCTGATCGAAGGCGGAAAGGAAGATGCGCTGTTCGCATACGAATTCCGTGACGTCAATCTGGAAGACAACGAATATGAAGGCTATCGCCGGAAGAACCTGTTCGGGACACATGTGATCGGTCCTGTACTGGTAAAGAATCCGCCGTTCATGGATCATATCGTCGGACTGCTTGCGGGAAAGGATTTCCGTAAAGTCCTCTACGAACATGAACAGAAGGCCTATGAGACCAATCTTTCGCAGTTGCGGAAGAGAGAAGAGAATTAACGGGATCTGATTATTCAGATCCTTTTTCGAAGGAAAGGAAGGGGACTATGCAGATAAAACTGGAAGAAGTGATCGAAGCGATCGAAAAGACCGATGCCCAGACACAGTACTATTACAGTATTCCGGAAGAGAGGATCCTGATCCCGGATGAAGAAGAGAACGATCGGGACCTGATCCCGCTGCCGAGCCATAAACAGATCGACGATTACGGAACGATGCGCAGTTTCATCTCCGAGCTGGATGAAAGCGAAGCGAAGGGGTGGCTGGAAGAAGCCATCAAGGGAAGCGGAGCCTTCCGGCGTTTCCGTTCCACTCTGGAACGTTTCGGGATGAGCGAACAGTGGCTCGACTATCTCGATGCGGCGCATGAGAATATCGCGATCGACTGGTGTGAATACTACGGGATCGAGTATCTGGATGACGATCCGTTCCCAGTCTATCGGAATGAGGAAGGGATCGTAAAGAAGAAGACCGAACAGAAACACAACTACCGTTTCATCACGATCGATCAGGACAACCTCTATTCCCTGGCATATCTGGTCGTCGACTTCCGCAAGGCCCTTGCGGGACTGAAGAAGGAAGAGAGCCGTACGGATGTGGACGATGCGGTCGAAGAACTGAAGTACTATGTCCGCAAGGGATATCCCGTCTATGCGATCAGTGACAACGGACGCTATATCGGCTATGCGGTCTGCCGGATCGAAGACGATGTGGTCTGGCTGGAATCGATCTACGTCCGGAAGGAATACCGCCGCAAAGGGATCGGAAAGATGCTGTTTGAACGGGCGGAAGCGATCGCAAAGGAACACGGAAACGAGACACTGTATCAGTACGTCCATCCGAACAATGACCTCATGTTGAACTTCCTGAAAGGCAACGGCTACGATGTCCTCAATCTCATCGAAGTCCGCAAGGCCTATCCATCCGAAGAACCGAAACAGGAATATACGATCGGCGATCACAGTTACCGCTACTGATCCGTGCATATGCTAAAATGAGAGTATGGTCATATATTACGACGAAGATCATTTAAGAAACAGACAGGAGACTTTTCTTCGTGATGAGAAGGGGACTGTCCTGTATCGGGGGATCTACGACTTTTCCTACAAGTACCGCACCAGGATATTCCGAGATTTGATCGAAGCGGCATATGTCGAACTGGACATCACTTCGGAATATCCCCGCGTCCTCTTCTGCGATCCGGACGGGAAAAAGATCAGGGAACTGATCCGGAAAGACGGACTGTATCTGGATGAGATCCCTGTAGAGAAGAACGGGAGCGGATTCTCATATATGAGCGCTTCCGCAAAGGACGGAATCCTCGATACCGGAGAGGAAGATATCCTGACCTGTGTCCTCTTACTGTTTGCGATGATCGAGATCGAAAGGAAGAAATGATATGAAAAAGAAAGAATTCTATTTTCGCTCCAGCGGCGATACCTGCGATATCCGGGCGATGCGCTATGAACCGGAAACGGAAGTAAAGGCGATCCTGCAGATCGCTCACGGCATGGTCGAATTCATCGACCGCTATGAGAACTTCGCGGAATTCCTGTGCAGAAACGGGATCCTGGTGACCGGAAACGATCATATCGGACACGGCGGATCGGTCAACAGCAAGGATGACTGGGGCTACTTCGGAGACAACGGAAATCAGGTCGTCCTGGACGATATGCATCAGCTGACTCTGCTGACCAAGAAGGACTATCCGGATACTCCGTATTTCCTGCTGGGACACTCCATGGGATCTTTCTATGCCAGACAGTATCTGGGGACATATGGAGATGAACTCGATGGTGCGATCATCATGGGTACGGGCATGGAGCCGCTTCCTGTACTGAAGTCAGGAATGTTCCTGTGCCGTCTGATCGCCTTCTTCAAAGGCTGGCGTCATCGCAGTGCTTTCGTAAACAATATCGCCTTCGGTTCCTACAACAAGAAGTTCGAACCGGCCAGGACCAGGGCAGACTGGCTGACGAAGGATGAAAAGATCGTCGACTGGTATCTGAACGAACCGAGATGTACGTTCATGTTTACCCTGAACGGCTACTACAATATGTTCAAGGGGATCTCCCGTCTCTATGACAAGGATCTCATCAATGCCATACCGAAGGATCTTCCGGTCCTCTTTGTTTCCGGTGCGAACGACCCGGTCGGCGGATTCGGAGCCGAAGTCGAGAAATCGATGAAGACCCTGACGGACGCAGGCATGCGCAATGTTTCGATGCATCTGTATGCGAATGACCGCCACGAGATCCTCAACGAGACAGACCGGGAACAGGTCTATGAAGATCTTCTGACCTGGATCGAAGAACTCATCAAATAAAGCTGCAAAGCTTTATTTTTTGTCCGTATCCCCTTGGGGAACTATGTTAAAATGAAATCAGATAGACTGGATGAAGGGATCGGGAGAGATTTCCGCAAGGAAGCACCGAAGGGGAACCGAGAACTCTCAGGTAAAAGGACCGATTCCGGACAGACTCTGGAGAGCGCAATGCACCAAAGAAGCAATTCCGTCAGGAAGAATCTTTCAGGTAAAGAAACAGAGGGAAGGATCTTTTATCCTTCCTTCTTTTTATGAAAAAGGAGAATACAATTTATGGAACGGAAAACACCACTTTATGATGTCCATGTGAAAGCCGGTGGCCGTATCGTACCGTTTGCGGGATATCTGCTTCCGGTACAGTATGAAGGCGTCATCGCTGAACATCTCTGTGTCCGAAACGCTGTCGGTCTCTTCGATGTCTCGCACATGGGTGAGATCACGATCAAAGGGAAGGGAGCTCTGGCGACACTGAACCACCTTCTGACCAACGATTTCACCAATATGCCGGTAGGCAAGGTACGTTACACGATCATGTGCTATGAAGACGGAGGCGTCGTCGATGACCTGCTGGTATACAAGTTCGGAGAAGAGGATTACTATCTGGTGGTGAATGCCTCCAACCGTGAGAAGGACTTCGAACACATGAAGAAGAATATCCTGGCGGATACAGAGATCGAAGACATCTCCGATTCGGTCGCCCAGGTCGCATTGCAGGGACCGAAGGCATACGATGTCATGAAGAAGATCATGGACCCGGAAGATATCCCGATGAAATACTATACCGCGAAAAGAGACGTCAATATCGGCGGCATGAACTGTCTGATCTCCTATACGGGATATACGGGAGAAGCGGGATATGAGATCTATACCGCAAACGAGAATGCGGAGAAACTCTGGGATCTCCTGATGGAGACAGGAGCGGAATTCGGGATCCGTCCGTGCGGGCTGGGTGCCAGAGATACGCTTCGTCTGGAGGCTTCGATGCCGCTATACGGACACGAGATGGATGAGACGATCACACCGCTCGAGACCGGTCTGGATTTCGGTGTCAAAATGAACAAGGAAGAATTCATCGGTCTGGAAGCACTGAAAGAAAAGGGAGAACCGAAGATCTGCCGTGTCGGTCTGAGGATCATCGACAAGGGTGTCCTCAGGGAACATCAGGATGTCTATGTCGGAGAAGAGAAGATCGGACATACCACCAGCGGTACGTTCTCACCGCTGCTGAAGACTTCGATCGCCATGGCTCTGATCGATAAGAGATATTCTGAGATCGGAACGGTCGTGGAAGTCGATGTCCGCGGAAGGAAACTGAAGGCAGAAGTAGTCGAGATGCCTTTCTATAAACGTCAAAGATCATAAACAGGAGGGGAATAGAAAATGTTTAAGAATCCGGAAGAATTGAAGTACACGAAGACTCATGAATGGGTCAAGGAAGAAGACGGACTGTATGTCGTCGGACTGACTGATTATGCGCAGGATGCGCTGGGCGACATCGTCTTCGTCAACCTGCCGTCCGTCGGTGATACCGTGACAGCGGGAGAAGTGTTCGGCGATGTGGAATCCGTCAAGGCCGTCAGTGATGTCTTCTCACCGGTCAGCGGTACGGTCGCAGAAGTCAACGATGCGATCGCAGACGATCCGGCAAAGGTCAATGAAGACTGTTACGGTGCATGGCTGATCAAGGTCAGCGATGTGACGGGAACAGAGGAACTGTTAGACAGCAAGGCATACGAAGAAGTCTGTGAAAAGGAGGCCTGATCATGGGCAGATACATTCCTGATACTCCGCTGGAACAGGAAATGATGCTGAAAGAGATCGGTCTCAGCTCGATCGATGATCTTTACAGCATGGTGCCGGAGGAAGCCAGACTGAAAGAACTGGATCTTCCGGAAGGATTGAGTGAATTTGAAGCTTCCGAACAGATCAGGAAGCTCGCTTCCGAAAACAAGGTCTACGATTCGATCTTCCGCGGTGCCGGTGCCTATAAGCACTACATCCCGGCGATCGTCAAGACCGTAACTTCCAAGGAAGAGTTTTTGACAGCTTACACGCCGTATCAGGCAGAGATCAGCCAGGGTGTCCTGCAGTCGATCTTTGAATACCAGACGCAGATGTGTGAACTGACCGGACTGGATGTCTCCAACGCAAGCGTCTATGACGGCGCAGTCGCAGCAGCGGAAGCTGTTTTCATGACGCTGGAACGGGGAAAGGATGAAGCGATCGTAGCCGATACGATCCATCCGGAAGTTCTCAATGTCATCCGTACCTACTGCGAGAGCCGCAGTGTGAAACTGACTGTCCTGCCTTCAAGACAAGGTCTGATCGATCCGGAAACACTGAAGGAAGCGATCAGTGAGAAGACGGCCTGTTTCTATGTGCAGAGTCCGAACTACTATGGTCTGATCGAGGATGTCGAGGAACTCGCAAAGGTCGTCCATGAGAAGAAGGTCAGGATCATCGAAGGCGTCAATCCGATCTCTCTGGCACTGCTGAAGTCGCCGGGCGAGATGGATGTGGATATCGCCGTCGGCGAAGGCCAGCCTTTAGGCATGCCGATCAGCTTCGGCGGTCCGTATCTCGGTCTCATGACCTGCAAGAAGGAACTGATGCGCCGTCTTCCGGGAAGGATCGTCGGTGAGACGACCGACCATGAAGGAAGAAGGGCATATGTCCTGACGCTCCAGGCCAGGGAACAGCACATCCGCAGAGAGAAGGCTTCTTCCAACATCTGTTCCAACGAAGCACTTTGTGCGATGACCGCATCCGTCTATCTGGCAGCCATGGGTCCGCAGGGACTGTGCAGGGCCGCTCAGAGCAGTATGGATCATGCGCACTATCTCTGTAAAGAACTGGGCAAGCTCGGTTTCCATCGCGTTCATCAGGGCGAATTCTTCAATGAATTCCTGACGGACTCTCCGATCGATCCGAAGATCCTGGAAGAGAAACTCTCCGCCAGAGGCATCCTGATGGGATTGCCGTTAAACGGAAAGATCCTTTGGTGCACGACGGAACTGAATACATCGGAGAAGATCGAAGAACTTCTGACATCGATCAAGGAGGTATGCTAGATGAAACTCTTGTTTGAACGCAGCGTCGCAGGACGCCATCTCGATCTGATCCCGAAAAGCGATGTAGAGAACTATCAGCTTCCGGAAAAGTATGCCCGCAAGAAAGAGGCTCATCTTCCGCAGATGTCGGAAGTCGATCTGGGCAGACACTATACCGAACTCGCAAAACAGACACACGGAGTCAATGACGGATTCTATCCGCTCGGTTCCTGTACGATGAAATACAATCCGCGCATCGATGAAGAGATGGCTTCTTTGGAAGGCTTCACGCAGCTTCATCCTCTGCAGCCGGAAAAGACCGTTCAGGGAAGTCTGAAGCTTCTGAAGAAGACGGAAGAGCTGCTCTGTGAGATCACCGGCATGGATGCGATGACATTTGAAGCGGCTGCAGGTGCACACGGTGAATATACCGGTCTGCTTCTGATCCGCAGATACCATCAGAGCCGTAACGATACGGAACGTGTCAATATCATCGTCCCGGATTCCGCACACGGCACCAATCCTGCCAGCGCAACGATGGCCGGATTCCATGTGGTCAATGTGCCGTCCAATGAAAACGGCGGTGTCGATCTGGATGCGTTAAGAAAAGCGGTAGGCAAAGATACCGCAGGACTGATGCTGACGAACCCGAATACCCTGGGTCTCTTCGATCCGAATATCCTGGAGATCACGAAGATCGTCCATGAGGCGGGAGGTCTCTGTTACTATGACGGAGCCAACCTGAACGCGGTCATGGGAAGAGTCCGTCCGGGCGATATGGGCTTTGACTGTATCCATCTCAATCTGCACAAGACGTTCGCGACTCCGCACGGAGGCGGCGGTCCGGGTTCCGGTCCGGTCGGATGCAAGGACTTCCTGAAGGATTTCCTACCGCACCACATGGTGAAACAGACGGAAACGGGTTATACGATGTACGATCCGAAACAGAGCCTGGGACAGGTCAGAAGCTTCTATGGAAACTTCTTAGTCGTCGTGAAGGCTTTGACCTATATCCTCACATTAGGCAAGGAAGGCATTAGAGAAGCCAGCGGCAAGGCCGTCCTCAACGCCAACTACATGATGCACAGGCTGAAGGAATGCTACACGGTGGCATACGATTCCGTATGCATGCACGAATTCGTCCTGAGTCTGGAAGATCTGAAGAAGGAAACAGGCGTCAGTGCCATGGATATCGCCAAGGCATCGCTGGATTACGGTATCCATCCTCCAACGATGTATTTCCCTCTGATCGTTCATGAAGCTCTCATGTTCGAACCGGCAGAGACGGAAAGCAGAGAGACGATCGATGCAGCGGCAGACATCTATCTGGAACTGTACCGCAAGGCACATGAAGATCCGGAATACCTGCACAGTGCACCGCACAGCTGTCCGATCGGAAGACCGGATGAAACGGCGGCTGCCCGCAATCCGAAACTGAAATACGAATTCCATGATCAGTAGGATCTATGTCTTAAAGGCGGAATCCTATTTTCCCTATCATAATCAGGCTGTAGAAGAATATCTCTATGAGACCGTTCCGGACGATGCGGTGATCCTTTATCTGTGGCAGAACATCAATACGGTATTCATCGGCAGGAATCAGAACGCCTTCAATGAATGCCGGATCGAACTGCTGGAAAAGGAGAACGGCTTCCTGGCCAGGAGGATCTCCGGCGGCGGAGCGGTCTATCATGACCTGGGCAACCTGAACTTCACTTTCGTCTGTTCCAGAGAGAATTACGATCTGAAGAAGCAGAACGAAGTGATCCTTCTGGCGCTTCAGGAACTGGATCTCGACGTCGAGATCAACGGACGCAACGACATGGAGATCCGGGGGAGGAAGTTCTCCGGACACGCCTACTGCAAGGGAAAGAATGCGCTTCATCACGGCACTCTGATGCTGGAAGTGAACGAAGAGAAGATGCAGAGATATCTCAATGTCTCCATGCTGAAGCTGAACGCAAAAGAGGTCTCGTCCGTCCGTTCCCGGGTGATCAACCTGAGGGATCTGGATGATGAGATCACGGTCAAGATCGTGAAACGGTCTCTGATCGATTCTTTTGCGAAGATCTACGGGATCGAACCGAAACCGCTGTATGAAGAGGATCTGGACTATGATGCCATCCATGCGAAAGAGGAGGCATTCTCGGATCCGGAATGGAAATACGGCAGACAGAAGGAATTCCGGAACGTCAAGGAAGCGCGATTCCCGTGGGGAACTCTCCGACTGGAATACGATCTTGACGGTACGGTGATCCGGGATCTCGATCTCTATACGGATTCCATAAATGTCGAAGAGATGAGACAGCTTCCGGAACGTCTGATCGGAAGAGATCTGAACGATCTGAAGGAAGAAGGATCACAGGAGATGAATGATGTCATCTCACTGCTTAGGGGGTAGAAGGATGCATTATGATGTAATCGTGATCGGCGGTGGTCCTGGAGGCTATACTGCCGCAAACAAGGCAGCAGCCAACGGTCTGCATACAGCCCTGTTTGAAAAGAATAAAGTCGGCGGGACCTGTCTCAACCGAGGCTGTATCCCGATGAAGTCCCTGATCGAATCCGCCAGGATACTGAACGGTTGCCGAAACGGAGAGATGTACGGGATCCGCAGTGATAACGTCTCGTTTGATTACGAGGCTGTCAATCGCAGAAGAGATGAAGTCGTTACGACGCTCAGAAGCGGAGTCGAACGTTCCCTGAAGGCAAACAAGGTCGACATGATCTGCGGGCAGGCAAAACTGAAGAAGGACCGCAGCGTCCTTTGTGGAGATACTGTCTATACTGCAGACCATATCATCATCGCGGCCGGTTCGATCCCGGCCATCCCTCCGATCGAAGGAGCGGAACTGGCGATCGATTCAGACCGGATCCTGGAGACGGACTACCGTATCCCGGGATCTATGATCATCATCGGCGGCGGTGTGATCGGAACGGAGATCGCGAGTGCCTTGTCGGCATTCGGCTGTCAGATCACCATCCTGGAAATGGCGGAACATCTGCTTCCGACCATGGACAAGGATATCGGTCAGCGTCTGGCTTCCTATTTCCGCAAGAAACAGATCAGTGCTGTCTGTTCCGCATCCGTCAGATCGATCCGGAAGACGGAAGACGGACTTTCCGTTTCCTATCAGGACAAGAACGGTACGGAACAGTCCGTGACGGGCGAAGAAGTACTGATCGCGACCGGAAGGAAGGCGAACCTGGAAGGACTGTTTGAGGAAGAAACGGATCTGAAGGTTTTCCGAGGGATCGTTTCCGATGAGAACGGACAGACGGACCTCCCGGGAGTCTACGTGATCGGAGATGCGCGTTCGGGGAATATCCAGCTGGCCCATGTCGCGGAAGCGCAGGGCGAGAATATCGTCGATCATATCCTGGGAAGGGAATTGACCAACGATATGAGCGTGATCCCGAGCGGAGTCTATACCGATCCGGAGATTGCGACCGTGGGTTGCAGAGAGGCAGACCTGAAACAGGAGAATGTCGAATACAAGGTTCGGAAGTACCTTACCGGAGCCAACGGAAAGTGTCTGATCGAAAACAGCGAGAGCGGATTCGTGAAAGTCATCACTGTCGATGATGTGATCGTCGGCGGACAGATCATCGCTCCGCATGCGACAGAACTGATCGGTGAACTGGCGATCGCCGTCGAAAAGAAGATGACAGTGAAACAGTTCGCTGAAATCGTCCATCCGCATCCGACGATCTCGGAGATGCTGTGGAACGTCGTAAAACAGAAATAAAAAAAAGAATGAGCACGGAAGTGCTCATTCTTTCACATGTTCGATCCCCTGAGAGATGATGTTGTATACATGATCGTCATCCAGGGCATAATAGACAGTTTTTCCTTCCCGACGGTTACGGATCAGTTTGCTGTTTTTCAGGATACGCAGCTGATGGGAGATCGCTGACTGATTCATGTTCAGCAGTTCCGCGATCTCGTTGACGCTGCATTCTTTTTCAATCAGACAGTAGAGGATACGGATCCTGGTGGAGTCCGCAAAGTTCTTGAACAGTTCCGCAACATCGTAAAGGGTATTTTCATCAGTGTAGTTCATCAAAGGTTCTTTACCCCCAATGCCCTGATGGCATTCATGACAGCCAGGATCATCACACCGACATCGGCGAAGATGGCCAGCCACATGTTGGCGATACCGAATGCGCTCAGGATCAGGACGATGACCTTGACTCCGATCGCAAACCAGATATTCTCATAAACGATACGCATGCATTTGTTGGCGATGCGGATGGCTTTGGCGATCTTTGAAGGATCGTCATCCATCAATACGACATCGGCCGCTTCGATCGCTGCATCGGAACCCAAAGATCCCATGGCGATACCGACATCGGCCATTGCGAGGACAGGAGCGTCGTTGATCCCGTCACCGACGAATACCATTACTTCATCTTCTTTCTTCTGTTTCAGAAGCTTCTCCATGACGGAGACCTTGTCCTGAGGCAGCAGTTCGGAGTAGACTTCATCGATATGAAGCTTTCCTGTGACGTTCTCGGCGATCTCTTTCTCATCGCCTGTCAGCATCACGGTCTTGCGGATCCCGGCTTTCTTGAGAGCCTGGATCGCTTCTTTGGAAGTCGGCTTGATCTTGTCGCCGATATGGATGTGGCCTTTATAGGCACCGTCGATGGCGATATGTACGATCGTTCCGCCGTCATGACAGTGTTCCGCATGGACCTGATGGTCGTTCATCAGCTTTTCATTTCCGACCAGGACATCCTTGTCGTCGATCCTGGCTTCGATCCCTTTTCCGGAGACTTCCCGGATGGACTGGATCCTTGACGTATCGGCCTGTTTTCCGTATTCCCGAAGGATGGACCGGCCGATCGGATGATTGGAATAGGCTTCTGCGAGAGCTGCGTATTCCAGCAGTTCTTCCTTGCTGAGCTTGCTGTTGTGGATCGTCGTCACTTCGAAGATCCCCATGGTCACGGTCCCGGTCTTGTCCAGTGCGACATACTTCGTCTTGGAGAGACTTTCCAGATAGTTGGAACCCTTGATCAGGATGCCGGCTCGGCTGGCGCCGCCGATCCCTGCAAAGAAGGTCAGCGGGATCGAGATGACCAGAGCACACGGACAGGAGATGACCAGGAAAGTCAGAGCTCTGAAGATCCAGGTCTTCCATTGCCATGGTCCGCCGGTCATATAGTGAAGGACCAATGGCGGCAATACCGCCAGGGCCAATGCGCTGTAACAGACGGCAGGGGTATAGTATCTTGCGAATTTTGTGATGAAATCTTCGGATCTTGATTTGTTGCTGGTGGCGTTCTCGATCAGATCGAGGACTTTCGAAACGGTCGAATCATCGTAGGTCTTCGTCGTCCTGATCCGGATCGGAGAAGTCATGTTGATACATCCGCTGATGACTTCACTTCCTTCGAAGACATCTCTCGGTTTGGATTCCCCGGTCAGAGCGCTGGTATTCAAAGAAGAAGTTCCTTCGATCACGATCCCATCGAGCGGGATCTTTTCACCGACCTTGACAAGGATCTCATCGCCGATCTCTACTTCGTCAGGATCGACCTCTTCGACCTTGCCGTCTCTTTCGATATTGGCGTGATCCGGACGGATATCCATCAGTGCGGCGATATTCCTGCGCGATCTTCCGACCGCATAGGACTGGAACCATTCTCCGATCTGGTAGAACAGCATGACTTCGACACCTTCGTGGTATTCTCCCATCGCCAGCGCACCGATCGTCGCGACCGTCATCAGGAAATTCTCGTCGAACGGTTCCCGATTCTTAACGCTGAGCAGCGCTTTTTTCAGGATATCATAGCCAACGATCAGATAGGGGATCAGATACATCCCCAGATTCACATAAGGATCGTCTGTTTCCAGGAAGTGGATCCCGATCAGCAGGGCTGCCGTGATCAGGATGCGGATGAGGTTTCGTTTCTGTTTCTTATTCATAGAAGATTTCGCAGTCGCTTTCGACCTTGCGGCAGTTCTTCAGAACTTCCTTCATGACTGCCTTTTCATCGACACCGTCTTCGAATTCGACCTTCATCTTCAATGTCATGAAATTGACTGTCGCATCCTTGACGCCTTCCGTCTTCTTGGTCGCTTCTTCCATCTTGTTGGCGCAGTTTGCGCAGTCGACATCGATCGCATATGTTTTCTTCATAATCATTCTCCTTTATTGAACATATGAACAACTGTTCATATAAATTATAATACACTGTTTCTGTGAATGCAACAGTGTGTTAGAATTAGATGCGATGAATATGCTTGACTATCTGACCTGGAGAGGGGATATCAGTCTTCTGATCGATCCCTTCAACGAGGTCGACAACCTTTTATTATCTCAGCTGACCTACGTCAGTTTTGACGGGATCCTGTCAGGAACGGAAAAGATGACTCTGAAAGAACTGTCTGACCGTTTCTTTGCGTCGAATTCCGATCAGGAAACGGATCTGACCAGATACCATTCCTACATCCTGAAGCGCATGGGCGATTCACACCGTTTCGGAAACTGTGTCGTCCACCACTATACTTCCCGTCTGCTCGATGAAAACAACGAACAGTTCGCGGCGGTCATGTATGATCTTCCGGACCGTACAACCGTCGTATCCTTTCGGGGAACAGATGAGACCCTGATCGGCTGGAAGGAGGATCTGATCCTTTCCTACAGTGAGATCTCTTCTCAGAAAGATGCGCTGGACTATGTGAACCGCTTCTGTACGGGATGGCGCCGTTACCGTCTGATCGGCCATTCCAAGGGCGGGAATCTGGCGCTATATGCGGCGATGAAATGTGACCGAAGGATCCAAAGGAAGATCATCCAGGTCATTTCCAATGACGGACCGGGGCTGATGCCGGGAAGCTATGATCCCGAAGAATTCGAAAAGATCGCTCCGATCTGTACCCTGATCGTACCGGAAAAGGACGGCATCGGGACCATCTACGAGATGGACCGGAAGAAGAAGATCGTCCGTACTTCAGCCGGCAGCATCGTCTCCGCACATAATATGCTGACATGGAAGGTCGAGCGGAACCGCCTCCTGTGTACGGTAAGCGAAAGCTATGAGACGCTTCTGACCAGGAAGGTCGTCCTTCAGTTCCTGAATGAGACCGTTCCGAAAGAACGGGAGATCTTCGTGAACGATCTGTTTGACCGTCTGGAGGAGCTCGGGATCCATACCGTCAGTCAGTTCAGCAAGGGCGGCATGCCTTTACTGATGAGAGTCTTGCGCAGTCTCAGTGAAATGGACGATGAAGCCAAGACCGTTGCCGGAAAGATGCTGAAGACACTTTCGGAAAACATCGGAAGCGATCTGTACCGTACGCTGATGCAGAAAGCGGATGCCTTCCGGAAGAAGACCGAAGATCTCGGTGACAGTATCGAATCCCTGATCAGGGAATACCGGCCGAAACTGAATCAGAAAAAACAGGAACAGAGTGAATAGGATCTTCTTACGGGAAGATCTTTTCTTTAGCACTTTATTGTCAATCCCCTTGAGTTACTGTGGAAATATTGTAGAATAGATATATCTTTGAAAAAAAGGGGAATTATTTATTTATGGGTGACAGATTTGACGCAAAATATCTGAAAGACATCGATTCGATGCATTTCATCATGCCTTTCATGTATCCTGACAGATGTGATAATCAGGCGTTCTTTTCCTTCCAGATCGATCTTTCGAATCTGAATGAATATATCAAGGAAAAAAACAAGGACAATCCTGACTATAAGTACAACATGTATCAGTGCATCGTTACGGCAGTACTGAAGACCGTGACGCTGCGCAGCAAGCTTTCGATGTTTATCCACGACCGCAAGATGTACAAGCGCAACGAAGTATCCGCTGCCTTTACCGTAAAACAGGAATTTGCGGATAACGGCGGAGAAGTCCTGTGCTTCATCCATTCCAAACCGGAATGGACCATCGACGATGTGCACAACGAGATGCGCAGACAGCTTCTGAAGCTGAAGAGCAAAGGCTACAGGGATGAATCATCAGGTTTCATGGACAAGTTCAATCAGATCCCGAAGTTCATCTCCCGTCCGGCACTCCGCTTCGTCTGCTGGCTGGAGAAGCACAGCTGGATCCCGAAAGCGCTGATCGAGACCGATCCTTACCATTCTTCCGTCGTATTGGCGAACCTCGGTTCGATCGGACTTCCGGAAGGATACCATCATCTGACCAACTGGGGCACGACTTCGATGTTCCTGGTAGTAGGACAGTCCGGCAGGATGCCGTTCTTTGAGAACGACAAGGTCGAATTCAGAGACGGTGTGAAGTTCGGATTCACGGTCGATGAAAGGATCGCGGACGGTTACTACTTCTCCAAGTCCATCAAGATGATGCAGCTCTTCCTGCAGCAGCCGGAACTTCTCGACAGACCTCTGAACGAGAAGCTGTCCGATGAACTCTGGCAGAAGATCAACATGAAATAAGGCGAGATCATATCGCAATAAAAAAAAGAGCGGTTCAGTAACTGCTCTTTTCAGTTATGATCATATCCATCGGGATATCCCATTCATCTGTTTCCAATCCATCTACCTTCTGACATTCGAAGGCGATCCCGATCCTGAAGGCAGGACAGTCTTTCAGGTAACGGTCGTAGTAGCCGCCTCCGTGTCCCAGGCGCCTTCCGGTCTCGTCGAAACCGACGCAGGGGACCAGGACGACATCGATCCTGTCCTTTGGGATCAGAACGCTCTTCTCGGGAACGGGTTCCATGATGCCGTAGCGGTTCTTTCGGAAATGACCGTATTTCGGGACCAGCGCATCCATTTCGTTATTTTCTTTACAGTAAGGATAGGCGACGGGAAGAAAGTGATTGAGGTAAGAAAGACTCACTTCACTTTGAAACGGATAGTAGGAGAGTACGGTCTTTTTCTGCAAGAGAGGCAGGAGGATCTGACAGATGTGAAAGGAAGCTTCCCTTCGCTCTTCTTCGCTCATGGCATCTCTTCTCTGAAGACAGAGTTTTCTCAGTTCTTTCTTATTCATCGTTTTCCTTTCGGATCGAATAGATACATCCGCAGTAATCCTGATGGTACAGTCCGAGTTCTTTGTTGAGGAGATCGTTTTTCGTGATGCCGTCTCCTTTCTTGAAATCGGCGTGAAGGTAGACAACATCCGGATACTTCTTTTCCAGTTCCTCTCCGATCTCGTTGAGCCAGTCCGCATTCTTGCGGTTGGAGATCGACATGACTGTCGTACAGTAGTCGTAATGATGATTCTTCGCATAGCGGAAGGTCTCTTCCATCCGCTTGCGGTAACAGATACGGCAGCGTCTTCCGCCTTCCGGTTCCTCTTTCAGGTCAGACAGTTCTTTCATGTATCCTTCGTTGTCGTAACGGTCGACGATCAGCCGGATCGAGTCATCGTTCAGATATGCGAGATACTGCTGAAGTGCACCGAGGCGACGTTCGAATTCTTCGTAGGGATAGATGTTGGAATTGGAAAAAAAGACAGTAATATCAAAAAACTGTCTCAGATACTGCAGAGGATAGACGGAACAGACTCCGCAGCAGATGTGGATCAGGAGTTTCGGTCTTCCCTTGATCTCGCTGATCTGTTTTAACTGTTTCTGGTAGTTATTCATTGGTCAGGAACATACTGTCACCGAAGGAGAAGAAACGGTAGCCTTCCTTGACGGCGACTTCATATGCGTGCAGGATCATCTCTCTGGAACATTCCGCTGCGATCATCATGATCAGAGTCGACTTCGGAAGATGGAAGTTGGTGATCTGACAGTCGATGCTTTTGAAGGTATACGGCGGATAGATGAAGATGCTCGTATCTCCGGAGCATTCCCGGAATTCTCCGTATTTTGTGATGACCGTTTCCAGCGTTCTGGTGGAAGTGGTGCCGACGGCGATGATGCGGCGGCCTTCTTTCTTTGCGAGATTGAGGCGGTCGGCGGTCTCCTTGGACATCGTGTAGAATTCCGAATGCATATGATGGTCTTCCACATTGTCTTCCTTGACCGGCTTGAACGTACCCAGTCCCACATGAAGGGTCACATCGAGGATCTCGATCCCTTTGTTTCGGATCTTCTCGAGGAGTTCTTCCGTAAAGTGGAGTCCGGCAGTCGGACAGGCTGCCGAGCCGTTGATCCTGGCATAGACGTTGTTGTAACGGTCGTTGTCGGTCAGCTTTTCATGGATATAAGGCGGAGTCGGCATCAGACCGGTCTCGTTAAGCACTTCCAGGAAGATCCCTTCGTAATGCATCTGAAAGACGCGGATGCCTTCTTCCTTTCGTTCGATACATTCGCCGTACAGCTTGTCGGAAAAGACGATGACCGTTCCGGTCTTGATGGCCTTCGCATTGCCGCAGAGACACTCACAGACATCGCCGCTGATCTTCAGGATCAGGACTTCGACCTTGGCTCCGGTATCCTTCTTCGTTCCGTAGAGACGGGCCGGGATGACCTTGGAGTTGTTTCTGACCAGGACATCTCCCGGTCTCAGATAGTCGATGATATCGTAGAAATGTCTATGTTCGATCTCGCCGGTGTTCTTGTGCAGGACAAGAAGCCTTGATTCGTCCCTGTGTTCGACAGGGTGCTGAGCGATCAGCTCCTCCGGCAGATAAAAATCAAAATCACTGAGTTTCATCAGAACCCCCGTTCATCAAATGCGTATTTTTTCAGGATCTCTTCCTTGAATTCCAGGAAACGGTCCTCAGCGATGGCTTTGCGGATGCCTTCCATCAGGCGGATCAGGAAACGCAGGTTGTGGATCGACATCAGTCGGTTGCCCAGACCTTCGTTGTTGCGGAACAGATGATTGAGATAGGCTTTCGTATAGTTTCGGCAGCATTCGCAGTCACATTCCGGATCCAAAGGAGTGAAGTCTTCCTTGTAGATATTCTTCTTGATATTGATGCGTCCCTGAGAGGTCATCAGCGTTCCGTGTCTGGCGATCCTGGTCGGCAGGACGCAGTCGAACATGTCGACGCCCCGTTCCACGGCTTCCAGGATATCGTTGATGGCACCGATGCCCATCTCATAGCGCGGTTTGTCTTTCGGCAGATAAGGCAGGGTGTAGTCCAACATCGCGTAATGGGTCTTCTTGTCTTCGCCGACGGAAGTTCCGCCGATGGAGTATCCGTCGAAATCCATCTCGACCAGCTTTTCCGCACAGTATCTCCTCAGGTCGGGATATTCCGAACCCTGGACGACACCGAACAGAGCCTGGTCCTTTCTGGTGTGCGCATCCTTGCCGCGCTTTGCCCAGCGCAATGTACGATCGACGGAATCTTTGGTGTATTCATAGCTGCTCGGATAGGGGATGCACTCATCAAAGGAGATGGCGATATCCGATCCGATGGCTTCCTGGATATGGATGGAATCTTCCGGAGACATGAACAGTTTCGTACCGTCCAGATGCGATTTGAAAGAGACGCCTTCTTCATTGATCTTGCGGGAATCCGCCAGAGAGAAGACCTGAAAACCGCCGGAATCGGTGAGGACCGGCCCGTCATAATTCATGAAACTGTGGATCCCTCCCGCCTTGATCAGGGTCTCCGGACCAGGTCTGAGCCAGAGGTGATAGGTGTTTCCCAGAATGATGGATGCGCCGATGTTTCTGACATCATCCGATGACAGGAACTTGACGGTCGCCTGCGTTCCTACCGGCATAAAGACCGGTGTTTCCGCCTCTTTTCCGAAGATATGCAGCTTGCCCAGGCGCGCCTCGCAATGGGCATCTTTATGGATCAGTTCATATTCGAACCCGTTTCTTTTCATATCTAATATCATAACATATACATGTTATACTGATGGTATGAAATCCAAGGAACTGAAGACCTATAATCTGCCGAAAGAAGATGTACCGATCGGGGAGATCGATGCGAAACCGCAGGAGCTTTTCCTGCTTCTCATCCTGATCGGCGTCCTGAGTTTTCTGTTCCGGGTCCCGACCGCCTACGGTGTAACGACGATCCTGTTCTCGCTGGTCGCGATGATCTATATGCCCAAGGTCGAGATCATCGGTTTCTATCAGGACTATCTGATCCTGTACAACCGGGCAGACAGAAACAACTGCTTCCTGGTCTACTACGACGAAGTCAGCTCCTGGTACTATTCCTGGAGCGCCAGCCGCGATTACCTCTGTATCGAGATGGAAGACGGCACGACCGAGAAGATCGAAGCCTTCTCCAAGACACTGTTTGAAAGCCATATGAACCGCGTTCTGAAAGAAAAACACAGAAAGGCACCGAAATGAGGATCATCGCTCTGGATTTCGAGACGGCCAATGCCTCCAGCGCCAGCGCCTGTGCCCTGGGTGTCGCTGTCTATGAGGAAGGGGAGATCCTCGACAGTTTCGAGTGGTATTTCCGTCCGCCCCGCCGCTATAACTTCTTTACCAATACGGCGATCCACGGCATCACGAGGGAAGATGTGGCAGACGAGAACGAATTCGTTTTTTATTATGAGGAGCTTTCTGCCTTACTGAAAGGCAACATCATCATCGCCCACAATGCGATGTTCGACATCGGAGTCCTGAACGCGATGTGCGATGTCTACGGCCTGGACCGTTTTCCCAATCCCTACCTCGACAGCGTCTATATCTCAAGGAAGGTCTTTCCGGAGCTGCGCAATCATAAACTGAATACGGTCGCGGAGTATCTGGGGATCGATCTGAAGCATCACAACGGAAAATCCGATGCGTATGCCTGTCTGATGATCCTGCTGAAAGCGATGGAACGCTGTGAAGAATATGATCTTGAGCGTTTTTTACAGATGAATCATATACATTTGAAATACAATATGTAAATTTTTTTCAATACTGTAAACATTTACAATACTAATAAAATATTTTATAATGGGACTTGTCTAGAGGTATCTCATGAAAGAATTTGAAAACAATGCCTATTTCTGGCAGAAAGTCGATACACTGTATTCGTCCGGCGATTTTACTCTGACGAATAAAAAAGGGACTCCGCATCCGACCTATCCGTCTCTCGTCTATCCGTGTGATTTTGGCTATGTCCGGACACTGAACAGTGAGAACGAAGCGCCGATGGAAGTCTTCAAGGCAGACGGCGGCAGAAGAGTCGACGCGATCGCTTTATGTGCCGATATCATCACCAAGCGTTTTGAAGTCAAAGCACTGGTGGGACTGACGGAAGAGGAACAGGAAGAGGTCCTCCATTTCCTGAACTGCACGGACTATCAGAAATCCGTTTTACTGGTCCGCGGCAGGACGATCCCTTCATGGGCAGAAACAGAGTAGCGAAATGCTACTTTTTTTGAGGAATGAATTGGATTAGAATAGAGTCATGGAAAAGAAAAAGGAATTCATCATAAATGTGCTTTATATTGCGATCATCTGTGCGCTGGTCTATTTCGGTGTCAACTACCTGTTCGGACTGGTCGTACCTTTTATCCTGGGATTCCTTTTCGCCTACTTCGCAGTAAAGATCTGCCGCAACTGGTGGAAGAATGACACCAAGGCAGTGCGTATCGCGACCCTGCTGGGTCTGTATCTGCTGATCATCCTGATCGTGTCACTGCTGGTCTCGGTCGGCGTCGACCAGATCGGCAACTTCATCCGTACGCTTCCGGCCCTGTATCGGAACACGATCGAGCCTTATATCAACTCCCTGGAAGAATCCCTGCAGAAGCTGGGTGAATCCCTGCCGGCCAATATCCAGGCTTCACTGAACGATCTGACCGACGGACTCTTCGATGCGATCAAGAATATCCTGTCGTCTTCAGTCAGCACTCTGGTCAAAGCGACGACGACGATCTTCAAGAATGCTCCTCAGGTCCTGATCTCCATCATCGTTACCCTGATCACTTCCTTCTATTTCATATTCGATTACGAACTGATCGCTGAGAAGTTTACGGAGATGATGCCGGAAAAGGCTTTGAGAGTCTTCTATGACATCAAGGACTTCGCGGAGAACACTCTGCTGAAGATCCTGGGTTCCTATGCGATGATCATGCTTATCACATTCATCGAACTGGCGATCGGCCTGACCGTGATCAGCATCAACAACAGCTGGATCTGGGCCTTCGTGATCTCGTTCCTCGATATCCTGCCGGTACTGGGTGTGGGAACGGTCCTGCTTCCGTGGAGCTTCAGCAGTGTGATCACCGGGAATCTCCTTCTGGGTGTGGAACTGCTGGTACTGTATGTGATCATCGCGATCATCCGCAACATCATCGAACCGAAATTCGTCGGTACCGATCTGGGACTGCATCCGCTGGCGACTCTGTTCTCCATGATCGTCGGTGTCCGGCTCTTCGGAGCATTGGGAATGTTCGGACTGCCGTTGACACTGTCCTTCTTCATTTCCCGCAGAAAAAAACAGAAAACAGCCTGACGGCTGTTTTTATTCGATCTCTTCGATCACATCAATGGCTTCCGAGAGGTCCTTCAGGATCCGGAAGCATTTTTTTCTGGTCTCTTCTTTGACCTGTGCCAGGTCGGGGATGTGGATGACGGAGAGTCCGGCGTTGTATGCGGACAGGATCCCGTTCTCGGAATCTTCGAAGGCCAGGATGTTTTCTTTCGGCAGATCAAAGGGTTCGATCGCTTTCAGATAGATCTGCGGTCTCGGCTTGGATTCCGTCAGATCGTCTCCGTAGACGATGTGGTCGAACCGGTCGATGATCCCGGCATTCTTCAGATAGTCGGTCGCATAGATCCGGTAGGTACTGGTCGCAACGGCTTTCCTGATCCCTTTTTTCTCGAGATGATCCAGCAGTTCGAACAGTCCTTTCTTGGGCTGAATGGGGTGTTCCTTCATGTATTCGAGCTGCAGTTCCCATTCGTTGTGAAGGAAGGCACGGAAGGGGAAGTCTTGTCCCATCGCTTCCAGAAAACGCCGTTCCGTTTCCCGCTCGTTGATCCCCATCGTCTGCAGGATCAGTTCATCCGGGATCTGATACCCGTATTTTTCACTGCATAACCTTGCGCAGAGATAATAGACGCTTTCGCTGTCCAGCATCAGCCCGTCCATATCGAATACACACAGTTCGATCTTCATTCATTTGCTCCAAACTGTATTGTATAACAGTTTGAAAGGAAACTGGATGAATAACGTCTATATTCTTTAGATCATGTCTCAGTTCAAAAAGAAAAGCAGAGAAGGATCATCTGCTTGGCGGTGCGTATTTCATTCCCCATTCCCCGAGGCTTTCAAGGATCTTCTGAAGTTCCTTTCCCTGATCGGTCAGGGAGTATTCCGTCATCGTCACATCTCCTTTTTTATATTCCCGACGTGATATGACGTTCTTTTCTACGAGTTTTGAAAGGTTGTAGGAAAGGACCTTTTTGCTGAGGCCCTGATGGTATTTCAGGATCTCTCCGAAGTGCTTTGGTCCGGTGGAAAGATAGACGAGGATCGATAGCTGCCATTTGCGGGAAAAGAAGGCCGTGCAGGCATAAAACAGATCATCGAAAGGGTAGCTGGCCAGTTTGCTGTTTTCCATATGAGTGGTTTCCTTTTGGTTACCGGTAACTATGAAGTTCCTAATTGTTGTCATTATTTTAGCATATTATAATTTAATTGGAAAATAACTTAATGCAATATCAGAAATAATAGGAGCAATGGATTATGAAAAATGTCGTTTTGGTACGAATCGATGAGAGATTGATCCACGGACAGGTGATCACCAGTTGGCTGAAACTGTGTGATCCCAATACCATCGTCATCATGGATGATATGAGCGCAACGAACGCCTTTGCGAAAAGGATCCTTATGGCTGCAGCACCGAAAAACATCGATATGAAGGTGATGAAGGTGGATGAAGCGATCGAGTATCTGATGAAAGAGGCGGAGAACGAGAGAATATTCGTCATGGCCAAGGTTCCGGGTCCTGTTTTGAAGGCCATAAAAGCAGGCGTGGAATTCAAGGAAGTCAATCTGGGCAACATGGGCGGCGGTCCGGGACGCAAGCGTTTCAACAAGAACATCAATGCTTCCGATCAGGAAGTGGAAGAGTTTCGGGCGATCACCGAGACCGGTGTGCCGATCTATGCACAGATGGTTCCTACAGATGCCAAGACAGATCTCAAGACTCTGCTTTGATCATAAATAAAAAAAGGGGGATGTTATGTCGGTTTTACAAGCGGTAATTATCTGTATCTACTTCTTGTTTGCACAGTCGACGCTGCCGTTTGGCTCCATGGGTACATGGGCAACGATCGACCGTCCGCTGGTTGCAGGTCTGTTCGTAGGCTGCGTCCTGGGCGATCCGATCAAAGGTACGATCATCGGTGCAAGCATCAATATCATCACACTGGGTGTCATCTCGGCCGGTGGTGCACTTCCGATGGATTCCGGTTACTGCGGAATCTTCGGTACTGCATTGGCTTTGGCGGGCAACCTCAGTACGAATGAAGCAATCACTCTGGCGATCCCGCTGGGCCTGCTGGGTTCGATCATGAACACCTTCACCATGACCATTCAGTGTTTCTTCGTCAAGATCGCTGATAAGTGGATCGAGGAGGGCAAATCGAAACTGGTACTGGTTGCGGACTTCTTCCTGCCTTATTCCATCAAGACGATCTATCGTTTCATCATGGCCTATGTCATCCTGCGCTATGGACCGGGTGCCATCGAAGCAGTAAACCAGGCTTTGGATGGACCGATCGTCAACGCTCTGGATGTTATGGGCGGCATGATCGCTGCAGTCGGTCTTGGAATGCTGCTGACATCGATCTTCAAGGGCAAGGCAAGATGGTTCTTCTTCCTTGGCTTCCTCGGTGCGACATTCCTGGGTCTCGGAACGATTCCTACTGCACTGATCTTCGGTATCATTGCAGTCATGATGGTCGGACTCGGTGAAGAAGACTTCGCAGCCTTCAAAGATGCACAGGATCAAAATGCTTCGGAACATCAGTTCAAGCTGGTAAAGAAGAATACGATCGTCAGAAGCTGGATCAGGTGGCAGATCTTCTGTGAGACTCTGTACAACTACGAAAGAATGCAGGGTATCGGTTTCTGTACCGGTATGGTCCCTGCTTTGGAAGAGATCTACAAGGATGATAAGGAAGGCCTGATCGAGGCCATGAAGAGACACTCCATGTTCTTCAATACCGACCATGACTTCGGCGGAATGATCCTCGGTATGTGTATCGCCATGGAAGAACAGAAGAAACTCGGCGAAGATATTCCGGAAGAAGCATTCGTTTCTCTGAAATCCAGTCTGATGGGACCTTGTGCAGGTGTCGGTGATACACTCTCTCAGGTCGTCCTGATCCCGATCCTCGCCATCATCTTCACGAATATGGCTATGCAGGGAACGACTTGGGCTCCGATCGCCTATACAGTCATCTTCCTCGCCATCTTCTACGGTGTCGGTTACTGGATGCTCTGGGTAGGTTACAAAAACGGTGGTGAGACGATCTTCAAGATCATGGAATCCGGTCTGCTGGACAAGGTCATCGAGATCGCCAACATGCTGGGCTGTGCCGTTACCGGTCAGCTGTTATGCAACTACATCAGTTTCAACTGGACCGTTTCCATCGTTCAGGATGGATTCACGGTATTCGATCTGCAGACAGGTGTGTTTGATGCCATCCTGCCGAACGCAATGAAACTGATACTGACCTTAGGCGTCTACTGGGCGATCAAGAAAGGCAAGAACGCCATGCTTGTCACATTGGCTGTCATGCTTATCGGTCTGGTCCTCGGTCTATTGGGTCTGGCCGGCTGATTCGAAAGCAACAGATTTGAAGAAGGCCGTACGAACGGCCTTCTTTTCACGATAGTATTATGAGCAGAGAGTTAAAAGAATATCAGGATGCTTCAAAGATCGTTCCTTCCGGAAAAGCGGAAGTGTCTTTCGGCAACAAACCGGTCTTCAGCGCGTTGCTGAGCGTAGGACTGGGGATCGCCGTGGCACTGATCAAAGGGGTCGTGACCAAGATCCTCGGAGCCATCGTGATCCTGGCGGGCCTGGCGGTCGTGCTGCTGTATCGCAGCAGAAAAGTCCTTGCCTTCTATCCCGAGGGCGTGATGGCCTATAAGGACATGGATGATTCGCTGGCCATGTATTTCCCTTACAAGGAGATCGATCGCTGGTCTTGCAAATGCAGCAATTACGGAACACAGGCAGTCGTTCTGATGAAGAAAAACCGGGACTATGTCTATGTGGAAACACCTGATATTCGTTCTGTAAAGGCAGTATTGCGTCGCTATCTGCCAGACAGAGAATTGAAATAGAGAGAGGAGACAGAAGATATGCTGATGAAGAATGTCGGTCTTTTTGTGAAAGACCTGGAAGGCGCCAGAAAGTTTTTTGAAGATTACTTTCATATGACCATTCATGCGACTTGGAACGAGGAAGCGAACAATTATTATTCCTATATCATGAGGTTCGACAATCCGGATGGAGGACGCATCGAACTCATGAGCAAGCCCGGGATCATCGACGATCCCAAGGATCCGAACCGTACCGGGTGGGCACACATCTGTATCAAGGTCGACAGCAAGGAAGAATTCGACCGCATCAACGCAAAGACACATGAAGATGGCTATCGGATCCTGTACGAACCGGCTACGGTAGGCGGACAGGAAATGAGAGCTGTCATGTTTGAAAACAACGTCATCGAAGTCCTTTACTAGAAAGGGAGACCGAAATGTCCAAATACGAAAAAGTGTTCGGAAAAAGAAAACCGGTCATCGGCATGGTCCATCTGCTTCCGCTTCCGGGAGCTCCGGGATACTGCGGAAGTGTCGAAAAGATCTACGAAGCCGCTCACAGAGATCTTCAGAATCTGATCGAAGGCGGAGCGAATGCGGTGATCGTCGAGAACTTCGGCGATATCCCGTATGCCAGAGACAATGAACTCATCACCAATACCGCATTTGCGGCGATCGCTTCCAGACTGCGTCAGGAATGTGATCTTCCGATGGGAATCAATGTCCAGTTCGATAACGTCGAAGCGGAATGGGCCATTGCCTATTCCTGCGGCTACGATTTCATCCGTTCGGAAGTCTTTGCGGAGAACCGCATGGGTCCCAACGGTGTCTGTATCGCTTCCGGTCCGCAGATCATGCGTCTGAAAGCGAAGTATCCGAAGGATATCGCCATATTGGCAGACGTCAATGTCAAACATACCTTCCCGATCGTCGAACAGCCTCTGGACTTCACGATCGAATCGATCATCGAAGGCGGTGCGGATTGTCTGATCTGTACCGGTGTCATGACCGGAAAATCTCCGGGCATCGAAGACGTCAAACTGATGAAGAAGATCGCAGGCGACTTCCCGGTGATCGTCGGCAGCGGTGTCAACGTCAAGACAGCAAAAGACTATTTCACCGTATCGGACGGTGCGATCATCGGATCCTTCTTCAAGGAAGACGGAGACGTGATGAGACCGATCGATCCGAAGAGAGTCAAGGCTCTGGTCGATACGCTCGGATAGGAGACCCAATGGATAAGAAAACAGTGATCATCACCGGTGCTTCCGGCGGGATCGGCATCAAGGTCGTAAAGAAATTTGCGGAAGAAGGATACTACGTCATCGCCGTCGATCTGAATGAGGAAAGACTCAGAAGCAGGATCGCAGAAGAGGGGATCGATCCGGATTCCTGTGCGGTCTGCAGTCTGAACATCACGGAAGAAGAATCAGTGAAAGAGACCCTCGCGCAGCTGAAGGAAAGATACGGACATCTGGATGCCCTGGTCAATGCGGCGGGGATCTGCGGTGAATACAACAAGACGATCGACTATTCCTTCGACAATTTCAGGAAGATCTATGAAGTCAACGTCTTCGGCACCTTCCTGATGATGAAATACACACTTCCGTACATGACGGAACAGAAGAAAGGCGCGATCGTCAATTTCGGATCGGTATCCGGAATGAGAGGATATCCGTTCGAAGTCGGTTACGGTTCCAGCAAGTGGGCTGTCATCGGCATGACCGAGAACGTCGCATCGGAATACGGCGGCGAAGGCGTCCGCTGCAACTCCGTATCCCCGGGATGGGTCGATACGCCGATGATGAAGAAGACGATCGACAACTACAGAACGATCGATCCGCGTGATCCGGAACAGTGGATCAGCTATGGTTCGATCCGTCGTGCAGCAAGGCCGGAAGAGATCGCAGACGCGGTCTACTATCTGTGCTCAGAACAGGCAACATTCGTGAACGGTACGAATCTGACCGTTGACGGTGGAATGGTTATTAAATAAGGAGAAAATGATGAAGAATTTTTTTGACGGTAAGAAAAAAGTAATCGGCATGGTACACCTGCTTCCGCTTCCAGCGAATGCAGCGTACAGAGGAAACAAGGATGAGATCGTACAGTTCGCTCTGGAAGATGCGAAGATGCTGATCGACTGCGGTGTCGATGCGATCATGCTGGAGAACTTCTCTGACTGGCCGCAGTATGCAGATGAGATCCCGATGGAATCCTACACACTGATGACGGCAGTTGCATCCAAGATCAGAGACATCTGCCCGATCCCGTTCGGTGTCAACGTTGAGATGAACGCCTGGTATCAGGAATGGGTCATGGCCTGGGCAGTCAATGCGGACTTCATCCGTTTTGAAGCTTTCGTAGACAACCGTGCAGGTTCCTTCGGCTACATCCCGGCATGCTCCACACCTCTGTCAAAGGTCATGAAAGACTATCCGGCAGACATCATGCTGTTCACGGATGTCCATACTGCTGAGACCTACGGCAACCCGAACGTTCCGATCAACGCACTGGCTCACAATGCGATGAACCACGATTCCAACGCGATCATCGTCACCGAGAATGATGACAACAAGAAGATCACTCCGGAAGATGTCAAATCCATGAGAGAAGAGATCGGTGATTTCCCGATCATCGTCGGTGCAGGCGTCAAACCGAACAACGTTCTGGACTACATGGAATACTGTGATGCAGTCATCGTCGGACGTGGATTCAAGACCGGGGACAGGATCGATCCTGAAAAGGTCAAGGAATTCATGGAAGTCGTCAGAAGCAAGTACTAAAAACAGAAAAAGGAAAAGGCAGACAGAAAACAGTCTGCCTTTTTTCATGAAAAATACGAATTGTTTTCATAAGAGCCGGATGGTGTTATAATAAACTCAATTCGGATCAGGAGGATATCATATGTTTACATGGCGTCATTTTGTCTGGCTGGCAGTCTGCGCGATCATCATCTTTTTCGCTGTTTCCACATTCGAAAAGAAGAAGATGAGTCTGAGACAGTTCCTGAACTACTGCATCATCGTATGTATCTGTTCGGAACTGATCAAGGTCTTCAGTACGATCACTCTCGTACCGTCACAGAACGGCACGATCATGCATCCGTATATCCCGATGAATCATATCCCGCTTCATCTGTGTTCACTGCAGATCCTTCTGATCTTCTATGTACGCTTCACCAATAATAAGGAGATGCGTGAGAACCTTCTGGCCTTCATGTATCCTTCCTGCATCATCGGAGCTCTCGCGGCATTGGCGATGCCTTCGATCTTCTCTACGACGATCCCTGTGGAAAAGGCCTTCGTCCATCCGCAGGCCTATCAGTTCTTCCTCTATCATTCGATGCTGGTATCCCTCGGGATCTGCATCGTCAAGTCCAAGGAGATCAAATGGGAGAAGAAACATCTCTATGCTACCTGGCTGATTATGCTGGTGCTGGGATTCGTGTCCATCTATATCAATTCGATGCTGGCATCCCCGACATATGTCGACGGTGTCCTCCAGCACGTGGATTTCTGGCCGAACTTCTTCTTCACCTACGATAACCCGCTGGGCATCCCGATGACGAAACTGTGGCACTGGTATCTGTATCTGGTCATCCTGATCGCACTGATGTTCCTGCTGACCACGATCTTCTACTATCCGTTACTGAAAAAAAAGAGCCGATCATAATGATCGGCTTTTCTTTACGAGCTTGCGTATCTCCCTGACCGCTTTCTTCACGTTGTTCAGGGATGTGGCCAGGTTCAGTCTGACCCAGTTCTGATAATCCTTTCCGAAGGTCTTTCCGGCATTGGCCAGGATCCCGCAGTTTTTGATCAGACATTCTGCGGCGCTTTCTTCGGTATTGTATCCTTCCAGATTCAGGAAGAGGAGATAGGAACCTTCCAGGACGCTCATCTCCATGTATCTGCCGAGAGAATCGCGGATATAGCTGTAGTTCTCAAAGATGACATTGTTTAGTGAATCCATCCATTCGTCACTGTATCTGTATCCGTAGTAGGTCGGAAGGGCATTGAACACATTGACCGAGGAACAGTTGTTGTGACGCTGATACTGAATGAAACGTTTGCGCAGGCTGTCTCCCGGAATGATGACATGACAGTGAGAGAATACCGCCAGAGAGAAGCTCTTGGATGCGGCAATGATGGAGATGATCCTGTCCCTGTATTTTCTGAATGAAAGGGCAGGGAGGAAAGTCTGATCGGGCATGATGATATCGGAGTGGACTTCATCGGCACAGACCAGGACATCGTATCTTCTGCAGAGTTCGAACAGTTCTTCGAGTTCTCCCTTTTTCCAGACTCTTCCGATCGGGTTGTGCGGTGAGCACAGCATCAGCATCCTGACCTTTCCTGCTTTGAATTTCTTTTCGATATCCGCATAGTTGAAGGTGAAATAACCGTCAGTATCGATCAGTTTGGATTCGACGACTTTGCGTCCGCATTCCTTGATCGTAGAACGAAACGGCGGGTAAAGAGGCGTATTGATCATGATCCCGTCTCCTTCTTTCGTCAAAGCGTAGATGACCTGATACATCGCATTGACTGCACCCTTGCTGAAACGGATCCATTCCGGTTCATAGGTGATCTGATTGCGGCGCTGATGCCAGTCACAGAAGACTTTATAGTAGTCTTCCGGAAGGTTCGCATAACCGAAATCTCCCTGATCGATGAACTTTTTCAGGTGTTCGGCGATCCTTTCATCACAGCGAAAGTCCATATCGGCGACCCACATCGGCAGACAGTTCATCTGTCTTCCTCTTTGCCACTTGACGGAGCTATCAGCCCGTTTTTTCATGTAGTACTTCTCGGTAAATTCAGCATTGTTCATATCGTTTTCCTCGATTCCATTATAGAATAAGTTTATGGCACAGATATATAATTGCTGGCACGGATGCCATAAAAAATCGGAGGGCTGCATGTATTGCTATGTCTATCGCAGAGACGCTTCGATCGGGGTCGACACCAATATCGTATACAAGACGAGATCCTTTGATCTGCCGATCCGCAGAGATCGGAAGGGCTCTTACCGATATCCTTCCGGCACGTCTTTTGATCTGTGCTTTTCATCCGATTTCTTTATCGAAGAAGCCGATGAATGGAGAAAGGAAGTGCTCGACATGATCCGGGAACGTTCGGACTGCGATTTCTACTGTATCACCAAGCGTCCGGAACGCATCCGTGAATGTATTCCCGATCTCAGTCTCTATCCGAATCTTTACGTTCACTGTACGGCGGAGAATCAGCGCCGTTTTGACGAACGGATGCCGATCTACCTGGATCTGGATCTTCCGGAACACGGAGTCATGATCGAACCGATGCTGGAAGGGATCGATATGAGCCGATACATCGACAGGATCGATACCGTTGCGGTAGGAGGAGAGTCCGGGGAAGATGCCCGTACTTTGGATTTTGAATGGGTCAAGGATATCCGCGAACAATGTAAAAAGGCCCATGTCCGGTTCTATTTTCATCAGACCGGAGCACGGATCCTTGTGAACGGAAAACTGTATGAGATCCCCCGCAGCAAGCAGCATTCACAGGCTGCCAGGGCGTTTAAAGATCAGTACTGAATCCTTTCTCTGACTTCGTCTGCCTTTTCCTTTCCGACCAGCGCTTCGATGATCAGACAGGAGAATTCAACAGCGGCACCGAGTCCTTTTCCGGTAATGAACCTGCCGTCCTTTACGGCTTTTTCTTTTGCGGGAACGAGGCCGTTCTCAAAGCCCGGGAAGCAGATGAAACGGTTCTCGTGCAGGAGATTCTTGTGGATCAGGATGGACGGTGCGGCACAGATCGCCGCAACATACTTGTCTTCGGAAACGAAACGGTCGATCAGATCCTGAACTCTCTGATCGTGTTCCAGATTGAGCGTCCCGGGCATTCCTCCGGGGAGGACCAGACATTCATATTCATCGGGATCGATCTCATCGATCAGCTTCTGCGCTTTAAAAACGACATTGTGAGAGGAACGGATCTCCCCGGTGAGACCGACCAGTTCCACGTCGATCCCGGCACGGAAAAGCAGGTCATAGGTCATCAGGGCTTCACATTCTTCCAGCCCGTCGGCAACGATTATCATGGTCTTCATAGTGCGGCTCCTTCTTTCTCATTATATGGTATTTTGTAGTAAAATGATGGTATGAAAAAAATAATGAAGCTATACGAAAGCTGCAAGACGCCGATCCGTGTCGCCTATTTGGGATTCGTGCTGATCGCTTTCGGTTTCCTGATAAAGAATCAGAGCGTGAACGTCTTCTATACCTTCCGCTCCAGTATCGTACTGTTTATTGCTGAACTGTTTCTGAGGGTGGGGGAGTTCATCATCATGAACCTTCCGCTCATTTTCATGCTGAGTATCGTCTGCAAGAAAGCCAACAGTTCCTCACCGGTCATCATGGCTCTTGTAGGATACTTCACATATACTGTAACGACGATGCTTTTTGCACCGCAGAGCCTAACTGCACAGGCTTATGTCAGCGGTTCCGGGATCAATTCCCTGCTGAACTTCTCGGGAAGCGGACGTTCTCCTCTGGAGACCGGTCTGATCGGAGCGCTGCTGGTAGCCTATATGACCAGAGTGACCTTCGTCCTATCCCGTCACAGAGGCGTCCTCTCTCTGGCAAACGTCTTTTCCAAGGAAACGACCGGTCTGATCTACAATGTGATCGGCTGTTTCGTTTTGGGCGTCCTGGTATCCTATACCTATCCGATCCTGTATAACTACCTCCAGCAGAGCATCACCTTCATCGGGGAAGACCTGTCTGATCCGATGCGTCTGGGGATGTATTCCATCCTGGACAGGGTCCTGTCCATCCTGAACCTGGGGCACATCGTCCGCTATCCGTTCTGGTATACCTCTGCGGGCGGTTCCTTCTCCAACACCCTGACAGGACAGAGCGTCGTCGGAGACGTGAATATCTGGCGCTATGTCCGTGAGACCAATGCGACCTATCCCGGCGCAGGAAGGTTCATTACGCCTTTCTATGTGATCAACCTGTTCATCATCCCGGCGTTCTACATCGGCACGCTCTCTTCGATGTCCGACAAACAGGAGAGAAGGGGTCAGATCCTGACCTTCATCTTTGCGATCCTGCTGTCATTCATCGCGGGAAATCCGCTCCCTGTGGAACTGCTGATGCTGTTCACATCGCCGATCCTGCTGATCATCTACCTGTTCTTAGTCGGTATCGTATCCGGAACTCTGGTCAGTTTCGGTTCCTTCCTTGGCTACAGTGCTTTGGGGACCAACACGATCACCGCGATGCCGGGCAGCTTCCCGGATCTCATCATCAATATCCGCAATACGGACCTGATCCATTCCCTGCAGGTGATCGTCATCGTCGGCCTGTTCGCCTTTGCGATCTTCCTGTTTGCAACGCTCTTCTACTATCGCAGTCTCTCCTTTGAATTCATCAACAGTCAAGACGGCGACGAATTCATCAATAAGATCATCGATACGGTCGGAGGACTCGGAAATATCACGGATGTCGGTTCGGGACTGTTCCGTCTGAACCTTTATCTGGAAGACCCGGAGAAGATCGCGATCGAGAATCTGCACGATACCGGGATCCGCAGGATCGTGGAGACCAGGGACGGTCTTTCCTTTGAAGTCGGCACTTCAGCCACCGTCATTGCCAGAAAGATCCGCCATTCCGTACATAAACACAAGAAACAGAATTCCTTAAGTTGACATTTATTATATGTTTGGACTAAAATATAATAGCATTTGAGGAAAGGTGGCTTATTATGGCAGCAAAGAGAACGTATCAACCAAGTAAAAGAAAACGCCAGAATGTTCATGGCTTCCGGGCGAGGATGAAGACAGTCGGCGGCCGCAAGGTGCTCGCAAGACGTCGCGCCAAAGGCAGAAAGGTGTTATCCGATTAAAGTCACGCAGGTGGCTTTTAATTTTAAGTATGAAACGGGCAGATCGGATCCGTAAAAACGAGGAGTTTTCCCAGATCATAGACAGGCATCGCTCTTTGGCCAGCGATTCTTTTGTCGTGTATCACGCTCCGCGGAAGGAAGATCACGCCAGAGCAGGCATCTCGGTCTCCAAGAAACTGGGGAATGCGGTCGAACGCAATAAGATCAAAAGACAGGTCCGGGAGATGATCAAGGCTTCGGTCGATCTGGATTCCTGTCCGCTGGATCTGATCGTTATCGTACGGAAAGGCTATCTTTCTAAAGCTTTTAAAGACAATAAAAATAATTTGGAAAACATAGTCAAAAAAGCTATAATAAAACAGTATGAATAAGGAGAAACTCCATGAGTAGAAAACGCTTGAATCTGATATTGACCATTGTGGCGATGGCGTTAGTATTAACAGGCTGTTCAACTTCATCAGAATTGATCACTTTGGATACAAAAGTATCGGATGTAATGAATGACGGATTTATCACCGTCCTCACGACTTATCCGCTGTCTCAGGCTATCAACTGGCTGGAACCGCGTGTAGGGATCTTTATGGCGATCGCGATCGTCACTCTCGTCCTGAATGCGATCGTTCTGGCACTGACATTCAAATCCAATGTCGCTATGCAGAAGATGCAGGAGATCCAGCCGGAAATGCAGAAGATCCAGGCAAAGTACGAAGGAAGACAGGATGAGATCTCTCAGCAGAGGATGGCTCAGGAGATGCAGCAGCTTTACAGCAAGTACGGCATCAATCCGCTGGGTTCCTTACTGACGACATTCATCCAGTTCCCGCTTTTGATCGGCATGTACAACGCGGTCAGAAGATCTTCGGCAGTTGCGAATGCGAAGTTCATGAACGTATCCCTTTCTCTGTCTCCGGCTCAGGCCATTCAGCAGAAAGCGTGGGTATGTCTGGTCATCTTCGTCCTGATGATCGTATTCCAGGTCATCTCAATGAAGATCCCGCAGTGGCTCGCACAGTATCACGGCAAGAAGGAAGCCGACAGACATCACAAGTCATATCAGAAGCCGGAAAATCCGAACGCAATGATGACCTACGGTATGCTGGCAATGGTCGCATTTGCGATGTATTCTCTGCCGACAGCTCTGTCTCTGTACTACTGCATCTACTCGATCGTTAACATCCTTAAGACGATCGTGATCGACAAAATGACTCACAAGGAGGCTGAATAGGATGAAACAGTATACCGGAAGAACACTTGATGAAGTCCTCAACAGCATCGCCAATGATCAGGGATGCAACGTTGAAGATATCACATACAATGTCCTGGAAGAAGAAAAGGGCGGACTCTTCGGTCTGCACAGATCGATCACCATCGAAGCCTTCACTTCCAAAGACGTCAAGGAATTCATCTTTGACTACCTGGGTGCATACTTTACCGAACTGAATCAGGGCGTTTCGATCGAGATCATCGTCGACAAGAACCGCGATGATTCCGATGAGCTCCTTTACAGAGTCATCCTGGATGCGGAAAACAATGCGATCATCATCGGCAAGAACGGCCAGACGCTCAGAGCGATCTCCACAGTCCTGAAGGCCGCTGTCAATGCGACATTCAAGAAGAGGATCAACGTCGTGATCGATGTCAACCACTACAAGGAAGACCGCTACAAGAAGGTCAAGGCGATCGCCAGAAGAGAAGCGATCAACGTAGCCAAGACACACATCGACTGCGAACTCGATCCGATGCCGAACGATGAGAGAAAAGTGATCCATCAGTATCTGCAGGATTTCAAGAACGTCTCGACTGTCTCGATCGGCGAAGGTGCCAAGAGACATCTGTGCATCAAATACACACCGGAAGAAGAAAAAGAAGCTTAACAGCTTCTTTTATTTTGTCAGGATATCGACGACGTGAGAACTGGCTCCCAGAAGATCCTTTCGTTCACAGGTCTTCTGATGGAAATCGAGATAGGCCGCAAAGGTCTCGTCATCCATCGCGTTCAGCTGCGAACGGATGTAGTCGCTCGGACCGTCCGAGGCGAAGCGGCATAAGAGTTTCAGTCCGCAGATCCGGTTGAGTTCATCCATGTCTTCGATCCTCGCCTGGAAGAACAGCGCATCCGGATCGTCGATCCGGTAGGTCTCATCCAGCTTGTCTTTGACCTGAGTGTAGTTTTGATCCATGAAGGCGTAGCGGATCACACTGTATTCGTTCATGATGTAGGTGACGAAGATGTATTTGCGGGTGATACGTTTCGCTTCCTTCAGAGCTTTGATCCTGTCCTCTTTGGAGTAGAGATGATACATCGGACCGAACAGGATCGAAACGTCGAATTCTTCATCCTGAAACATCGACAGATCGACAGCGCTGGCTTCGATCACTTTCAGTTCCCTGTCTTTTGCGCGGATCTTTCCGATGTTGGGACGGACGTATTCGACGGCGGTCACGTCGTATCCTTCGTTCTTCAGTGCCAGAGAATACCTTCCCGCTCCCGCTCCGATGTCGACGATCCTGTCTCCGGGAGAGAGATAGCGGTGAAGATAGGCCATGGAGGTCTGATATTCGACCTGTCCGTGACGGCGGTACAGACGCTTGTCTTCGTTGAATTTATTGTAGAAATCCGTGAGTTTCTGTTTCATCATCACTCACCTTTGGGCAGAAACATGATGTTCAGATCGACCGGTCCTTCAACGCCGTCGATCTGTCCGGAATCCGTATACTGCCAGATGACGAACGGATGTTCGAAGACGGGGATCTCCACATCGTACTGTGCCAGCCAGACCGGGATGTCGGAAAGTTCATTCATATCGTAGACTTCCTCTGCCCAGTAGGCATTCGTATAGATGATCGTTTCATATCTGTGTCTGGCGATACGCTCTGCGAAGGCTTTCGCATTGGCCGTGATCTGTTCCTTATCCAGGCCTTCCATCCTCGGAGTCTCATCTTCCAGATAGACTTCCTCGCAGTCGTAGACGACCGGCAGATCGATCTGTTTTCCGCTGAGGTGTTTTCTGACCCAGTCCGCTTCCTCTCTGGCTTCCTTTTCCGAAACGGCCTGAGAGAAGAAGTAGACACCGACTTTCAGTCCGTTCTCCCTGGCTCCCGCATAATTGGTTTCAAAGAGATCGTCCTCGTACAGGAGGCCTGAGGTTGCGCCGCGGCGTCCGATGCGGATGAATACGAAATCGACGCCGTCTTCTTTGACTTTCTTCCAGTCGATCTCATTCTGATAGGTCGAGACATCGATCCCGAACAGGGAAGTGTAGTTCTCATCTTCATAGGAGAAATGTCCGTCCGTACGGTCGATCTTTTCGTAGTCGATCCCCGGTTCTTCGATCGGGAGGATGATGTCGTTTCCTTCTGCCTGCTGGCTCTGTCTGTATTTTCCGATCGCCATTCCCAGGATCAGTGCCAGGATCACGAAGATCCCGAGCAGGATCTGCGGAAGGGATACTCTTCTTTTGTCCATAACAAAATTATATAATAGAGCTGGAAAAGAACGTAAAGGAAACGGAAACGCAAATGAAACACTATATCATCGTGAAATTCAGGAAAGATGCCGATCAGAAGAAACTGGTCCCGGAGATCAGGGATCTGTTTGAGGGATGCAGGGAGATCGAAGGTGTCCGCAGGGCGAACGTTTTCACTTCCGCCTATCAGCTGGCAGACCGTTTTGACCTGATGATCCGCATCGATATGAAAAAGGAAGGCATGGAACATTTCCTTTCTTCCGATCTCAATCGGAAATGGGAAGAAGCCTACGGACCGTATCTTGAGAACGTGACGGTATTCGATACGATATGATCGGTCGATATTGGTACTGTATTCGGCAGGATGGAGACATCCTGTTTTTATATGGTTTTATCCCCGGAAAATAAAAAAACACATCTATCCGACGTGCTTTGAACTGTATGGAGCAGATGATGGGAATCGAACCCACGTAGTCAGCTTGGAAGGCTGAAGTTCTACCATTGAACTACATCTGCATTTCAGTGGTGACTCGGCCGGGAATCGAACCCGGGACCCTTTGATTAAAAGTCAAATGCTCTACCGCCTGAGCTACCGAGTCATAGACTGGCTGGGATGGCTGGGATCGAACCAGCGAAATGACAGAGTCAAAGTCTGTTGCCTTACCACTTGGCTACATCCCAAAGTGGTGGAGGGGGGCAGATTCGAACTGCCGAACCCGTGGGGAGCTGATTTACAGTCAGCCGCGTTTAGCCTCTTCGCTACCCCTCCACAGACTTGCTTGTGCGCCCACCTCTACCTGATGAACGCTTAAAAATAATATCATAAAAACAGCGTTTATGCAATAGGATAGAAGGGATAAAAGTTCAGGGCTGATTTATGGAAGATGAAGAAAAACTCTGTTATCATTGAAATATAAGCGGAGGTCTATGATGGAAAAGGCAAAAGTCTATTTTACGAGAACGATCACACCGGAAAAGGTCGTGGAAATGTATGAAGTGCTTGGAAAGGCTCTTCCGGGCAAAGTGGCAGTCAAGCTGCATTCCGGTGAACAGGGAAACAAGAACTATCTCCGCCCTGAATTCGTGAAGCCGATGGTCGAACATGTTAAAGGAACGGTCGTGGAATGCAACACAGCCTATGAAGGTGCCAGAAATACGACGGAGAAACATCTCCATCTGATCCATGAACATCACTGGGATGAATACTTCGATTTCGATCTTCTGGATGCGGAAGGACCGGACATCAAGCTGTCGGTCCCGAACGGAAAGACCCTGAAAGAAAACTATATCGGCAAGAACTGGGCAAAATACGATTCCCTGCTCGTCCTGTCTCATTTCAAGGGACATACGATGGGCGGATACGGCGGAGCTCTGAAACAGCTGTCGATCGGCTGTGCTTCCACAGTCGGCAAAGCTCTGATCCACTCCGGCGGTACCGATCCGAACCAGTATACCTGCTGGGATCACGCAGTGACGAAGGATCCGTTCATGGTCTGTATGGCGGATGCGGCAGGCAGTGTCGTCGAATACTTCAAGGGCAATGCGGCATACATCAACTGTATGGTGAACCTTTCCGTAGACTGTGACTGTGACGGCGGAGCGGCTGCACCGTGCATGAAGGATATCGGTATCCTGTCATCTCTGGATCCGGTCGCATTGGACCGTGCCTGCATGGATCTGATCATCGCATCGGACGATCCGGGCAGAGAGGAATTCCTTGAGAGAGTCAATTCCAGACATGGCCAGGTGACGATGGATGTCGCAGCGGAAGAAGGCTACGGCACGAAGGAATACGAACTCATCGAAGTTAAATAAGAGAATAAGAAGCATAAAAACAGGCGGATCATTCCGCCTGTTTTTTATGATCGGTATTCCAGGAGGTCATCTCCTTCAGCCGGGCAGACATAGATCGAGACATCGTTCTGTGCAAGGACGTCTCTTGCGGTCTGAAGGGCGATCTCGGGAGTGTTGTTCTGAAGGGAGAGGTGTGCCAGCAGGAAGTGTTTCGTGCCTGTTTCGAAGAGGGTTCCCAGTGTCTTCGCACATTCCGCGTTGGAGAGATGTCCGTATTTGGACAGGATCCTCGCCTGCAGCTGTTTGGGATACGGTCCGTGTTTCAGCATCTCTACATCGTGGTTGGACTCGAGGATGACGGTATCACAGCCTTTGAGCTGTTCCAGGATCGTATCGTTCATCCTGCCGCAGTCGGTCACATAACCGACCTTTGTATCTGCACAGGAGAAGACATAACCGCTCGTTTGCACAAAATCGTGCGGGATCGGGAATTTCGTGACAGTCAGTCCCGGAAGGATCTCGAACGTCCCCATATCGAAGATCTTTCGTTCAGCCGAGATGTTTCGGATACTGTACATGACACTCTGATCCGCATAGACAGGGCATTCGAGATGGTTGCAGACGGCTTTTGCCGCCTTGATATGATCGTAGTGACCGTGGGTCAGAAAGACCGCCTCGATCTGTGACAGATCTCTTTCGTATTTGTTCAGGGCATCCCTGACTTTACGGTAGCCGATGCCCAGATCGATCAGAAGACGATGACCGCCGATCTCAAGATAGAACGAATTCCCGGTCGAACCGGATCCCAGAGGGATGATATAGACAGAACTCATAAAGATATCATAGCAGATAACACAAAAAAGCGAGTATCCTATAACTCGCTGTTTTCGATCTCCGTGATCATATCGATCCGTTTCTGATGTCTCGGTCCGTGGGAGAATTCCGTCGTCAGGAAGGTATCGACGATGTCGTTGGCCAGTTCGGTCGATACGACTCTGGCTCCGAAGCAGATGACGTTTGCGTTGTTGTGTTCCCTGGTCAGTCTGGCGGATGTCGCTTCCGAGCAGCAGCAGGCACGGATGCCTTTGTGCTTGTTGCAGGCGATGGAGATACCTACGCCTGTACCGCAGATCGCGATCCCGAGATCGACCGTTCCTTCCTTGATGGCTTTGCAAAGGACTTTGGCAGCCAGCGGATAGTCATAGGATTCCGTGGAATCCGTTCCGAAATTGACGACTTCATAGCCTTTTTCCAGCAGATGCTGAAGGACGCTGTTTTTTAATTCGACCGCAGCATGGTCGTTCGATATGCCGATTCTCATTATTTTTACCTCACCAACATTCTAGCATAAAATAAATGATATAATATTTGGGATGGGTTTTGAAGTCGAGACATTGAAGTTTGAAGGTCCTCTGGATCTGATGCTGCATCTGATCCATGAGCAGCAGCTGGATATTTTTGATCTGGATATGGAGGTCCTGACGGACCAGTATATCCGTTATCTTCATGCGATGGAAGACCTGCATCTTGAGATCGAAAGTGAATACCTGGTCGAACTGGCGACACTGATCGAATACAAATCGAGAAAACTGCTTCCGAAGCGGGAAGAAGAACTGGAAGACGACTACGAAGATCCGAAAGACAGACTGGTCAGAAGACTTCTGGAATATCAGAAATACAAGGAAGTATCCAAGACGCTCTACGATTCCTATCTGGAACGCCAGGATCAGCTGTCCAAACCGGTCTCTTTCGATGAGATCGTCCGTCACAGAAACGACATTGAGACACAGAAACTGGAAGGGGATCCTTATGACCTGCTGAAGGCCATGAACAAGGTCCTGAGACGTCTGCAGCTGTCGAGACCTTTGGATATCCGTTTTACGCAGAAAGAACTTTCTCCGGAAGACCGTATCCTGCAGATCAAGGCACGTCTGCGCGATCTGCCGGAGACCTTCAGTTTCGATACCCTGATCGAAGACTGCGACAATGTCCATGAATATGTCATCACTTTCATCGCGATCCTGGATATGGCCAAGGATCACTATCTGACATTCACGATCGATGAAGGAGACAACATCTGGTTCACAAGAGGTAACAATCATGATTAGAACATATATGACAGGCAGAGAGATGACTGCCTCGGAAAAGAAGAGATGGCTGGAAGGAAAGAGCCAGGTCAAGAAGGTAGAGGTCCTGGACAAGAGCGATGATGTCAAACAGCCGGATTCTCCGGAAGCCATCGTCGAAGGACTTCTGTATATTGTCGGGGAAGACGGAGCCAGAGCAGAACAGCTGGCTGCGGCGATCGATGTCTCCATGGAAGATATAAAGATCATCCTGGAAAACATCCAGCGGAAATATTCCAGCGAGCTGTACGGCATCGAACTGGTCGGATACGGATCCGTCTACAAGTTCATCACCAAGAAAGCCGTCTATCCGTATGCACAGGAACTCTTCGGTTCCGCAAAAGCGAACACACTGTCTCAGGCTGCCCTGGAGACACTGGCGATCATCGCCTACAAACAGCCGATCACCAGAGTGGAGATCGAAGAACTGCGCGGTGTCAGCGCAGAAGTGATGCTGAGAAAACTTCAGGCGAGGAACCTGATCCGGGAAGCGGGACGTTCGGAAGCTCCGGGCCGTCCGATTCTGTATGAGGTAACGGAAGAATTCATGGATTCCTTCAAGCTGTATACGCTGAATGAACTGCCGGATCTTCCGGAATATACGAAGGAAGAAGAGAGCGAGAATCTCTTCGAATAAAAAACGGTCATTTCTGACCGTTCAGTAACGCTTTGATCCGTTCGAGATCGTTCTCATCACAGAGGGCGATCTTTTTCTTTCTGCACATTGCAACGAACACCCCGTCTCCTTCGATCAGTTTTCCGCTGAAGGAACCGTCATAGACATGTCCGATCCCGCAGGAAGGGGACTTGCTTTTGAGGATCAGGAGATCATAGTCTGCGATCCTGTCAAGGCATCGCTTCGCTCCTTCAGACAGCTGCTCCGTGACATCCTTTCCCGATGATGTGAATACACGGTCTCCCCTGATCTCCAGAGGTTCGTGAGGGATCGGAAAACCCGCTTCCCGTTCCGGACAGATCCCGATCAGTTCATGTCCTTTCAAAAGGTCAAGCAGTGTATCGTTTCTTTTATGAGTTCCGTCATAGCGGACCTTCTCTCCCAGGAGACAGGCCGAGATGCCAATTTTCATATTTTCAGTATATCGTATGATATGATATTTGTTGGAGGTAATTGAATATGTCAGAATGTACACATGACTGCAGCAGCTGCGGACAGGATTGTGCTTCCAGAGCACCGGAGCCTGTCGTTCCGACTGCAGATACAAAAATAAAGAAGATCGTCGGTATCCTTTCCGGTAAAGGCGGTGTCGGCAAATCGATGGTCTCTTCTCTGCTGGCTGTCAAACTGGCAGAACAGGGATACCGCGTCGGTATCATGGATGCGGATATCACCGGTCCGAGCATTCCGAAGATGTTCGGTCTGCATGAACAGCTTTACGGCGATGAACTGGGGATCTTCCCGGCGACTTCGACACTGGGGATCAAGGTCGTTTCCATCAATATGATGCTGGAAAACGAAGATGATGCCGTGTTGTGGAGAGGTCCGATCCTCGGAGGTCTGATCAAACAGTTCTATACGGAAGTCCACTGGGGAGAACTGGATTACCTGCTGATCGACATGCCTCCAGGAACGTCCGATATCGCGATCTCTGTCATCCAACAGATCCCGGTAGATCAGTTCGTCATGGTGACGACGCCTTCGAAACTGGTCTCCATGGTCGTAGGCAAGGCGATCAATATGGCAAAGCAGGTCAACAAGCCGATCGTCGGTCTCGTTGAGAATATGGCTTATCTCAAGTGCGATCAGTGCGGTCATGAGATCAGCCTGTACAGGAATGATGAGACGGAAGCGACAGCGGAAAAGTACGGACTGGAAGTCGTCGCAAGACTGCCGATGGATCCGGAACTGGCGAACGCCGCCGATGAAGGGAATATCGAATCCTACAGCGGCGATCTGCTGAACGGTCTGGTCGAAAAGATGAAGTAAGGCGAAAGCCTTACTTTTTATTTGACTTTTTCATAGGGCTATCATACAATCGCCTATATGGAAAAGGAAAAAGTGAGTACGATCGGCAGGGAGTTCACCCTCCCGCAGCTGTTTCGTTTCGTAGCACCGCCGGTCTTCACAAGGCTTCTGGTCTCTCTGCTGTCGACATTGGATGACAGCCTTTTTGTGTCTCGATTCCTGGGTCCGAACGCTCTTGCGGCTTTCTCGGTCGCAATGCCGTGGTTCATGTTTGTCGATGCGATCGGAATGCTGATGTCATCCGTTTCGGTCGTCTGTTCGATCAAGATGGGACAGAAAAAGAACGAAGAGGCAAAAAGCGACTTTACCACCAGCATCCTGATGAGTTTCTTCTTCGGCTGCTGTCTGACGCTGTTCCTGGTCTTCTATATCCGACCGGTCCTCCGCTTTCTGGGTGAGACGGAGATCCTGATGCCTTATGCGACCAGTTTCTTCCGGATCTCGCGCTTCTATATCCCGCTCATCCTGACCAACTACACTTTCAACAGTTTCTTCGTCATTGCCGGAAAACCGAAGTGTTCGATGATCTCGTCTGCGATCAATATCGTCTGTCAGTTCTTCTTTGACTGGCTCTTTATCGTACGTCTGCAGACAGGCATCGTTGGAGCGGCTTACGCAAACCTGATCGGCAATCTGGCCGTCACCGCATTCGCACTGTTCTTCTTCTTTGACCGGAGACATGAGATCCATTTCGTGAGGCCGCACAAAAACGTCTTCGAACTGTTCTCGCGTATCTTCCGTTACGGAAGGATGCAGGCGATCACTTCTCTGGCGATCTCTCTTTCCAGCTATATCAGCAATACCGTTCAGCTGAATATCGGCGGGGAACAGGTCGTAGCGGCCTATACCATCGTCAACAATGTCGTGTTCATGTTTATGAACTCGTTCTTCGGGCTGATCGGTTCCACGTCTCCGATCGCAAGCTACGCCTTCGGAGAAAAGAATCCGAAGAAGCTGTCCCGCATCATCCGTCAGACCATCATCCTGATGAGCCTGCTGATGATCTTCATCATCTCTCTGATCTTCTTCGGAAAACAGATCTTCCTCTTCCTATATCTTGAAGAAGGCAGTTCGGAAACGATGAGAGAGATGGTCCTCAGAGGCTTCCGGATCTATCCTCTGGCTCTGATCTTCTTTGGCTACAACGTATATGTCCAGGATCTGTTCAATGTGCTGGGGAATCAGAAAGTGTCTCTCTTCCTTTCTCTCATGGAGAACGTGATATTCCAGAATCTCTTCATGATCATCATTCCGTTCCTGTTCGGGATCGATGCGGTATGGTTCGTCTTTCCGGTCGCGGAAGTCTTCTCTTTTGCGGTGACCGCCTTCTTTGCCTGGAAGTTCCGGGATGTCTACGGTTACGGAAGAAGCGGAGAGGCAACGATCTTCAGTCAGGGAAATATCTAAAAAAGAACTCGGATGAGTTCTTTTCTTTTTTCATGGCAGGGGAGGTAGGAGTTGAACCCACACTAGCGGTTTTGGAGACCGATGTACTACCGCTATACTACTCCACTATATGTGCTAATATATTTTATCTTAAACTTGGCGATTCCGCAAGGTATAATTAAAGTATGAGAGGGTTTCATCTCAGCACCGTAAAGCCGGAATACTATGATTCTATCCGCAGCTACAGGGCCGAGATCCTGAATGGCGACGGCGTTTTTGACGGGTGTCAGAGACTGGAAAACTACGAAGATATCGAGAAGTGGGATTTGAACTGTCGCCTGTTCGAGAAACATGAGACCGTCCCGCCGGGTTATTCCACGGGTTTCCAGTTCCTTTATCTGGAAGAAGGAGATGTCGTAGGGATGATCGATGTACGTCCGGAGGCCCTTTCACACGTCTTTCTGAGCCGCTTCGGCGGTCATGTCGGATACAACGTCAGACCTTCCCGAAGGAAACAGGGGATCGGTACGGCGATGCTGAAAGACTTGCTGAAGATCACAAAAGAAAGATTCGGATTGGATCAGGTCCTGATCACCTGTTCCCGAAACAACGAAGGTTCCAGAAAGGTGATCATGAATAACGGCGGTATCTATGAGAACGCGGTGTTCTATCCGCCGGAAGAGGATTATTTAGAAAGGTATTGGATCAGTTTATGAAGATTGGAGAATTCTCCGATTCCTTCCTGCCGATCATTGACGGTGTAGGAAGAGTCGTATACAACTACTGTGAAACGATCGCGAACAAGGGGCATGAATGTACGGCGATCGTCCCGCTGGATAAATTCGGTTATCGCGGAAGGTTCCCGTTTGAGATCATTGACTACTATTCTCATTCCGTACCTCTTATGAGCAAGTACGATGCGGGACTTCCTGCTTTTGACCTGCATTACAATGCGCGTCTGAAGATGACGGACTTTGATATCGTACACGTACATACCCCGTTCATCGCCGGAGCGGAAGGCATCCGTTACGCCAGAGAACATGACATCCCTCTGGTCGGGACCTTTCATTCCAAGTACTATGACGACCTGCTTCAACTGACCGGTTCGAAACATATCGCCGGACTGGGAACGGACATCATCGTCAAGTTCTATGAACACTGTGATGAAGTCTGGGCTGTTTCCGAGAGTTCCGCCAAGACCCTGCAGGAATACGGATATCAGGGAAAGGTCGAAGTCATGCCGAACGGTATGATGATCAAGGAACTGGATCCGGCATGGAGAGGTCTGGCGAAACAGCACTTCGGGATCGATGACGATCCGTGTCTCCTCTTCGTGGGACAGATGAACTGGAAGAAGAATATCCTGAAGATCCTGGAAGCCGCATCGCTTCTGAAGAAGGACGGTGTGAAGTTCAATCTGATCATGGCCGGAAAAGGTCCTCATGAAGATGAGATCAGGGAGAAGATCCGGGAACTGGGCATTGAAGAAGATACCTACATCGTCGGCCACGTCCTGAGGGAAGACCTTCTGATGGGACTGTATATGCTGGCAGACCTCTTTGTCTTCCCATCCATCTATGACAACGGTCCGATGGTCGTAAGAGAAGCGGCCAATGCGGGGACACCTTCGATCGTCACCAGAGGATCCAGTGCCGCGGAAGGCATCGACGATATGGTCAACGGATTCTATTGCGAAGACGATTCTGCCAGTATCTGTGAAGTCATCAAGAAGGCATTTGCGGATCGGGAAGGGACCAGAAGGATCGGAGAACAGGCCAAGGATACGATCCCTGTCGCCTGGGACGAGATCATCGATACCGTCCTCGACCGCTATCAGTATCTGATCGAAAAACACAAGAAACTCCAATAGGAGTTTTTCTTATGTTATAATTTGGGTAACGAATTCAATAGATCATACAGGAGGAAATTCATGGCAACACCACATAATCAGGCTGAATTCGGCGATATCGCTAAGACTGTTTTAATGCCGGGCGATCCGTTAAGGGCACAGTTCATCGCAGAAACGTTCCTTGAGAATCCGGTCCAGTTCAATTCTGTACGCAATATGTTCGGCTATACCGGCACATATAAGGGGAAGAAAGTTTCCGTCATGGGCTCAGGAATGGGCATCCCTTCGATCAGCCTTTATGCACATGAACTCTACAGTTTCTACGGTGTAGAGAACATCATCCGTATCGGTTCGACCGGAGCGATGGTCCCGGAACTGAAGATCTTTGATACGATCCTGGTCAACGGAGCCTACTCTGAATCCACCTATGCGATGGAGAAATGCGGAGATCCCGATAAGATCCAGCATCCGGATCCGGAGCTGAATGAAAAGATCAGACAGGCTGCCAGGAGTCTGGGGATCGAATGTTTCGAAGGAAGGATCTGGTCATCCGATGTCTTCTACTATGAGGATTCCCAGATGCCTAAGGTCATGGAGACTGCGAAGGAGAATGAACTGATCGCAGCTGAAATGGAAGCCTTCGGTCTGTTTGCGACCGCAAAGGTCCTCGGCAAAAAAGCTGCGTGCCTGCTTACCGTTTCTGACAGTATCGTCAACCATGAGGAGACGACGGCAGAAGAAAGAAGAAGCTCTCTGGTCAATATGATCAGGATCGCACTGGAAGCTGCAGTTGCAGATTAAAAAAGATTAAAAAAAAAGAAAAAAAGGTGAAGCAGTCGATTGTGAACTTGTCAACAGAAAGTAGACAGTTCTAAAAAGTCAGTCTGAAGCCCTGTGAGAGCGTATGCTCCGCAGGGCTTTTGTAATTGAGCTTATACATGGGTCTTTCGTAGTTGTAGTAATGTATGT
>Ga0256405_10001842_pt1 | contig 54132 bp, 42 predicted proteins | sample RumenRJG_02DNA_FD_189096 | JGI IMG/M metagenome (GOLD analysis project Ga0256405, IMG submission 189096) | Bovine rumen microbial communities from Lethbridge, Alberta, Canada - RJG_02 | ecosystem: Host-associated > Mammals > Digestive system > Stomach > Rumen | place: Canada: Alberta... | reverse complement strand
AGGAGTGAAATAGAAGAATCCACTCAAATGCCAGTGGCGGCAGAGGAAAGATAAGACAGCACATAGCCTTTCTTTGCATTGGTATAGCAAGGCTTTGGCTAAGTTTCTCTCTGTAAAAAGAGATAACTTATTTTTAAATAGTTATTTACGTGGTTGTAAAATGATAGCTTAAAAATTCGTTTTTCTCTGAGAAAATGTGTACCTTCGCAGCCAAAATGAAACTGACAAAGAATAAATATTTGCTGGGATTTGCCGGAACGGTGGTGCTGCTGGCACTCGTAAAGGCTGTTTTCCCGGAAGTGGCTGAACCCAGAATGCCCCAACAGGCTGCCTCTGAAAGCCAACAGATCATCGCTAATAGCCAACCCTCAAAAGCTGATAGCCAACACCCCGTTTTCGGTGGAAAGAAGCATCGCATTCGCGGGGTGAATAACTATAGGGAGTGTTTCCCCGATAGTCAGGCGGCTCAGATTGTGGCTGCCGAGCAATGGGGGGTGCGTCCTGTGAAGAATCGTGAGGATGCCGAGAAGCGAAAGAAGGAACTGGTGTATGTGGGGGCTAATCCTTACTATCACGTTGACCCGCTTTATAGTTCGATACCTTATTTGGTGCCACGTGCTGCCATCCTGCTGGAAGATATCGGCAGGGCGTTCTATGATAGTCTATACGTGAAGGGTGTCCCCTTGAATCAATTCATTGTGACGAGTGTGCTCCGGTCGGAGGCTGACGTAGTGAAACTGCGCCGAAGAAATGGCAATGCGACGGAGCGCAGTTGTCATCTCTTCGGTACAACTTTTGATATTTGCTATAATCGGTATCATGCTGTCACTCAACCCGTTCGCGACGACACGCTAAAGTGGGTATTAAGCGAAGTGCTGCGTGATATGCGCGAGCAAGGACGTTGCTATATCAAGTATGAGGTGAAGCAAGGTTGCTTCCACATGACCGTTCGTTAACGGCTCATGAGGAAGCGCTTGAAGTCCTCGAAATCCTTCGTCATTTCTACACTCTGCTTCTGACCCTTCATGAAGGCTGCCAAGCGTTCGGGTATCTCGATATCGGCACCGATGATGCTATCAACGGTCTCTTTGAACTTGGCAGGGTGGGCTGTCTCACAGAACACACCGACTTCACCGTCTTTCAACCCTTCTTGCAGGGCACGATAGCCGCAGGCACCGTGCGGGTCGAGGATGTAGCCCGTCTCGTTGTAGCACTGGCGCATGGTTTCGCGAATCTGCTCGTCATTATACGTAGCACCGCTGATCAGGCTGCTGATGCGCTCGTGACTCTTGCCATAGAGGTCGTAGATACGTGCAAAGTTAGAGGGGTCGCCCACATCCATAGCATTAGCCAGTGTCTGAACGGAAGCCTTGGGTTCGTACTTACCCGTTTGCAGATATTTGTAGAAGATATCGTTGGCATTATTGGCGGCAATAAACCGATGAATAGGCAGTCCCATCTCGTGGCCAAACAAAGCCGAACAGATGTTGCCGAAATTGCCGCTGGGGACACACATGACGAGTCGGTCGGCTTTTCCGAGTGCCTTCATACGGGCGTAGGCATTGAAATAGTAGAATGCCTGTGGCAGGAAACGTGCTACATTGATGCTGTTAGCCGAAGTCAACTTCATGTGCTCGTTCAGTTCTGCATCCATGAAAGCCGATTTCACCAATGCCTGACAATCGTCGAACACACCATCCACCTCGATGGCTGTGATGTTCTTGCCGAGGGTGGTAAACTGGCTCTCCTGAATCTTGCTGACCTTACCTTTGGGATAGAGCACATAGACATGAATGCCGTCAACACCCAGGAATCCGTTGGCAACAGCTGAACCCGTGTCGCCAGAGGTGGCTACGAGCACGTTGACCAATTTTTTCTGAGTATTCTGAGTTTTCAGGATAAAATACTGCAACAGACGTGCCATGAAGCGTGCACCCACATCCTTGAAGGCGAGGGTAGGACCGTGGAATAGTTCCAGCGTATAGATATTATCCTTCACCTTGACTACAGGGCAGTCGAACGACAGCGTGTCATAGACTATCTTCTTCAGCGCATCGGCTTCTACATCCTCGCCGAAGAAAGCATCGGCTACGGTATAGGCTATCTCTTGGAACGACTTGGTTTCGATGGTATCGAAAAATTCCTTGGGCAGCGGTTTGATACGCTCAGGCATGTAGAGTCCTCGATCCTCTGCCAGTCCTTTGACTACTGCTTTCTGCAGGTCTGCGATGGGAGCTTTCCCATTGGTACTATAGTATTTCATAACTTCATAAATTCGTTCATAAATTCATTCAATCTGAGCAATCCGTAGCTGCCACTAACGCAACTTTCCTCGTCGTAGTGCTGCACTTCGTCGGGTTCGATTCCTTTGTGCCAAATGATAAACGGCACGGGCTCGTTGACGTGGATGCGCATTTCTACGGGCGTAGGATGGTCGGGCAATACAGCCACACACACATTTTCCTGCATCTCGTTGATGGCTTCGAGAATGGGCTTGATGAGTCGCTTGTCGAGATAGTCGATGGCTCGCAACTTCAAGTCCAAGTCACCGTCATGTCCAGCTTCGTCAGTGGCTTCCACATGCACAAAAACGAAATCGTCCGTTTTCAGTGCGTCGATAGCAGCCTGCGCCTTCCCCTCGTAGTTGGTATTAGCCAGTCCGGTAGCTCCAGGCACCTTGATGATGCGCAGTCCTGCGTACTTGCCAATGCCCTGAATCAAATCAACGGCAGAAATGACGGCACCACGCTGGATTTGCGGATACTGCGCCATCAGAGTCTGCATGGAGGGACGGTAGCCGCCACTCCAAGGCCAGATGCTATTAGCCTGACGCTCGCCCTTGGCAGCTTTGGCCATATTATAAGGATGCTTCGCCAAGAGTTCTTGCGAACGGAGAATGAGGTCGTTGATGAGGTCGGCTGTTTCCTGTGCTTCAGGAATCTGTGCCTTCACCAATAAGGGGCGCCAAGGCTCGTTAGGATGATCGTGGGGTGGGGCGCACTCGATGTGCTTATTGCCACCCTTGATGACTAACAGATGGCGATACTGAATACCCGTGATGAACTTAACCCGTTCACTGCCAAGGTGTTCATTCAAGTATTTGATGAGCACATCGGCATCGGCAGTTTCCAAGTTTCCCCCATTGTGGGTGATGATTTTGCCGTCTTTTATCGTAATGATATTACAGCGGATAGCCATATCATCGTCAGCCATATTGTAGCCGATGCTGGCAGCTTCCAATGGACCGCGACCTTCATACACTTTATTCAAGTCGTAGCCTAAGATAGCCGTATTGGCAACTTCAGAACCAGGAGGAAAACCTTCGGGCACGGTAATCAGCCGTCCGCAACGGCCCTCGCGTGCCAACTGCTCCATATATTGTGGACGAGCGTATTGCAGCAGGGTCTGATTATCTAATCTGGCGACAGGATGGTCAGCCATCCCGTCACCTAATATAATAATATGTTTCATCAGATATTGGCAATACTCATGATGTTAGCAAATACGCCGGCAGCTGTTACGGCAGCACCAGCGCCATAGCCTTGAATCAGCATGGGATATTCCTTATAGCGTTCTGTTGTGAGCAGTACGATATTGTTGGAACCTTCCAAGGGGTAGAAAGGATGGTCAGAGGGCACTTCTTTCAGTGCTACGCTCGTCTTGAAGTCTGACGGGTCTTCCTCGTTAGCCTCCATCGTAGCCACGAAGCGCCAACGCTTGCCTTCTGCCTCGAGAACCTTACGGCGAGCCTCGAAGTCGGCATCCAATTCAGGCAGACGCTTCCAGAAGTCGTCCAGACTGCCTTCGAAATAATCGTTGGGCACGAACAGATGTTTTTCTACATCGTCCTGTTCTACCTTATAACCAGCTTCACGAGTGAGAATCACCAACTTACGAATTACGTCAGTACCACTGAGGTCGATACGTGGGTCGGGTTCGGAATAACGCTGTTCCTTGGCACGGCGAACGGTCTCGGAGAATGGTACATCGGCAGCTATCTCGTTGAAAATGAAATTAAGGGTTCCTGAGAGGATGGCCTCAATCTTCAGAATCTTGTCGCCCGAGTTGCAGAGGTCGTTGATGGTACCGATAATAGGCAGTCCGGCACCTACGTTGGTCTCATAGCGGAACCATACACCGCGGTCGCGTGCTGTCTGCTTCAGTTTGATATAGCTGTCATAGTCGCTGGAGGCAGCAATCTTGTTGGCAGCCACCACACTGATGTTATGTTCCAGGAAGGTCTGATAGAGCGCAGCAATCTGACGACTTGCCGTACAATCGACGAAGACACTGTTGAAGATGTTCATCTTCACAATCTCATCGCGCATGTGGTCAGTATCGGCAGGATAGCCGGCACGCAGAATCTGCATATAATTATCGAGGTCGATACCATCGCGATCCAATACGAAGTTTTCGACATCGGAAATACCTACCACGTTCAGCTTCAGGCGACGTGACTGCATGAGGAACTGCTGCTGTGTGCGAATCTGCTCGAGCAGCATGCCACCAACCGTTCCGATGCCACAGATAAAGATGTTGAGCACCTTGTATTCCGACAGGAAGAACGAATCGTGCAGCACGTTGAGCGACTTGCGTAGGAACTTGCCGTCAACGACAAACGAGATGTTGGTCTCGGAAGCACCCTGAGCACAGGCAATCACGGAGATACCAGAGCGTCCCAATGTGCCAAACAGCTTACCGGCAATACCTGGTGTCTGCTTCATGTTCTCGCCTACGATGGCGATGGTAGCCAATCCGCTTTCCACCTGCATGGGGAACATGGCTCCCGTTTCGATTTCCTTGGCAAACTCGGCATTCAGAACCTCGGTAGCGGCCTGGGCATCCTCGTCGCGCACACCGATAGAGGTGGAGTTCTCCGACGAAGCCTGCGATACCATGAACACGCTGATGCCCTTATTGGCAAGCGTTGTAAAGATACGGCGATTGACACCGATGACACCCACCATCGACAGACCGGTTACGGTGATGAGCGACGTGCCCTTGATGCTGGATATACCCTTAATGGGCTTGTTGTCGTCTTCTATTTTTTCCTTGATCAGGGTTCCTGGATGTTCAGGATTGAAAGTGTTCTTCACCCTGATGGGGATGTTCTTCACACATACGGGATAAATCGTGGGAGGATAGATGACCTTTGCACCAAAGTTGCAAAGCTCCATCGCCTCGATGTATGACAGTTCGTTGATGGTATATGCGCTCTTGATGACCTTCGGGTCGGCAGTCATGAATCCGTCAACATCCGTCCAAATCTCCAATACCTCGGCATTCAGCACGGCGGCTATAATCGAGGCAGTATAGTCAGAACCGCCACGGCCCAAGTTCGTCGTCTCGTGGCTGTCGCGGTCACGGGCGATAAATCCTGGAACAACGTAGATGGTTTTCTCGTTCAAATCCTTGAAGGCCTCCTTCACCAGCTGAGTGGTCAGTTCGGCATCAATCACGTGCTTGCCCTGCTTCTTCTCCGTGCGGATGAAGTCACGGCTGTTCATTCTGACGCCGTTCTTTACCATCGCCGCTACAATGTGCGACGACAGGCGCTCACCATACGAGACGATAGTGTCCTCCGTCTTCTTCGACAGATCGTGAATCAGATAGACACCATAATAGATGCTCTTCAACTGGTCGAAGAGCTGGTCAACATTGTTAAATAAGTCAACTCGCTTTTTGTCATCGGTGATGATGGCATCGATCATCTGGTGGTGGCGTGTCACCATCGCGTCGAATTCCTCACGATAGCGATCGTCGCCCTGCTTGGCCATTCGTGATGTGGCTATCAGGCGGTCGGTGATACCATCGAGTGCACTTACTACTACTACGACAGGTTGCGTCCGAGCCTCTGTCTCCACAATTTTCTTCAAGCTTAAAATGCTTTTTACGGAACCTACGGACGTTCCGCCAAATTTCATTACTTTCATATTTCTATGCAATTTATCTTGCCTGATGGTACCCTTTAACAATGAGGGATTACTCCAACGGCGCGACAAAATTACAAAAAAGCCTTTAAACAACAAAGAAAAAGCGAGGTTTTTTGCCTCGCTCTTATTATAATTAGGTATATAGGAATCGTTTGATACTGCGTTTGGGCGTTTTGGCGAACTCCTCCGTACGAATTTCAATTTCCGTTATCTTTTCGTAGGCAGGCAGTTGCTCGTTCAGTTGCTGACGGTTCTGTTCCATAATGTTTTTGAGGTCACTCTCATTGAGGTTCAGGTTCTTCGCCTCGTCATAATCGGGATAGACCAGACCCACCAGTTTTGTGTCACGCTGCACCACAACACTCTCGACTACCATCGCCATCGAATTCAGTTTGTCTTCGATTTCTTCAGGATAGATATTCTGTCCGTTGGGACCCAGCAGCATGTTCTTGGAACGTCCGTTGATAAACACGTTGCCGTCCCAATCCATCGTGCCCAGGTCGCCCGTATGATACCATCCCTCTTCATCAAGTGTCTCTTTGGTGGCTTCCTCGTTCTTGTAATAGCCCAACATCACGTTCAGTCCACGAGCCAAAATCTCGCCAGGCTTGTTGGCTGGGTCACTGCTGTTAATCTTTACCTCCATGTGGTAGGCAGCCTGTCCGCACGAACCCTGAGCAAACGTTTGCCAGTCGCGATAGCAGATAATGGGGGCGCACTCCGTGGCACCATAGCCCACGGTGTAGGGGAATTCTATCTTCTTGAGGAAAGACTCCACTTCCTGATTGAAGGCAGCTCCGCCGATAATGACTTCATACAGCTCTCCACCGAATGCCTTTACTACTTCCTTACAAATCATCTGGCGCACCTTCTTCGAGATGACAGGCATCGACAACAGCAAGCGCATGCGATTGTTCTGTATCTTGGGGAATACCTTCTTACGGATAATCTTCTCGATGACCAGCGGTACGGCAATGATAATCTTCGGTTTGATTTCGGCAAATGCCTGTGCAATGATGGCAGGCGAGGGGATGCGGTTCAGATAGTAAACATGGCAACCATGCATGAACTCGAAAATGAACTCGAACGCCATGCCGTACATGTGGGCCATAGGAAGTATGGAGATGATGCGGTCGCCCGTATTGATAATCTTTCCCAAAACATATTCGGCAAAGTCGTAGTTCGACCACAGGGCACGGTAGGGAACCATCACGCCCTTGGAGAATCCGGTAGTTCCACTGGTATAGTTGATCATGGCCAATTCCTCGCCATTCTCTTCTATATAATAATGTACGTGTTCCTTACGGAAATATTTAGGATATTTCTTGCCGTAGAGTTCGTTCAGATGCTCGCGGGCATACGTCAACTTGTCCGTTCTCGACACCATCAGCGAATAGTCGGGATTGTTGATGATACCTTCCAAATGCGGCATCTGTGTAGGGTCAATTTGCGTGGCAACATGATCGCCGACGAAGAGCAGTTTGGCATCCGAGTGGTTCACGATGTTGTGAATCTGGTCGGCCATAAACTCATGGAGAATAGGCACAGCCACAGCTCCGTATGTCAGTGTTGCCAGGAAGGCTACAGCCCATTGGCTGCTGTTGCGTCCGCAGAGGGCAATCTTGTCGCCTTTTACTACACCGCAATTCTCAAACAGAATGTGCAGTTTTTCTATCTTACGTGCTACATCATGGTATTGCAGAGTAGCCCCTTTATAGTCAGTCAGTGCATCCAAATCCCAGTGGTCGATGACGCTCTGCTCTATGATTTTGTTAAAACTTGGTACGTTTTCCATATTCTAATTCGATTATTTATATAAGTAGCGTTTAATACTCTTCTTCGGTGTTTTTTCAAATTCCTCCTCGCGTATTTCAATAGCCTGCAGCCTACTGTAAGGAGGCAGTATCTCGTTCAGTTGCTGACGGTTCTCTTCCATCACGTTTTCCAAATCTTCAGCACTGAATCCCATCTCTTTTGCTTCGTCATAATCGGGATAGACCAGACCTACAAGGTGATCGCCCCGCTGAACGATGATGCATTCGCTGACCATGGTCAGTGAGCCGAGCTTGTCTTCGATTTCTTCGGGATAGACATTCTGTCCGTTGGCTCCCAAGAGCATATTCTTCAAACGTCCTCTGATAAAGAGGTGACCGTCCTCAGAGAGTGTTCCCAAATCGCCAGTATGATACCAGCCTTCCTCATCGATGGCCTTACGGCTGGCTTCTTCGTTCTTATAATAGCCCAACATCACGTTGACGCCTTTAGTGACGATTTCGCCTGGAATGTCGTGTGGGTCGTTCGATAGGATTTTCACCTCCATGCGGTCAACTGCCGTACCACACGAACCCGAAACAAAATCATGATAGTCGCTGTAGGTAATCAGTGGAGCACACTCGGTGGTGCCATAGCCTACCGTGATGGGGAAATCTATGTCCAACAGGAATTTCTCAATCTCCTGGTTCAGCGGCGCGCCACCCACTATCACTTCATACGCTTCGCCACCGAAGGCTGCATACACCTCCTGGCAGATACGCTCTTTGACCTTTTTGGACACCACAGGCATCTGCAAGAGAATCTTGAAGGCATTGCTTTGAATCTTGGGGAAAACACGCTTGCGGATAATCTTCTCTATAATAAGAGGTACAGCCACAATGAGATGGGGCTTGATAGATTTGAAAGCCTCTGCTATCAACGAGGGTGACGGCAGTCGGGTGAGGAAATACAGATGATATCCGGCACAGAAAGGAAACAGGAATTCAATGGCCTGACCATACATGTGGGCCATGGGCAGAATACTCAGCATACGACTGAACTTAGGCATTTTCATTCCTAATCGGTCAATGCAGAATTTTACATTGCCCCACAATGCGCGATAGGGTATCATGACTCCCTTTGAAAAACCGGTCGTACCGCTGGTATAATTCAGCATACACAGTTCGTCGGGATCGTCCATATACCAATTGATGTGTTCAGCGCGGAAAGCCATCGGATATTTTTCGCCGAAAAGCTGGTTCAGATGTTCGCGCGCATCCATCAACTTTTCATTTCTGCAAGTATGCAGCGAGAAGTCAGGCAGATTGAAGATGCCTTCCAAATGAGGCATTTCCTTTGCGTCGATAACGTTGACAATATAATCACCCACAAACAGCAGTTTGCTCTCTGAGTGATTGACAATGTTATGAATCTGTTCGCCATTGAACTCGTGTAAGATAGGAACTATCACAGCACCATAGGTCAGTGTTGCCAAATAGGCTACAGCCCAATGGGCTGAGTTACGACCACATACGGCAATGCGGTCTCCCTTTTGAATGCCTGATGCTTCCATCATGATATGTAACTTCTCAATCTTACGGGCTACATCATGATATTGCAACGTAGTTCCTTTATAATCTGTTAGGGCATCGAGCAGCCAGTTCTCTTTTATTGTCTGGACAATATAGGAGTTAAAACTAGGTATGTCGTTCATTGCACAATTTTCAAAATTTTGTGCAAAGGTAATATCTTTCCTGCACATTTCAAAAAAAAATGTGCAGTATTTTATGATAATCAGTAAAAATAGTAGAAAAAAGGGAAAAATGAACAATTGGAAGCGGTTAGTACTGGGCTGTTTTTGGGAGTGCACTCGGGAAAAAACAGAGTGCACTCAAAAAAGTTTTCGAGTGCACTCCCAAAAAGTTTCCTATAAATATCGCTTGATTATTCCAACGTCAATACGACAATGCTCTTGGCTGGAATCTTAGCGGTGAGCACGTCGCCCTTCAGTTTGGCGTTCTTGAAATCTACAGGAGCCACCTTGTCGGTATGCTGGAAATCGTTGTAATCATCCACCTTCTTTGAAGTGAGAACACGACCTTTGACGGTCTTTGCCTTACAACCTTCCATCTTCACCTCAATGGTCTTGTCTGTATCAAGACTGACATTGGTAAGTGACAGGATAATCTTGCCATCCTTGGTCTTGGCTGCCGAAGCAGAAAGGAGTGGGAGAGGGCGATAGCCTGCATCCTTGGCATTCTCTTTTTCCTTGAAGTATGCCTTGCTTACCTGAATGATTTCGCTGTCGATATCAATGGGCAAGTATGTAGCCTCCTGGAATGGAGTGTACATCTCGAAGACGTGATAGGTAGGAGTCAGCACCATGTGGCCAGTGCCTTCCTGGTCGGTCAGAATCATCGATTGCAGTACATTGACAATTTGTGCGATGTTAGCCATCTTCACGCGGTCGGCATGGCGATGGAACACATTCAGTGACAGGGCTGCAACAAACGCATCACGTAATGCATTCTGCTGGTAAAGATGACCTGGAATAGTCCCAGGTTCTTCGTCCCACCAGGTGCCCCATTCATCAACCAACAGACCGATGGTGTTCTTGGGGTCTTTCTCGTCCATGATGGCTTTGTGCTTCTTAATCACTTCTTCAATCTCCAAGCATTTGCCCAGTGCCCAGTAGTACTGGTCGTTGTTGAACTTGGTGGCAGAACCCTTGGAGCCTTCCCATCCTGAGCAGGTGTAATAGTGGAGACTGACGCCCTGCATGCGGTTGCCAATCTTGTCCATCAGGACGCGGGTCCAGTCGTAGTCGTAATCGGAGGCTCCGCTGGCAATGCGATAGAGTTTGTTTTTGCCCTGATCGCGGAGATAGGTGTTGAACTTGCGGTATTCGTCGGAATAGTATTCGGGTGTCATGTTGCCACCACAGCCCCATGCCTCGTTGCCGATGCCGAAGTATTTGACGTGCCACGCCTTCTCGCGTCCGTTCTGTCGGCGCAGGCGTGCCATTGGGGTATCGCCGTCGCTGGTCATATATTCCACCCACTGTGCCATTTCCTTCACGGTGCCGCTACCGACATTGCCGCTGATGTAGGGCTCGCAGTCGAGCATTTCGCAGAGGTTGAGGAATTCGTGGGTGCCGAAGGAGTTGTCCTCGATGGTGCCTCCCCAGTTGTTGTTGCGCAGCGAGGGGCGCTGGCTCTTGGGTCCGATGCCGTCCATCCAGTGATAGTCGTCGGCAAAGCAGCCTCCTGGCCAGCGGAGTACTGGTATCTGCAGTTTCTTCAAGGCTTCGAAGACGTCCTTGCGATAGCCTTTGATGTTGGGGATGGGTGAGTTTTCGCCGACCCAGAGTCCGCCATAGATGCAGGAACCGAGGTGTTCGGAGAACTGTCCGTAGATTTCACGATTGATTTTCGCACCGGGTTTGTCAGCGTGCAGCTTGGCCTTGACGGCATCGTCGGCTGATGCGGAAAGGGTTATTGCCGAGGCAATAAACAGGGTTGATAGTAATTTCCTCATGTTGTTTCAGTTTTTTTATTGTTACGTGATTAGAATCTGATACCGAATTGTGTATTGATATACCACTCGTAGAGCTTGACGTTTGTGTTGTCGTGGTTGTAGGTGAAGCGGTGTACCTGTCCATAGACATTGACGAAGAAATTCTTGGCATTATAGGTGATGCCGGCTCGTCCGTTGATGTTCAGTTTCCAACGTGTCTTCTTCACCTCTTCGCCGGTTTCCCACATTTCGACATCCTGCTGCCAAGCGAGGTCTTTTTGGTCGATAGGCAGCGGTTTCCTTTTCTCGCCGTTATCCCACCGGCGGGTGTCGGCATTCCACTTGCCGTAATCGTTGGTTTCGTTGTCGACGGCATAGGCGAAATCGTAGTTGCTGTCGTAATGGGTTACGGTGACTCGGTTATAGACACTGATGGTGGGCATGACCATGACATTGAACAGCCACCCTCGTGCCGGTACCCAGTTATAGCCGTAGCCGACACCGATATTGGCCTGCTGGACTTTGATTTTACCCACGCCGTTGGCAGCAAAGACAAATTCGCCATTGAGCCTGTCGGAAAAATCGATGGACGACTGATACCACGACAGTCCAAGTAGGAGCGAACCGGCTGAGCGTCGCTGGATGACCGACTGGTTGTAGGCAGCATCCTGAGAATAGTGCTTGCCGTTGAACACGTAGTAGCCGTCGATAAACACGGAGCGAACCCAGATGGGGGCGTGACTGGTGTAGGGGATGGCTTTCTCGTCGATTTCCTCATCATTGAAATGACCCTGCAGGTCGAGCTTGATGTCTTGCGTCTTGAAGCGACGAAGACTGAAGATGAGTCCGTAGCGGGTGCCGGTGGAACTGACGGTCCAATAGCGTCCGGCATTCTTGAGCAGTGGGAAGGAATAGCCGACACCCAGTCCGCGATATCCTACCCACACACCCAGATAGGTGGCGAGGGGCGGATTGATGCGCATGTTCCATGAGGCTGCGAGAGATTCGCTGGGGGTGATGCCGTAGAGATAGTTGAAGTCTATATCGGAATGCATCTTTACATAAACCTCGTTGAACTTGGGATAGATAACGACACGCCAGGGATTCTTGGGAACCTCGATATAGTTGGAGTCGGCTTTGTTGATCCAGAGTGAGTCAATGTAATTCATGCCCTTACGCAGTTTGCGCGAGAGCCACGATTCGTTTTGAGCATGAATGCCCAGTGCCACGAAGGCACTGAGCATCACGACGGATATGACACGTTTCAGCATCATTTACTTATGGTCAACAGCACTCTGTTCTACAGGCAGACAACGCTTGTAGTTCTCGATGTAATTATCGAAACCGGCAACATCTTCGGCAGTGGGGGCAACGGATGTGCCCTGATTGCCAGCAAATACCACCTTTTCAAGATAATCCTCAAGAGAGTATTTCTGACTGTTGCGCACCTGGAAGGCTGAGAGCAGGGCAATGCCCCATGCACCACCTTCGCCAGCAGTCTCCATGACAGAGATGGGCGAGTTGAGGGCAGCAGCCAGCATGCGCTGTCCCACACCGGGAGTCTTGAAGTAACCTCCGTGTCCGGTAATGCGGTCAACCTTGATTTTCTCTTCCTTGAACAGGATGTCGTTACCAATCTTCAGCACACCGATGGCACCATAGAGGTGGGCACGCATGAAGTTGGCCAGATTGAACTTATCGCCGGCAGAACGGATGAACATCGGACGACCTTCGGCAAGACCGGTGACGGGTTCGCCGCTGACGTAGTTGTAGGAAATCAGTCCGCCACAGTCGGTATCGCCCTTCAGAGCCTCGTTGAACAGCTTTCCGTAGAGTTCGTTCATATCTACCTTGACACCCAGCAGTTGCTGGTATTCCTTGAACAGGCTTACCCAGGCATTGATGTCGGAGGTGCAGTTGTTGCAGTGAACCATTGCCACGAGACTGCCGTCGGGCGTGGTGACCATATCAATCATCTCGTAGGGTTTCGACAGCGGTTTCTCCAATACAATCATAGAGAATGAAGAGGTGCCTGCGCTGACATTACCCGTGCGCTGCTTGACGGCATTGGTGGCAACCATACCGGTGCCAGCGTCGCCTTCGGGAGGACAAACGGGGATGCCTGCCTTCAGATGGCCGCTGACGTCAATCATCTTTGCTCCCTTCGGTGTGAGAAGACCTGCGTCCTCACCGGCACTCAGCGACTTGGGAAGAATGTCGAGCAGATGGAAGGGCAGACCTTTAGAGTCGAGGATGTTGTCGAATTTGGCAACCATATCGGCATCGTAGGTCTTGGTGGCGGGGTCAACAGGAATCATACCAGAGGCATCGCCAACACCGAGAACGAACTTACCCGTTACCTGCCAATGGATATAGCCGGCGAGGGTAGTGAGATACTTGATATCCTTCACATGGGCATCGTTGTTGAGTATGCACTGATAGAGGTGGCTGATGCTCCAGCGGAGGGGAATGTTGTAGTTGAAGAGCTGGCTGAGTTCAGCAGCAGCCTTGCCGGTATTGGTGTTGCGCCAAGTGCGGAAAGGCACGAGAATCTGCTGGTTCTCATCGAAAGCCATATAGCCGTGCATCATGGCAGAGAAACCGATACCGGCGAGGGTTTCGATTTCGCAATCGTACTGTTGCTTAACATCCTTGCGGAGGTCGGCATAGCAGTCTTGCAGTCCCTTCCAGATATCCTCGATAGCGTAGGTCCACAAACCGTCAACGAGTTGGTTTTCCCACTCGTGAGAGCCTTGTGCTATAGGCTTGTTTTGCTCGTCGATGAGTACAGCCTTGATGCGGGTTGATCCAAACTCGATACCGAGAATGGCCTGTCCTGATTCAATAACTTGTTTTGTATTCATAAATAAATATTTTTATTATACACAGAGGTCACAGAGTGCTTTAAATTATCTTAAAGCTTTGTTTAACATATAGTAAATCTCGCTGTTGCGGAGTTCCTGCTTGAAGTTGGCAATGGTAGTGTCCTTATTGATCTTGACATACTCGATGCCCACCATCTCGGCAAAGTCTTCCCAGTATTCTTCAGTGATGTCGTAAGAGAATGCACTGTGGTGAGTACCACCAGCCAGAATCCAGGCTCCGGCACCGATTTCGAAGGTTGGCTGAGGAACCCACAGGGCAGAGGCAACAGGAAGATTGGGCATGGGTTTGGGCTCGATGCACTCTACCTCCTGAGAAATCAGACGGAAACGGTTGCCAAGGTCGACTACAGTAGCCTTGATGCCGCGGCCTACCTTAGAGGTGAAGACCAGACGGGCAGTCTGCTGCTTGCGGATGCCGATACCGAGGAAGTGAACCTCCAGTTTGGGCTTATCGACAGCTATCAGCGGACAAACCTCGAGCATGTGGCTCTGCAGGCAAGAAGAACGGTCGCCGGCAAAGTTGAGGGTATAGTCCTCAAGGAATGAGCAACCGATGGGCATGCCCTGCTGGATAACCCAGAGTGTGCGATAGAGACAGGCTGTCTTCCAGTCACCCTCGGCACCAAAGCCATAACCCTCAGCCATCAGACGCTGAGAAGCAAGGCCTGGAATCTGGTCGAAACCAACGAAGTTAGGATCGTTGATGTCAGCATCGCCCAGGTCGTCGAAATTGGTGGTGAAAGCAGTAGCTCCTTCGTCCTTCAATACGCGACGGAGGGCAATTTCTGCCTTAGCGGCATTCTTCACCTTCTCCCAGTAAACCTCTTCGCCCGACTCGTCAATCTTAATGGTGTACTCCTTCTTGTATTCCTCGACGAGGGCATCAGCCTCGGCATCGGTTACTTTCTTGAAATACTCCATCAGTGAAGAAACGGGATAGTAGTCAACATGATAGCCCAGACGCTGCTCGAACTCAACACGGTCGCCATCGGTAACGGCAACGTTGTTCATGTTCATACCGAACATCAGACAGCGAACGTTCTTGGCATCGGCAACACCGGCAGCTACACGAGCCCATACGGCAATCTGCTGCTGAGCCTGAGCGTCTTTCCAATAGCCGCAAACCACCTTGCGAGGTACACGCATGCGGGTGCAGATGTGTCCGAACTCTATATCGCCATGAGCACTCTGGTTGAGGTTCATGAAGTCCATATCCATGGTCTCCCAGGGAATTTCTGCATTATATTGTGTGTGGAAGTGGAGTAGGGGCTTCTGTAAGTCTTGCAAGCCTTTAATCCACATCTTTGCGGGAGAGAAAGTATGCATCCAAGTGATGACACCAATACATTTCTCTTCGTTGTTGGCAGCCTTCATCACAGCTTCAACTTCCTTAGAACTATTGGCTGTTCCCTTGTAAACAACCTTAACGGGAATATTACCGCTGTTATTCAGTCCAGCTACCATTTCCTGTGAGTGACCATCAACGATTTTAACAGTCTCACCTCCGTAAAGCAACTGTGCACCAGTTACCCACCAAATCTCATAATTATCAAATGCTTTCATTCTTAGTAAATTGTTTTAAATTGTTAGTAATACTTTATTTCTTTTTTTGACCGTAATAGGCATTAGGACCATGCTTACGATTAAAGTGCTTCTCAACGAGTAAAGGATTCATCGTTGTATTGGGGTTCACAGAGAATGACACGAAAGCCATCTTGGCAACCTGCTCCATAACAACAGCATTGTAAACGGCATTGTCAGCATCTTTACCCCAAGAGAATGGACCATGATTCTTAACCAGTACGCCAGGTGTGTGAACAGGATTGATGTTACCTGCTTCGATACGATTCACAATCACTACACCGGTATTGTATTCGTATTCAGCCATCTGGTCTTCTGTCATATCACCTGTGCATGGGATAGCATCGTGGAAATAGTCTGCATGGGTAGTACCGATGTTGGGAATATCCTTACCTGCCTGTGCCCAAGCCGTAGCATAAGTAGAGTGGGTGTGAACCACACCACCTATCTCAGGGAAGGCTCTATATAAAACAAGGTGGGTGGGAGTGTCCGACGAGGGATTCAGGTCGCCTTCTACCACCTTACCCGTCTGGAGATCTACTACCACCATATCAGAGGCTTTCATGGTATCGTAATCAACACCTGAAGGCTTGATGACCACAAGGCCTTTTTCACGGTCAATACCAGAAACATTACCCCAAGTAAAAATCACCAGATTGTGCTTAACCAAATCAAGATTCGCACGAAATACTTTTTCTTTCAGTTCTTCTAACATAATATTATAATTTAAAGTTTGAATCTTCGTTATATGCTTTTTTATTGAAACGATACAGATACGCACCGCGCTTAGAACTCTTTTTATCAATGAGATCTGTCTTTTCGATGAAGTCCATTTCCTTGACACGCTTACGGAAATTGCGTTTGTCCAGTTCCTCATTATTAACTGCCTCGTATAAACGCTGCAATTGGGTAAGCGTAAACAGATTTGGGAGCAAATTGAATCCGACAGGATCAGTCTTAATCTGCTCTTTCATGAGCTTGCGCGCCTTATCAACCATCTCCTTATGGTCAGAATAGAGTGAGGGGATTTCCTCAATGTTAACCCATTCTACACCGTGCTCCTTTAACAGTCTGTCATCATAATCTTTTACGTTGATGAATGCGTAGTATGCAACAGATACTACTCGTTCGCCCGGGTCACGGTCAACGGCACCGAATGCACCTACCTGACGCATATACACATTGCGCATACCTGTCAACTCAAAGAGCGTGCGATGGGCAGCTTCATCAACACTTTCGTCGTTGTGAACGAAGCCTCCGTAGAGACTCCATTCACCACGCCCAGGATCCATCTTGCGTTTACCGATCAATATTTTCAGCTTGTTTTCATCAAAACCGAAAATGATGCAATCGACCGATACAAAAATCTTTTGATAATCTTTATAGAAAGATGTCATCTGTCATGTTTTAATTTGTTATTACCAGAAGTATGCATAGAAGCAGCTTACAAGTCCTACGACGAGCAGCGTTCCAACTACATCCCAAACACCCCAGCTCTCACGGATGCTCTTCTTGAATTCTGGAGTGAATGTAATAGCCTCTACTTGTTCCTTTGATGGAGCAGGTGTGAAGCAGCTGACACATACCATCAGAAAAATGATGAATACCAACAACCAGCACTCGAAAATGAGCCAGTTGGTCTGCCAGAACCATGTTGTATATTTCCAGAAAGCTCCATCCATCACAGCCTTACCTGAATCGGTAATAACATTGGTAACCAGACGAACCATACCGATGCAGAAACCACCGATAAGTCCCCATTCACCAGCCTTTGGAGTGATTTTCTTAGAGAAGATACCCAGTGTGAACACAGCTACCATGGCAGGAGCAATCAGAGATTGAATATCCTGCAAATAGCTATAGAGGTTACCCATGTTCATCATGATAGGCATCCAAGCCAAACCTAATAATACAACAACAACGGTAGCCATACGGCCTACGAATACGTAATGAGCCTCACTCATACCCTTCTTCATGGGCTTATAGAAATCTTCTGTGAAGAGAGTCGCACAACTGTTGAAGAATGCGGCCAAAGAGGCAACAAGCGCACATACGAAACCAATGGTTACAATACCTTTGATACCAGCGGGCAGGATGTTCTTCACCATCATGGCAAAAGCACCATCGGTGGACTCGTGGTTGGTGATGTCCATCTCGATACCGCTGCCAGTCTTCAGAGACAGTGCGTAGGCAATCATACCTGGAATCAAGAACATGAAGCAAGGAAGAATCTTGAAGAAACCAGCTGCAATAGTACCACGACGGGCGCGAGCCATCACCTTGGCATTGTCCTCACCGGGAACCTGTCCGAGTACACGCTGTACGATGTGCTGGTCAGTACACCAGTACCAGAAACCAATAATAGAGGCACCGAGGAATACCACATAGCCAGGGAATTGAGGATACATTGGGTCACCTGGGTCAGTGTGGAACATATGGGTCGTTCCGTAACCATCGTGTGCAGCATTACATGCTTCCATCATGGCTGTCCAACCGGCTGTAATGCTACCGTCACCAAGTGTTGACAGACCGAGGAAAAGAACAAGGAATGAACCTATAATAAGAATAGGTGTCTGAATGGAAGAAAGTGTCATTACACCCTTCATACCACCAAATACAGTGAAAATTGCGGTGATAGCAATCAAGCCGATAGCTCCATACCAGAAAGGAATACCAAGAAGATACTTGAAGAAAATACCACCGGTAAATGCAGTTACAGACACTTTTGTCAGCACATAGGCAATCAATGTAATGATTGACAACCATGAACCTGTGCGCTGGGTGTATCTGAACTTCAGGAAGTCGGGCATCGTGATAATCTTACCCATCTTGTTGATGAGCAATTGATAGAAAGGTACGAAGAGCCATCCCAGAATAAGGATCATCCATCCTTGCATTTCCCAGTGGGCCATACCTACACCATCCTTAGCACCTGTTCCTGCAAGACCTACGAGGTGTTCTGAACCAATGTTGGCTGCAAAAATAGCCATACCAATTACATACCAAGGCTCGCCCTTACCAAAGAGATAAGCAGAAGAGTCTTCGCCCTGTTGGGCTTTTTTGTCTTTCCAAATAGCATACCAAACGGCTGCTACTACTCCACAAAGGCCGATGACAAGAACGAGCCAGTCCAGCCAAATAAATTCATGTGAACTCCAATTCATGATGTTTGATGTTTTGATTAGTAATTATTTAATTGAAAATTTATATGCAGCATGGCTATAATACTTCTCACCAGGATTCAATACTGGCTGTAACCATTCTTTGTGGTTAGGACTGTCAGGGTACTTCTGGCTCTCCAGGCAAACGCTGACGTGCTTGGGGTATTTCACACCATGCTTGCGAGCAATGTCTGCATCGCGACCTACACCCTGGAAGTTGCCTGAGTAAACTTGCACACCTGGCTCATTGGTATACATTTCCATGAAAATACCTGTCTTGGGTGAGTAGAGACTTGCACAAACCTGTGTGTCGTCACCCTTACCGTCTTTGAACGTGTTCAAACAGAAATTATGATCGTAACCTGTAGCATTTTGAATCTGATCGAAACTAGACTGGATACTGTCGCCTACAGCATGTGGGGTGCGGAAGTCCATGGGAGTTCCTTCTACTGATTTAATCTCACCAGTTGGAATATATAATTTATCACTGGGGGTGAAATTGTCGGCATTGACATAAAGGATTTGGTCGTAAGCAGCCTGTGTGAAGTCACCGCTCAGATTGTAGTAGTTATGATTCGTCTGATTAATGATGGTTGGTTTGTCAGTTTCAGCTTCCCAAACCATATCCAATGTATTATCGGCAGTTATCTTATAAGTTGTTACAGCTGTCACTTTGCCTGGGAAACCGTTTTCTCCGTCTTCTGCGACGATGGTCAGTTTCAGGATAGAGTCACCAATCTGTTCAGCATCATACACTTGATGCATCCAACCAGTGTTGCCACCGCCATGCAGGCAGTTAGGTCCGTCGTTTTTCTTTAGCTGATAGGTAGAGTCATTCAAAGTGAATTTTCCTTCCTTGATACGGTTTGCATAACGTCCTACAGAAGATCCATAGTCAGAAGGGGAGTTGAGCGTATCTGCATACTGTGCAATGTTATCAAATCCCAAAACCACGTCGGTAGGTTTGCCATCCTTATCAGGGACTACCAAACTAACGATACGTCCACCGTAATTTGTTATGCACACCTCCATTCCGTTTTGGTTTTTTAATGTGTAAAGCTTGACGGGCTTTTCATTGATAATGGTGTCGAACTTTGCTGGATTTAGACCAGAAACTGTCAACTGAGTCTGCTCACCTGAATTACAGGCAGAGAACATTGCTAATGTTGCACCGCATGCAAATAAAACTTTTTTTAGGTTTTTCATCATTTTAATTTTTTAGTTATTACTTTTATTTCATTATTTGGGTGTAAATTTACAATTATTTTTCGCAATAACAATAAAAAACAATGGCAAGAAGTGTGATTATAACACTTCTTGCCATATATTTAACCTTTATTATAACTTATACCGCTCTTTAGCACAGTTTACGTGAACCGTCACCAATCACAACATCAATGACAATTGGCTCATGCCCATATTTCTCGTTGAAGCGTTTTTTGGCATCAGCGATAAATTTGTTATAAAGGTCGTTTCGTACGAGATTGATGGTACAACCGCCGAAGCCACCACCCATTATACGAGAACCTGTGACACCATTATCCTTGGCAATGTCGTTTAGGAAGTCAAGTTCTTCACACGAAACCTCATACTCTTTAGATAATCCTTCATGGGTTTTATACATCATCTCGCCGACTTTCTCATAGTCGCCTTCTAACAAGGCATCACAAACGGCTAGCACACGATCTTTCTCGCCGAGCACAAAGTGTGCGCGCTTGTAGTCTTCTTCGCCGACTTCGGCACGAACTTCTTCCAGCTGCTCCCAAGTGCAATCCCGTAAGGTTTCAAATTTTCCTTCAGGGTGCTTCTCAGCAATATGCTTCACCACATTCTCGCAAGAACGACGGCGATCGTTGTAGGGTGAACCAGCCAGCTGATGTTTAACTGCACTGTTCAGTAAAACCAGACGGTATCCATCAGGTTTGAATGGGAAATACTCAAACTCACGACTACGGCAATCCAAGCGCATCAGACACCCTGCTTTGCCGAATACACTGGCAAACTGGTCCATAATGCCACAGTTCACACCACAGTAGTTGTGTTCAGTGGCCTGACCGGCAAGAACCATATCCCATTGACTTACTTTGTTCTCACCAAAGATATCATTCAGTCCGCATGCAAAACAGCTTTCCATAGCAGCACTCGACGACATGCCGGCACCAAGGGGCACATCGCCAGCAAAGGCTATATTAAAGCCTTTAACGGGAACACCCAGTTTTTTCATTTCGAGTGCAATACCGTAAATATAGCGTGCCCATGAAGCTTTCGGACCATTGGGATCCGATAATTTAAAGTCTACGCGGTCTTTCAAATCAATGGCATAAGCCATGACAGTGTCTTCTGTACCATTGGCACGCATTTCTGCCATAACGCCTTTGTCCACAGCACCAGGGAAAACGAAGCCACCGTTATAGTCTGTGTGCTCACCGATTAGATTGATACGGCCTGGGGATGTATAGATGTTACCCGTTTTGCCATCAAAGTGCTTGATAAAGCGACTTCTTACGAATTCAATATCCATAGTTATATCACTAATTAGGTTTTATTATTAATCTACAGGAATGTCTTTGTTTACGTTCTTGCATCCTATCAATGCATAATAGAACATATATGCCATACCTGCCAGATAGACAAAATAACTTGGCATATAGCCCATGATGTCGGCAAAGAAATTCTGAACGACAGGCAATACACCGCCACCGACAACCATCATCATGAAAATACCGGAAGCCTGTGCGGTATATTTGCCCAAACCCTCAGTAGCAAGATTGAAGATAGAAGCCCACATCACCGACGTACAGAGTCCGCAGATGACAAGTAAGAGGGCACTCATGGGGACAGTAGTCATTTCAACACTACCTTCCAGTATCTTGACCAGAGGCATAGTAGTTGTTACGCTCTTAGGAGTCAGAATGGCTGCCAAGATCAGAATCATGCCAATAAACGTAGTAAAGAGCATCATCTGACGTGAAGAAACCTTTCCACCAATGGCACTGGCTATCATACGTCCTACCAGCATCAATAGCCAGTACATGGAAGCAACAGCTCCACCGATGGTGGCAGCATTGAGCACGGCATCTGGATTTACCCATGCGCCATTAGCCGATGTGTCAGACAGATAGAAGTTCAAACCACCAGGTAATCCCACTTCGACACCTACATACACAAAGATGGCAATCACTCCCAGCAGGCAGTGCCGGAAAGACCAAGGTGAATGCTCGAATTTGGTTTCGGCTGTTACCTTACCCATCTCTGGGTCTTGAATCGGGATAAACAGCAGGGCAATAAAGGCTCCAGCGAATACGGTCATAGCGATATACATCACCAAGTTGACGTCTGCCATTTGTGTGGAAGCTGTTACCGAACCAATCAACGCACCCACCAACATGGGCGTCATTGTGCCAGACAGCGAATTCAATGTTCCTCCAATCAGGTTCAACTGGTTACCACGGTTACCACCTCCGCCCAGCAAGTTCAGCATGGGGTTGACTACCGTATTCAAAATACATACGGAGAAACCGCTGATAAACGCACCGAACAGATAAATGCAGAAGCCAGGAATACCACCGGAAAATCCCGACAGGAACTGTATCAGCACGCCAATAAAACCTACGGCAATACCGATCAGGGCAGTACGCTTATATCCGATCTTAGTCAACATCTTACCTGCAGGAATACCCATAAACAGGTAAGCAAAGAAGTTCATGAAGTTACCCAAGATGCCCAACACGTTGGAACCGCCAATTTCAGGTTGGTTCTTCCAGATGACACCAATGGGAGCACCAAGATTCGTTACAAACGATATCATGGCATACAGAAACATCATTGTTATAATGGCAATGATGCTACCATTCTGTTTTTGATTACTCATAATTATTGCTGTATGTTTTTAGTTGCTTATTCAACGACTCCAAACTTGTAAATAGTCTTCTGTTTATAGCGCTCACCTGGATTCAGGATGACGCTGGGGAAGTATGGACGGTTTGGCGTGTCGGGGAAGTGCTGAGCTTCAAGACATACGGCAGAGCGATAGGGGAAGGTAGCGCCGTTGGCACCCTTGTATCCACTGGCATAGTTGGCTGTATAGAGTTGCAGTCCGGGCTCTGTTGTATAGCACTCCAAGGTGCGTCCGCTCTTCGGCTCAGTGATGCGTGCTGCAAAACTCAGTTCACCCTCTTCTTTCTTGTTAAGCACATAGTTGTGGTCGTAACCCTTACCAAACTTAATCTGCTGGTCGTCAGCATTGATCTCCTTGCCGAAAGTCTTTGGAGCACGGAAGTCGAAGGGAGTACCTTCCACCTTCAGTATTTCACCTGTTGGGATAGCAGTTGCATCGGTAGGCAGATAGAAGTCTGCATTGATTTCGCAAATCTGGTCTTCAATAGTTGGGGTAGGGTCGGCAGTACCTGCGAGACTGAAGAAGGCATGATGGGTCAGATTGACAATTGTCTTCTTGTTGGTAGTAGCCAGATATTCGATAATCAGTTCGTTATTGTCGCTGAAAGTAAATTCTACAGTAACATCCAGTTCTCCGGTAAAACCTTCTTCACCGTAAGATGATACACGATGCAGAGCCAGCGAACGTGGACCCATCTGACGTGCATCCCAAACTTTGGCATTGAAACCTACGCTACCACCATGCAAGTGGTTAGGACCGTCGTTCAGTGCCAGCTGATATTCCTTGCCGTTCAGGGTAAACTGACCTTTGCAGATGCGGTTTCCCCAGCGTCCAATCAGCGTAGAGAGATAAGGCTCCTTTCCGCTGGTCAGCTGCTGGATGCTGCCATGACCCTGAATAACGTTAGCTACATTTCCATCCTTGTCTGGAACCATGATAGCACAGATAGCACCACCATAATTAGAGATAGCAACTTCGTAACCTTTGCGGTTGCGCAGGATGTATAAATCGGTTTTTTTACCATTCACTGTGGCCTGAAAATCTTTACGGTTCAGACCACACAAATTCGCATTTTCGCTTGTATTAGCCATAATTGATTGTTTTTAGTTACAAAATATCCACTGCAAAGTAACTTAAAAAAATCGACTTAAACGAACGAAAGTAGGAAAAAAAAGTTTATTGGAGTGTTAAAAACACCTAAAGACATTTTTTCAGGTAGTCACCAACTAAGTAACTGCTACCTCCAATGAATATGAAATCTTGAGGTGATGCAGCTTTGACAGCAGCTCTATATGCTTCAACTACAGAAGGATAGCTCTCACCCATCAAACCGTGTTGGGCTGCCAAAGTCTTGACAACAGCTGCCTGAATGGCTCTTTTTGTTGATGCCTGGGTAAAATAGTAAATAGCGTCTTTGGGTAGCATGTCCAACACATGCTCAACGTCTTTATCGCTTACCATTCCAAAAATGATGTGGCGTTTCTGGCATTCCACACTCAGAATCTGTTGTGACAGATAGATCCATCCACCGACATTATGTCCCGTATCGCAAACGGTATAGGGTGTTCGCTTGATAACCTGCCAGCGACCCATCAGTCCTGTGAGACTACACACATGATTAATGGCATAAGATAATTCTTTCAGGTAGGATTGGCGACTCTCGCGTGAAGTACATTTGGAGAGGAATCCCTGCTCTGCCAACACTTTCAGAACCGCCATGACCGTGTTCATATTCTTCTTTTGGTAGATACCGCCCAAGTCGCCTTCGATAGTATCCCAGTGTTCAGTGACATATTGCATGTGCCCATCCGGCAGTGTAGTTGCCTCAAGGATTTCAGGTTGATCCTCAGCAAAAATGATTTTGCTTCCCGTTTCTTGAGCTTTTGTCTCAAACACAGGACGTGTTTCCTCATTACTTTCTCCAATGACTACAGGCACATTGGGCTTGATAATACCAGCCTTCTCTGAGGCAATCTTAGCCAACGTATCACCTAAGAATTGCGTATGGTCAAAACTGATGTTGGTAATGACAGACACAATCGGGGTAATGATGTTTGTACAATCCAATCTACCACCGAGACCTACTTCCACCACAGCAACATCAACACCCCTGTCAGCAAAATATTTGAAGGCCAGGGCAGTGGTGACTTCAAAGAACGAGGGTGACAAGGGTTCGAAGAATGAACGTTCATCCTCTACAAATCTGACAACCTCTTCCTCTGGAATCATTTCACCGTTCACCTTGATACGCTCACGAAAATCAACCAGGTGGGGTGAAGTATAGAGACCTACTTTATATCCACATTTTTGCAGGAATGCAGCCAGTGTATGCGATACGGAACCTTTGCCGTTTGTACCTGCTACGTGGATGGAGGCAAATCGTGTGTGGGGATGACCGAAATGCTCATCCAATGCCATCGTATTGCTCAGACCCTCTTTGTAGCCAGCTGCTCCCTGTCTTTCAAACATGGGTATCTGGTTGTATAGGTATTCGCAGGTCTCTTGGTAGTTCATTGCTTAACTGAAATAGTTCTTGAAACGTTGGAAGATGGAACGCTTAGTGGCTGCATCGCCCTGGAAATTGTCACTATGCCTGAATTTCTCGATAGCTTCCTTCTCCTCGCGATTCAATGTCTTTGGAATATATACACTGACATTAACCACCAAATCACCATTGCCGCGACCATAACCCTGTACGGCAGGCAGTCCCTTACCACGCAAGCGGAGTGTTTTACCAGGTTGTGTTCCCGGTTCCATCTTTACACGCAGTTTGGTACCCTGAATGGTAGGAATCTCTACATCGCCACCCAGTGCTGCGGTTGGGAAATCGAGCAACAGGTTATATATCAGGTCGTTTTCGTCACGAATGAAGCGCTCGTCCTCAATCTCCTCAACAAACACCTGAATATCACCATTGCCTCCTTTGTTATGACCCGCATTTCCCTTACCAGGTACATTAACTATCATACCTTCGGCTACACCGGCAGGAATCTTGATTTCTACGACCTCTTCACCTTTCTCAACACCTGTACCGCCACATTGGTGACACTTGTTCTTAATTACTTGTCCAGAACCGTTACAGGTGGGGCAGGTTCCTTGTGTCTGCATCATGCCGAGGAAACTCTGTGTGGTATGTGTAATCACACCACTTCCATGACATGTCGGACAGGTTTCCGTACCACTTCCGTCTTCTGCACCAGTACCCTTACAATGCGAGCAAGGTACGTCCTTGCGGACTTTGAATTTCTTGGTCACACCTGTAGCAATCTCTTCCAGCGACAAGCGAACTTTCAGTCGCAGGTCACTGCCACGATGCTTCTGCGGTCCACGACGTCCACCGCCTCCAAAGCCGCCGAATCCGGCACGGCCACCGAATATATCGCCAAACATCGAGAAGATGTCGTCCATATTCATGGATGCGCCGCCGAAACCGCTGAAGTCGAAGCCGCCACCTCCTGGAGTATTAAAACCAAACTGGTCGTACTGCTGACGTTTCTTAGGGTCATGCAATACGTCGTATGCCTCGGCAGCCTCCTTGAATTTCTCTTCGGCTTCCTTGTCACCCGGATTTCTGTCTGGGTGATATTTGATGGCGATGGTGCGATACGCCTTCTTTATTTCATCTTCTGTGGCGTTCTTTCCAACGCCAAGCACCTCATAGTAGTCTCTTTTTTGTGCCATATTATTGTCCTACTGCCACTTTTGCGTGGCGAATTACTTTATCGTTAAGTTGATAACCACTCTGCAAACAGTCAATTACCTTGCCCTTCTTGTCGTCGCCCATTCCAGGAACCATAGCCACGGCCTCATGCACATCGGTATTGAAGTCTGCATTCTCAGTTTCTATCTTCTTCACGCCCAGACTCTCCAGTGCTTTCATGAACTTATGGTAAATCAGTTCCATACCTTCACGCAACACCTGTGGGTCGTCGGTCTTTTCACCATTTTCCATAGCGCGCTCCATGTCGTCAATGACGGGTAGGATAGCACTCACGGCTTTCTCACCACCGTTCAGAATCAGTTCTGCCTTCTCCTTTAGCGTACGTTTGCGGTAATTATCAAACTCAGCTGTCTTATAGAGCATCTGGGTCTTTAGTGATTCTATTTCAGCCAAAGCAGCCTCCAGAGGGTCTTGTTCCTCGGGGGACTCTGAATTTTCTGAGTCCTCTGAATTTTCTGAGTTCTCTGAGTCCTCTGATTTTTCTGAGTCCTCTGAATGCTCTTGGTTATTCTCAACTGTTGTTTCTTCTTCCTTCAGAGTCTCTTCCTCTTCCGGATTCATTTTTTCTTCTTCTTTCATAGCGATCATTATTTTATGAGGTCAATAGCAAAATCCGTGCCACTTTTCATCTTTCATCACTTAACTATACATCTCTGCCTTCTTTTCCTTGATAGCCTCGTCGTAGATGTAATCATCATAAGTCATCAGTTTGTCAATCGTCCCTTTAGGTGTCAGTTCGATGATGCGGTCTGCCACTGTGTTGATGAACTCATGGTCGTGCGAAGCAAACAGGATGTTTCCTTTAAATGAAATCAGATTATTGTTGAAAGCCTGAATTGATTCCAGATCCAAGTGGTTGGTAGGAGTATCCAGAATCAGGCAGTTTGCATTTTTCAATTGCATACGGGCAATCATACAACGCATCTTCTCACCTCCTGACAGCACATTGACATGCTTCAGCACATCCTCTTCCTTGAAGAGCATACGTCCAAGGAACGACTTCATCATCACCTCGTTGCCTGTACCATATTGCGACAGCCAGTCAACCAGATTCAAATCCGACTGGAAGAATTCAGTATTGTCGAGTGGCAGATAGGCGGTGGTAATAGTCACACCCCATTTATAAGTACCAGCCTGAGCCTCACGATTACCATTGATAATCTCGAAGAGGGCTGTCATGGCCTTGGGGTTATGCGAAAGGAATACAGTCTTCTGACCCTTCTCAATGGTGAAGTTTACATGGTCGAAGAGCACTGTTCCATCATTATCTACAGCCTTCAGTCCTTCTACTTCCAATATCTGTGTGCCAGGTTCGCGCTCCATTGAGAAAATGATACCGGGATATTTACGTGTAGAGGGAGTGATTTCCTCTACATTCAGCTTCTCCAGCATCTTCTTGCGCGAAGTGGTTTGTTTCGATTTTGCCACATTGGCAGAGAATCGGCGGATGAATTCCTCCAACTGCTTACGTTTCTCTTCAGCCTTCATCTTCTGGTTCTGCTGCTGGCGCAGTGCCAATTGTGACGACTCGTACCAGAACGAGTAGTTACCTGAGAACAGCGTCACCTTGCCAAAGTCAATATCTACGGTCTGCGTAGAGACAGCATCCAGGAAGTGACGGTCATGGCTGACTACCAGCACACACTGTTCCAGATTAGAGAGATATTCCTCCAGCCACTGAACGGTATCCAAGTCCAAGTCGTTGGTAGGCTCATCCAATAGCAGGTTGTCGGGATGACCGAACAGAGCCTTTGCCAACATCACGCGTACTTTCTCGTTATTCGAAATCTCAGCCATCTGCTTATAATGCTGACCTTCGGGTACGCCTAAGTTCTGCAACAGTTGGGCGGCTTCACTCTCAGCTTCCCATCCGTTCATCTCTGCAAAAGCCATTTCCAGTTCTGCAGCACGATTACCATCTTCCTCTGTCATTTCGTCCTTGGCATACAGTGCTTCGCGCTCCTTCATATTCTTCCATAACGGCTGGTGACCCATCAGCACGGTATCCATCACTGAATACTCATCATATTTGAAGTGGTCCTGTTCCAACACCGACAGGCGTTCGCCAGGAGCCAATTCAATGGTACCCTTGTTAGGTTCCAACTCGCCGCTGATAGCACGGAGTAGGGTAGATTTGCCAGCGCCATTCGCACCGATAATACCATAAATGTTTCCACTGGTAAATTTCAGGTTAACGTCCTTGTAAAGTGTCTTCTTGCCAAACTGAATGGCCAGATTTGTTACTGTTATCATATCTTCTTTATACCTTATTATATATTAAAACGGCTGCAAAGTTACTATAAATAGGATGAATAACCAAATTTATTCTGAGTTTTCTTTAATAAATGGCTTGTGATATAAATCTTTCTTATTACCTTTGCATCATCAAACAAAACAAAGTTATAAATGGTTAGAAAAGCAAACAAGAACGATGTTTCGGGCATCATGAACCTGCTCTTTCAGGTTGATGCCGTTCATCACGACATACGCCCTGATCTGTTTAAGGGCAATACCGCCAAATACACAGAACAGGAACTGGTAGAAATACTCCAAGATGACCAGAAACCCATCTTTGTCTATGACGAAGGGCAAATCTTAGGTCACGCCTTTTGTCAGGTTAGTGAGTATAAAGACCATCGGCTGATGCAGGATATCAAGACGCTTTATATCGACGACATTTGCGTCAATGAGCAGTCACGGGGCCAGCACATAGGCAAATCACTCTACGAGTATGTCCGCGACTATGCCCGTTCTATCGGTTGCTACAACATCACCCTGAATGTCTGGGAAGGCAATGAATCCGCATACCAGTTCTACAAGAACATGGGTATGCGGATTCAGAAAACAGGTATGGAAACTATTTTGTAGTACCCTAAAATAATATTTCCCCAAAACCTTTGTGATGTACAAAATATTTTGTATCTTTGTGGCAAAATAACTTAAAACGATAAGCATATGAAGAAATTGCTATTATTATCTTTACTGTTGTTTTTCTTCGTGTCTTATACTAGTGCACAGACAGGGGATAAACTAAAAAGGGCTTATTTTCGTACAGAGAATGTTCAACTAATTAGTGGCGATAATCTTTTAAATTATAATGTTGTAATAGACAGCTATCAACTGAAAGCTAACGCTGAAGCATTACAAAATACGCTTATCAATATGGGTTATCCAGCAAGAATAGTTAGTGTAAAAAGATCAAATGGTTTGATATATAGAGTTATTGCAGACTCTTTCTCCGCCAAGTCTGATGCTGTGCGGCTTAAAAATAGTATGGATGTTAAGTATCCTGATTCTTGGTTGCTTTATACACCTCAAAAACCCATGCCAGTTGGAACAACTACAACAAACTCAAATAACATAACTTCTATCAAAAAGGGGGGCGGTTCTCAATGATCCCTTTTAGTAAAACGCTGATCGGTTCTTTGACCTAAAGGTTCTCTCCTTTGAATCAGGTACCTGTCACCTGTCTCCCAATACTAAGGTAAGTGAAAAATCTGACATGCCAAAATCCAGAGCACTTTTTGTTGCTAAGGTACTTATAAAGATAGTTAAACAAAAATGCTGCGGAATTAAGGTAAAACAAATGACGACTAAAGAAACAAAACGACACTACGAACGGCCACGGATGAAGGTCGTCAAGTTACCGAACCAGAGCCCCCTGCTCGTAGGGAGCGGCGACGGATTAGGAAGCCGACCTGGCTACGACCCGACGGACGACAATCCCTTCGGCTGATAAACAGAGTCACTAACCCACAAACGACATCATGACAATGAGGAAGACATTTCAGATAATCACAGCAGCACTATTCATGGCTGGCACAATGCTGACAACCACGGCCTGTTCCAATGAGGACACGGCCATAGACAACCCGACACCCACCGTGGGCAACAGCCAGACCATCCAGTTCACCGCCACTCTCGCACCGAAACACAGCGATGCGCAAAACCGAGCCATCACCACAGGCAAGGACGGCGAGAACAAGGAAATCCTGAGCGTGGCCTGGGCTGAGGGTGAAAAGATAGCCTTGTACTACCAGACCTCCAGTGGCTACGCCAAGGCGACGGCCACCGTGCAGAGCGTTGACGCGACGACGGGCGCGGCCACCATCACTGCTGACATCGACGCCTCGACCACCGACGGCGGCACGGTGAAGTTCGTCTATCCCTCATACCTTGCCAACGACACGGGCGATGACATCGACGAGTCGAAGCTCATGACGCAGTACGGCAAAATAGACGGCTACGTCAACAGTATCAGCAAGAAGTTCGACGCTGCCACGGGCGAGGGCAAAATCACGCTCAGCGGCGGAAGTCCCGCGCTGCCCGCCACCGCCACCGTCACCAATACTGCGGGCACGGGCAGAGTATCCCTCCAGAACCGCATCTGCATCTGCAAGTTCCGCCTCACAGTCTATACCATCGGCGTGAACGGCACCGTCACTACGCTCTCATCCGGCACGAACGACGACCTGACCATCAGCGACGGCAACGGCCACATCTACACCATCAAATCTACGAAGGACTGGCCCGGCGGCATAGCACCCGCTGGCGCGACTGGCAACCCCGGCTACGCCACGGGCGACGACATCTACGTGGCCATGCTCCCCATCGAGAACAAGTCGCTCACCCTCTCGCTCACCTACAACGAAAACTCCGTGACAAAGAACCTTACCCTCACCACCAAGCCTGGCACCCTCGCCGCCGGCAAGTTCTATAGAGACGTGCCCGTGACGATGGAACTTGAGAACATGCAGGTGACGGGCAGCATCACGCAGACCCTGACCGTGCCCGACGGCATGACCGTCACCGTCAGCGGCGCGAGCATCGACGTATCGAACAACCAGCCCGCCATCGTGCTCGGCGAGGGGTCGAAACTCATCCTGAAAGGCACGAACACCATTCGCGCCACCTACGCTGACGCCATCCAGTGCAACGGCAACGCAACCATCGAATTCCAAAGCACCACGAACACCGTCACTGCCGTGACCTCCGGCACGAAGGGCATACAGATAGCCGACGGCAAGTCGCTCAACATCACGGGCAGCGGCTCCATCTCGCTCAGCGGCAACATCGGCGTACCAGCCAGCGCATCGCTGAAGTTCGACGGCCATACCGCCAGCCACGACATCTACATCCCCGACGCCACGACCCTCTCAGCCAGCGGCATCACCGTCGGTAGCACCATCACCGTCGGCAGCGGCCAGACCTTCACGCTCAGTTGGACGACCCTCAGCGTCACCACCGGCCCCGGCATCCAGTGCAGCGGCAACGCCACCATCATCCTCGACGGCACGAATACCATCTCGACCACGGCCGAGTACTATCCCGCCATACAAGCGGGCGGCAGCGGCACGACGCTCACCATCCAGGGCAGCGGCAGCGTGACGGCGACGGGAGGCAAGTACGCAGCAGGTATCGGCAGCGGCAAAAGTGGCATCTGCGGCGACATCACCATCAGCGGCGGCAATGTCACTGCCAGCGGCGGACAAGACGGCGCGGGCATCGGCAGCGGCTGCGGTGATAACAACACTACAAGCACCTGCGGTGCCATCACCATCAGCGGCGGCACTGTGATTGCTAATGGCGGAGAACATGCTGCGGGCATCGGCAGCGGAGGCTTCGGCAAGTTCGCAAGTATCAGCATCACCGACGGCATCAGCAGTGTAGTAGGAAGGCGTGGAAGGCATTATGGCGATACTAATGTCAAACCGATAGGCAAAGGACAAGATGACCAAGGCAGCGGCACCGTGAGCATCGACGGCTCGACCTCGTGGACGGCTGGCACGGCTACGACGCACCTGAACTTCACCGTCTCGACTACCATCTACGACAACGACACGTGGACGCTGACGCATAAGTAAGACAGAGAGACAATCAACAACAATATTCACGACTAAAACCAAGAGGGTGTCAAGGGACAGAGAGTGACATCCTGAAAAAGTTGACGAATGCACAACGGACCCTATTGTGCACTAAAGAAAAGCTGTCATTCATTGAAGAGAAATAGTTATTCCACATCTTATGTGAAAAATAACTTGTGGAATGTGCTTGTTATTATATATATTTTTGTACCTTTGCATTGCTAAACGAAGATATATTAGGCAGATGAATAACAGAAAGTTGAAGATTCCGGCAGGTGGCATGTATCAAGAATGGCAGCACTTAATGGATTTGGTGGAAGATGATACAGCCAAGTCGTTAGAGGCGTTAGCTTCAGAAAAAGATTGGCGCATTGTTCAGCCTGATGAAGCAAAGGAATGTGGCTTTGAAGAACTGGTAGAATGGTCTGTACCAGAAACCGATATTCTCGTTATGATAGACGATAACTATCTGGTATGCCTGCCAAAACAATCTTTCTCTTGATTATTCTTATGAAGAGGACTGATGAAGATTTTTTTAATGAGAGTAAACGTTTCAGAGCAGAAGCATTACTTATAGCTGATACCTTGAAGGACAGCCCTATGCGTTTTACAATAACCAATGTAATCACAATGGATGTGGAGATTACGAAGTCCGATTTGAAGACTATTGTCAGCAAAAATACACAAGACAATCGCTTCAATGCTTTCAAGAACAAGGTTGCCCAGGACATACGTGGCTTCCTTGAGAAATCTGTTTATGAAGGTTGGCGTGACGTGATTCCCGGCAAGCATCCTGAGACGGCTTTCTTCGCATACTTCAGTCGTGAACTTGGCGAGAAGGCATACTTGTGTGTTCGTAAGATTAGGAATACTGGGCTGTTCAAACCATACGCCATTATCGACCAGAAAATGTTTGATGCAGAGATAGGAAACCTGAGAAAATAAAAACCGCTGAACTGATTTGCTAACCCGATTACGGTGCTACTCTTTCATTTCAGCGGGAGGAAATCGTTTCCTTTCGTGCTGCAAAGATAATCATATTTTCGTCAACTTCCAAACTTTTGGGGCAAAAATTACATATTTTGCGGTTTACTCTGCTTTTATTTCCAAAACTTTTAGTGCACAGCGGAACCGACCCTTCTGTGCATACGAGCAGATGCTCTGTCGTAATCCATTTCTTTTCCATAACTTTTTGGGGCAAAGGTCGGAGATTCTGTTGAGATGAGCAAAAAAGTTTGATCTCTTTTGATCTTTTTTGTTAACTTTTGATCATTTATCTCTTATTTCGTGGTTTTACGTTACTTTTGCATTGCGTATGAAGAAATACAGTATAGAAGTGTTGGAAGTGCTGAGTCGCATCGTGGAAGTGGAAGCTTCAGACGAAAAAGATGCCATTGAACAGGTGAGACAGATGTACTGGAAATGCGAAATAGTGCTGGATGATTCTGATTACACAATGACAGAAATAAGCGCGAAAGATGAAAAATCAGGGCAATCTGATTAGTTTTAAAGAATAAATCACTAACTTTGCACCGCTTTGATACTCATCATGAGCGCATAAACGACATCGTGGGAATTAGATAGTAGTATCTAAGTTCGAAGAGACTTTTAACGAAAACAGTCCACCAAACTAACAGTAGTTACAGAGAGTCTCGGGGAATGCGGATACGCCTATTCTCTATAGGCGTACCCCTTCCTTTCACCTCTCTGTATGGGCTTCTGTGGTGGACGGCCTTCGTTAAGGGGTGACTGAGAAGAGGGTGCGCTTTCTTTTGTCCACGCTGAAATGACAAAAGAGCAATGAGTACAGAAGCAAAACCATTTTTAAAATGGGCTGGAGGTAAAGGACAGTTGCTTACGCAGTTATCAGAACATCTTCCCAGCCAAATACATGAAGCACCTTTTACTTATATTGAACCGTTTGTAGGCGGTGGAGCTATGTTATTTTATATGTTACAGCATTTTGTTAATATCAGACAGGCTGTAATCAATGATGTCAATGAGGACCTTATACTCGCATACAAGACCGTAAAGGAAGATGTTGAGCCGCTTATTACCAGGCTGGCAGAATTGGAGAGCGCTTTTTTAGCCACGAGTGACCAAGAAGAGAGAAGTCTGCTATTCTACAATATTCGTGAGCGTTATAATGACCATGTTGGTGATGGGGTGGAACGAGTTGCACAATTGATATTCCTAAACAAGACATGTTTCAACGGATTGTATAGAGTGAACAGAAAGGGGCTATTTAATGTGCCTTTTGGGAAATATGCCAATCCAACCATTTGTAATGTATCACTGCTACGGGCTGACAGTCAGTTGCTTCAGCGTGCAAACATAGAGATTGTTCAAGGTGACTATACGCAAATATTGGAGTACGTCGATAAATTGACTTTTGTTTATCTCGACCCTCCTTATCGTCCATTGGATGCCACATCAAGTTTTACAGCGTACGCAAAAGGAGATTTTAATGATGACGACCAATGCCGTTTGGCAGATTTCTGTCATAGGCTAACCAGTGCCGGATGTTATTGGATGGAGAGTAATGCCGATTGCTCGGCTAAGAACCCTGAGGACACTTTTTTTGAAGAACTTTACAAGGATTATCGGATTGAGCGTGTCAATGCCTCACGAGCCATCAATGCGAATCCTGCGAAACGTGGTAAACTAACTGAATTACTGATTAAGAACTATGAATAAGGATTTCATTCTTTTTATGTCTCAATTGAAAGAGACCAACCAGACGCTTGATTTTTTCTGCGATTTTGATAAGATATCAGCCAATGTGTCAGATGTGGAAATGAGTTTGAATACGCTCAATTATCTGATTGGTAAGAAAGACATGCCAAAAGCTGTTTCTGACATATGGAAGCGCGACCGCAAAGTGTTTGAGGTGTTGGGTATTTTAATTGCGGTTAGGGATGAGGGCAAGAAACCTGTTGTTGACGGCAGAGGAAATGTGGTTCTTCTGAAAAGTTACTTCGAGTCGGAGTCGAGAGTTGTGGAGTTTTTGCACGAAACAGGATTGGAGGAAGTTTTTCAATCGCGCCGCATCAAAAGCCTTGTAGATTACGTGTTCGGCATCGAAACGGGTCTCGACACAAACGCTCGGAAGAATCGTAGTGGGCATATCATGGAAGGTATGGTGGCACGCATCTTGGACGAGAATAGAATTGCCTATCGCCAGGAAGTTTATTCGTCAGAATTTCCAGAACTTTCAGTACTTGGAACCGATGAGAAACGTTTTGATTTCTTGATTGATACTCCAGAAAAGAAATTTCTGATAGAGGTGAACTTCTATAGTGGAGGCGGCTCAAAGCTCAATGAGGTGGCTCGCGCATATACAGAACTGGCTCCAAAAATCAATTCTGTTGCTGGATTTGAATTTGTATGGATAACAGATGGTGTGGGGTGGAAGTCTGCACGCAATAAATTGGAAGAAGCATACCACACTATTCCCAGCGTATTTAATCTGACAAATATTCATTCGTTTATTGCTTTGTTGAAGAATGCTTAAACCTTATTATCGCTCTCCCTCCCATGCCTTCAATCTTCTACATGGCGATACGTTTGAACTGCTGCCTCAATTCTCGTTCAAGTTCGACATGATATTTGCCGACCCGCCTTATTTTCTTTCGAGCGGCGGCATCAGCGTTCAGAGTGGCAAGGTGGTGTGCGTGGACAAGGGCGACTGGGACAAATCGATGTCGCAGGAGGAAATCAATAACTTCAACATGCGATGGCTTTCGCTCTGCCGTGAGAAATTGAAGGATAACGGCACGATATGGATTTCTGGAACGTATCATAACATTTTCAGCGTGGCCAACTGCCTGACACAATTAGGCTACAAGATTCTCAATGTCATCACGTGGGCAAAGACGAATCCACCACCTAATATCTCCTGCCGATATTTCACCTATTCAACAGAGTTCGTTATCTGGGCACGTAAGTCGAAGAAGGTGGCTCATTATTATAACTACGAGCTGATGAAGCACATCAACGAAGACAAGCAGATGACCGACGTGTGGCGGCTGCCCGCCATTGCACCATGGGAGAAATCCTGTGGCAAGCATCCTACGCAGAAGCCCTTGGGACTGTTGAGCCGAATCATCATGGCATCTACGAAGCCTGGTGCATGGATTCTCGACCCGTTTGCAGGTAGCAGTACTACTGGTATTGCTGCCAACTTGCTTGGGCGCAGATATCTTGGCATCGAAAAGGAAGAAGAGTTCGTAGCCATGAGCAAGGCTCGCAGTATCGAGATAGAAAGAATAGAAACCTATGGCACTTTCCGCAGGAAAATACCTGACATCGTAAAGGCAGAGAATACTCAGACGGATTGCTTTGCCTGTCAGGAGTTGCTGCCAATAGAAGAGCTGCCGTTCTGATGCACGGCTCACCCTCGTCTTCTAAGAGTTGTCCGGATAGTTCCGATGAGTGATTCCGATAGCTTCTCAGGCTCATCCGAATATCTCTTATCCTGGGATAGAGATTATTCCGATCTCCGATAGATGACGCTCGGATTAGTGATAGATGACGTTCGGATCAGTGATAGCAAACCGCTGACGGTGGGGCATTTAGCGGGATAGCAGGGATAGGTCCTGTCACATTCAAGTAGTTTCATTACGAGAAACTGGTAGTTTCATTACGACTTTCCCATAGTTCCCTTACGAGTTTCTGGGAGAATTCTTGGTGGTTATCGAGATTTTTTGTACCTTCGCACCCGATTTATGAGATATTTCATCTGGTTTAGCTACGACGGAACGAATTACCATGGGTGGCAGATGCAACCGAATGGGAATACGGTGCAGGCAGAACTGCAACGGGGATTATCGTTGCTGTTGCGTGAGGATATCACGGTGACGGGGGCTGGACGAACGGATACGGGAGTGCATGCACGACAGATGGCAGCTCACTTTGATACGGAACGGAGTTTCGACCCTGCAGAACTGGCCAAGAAGATGAATGGGGTGATGCCGCAGGACATCAGTGTGAGCAGGGTAGAGGAGGTGGCTCCCGATATGCATGCCCGATTCTCGGCAACCGCCCGTACCTATCATTATTATATACACACACGGAAGAATCCCTTCCGCAGGTATTTCTCGCTGGAACTGCATTACCAGTTGGACTTTGCCCTGATGAACGAGGCGGCACGGATACTGATGGAGTATGAAGACTTCGGAGCGTTCTGTAAGGCTGGCAGCGATGTGAAGACTACCATCTGCTACATCAAAGAGGCGCGATGGGTACAGACCGACGACGATGCCTGGTATTTTGAAATTACAGCCAACCGATTCCTGCGTAATATGGTGAGGGCGGTGGTTGGTACACTGATAGAAGTAGGGCGCCACAGAATGACCATCGACGAGTTCCGTCAGGTGATTCTGGGTGGACGGCGCACACAGGCTGGCGAATCGATGCCTGCCCTGGCATTATGTTTAGAAAAGATTGTATATTGAAATGACGTGGTTAATTTTAGCATTCCTGTCGGCAGCATTGTTAGGCTGCTATGATACGTTGAAGAAGGTGGCACTGAAGGACAACGCGGTGATTCCCGTGCTTTTCTTCAACACCCTTTTCTCTTCCTTGATTTTCCTGCCCCTGATTATCCTCAGCGGCTCGACAACGATGTTGGACAACAGCCTGTTCCATGTAGGCAGTGGCGGTTGGGAAATGCACAAGTACATTGTTTTGAAAGCAGTCCTGGTACTGTCGAGTTGGATTCTTGGTTATTTTGCCATGAAAAATCTTCCGCTGACCATTGTCGGACCTATCAATGCCACACGACCTGTGCTGGTGCTGGTGGGTGCGCTGCTGGTGTTCGGCGAGCGGCTGAACGGTTGGCAGTGGGCTGGTGTGCTGATGGCTGTCCTCTCATACTTCCTATTGAGGAAAAGTGGTAAGAAGGAAGGCATCGACTTCCGGCACGACAAATGGATTTATATGACCATCGGCGCTGCGGTGTTAGGAGCAGTCAGCGGCTTGTATGATAAGTTTCTGATGGCACCGGTGGAGCAGGGTGGAGTAGGACTGGACCGCATGATGGTGCAGTCGTGGTTCACCATCTATCAGTGTCTGATGATGGCTGTTCTGCTGGTTGTGATGTGGTGGCCCAAACATCATACGACAACCCCTTTCCATTGGTCGTGGGCAATCGTTGGCGTCAGCATTTTCCTGTCGGCAGCCGACTTTATGTATTTCTATTCCCTCTCCATTCCCGATGCCATGATCAGTGTTGTGTCGATGGTGCGACGGGGCAGTGTCATTGTCAGTTTCATATTCGGCGTCATGCTGTTTCATGAGAAGAACCTGCGAGCCAAGGCCCTTGACCTTGCCTTGATGTTGCTTGGACTGCTGTTCTTGTATATCGGTTCAGAATAGAAAGTGTGTGAAATATTTGGCTATTTGCCTAAATGTTCGTAATTTTGCACCCCGAAATGAATAAGGTAAAAGCAGCATTGTTTGATTTGGATGGCGTGGTGTTCAACACAGAACCGCAATATACGGTGTTCTGGGGCGAGCAGTGCAGGGAGTTTCATCCCGAGCGTCCAGGATTGGAACATGAGATAAAAGGCCAGACCCTTGACCAGATTTACGACGCATGGTTTAATGGTGAATTGGAGGCTGTACGCCCATTGCTGACAGAACGTCTGAATGCATACGAGGCGCAGATGGATTATGCTTTTATTGAAGGTTTTGAGGACTTGATTGACACGCTGCATCAAAACGGCATCAAAACGGCAGTGGTGACAAGTTCGAACCAACAGAAGATGGAAAGCGTATATCGACAGCACCCTGAATTTAAATCGCTGTTTGATGCCATCCTGACATCAGAAGACTTTGAATACTCGAAGCCTCACCCCGACTGCTATCTGAAAGCAGCAGCCCGCTTCGGTGCCAAGCCTGAGGAATGTGTGGTATTTGAAGATTCGTTCAACGGACTGAAGTCAGGGCGTGCAGCAGGTATGTATGTGGTGGGACTGGCTACCACCAATGCCGCAGAGGCAATAGCCCCGTTATGTGATACAGTAATTGATAATTATATAGACCAATATGGCAGGATATTTAGTAAGTGACTCACGTAAAGTGACGACACACAGATTCATTGAAATGAAACAGAAGGGAGAGAAAATCTCCATGTTGACATCATACGATTTCACCACGGCAGGAATCGTTGACCGTGCTGGAATTGACGGTATATTGATTGGCGACTCAGCTTCCAATGTGATGGCTGGCAACCAGACAACCTTACCTATGACGGTGGACCAGATGATTTACCACGCCCGTTCGGTGGTAAAGGCAGTCAACCGTGCCCTGGTGGTTTGCGATATGCCTTTCGGCAGTTATCAGGTGAACGCCGCTGAAGGTGTGGCAAATGCCATTCGAATCATGAAGGAAAGCGGATGCGACGCCTTGAAACTGGAGGGCGGTGCCGAGATAGCTGATACCGTCAAGCGTATATTGGACGCCGGTATCCCTGTGATGGCACACCTTGGACTGACTCCGCAGAGCATCAATAAGTTTGGAACGTATGCCGTACGTGCCAAGGAACAGGAAGAGGCAGACAAGCTGATGTCGGATGCTAAACTGATGGCAGAAATCGGTTGCTTTGCAGTGACACTGGAGAAAGTGCCTGCCAAACTGGCTGCTGAAGTAACGCAGGCCATCAGCGTACCTACTATTGGTATTGGTGCAGGCAACGGTACCGACGGACAGATTCTGGTGGTGGCTGATATGCTGGGCATGACCCAGGGCTTCTCACCCCGATTCCTGCGTCGCTATGCCGATCTGAATCAGGTCATGACCGATGCTATCGGTAATTACGTCACTGATGTAAAGAGTGGCGACTTCCCCAACGAAAGTGAGTCGTACTAAATGAACAGTCAGAACACACCTGTACATATCAAGCTCTGGCATCGCGAGTTCTGGCAACTGGCAATTGCCAATCTGTTGCTGTCGATGTCGGTTTATATGCTCATCCCCGTATTGCCTGTCTGGCTGATGAAGGAAGAGAATTTCTCGACAGCAGAAGTCGGCTTGTCGCTGGGTGTGTTCGGTCTGGGTCTCTACCTGATGGGACCTTTCGTGTCGTATCTTGTACAGCACTACCGCAGAAACGTGGTGTGCATGTGGGCTATAGCAGGACTCATAGCCTGCATGGGATTCTTGAAGTACACAGATACACTAAAAAGCGAGTTTGTAGAGTTCTGGCTCATACTGTTACAACGCTTTGCCTTCGGAGCCATGTTCGGACTGGCACAGATGGTGTTGGCCAGTACACTGGTGATTGACACTTGCGAATCGTATCAGCGTACGGAGGCTAACCACAGTGTTTCGTGGTTCGGTCGCTTTGCCCTGTCGCTGGGTCCGCTGACTGGTGTCATTCTGCTTCAGCAATGGGGCTTCAGCGTTGTCATACAGATAGCGATGCTGTTGGCGTTGGCTTCCTTATTGCTTATCAAGATGGTGAAATTTCCCTTCAGGGCACCCGAAGAACATATCCATGTGTTCAGTTGCGACCGTTTCATTCTGAACCAAGGCGGACTGATTTTTCTGAATCTGTTTCTAATCTCGCTGACCTTCGGCCTCATCATCGGACAGATGGGAACGATGGTGGAGTTTGGCATGATGATGGTGGGTTTCCTGTTTGCACTGCTGGCTCAGCGTTTTGTATTCCGCGATGCAGAACTGAAAAGCGAAGTAGTGACAGGACTGATTCTGCTGATAGCAGCCCTATTGCTCATTATTACCCAGCCCAGTCAGGGCTCAGCTATCTTTATTTCATCCACTTTTATAGGTATGGCGGCAGGTATAACAGGTACGCGCTTTCTGTTATTCTTTATTAAACTGAGCCGACACTGTCAGCGCGGCACCTCGCAAAGTTCGTATATGCTGGCTTGGGAAACGGGTATAGCTGTCGGTGTTGGTCTGACGTACCTGCTAACTGGAGTATTGCCTTTCAGCATAGCCATACTGGCACTGATTCTGACCGTTTCAGCCCTCTTGCTTTACAATGGTGTTACCCACCAATGGTTCATGACGCATAAGAACCGTTAAGCCTTTCCACATAATTGTGCAAACGGACAATAGCGACAGGTCTTGGCATCCGAAGCCGGTGCGAAGGGAATGTCGGGATTGAACATTTCATCTACACACATTTGCAGCTTTTCATGAAACTCCTGCATGAAAGGTGCCACATCCATCACTTTCTCCTTGCCAAAACAGAGGGTTGGGTCATAGTTGTCCGCTGCCGAATGCTGGATAAAGAGTAGGGCAGGGCTGACGGGAAGGTTGTCAGGATTGATGCGCTGATCTTTCTTCACGATACCACTGTATAATAATGTCTGCAAGTAGTAGCCGTTATGGGAGTCGTTGGTAGCAAATATACTCTCGACATCAGGCAGAGCCGTCAGTTTGCCTCCGCCCGTTTTATAGTCAATCACGCGAATGCGCTCCTGTCCGTCAATCACTACTGCATCCAGTCGGTCGATGTTGCCGCCGATGGTTGTTGTCCATGACGAATTGCCCGTATGAATGGTGAAGTCCTTGTGCACATCATATTCCAACTGATAGATGGTAAAAGGAGCCAACTGCAGGTCGAGTTGTAATAACTGACGGATATAATAGATAATCACTTCACGATTAATGAGTTGCAATCCGTTGTATTCCTTATTGGTAATCTGTTCGCGGAAGGCACGGTCAACCGCCATTTCTATCGCTATCTTAGAATCGAGCACTTGCTTTATCTGTATCTTATCAATATGGTGGCTCTGTTGCATCATCTGCTGATAGATATACTGTGCAGCAGCATGGAATACAATACCAAACAGACGGTCGTCAATCTGTATTTCCTCCTCTTCCAGTTCCTTCAGTCCACAGGCATACCGATAGAAGAACATCAGCTGACAGCGGCGATACGTATTGATGGCTGTAGGCGTCAGCAGGGCCCGATGGGTATCTTCCTTCTTCTCAAAAAGCGCCTGCAATTGTTGCATCACCTGAGGTGTCTTCTGAATGGGTTCAGCCTGGTGGGAAATCGTTTGCTGACCGGCTTTCAGCGCATATTGATGAATGTCGTGCCCGCTTTCTACAAGTAACTGGAGCATAAAACGACTCATCTCCCCCGTATGTCCGTCTTCCGTAGAGTTGTTGTAAACCAAGGTAATATCAGAGGCACGTTGCAGAATACGATGGAAATAATAAGAGTAGATGGACGTCTTATGGTCAACGGTCGTCAATTCGTAAGCCTTACGCAGACTGTGTGGGATGAACGAACTGTCATTGACTCCCTTAGGCATATTACCCTCATTGCATGACAGCAGCAGCACATGGTCGAAATCAAGGTTGCGCGACTCCAGGATTCCCATGATCTGAATACCTACTGCTGGTTCGCCGTGGAAGGGGATAGAGGTTGACTGCACCAGTTGGGTCATTAGTCGCTGAAGGGTAGAGGTGTCAACACTTAAATCACCACTGCCCACCAATGTTACCAGACGGTTAAGGAGGGTATAGGCACGAAACAGTGATTCGTCACGTAGCGAATCTTCTGCATCCTCTTGGTTTGCTTGTTGCCCTATATGCCGAACAAGGTCTGCCACCCAGCGCAACAGTGATTCCGTCTGGAAGAGTCCTGAAGGATGATAACTGTCTAACAATTCGTCGTTTAGATATTTTGCATAAGGGTGATGTTTAATGGCATTTAGCAGTCGGGGACGGTAACTTCCTGTCTGGAGATTCATCAACAACTGGATGAGTGAAGCAATGGGCGTCAGTGCCAAGGGATAGCCCGTCGTGATGTTTGATTTTTCGACCTCTGAGGGAATACTGTGTATGACCAAAGGCAACAGCTGTTCGTCGCAGAGCAGGATAGCCGTCCGTCGTCCGTCGGCATAACGCTCTTTTTCGCGTAACCAGTTGCTGACGTAGTGCGCCTGTATGCTTTCAGTTGGCGCTGAAATGAACTGAATATTCTTCGGTTGCTGGAACTGACGATAAATAGCTTCGTTTGTGGTATCCAGTTCATTAGGGAACCGGTCAAGGTATTGCGAAATATAGTGCCCTGCTTCATGCTGTTGCATGTAGTAATGGTCGAAATCCCAATAGAAGAAAGCCTTTCCTTCCTTCTTCAATTTGAGGAATAGACGTTGTTCCACTTGGTGCAGGAGATTGAATCCCACAAAAAGGTAACGGTCGTATTCAAAGGTGAGATGTTCATTTTCGGCTACTTCACGATACAAGGCACCTTCATAGGCCAGTTGCTGTTTCTCCAGAAGGTGGTTATAATGATGATAGATATCAGCAAAACGGCTCCACAATTGAATGAAGCGCTTTTTCAGTTCGCTGTTATGGTCGTCCGAGAAATTACTGAAGAACTGCTTAATCACGGCACGCTGCTCATCAGTCAGATAACTGATATCATCAAGTTCGTGGATGTCACGCAAATTGGCAAATACCTTATCGGCATCTGCCATATTCTTATCGATATCGTCAAAATCTGCCAGCAATAGCTGTCCCCAACCGTAGAAGCGGTCGAGCGTCTCGTCTATGCCCGTGCATGCGGTAAACGACTGATAGAGGTCGCACACCAGTTTAATAGGGTCGGCAACTGTGCGCTGGGCATGTGAACGGAACAGGTCACTAATGGTGATATAGACAGGACTCCAGATAGGGCGACCTGCCAGACGCGCCAGATGTTCGTTGATGAACAACGAGGCACGTTTGTTCGGGAAGACAATAGCTGTACGCGACAGGTCGTGCCCATACTTGCGGATGATATCCTCGGCTACATATTCTAAAAAACTCTTCATCAGCTCACCTTTTCTATCTTGTTACTATATACATACCATAAATAGCCCTCCACTTCGGAATGACCCATTTCATGCAATAATTGCATGTACTGGTGTACCTGCTCCTGATATTCCGGACGCGGACGACCGAATTTGAAATCGACTACCACCATCTTCTGCCCATCGCTCATCACACGGTCAGGACGACGTTCAACAACTTTGCCGGTGGCATCGGTAAACAGAATGGCACATTCGTTATAGAGCGCCCACTTATTGGAGAACCAATCCCTGACTCGTGGGTCTTCCAGACGCTTGCGGAGCAGGGCAGTGACCTTGGCTGCCGTAATATCCTCGTCATAAAGAACACCTTCCTGCTCCAACTGCTGTAGGGCGGAGGTAATATCGTCCGTCGTACGGATGGTAGAGAAAACGTGGTGCAGAATACTACCCATCTTGATATAGCCCTGCTGTGAAGTCTCGTCCTCATCGGTCCTGACAAACTCACGACTCTGATTACTCTGTCGGAATTCGGTTCTGTTTGTGAAGGTTTGCAGTTCTACCGGCAATTGACTGGACTCCTGAAGGAAAACATTCTCTGAGCGTTTCTTTGTTTGTTTGGCTTCCGCATAGAGGGTGCCGTAGGAGAAGAACATTTCGGTTTTCTCATCTTCCGTACCTTCCAAGAGGGTATTGTCTAAACTCAAAGCAGGCAGTACACTTTCTATCAGGTAAGAACGGGTTGACTTCGACTTCCGTTTACCTATGATAAACAGATTCTTACAGGCTCTGGTAAATGCCACATACAAAAGATTCAGATTATCAACGGTCAGTTGCAAGTGTTCGTCCAGATAATCATTCTGATAGATACTTCCCATCATCTTACTGCTATAATCCACAGGTATGACGGGCATCTCGCCAAAGGGCATTTCCTGAGGCTCACACCAAACGACTCCTCCACGCTCCAGACGCCAGTCGCAGAAGGGCAATAGTACATGGTCGTACTCCAATCCCTTACTCTTATGGATAGTCAGAATGCGGATGCCTTGCAATTCATCACTCTGTATGGTCTTCTTAAATAATTCCGTTTCCCATATCTCGATAAAGGCATCAATACCCGTACTGTTCTCTAAAGCAAAATCAGTCAGACAGTCATAGAAGGTACAAACGTATGCACTCTGTCCTTTCAGACGTTGCAGTTCGAAGATGTCATATAGCCGTTCTGTCAATTCATAAAGCGACAGCATCAGCAGTTCGTCGAAATGCTGGATATAGTCTTGGGGAAGGAAATCGTCCAAATGGACACCTCTTAATAATAAAACATCGTCGGTGATAGTCTCGCCCAGCACATCCTGGCGATATGCTTTCACGATACGGGCTTTCGTCAGTTGGTCTGTGGGGTGGGTGAGCAGTCGCAGTGCATCTATCAGCAACAGCACAGCTGTAGAGGCATCCAGACGGAAGGCTTCATCACTCACGATGTTGACTTCTGGCATTTCGGCTGCGAAGTAGTTGGCTATCGTGGTAATGATGTCATTGGTACGTACCAGAATGGCAATATCATTCTGAGAAACACCATGTTGCATTAGTTCATCAATGGTTTCCTTTATATATGATAAGGTGTGTTCCTGATAGTCTTCTGAAGGTAACAACCGAACTTCCACATAACCCTTTTCGGCACGATGGTCTGGAACATCTTGGCGGACATCGGCATAGGCATTCACCAACTGTTGTGCACCCGACTCGTTCTGTTCACTCAGTGCCTGTTGTTCCTGCAAGGCAGCCTGTTGGAAGAAGGCATTATTGAAATTGATGATATGACGCTCAGAACGATAATTCGTCTGGAGAGGTAGCACGTCCATCATCTCCTTGGAAAACTGCTGATCGATATTATTCAGCAATCGCCAGTCACCTGACCGCCAGCGGTAGATACTCTGTTTGACATCACCCACAATGAGATTCTCAGAACCCTCATGACTCATACATTCGTTCATCAGAATCCTGAAGTTCTGCCATTGTACGGTACTGGTGTCCTGAAACTCGTCAATCATAATATAGTGGAGTTGGGCACCAATCTTCTCAAAGATAAACGGAGTGTCACTTTCCTGGATGAGCGAATGCAGCAGGTGTTGGGTGTTTCCCAACAGGAAGACATTGGCCTCGTCATTGATGTCTTTCACTTTCTGTTCAATACTGCCCAGCAGTCGCAGATTATTCAGATGCGCCAGCGTCAGTTGGGCTGACTGAAAGAGTTTCCATTGTATTTCACGCTCTTCCATCGCATAGCGCAACATGGGCATCAATACCTGGTCGGCCAATAGGTGCAGTTCTTCTGAACGGGGATTGGTCTTGGCATACCAGTTCTCTGGAGCTTCCAATGCTTTGGCTGCTGTGACGTTCACGATGGCAGGACTGAAATCACCATTCTTGATTTTCAGAAAGAAACCGGATACGCCCCGACTGCCCATTTTGATATCTGCCACACTGAAACCTTCCTGTTCGAGTGTGTCGAAATAGGATGCAGCAATGGCGGTCATCCGTTCTTTTGCTTTGTCACGTATCTCACGAAGCGTCTGTGTGTATCTTTCGAAGAATCCGTCTTCCGATAATTTTTCATTCAGTTCCTGTCGGTGTTCCTTGTAGTAGTCGCGGAAAATGGTCTTGCCGAAGTTCTTGATGTCGCGTATGAAACTGGTTTTCTTTTCATCACTGCTGCTCCAGCTCTTGTCTTCACTCAGGCTGTGCATGATGTAGTGCAACATCCATTGCAGAATGGCATCGGTATGTTTCAACTGGTCCACCAATTGATCTACAGCCATTTCCTCTGCCTGATCGCCGTTCAGCCCGACACGCAGGTTTGCTGTCAGTTCCAATTCTCTTGCCAGATTGCGCAATACACTTTGGAAAAAGGTATCAATGGTCTGCACCCTGAAACTGTTATAGTTGTGCAGTAACAGATGTAAAGCCTCACCAGCCCGTTGTCTGATGATGTCAGGACTCAATCCTGTTGATTCCTGTACCTTGTCAAGATAATTATCTGAATCAGGCAGCTGTTTCCAGATGCCATACAGTTGACTGAGAATACGCATCTTCATTTCTTCTGTTGCCTTATTGGTAAAGGTAACAGCAAGAATAGACCGATAATTCAGCGGATTTATAACCAACAACTTGATATATTCGGTGGCAAGGGTAAAGGTTTTCCCGCTACCTGCACTGGCTTTATATACGACAAGAGGCTTTCTGACTTCTACCATTTTCTGAATAATTCGAAGGTAAATTTTATTTCGAACTTCTGGAATTTTGTATTAAGGAAATTACCAAAAGCACCTAATGAAAAGAATCTGGTGGAGAAACCATATCCCAACTCTGAATACATCCTGGTATGCTGGATGGAGAGCAGATTCAAATAGAAACGCTCCACCTCTATCTGCTTTCCTATAATAGGAACAAAGGATAGGAAGAGTAGGGGAGATTCGTAAGAAGCATGAAGACGGGCATAATAGTTCGACTGGTTATACCACTGACTGTTGAGCAATTGGAAATTACAGGTCCAGTCGTCTTCCGGTCCACCAGGAATATACCGGTCGCGGAAATTGGTATAGTCCAGAAAGAACGATGTGTCGTGATGAGAATAGAATCCGAATCCTCCGCGTACGTTAATCAATCGAAGACTGGGCAGGCGGAATTTATGACTGGCATCAAACTCATAACGCCCGTATGCCAGATTCGAACCCAGTATTCCCTTGATACTCTGCTCCCAGTTAATGGTGAAGAGTGGCCCTCGCTTCCAAGGGGTAATTCGTAGGGTAAGGGTAGGGGCAAAGCTTCGATATTCCATCGGCAAGTCAAATGCCCGCATTCCTGATTTGTTGACGGCTTTGCGCAGGTGGAACACGAGACCCGACTTGATTTCAAGCCAATCGTAGGCAACCACATTATTCGCGGCCTGAATATAGTGGTCCGTGAAATAGTCAAGTTGCATGTTCTGATATTCTTTAATGGAATCGTTGGGGAACTTCTCCTTCAGCACTTCCAATATACTGGAATTAGAAATGCGGTTACCATTGGCAAATACTATTTCGGCATAACCGTTGCGCTTGGGGTTATAGGTCATGCGTACCGGAGTGTAGTGGTAGAATTGCTTTTGCTTGAAATTATAACCTATCTGGGGCTCAATACTCAGATATCTGTGACTGTTCCAATTATAACGTAATCCTAATTGTAATTTATACGAAACACCACGGCTACGACTATAACTCAGATATTGAGGATTGATGATGGGCGACAGACTGAAATTGGCGCCAAAGGCTTCTGTATGCGAACTGCTGACCAGACGGTCGCCTATATCCCAAAGGACGTCACCCAGTGTACGCTTGCGACGTTGCGTCGTGTCGATTTGTGCTTCCCGCTGTTCTCGCTCCAATCTGGCCATTTCTTCCTCATGGTCATACTTCCGATAGATATCCAATTCATCTTCACGTAATTGCACCGTCCTGAGTGTATCCATTTTCTTACGGTCTTCTATGCCACGCAGCGAATCGGGCAGGGTGGTAGGGGCGTTGAAAGTGGACAGATAGTGGGCATCCAGTTTATTACCCATAAAATTAAACTTCATGTCGGTCTTGCACCTCTGTGGATAAATGGAATTAAATTCATCCGTTCCCATCGTCACATCAATATGGAAGTCTAACATATCGAATTGACCATCATAAGCGGTGTAAATAATTCTACCGGTATTGGGATCAACCAGCGCATAACCTGTCACTAACTGTGTGTTTTTCAGCCTGGGACGGAATGATACCTTCGCCATATTATTACCCATATTCTCCGTCTCATAGCGATAGTAATTCCTATTCCTCCGATGAAATGGTGAAAGCAACTTTTCCTTGTATAATGTATTATCATACAGTGTAGGTGTCAGATAACTGGAGAAGGCTTCACTGAGTTGCCGGTCGTGCGGTATCGTATTGCTGATTACCTGTGGTCTGATAATGACATCGTCATTCGCATTGAATTCCGTCTTTCCATAAATTTCGGAAATAAACAGGCGTTGATCTTTCGCCACAGCATACAGGGTAGGGACCAAGAACATCGTGAAGTTCCTGCGTTTGGTTTCTACCGTATAGCGCAAATAGGTATTCAAGCTACCTGACTCGTGCTGATAGGCGTAATTTCTCTTGTAACTCCATATCTTATTCAGCAAGACGGAGTCAGACTTAGTCTTTGAAAAACAAATGGTGGGCATGAAAATTAACATGCTCACCATCATGGTTATGATATGCGCTTTTAACTTCACACCCCAAAATTATTAAAATAATTTGAAGTGGCAAAGTTTTAGCCTAAATATTTCATCAAAATACGTGCATTTCCTGATTCGCGGAGTTTGGCGATACTCTTTTCACGTATCTGGCGCACACGTTCGCGGGTCAAGCCCAATCTGTCACCGATTTCCTCCAGACCTTTTTCATGGCAACCGATACCGAAACATTCGCGGATAATGGTAATCTCACGATCCTTCAATACCTTCTGCAGAACGGTGTTCAGTTCCTGTGCCATAGATTCGTGGTCAACCTGACGGTCTGTACGAGAATCTTCACCACTGGCCATCACATCCAACATACAGTTGTCTTCACCATCCTGGAAAGGAGCGTCGATAGATACGTGGTGGCCATCTGCCATCAGACTCTGTCCAATCTTGTCCTCGTCCAAATTAGTAGCTTCGCTCAATTCCGAAACAGATGGATGACGCTGATTCTCCTGCTCGAACTTATTAATCTCATGGTTAATCTTATTCAAACTGCCCACCTGATTCAGTGGCAGACGAACAATACGGCTTTGCTCAGCAATAGCCTGCAGAATACTCTGACGAATCCACCATACAGCATAAGAAATGAACTTAAAACCACGTGTTTCATCAAATTTCTGTGCAGCTTTAATCAATCCAATGTTACCCTCATCAATCAAGTCAGTCAGCGTCAATCCCTGATGCTGATACTGCTTAGCCACAGATACTACGAATCGCAGATTGGCTGTCACCAGCTTGTCTTTGGCACGTTCACCTTCAGGACCTCCTTTACGAATCTTCTGAGCTAACTCAATTTCTTCGTCAATACTAATCAGAGGTGCACGTCCAATTTCCACCAGATATTTATCCAGTGCCTCACTTGAACGATTCGTAATGCTCTTTTGAATTTTTAATTGTCTCATTATTCCTTTTCTCTTTTTCCTTAACTGCTTGAAAATCAAGCTTGTGTACTAATTTTAACCGTTAAACGATGCAAAATTACAAAAAAATCCAATACGTTGTTCTCCAAACACCAAATATTTTTTCTTAAAAATGGTTAAGCTAAAACGAACGGAGAGTGATTCTAGTATTCTCTATTTATCATAAAAATGCGTCCTACTCTAATAATTCGAACTAATTTGAATTCAAACTGAACGCTAATGAGTTACATCTACAATTAGTTCGCATTATTTTTCGTATATTTGCTTCCGTATCACTCTAAAACAAAGAGCATATGGAAACAAAAAACTTATTGAAGGATTGGCCCAAGTTTATGAGCTATCTCGACGAACAGGGCTATTGTCAGGCGATTAAAGATGCCTTTCGTGTGGAAATTGCTCGTATTCTGAAGAAAATGGAAACGGGTTATTTCAGTACTTACTCAGATTATCTCTTAGAATTTAGAAACGTCAAACCAAGGTCAGAAGCTGCCATCAGGAGAAAACGCCACATTGTTGAGATGATAAAGAGATTTGATCTTTTTGGTTACTATCCAAACAAGATGGTTAGATTTGACAAAGATCGAGACCGTATTTACGAAGTGCTTATCCCCCAATATAAAGAAATTATTGATTCTTATCGTAATATCCAGATTTCGTTAGGTCTTCAAAAATCAACTATATACGGCAACATTTTAACAGCATGTCATTTCCTCAAACATTTGCAAAACGCAGGTATATACTCACTTGAAAAGGTAGATGAAAATACCGTCCATGAGTTATTTTACAAGGATGGCAGAAACATTAGAGGATATGAATTCTCTTTTTCCATTAGAAGATTCTTGAATAAAACAAAAACTCTGTTAGGAGAAGATATTTGCCAACGAATTTGTTCTTACCTTCCGGTATCAGCCAAAATACACAAACCATATGATGCTATAACTACAGATGAACTAGACAAATTGAAGACAGTATTGCTTAATGATGACCTATCCTTTACTCTAAGAGATAGAGCAATTATGATAGTCGCGATTTATACTGGGCTTCGGCGTTCAGATATCGCTAATCTTTGCATGGATAATATAGACTGGGAAAACGATAAATTGATTATCAAACAAGGTAAAACAGGTAATCCAGTGACGCTGCCACTTAGACCTGTTGTTGGCAATGCAATATATGATTATATTTTGAATGAACGTCCCCAGATTGATAGTCCATACATCTTCTTGCATTCCCGAAAAGGAACGAAGCTAAATCCCACTTTCTTTGCAAAAATGAGCTACAAATTCTTTGATGCGGCTGGAATTAGAATGAATGGTGAAAATAGAGGAATGCACATGTTTCGCCATAACGTGGCCACATCTTTGATTAATAAAGGCCATGATACGCCTATAGTTATGAGCGTATTAGGTCATACTGTTCCGCTTGCCGTTGATTATTATCTAGAATCTGACTATGCACAATTGAAGGAATGCGGAATTGACATAAGTCGTTGGCCCATCAGAAAGGAGGTGATACTATGAATAAGCAAATGACTTTTGAAGAGATGTATGAAAAGTACATTCAGTATCGTAGAGTATGTGGACGTAAAGAGTTTACGATCTACAGTAACATGACAAGATTTTATAATCGCCGAAAGAACTATAATACCCCATATTTAACCCAGCAAATGGTCGATGATTGGTGTAAAAAGAGCGAAGGGGAAACAAATGTGTCTCGGTCTATTAGAGTCTTTTCCATTTTATCTTTCCTCAGATACGTTGTGGTAGAAAAGAGATGGGTAGACATTCATGTACCTAAGACACCTCCTCATGCCTATGAGACAGCAATACCACATTCGTTTACAGATGAAGAACTTGACAATCTGTTTAAGGCATGTAACGAAATCCCATGGTCAAACAAGTTAGACAATATGCTTACAGCTATAGAAATCCCTGTTATGTTACGTCTTATGCTTAGTGCAGGCTTGAGACCAATAGAAACGCGTTTGCTACGTTGCCAGGATGTCAATTTTGAAAATGGAATTGTGAATATTGTAAACACCAAGGGCTATAGACAGCATGTTGTGGTCCTACATAATTCAATGCTAAAAGTATTGAAAGCATATCATTTAAAGGCCTCCCAACTTGTTGGTCCAGACAGGCTTTACATGTTTCCTTGTGGTAAGAAAAAACAGATTTATGGACAGCTTGACTTGTTTGAAAAGGCTCCACTCAGAAACGAATCATATAGGTCAGTAGAATGGCTTAAGGTGAAGTTTCGGAAAGTATGGGATAAATACAATTCCGCTAAAACTACAACTGTCGGGATGTTACGACACCATTATGCGATTCTTAATATTAACACTTGGATTGGTGAAAACCAGTGTGAAAATATGAAAAAGCTCTTGGCATTGAGCAAAAGCATGGGGCATCGCACATTAGCCAGTACAATGTGGTACTACTCTCTTGTTCCTAGATTAGCCGACTTAATCGATAATCTGCCAAATGATGATTTTGACAAAATAATACCAGCTTTTGAAGATGAAGAAATCTAAGATAAGTGCCATAGAAATAGCTCAGTTATATAACAGATGGATAGAAGAAAGTCGTTTGGTTAGGAGTTCACATACGGTGGATTCTTATGAAATAACTGTCAATCAATTTATTCATTATGTTGAGACGGAATGTAAAATGAACATGAAGTCTTTTGATGCAATGAAATGCTATTCAAAAAGTATGATTGAAGATTGGCTCCGATGGTTACAAGAAAAGGGTTATTGTACCCCCCAGTCTTGTAATGTGCGTCTGTCTAATTTGCGCAGCTTCCTCAAATATCTTAGTTCTGAGGACTATAAATATGCAGAATTATATCTCTCTTCAATGGCTGTTGAAAGGCGCAATGCTGAGAAGACCAAAATCTATGGTGTTAGCAAAAGAGGAATTGAAGCGTTATTAGATTCTATTGACACAAGTACTGATATTGGAATCCGGGATTATGTACTCTGGGAATTAGTTTATAAAACTGCTATGAGGATAGGAGAAGCATTATCTATACGTCTTAAACATCTAAATCTTTATGCAGAAAAGCCCTTTGTCACAGTAGTAGGGAAGAGGTCAAAGGTGAGAACTGCTTATTTACAACCTAAATTGGCAGAAAACCTAAGAAACTATGTGATCCATATATTTGGTAAGAATAATGACGGAGAGTCATTCTTGTTCTTTTCAAGAGTGAATGGCAAAGATCAACCGATGACAACAAAAGGCGCAGAACTACGTCTTAAAAAGTATGCTAAAATTGCGAACGAGGTGTGTAAAGATGTACCCATTGATCTTCATCCGCACCAGCTAAGACATGCTCGAGCCACACATCTGCTAGAGAAGCTAAATATTATACAGCTTTCCAAGTTTTTAGGCCATGAAGATGTTTCTACGACGATGAGGTATTTGGACTTGACCGAAGAACAAACAGCATTGGCCATGATTTCTCTTGAAAATGAGAAAGAAAAGAGCGTCAAGAAAAAATGGCCAGGAAAAGATTCATTATCAGCGTTATACAAAAGAGAAAAGAAAAAGTAAACTAAGTCTTGTAGCAAAAATAATGCGTAGTGAAATATGAATCATATTTCTATCTTTACAACAAATTCCATTGTAACAGATAAGAAAGTTCCAATTATTTTTTCACTACGCATTTTTATGATAAACTGAACTTCAATTTATCATAATACCGATTGTATAATTAATTTATAAAACGACTTTTTACTGCAATCTTTTGAGGAGTTCAATCAACGACTTCTGGTCGCTCCAGCTAAAGTCGTCCATGTGGACAAAGGTACGCAGC
>Ga0256405_10001841_pt1 | contig 54142 bp, 46 predicted proteins | sample RumenRJG_02DNA_FD_189096 | JGI IMG/M metagenome (GOLD analysis project Ga0256405, IMG submission 189096) | Bovine rumen microbial communities from Lethbridge, Alberta, Canada - RJG_02 | ecosystem: Host-associated > Mammals > Digestive system > Stomach > Rumen | place: Canada: Alberta... | reverse complement strand
AGTATGCCTGCAAGATTTCTATACAATCTGACGAAAAATCTGTCGGCGCATCTTTAGCACAATCTCTGTGCGGTATTGCCTTAATATTTCCGCTAACGCAGACGTATTTTGTAGGGGCGGCGTTCCGCCGCCCCTACAATCTTAGTTCATAGCTCTTAGTTCTCAATCGAAAGGCTTATCAACAATAAGTATCTCCTCTTTGTCAACAAGCTTCATACCCTCAAATCCAAGCCTGATTATATATGGCATATAGTTGATGATACGCAGAAAGCCCTCAACGCCAAAGGTGCTGTCATAGTAATTGAGTATGGTACTCAGGGCTGTTCCGTGAGTTCCCACCATGATATTCTCCCCCTCATGGGCGCGGAGCATATCGTGGACAGCCGCCATATTGCGCTCGGTCACCGAGCCAAGGCTCTCGCCGCCCTCCTCGCAGAAGCTGAAATCGCTCCAGCGCCTTTGGAACATCTCGCGGTTGTTGCCGTTTTCGCCGCTGATACGCTCGTGGAGGCGGTCGTCAAGCTCTATTTTCAGCCCATGGTCGTCAGCAGCTCCCTTGATAGTGTCATAGCTGCGCTTATAGGGACTGGATACTGCGTAGTCAAGGTGTATATCCTTCATTGCGCGGACTACCTCGGCTGTATCTCTCATGCCCTCATCGGTGAGCGGTCTCAGCGCCGCGTCCCTGCATGAATGATCGGGCAGTGCATGGCGCACAAAGTAAATATTTGTCATCACAGTCTCTCCTTGAAGTCGCCGTAGCCAAATTTGCGGAGCGTCTCGAAACTTCCGTCCTTTTTCAGAAGCAGGATATGCGGCAGGGGCATACCGTTGAAGGTATTGTTCTTGACCATTGAGTATATAGCCATATCACCGAATATGAGCCTGTCGCCGATGTGAAGCGGCTCGTCGAAAGAGTACTCCCCGATAACGTCCCCTGCAAGACAGGTCTGCGAACCAAGTCGGTAGCTGTACTTCTTCTCTCCCGACTCGCCTGAACCAACAAGCGGAGGACGATAAGGCATTTCCAGTACATCAGGCATATGACAGGCTGCCGAAGTGTCAAGGATAGCTATTGGCATATCATTTTCGGTGATGTCCAGTACTTCCGTTACAAGCCAGCCTGCATTGAGAGCGATAGCTTCACCGGGCTCGAGAAATACTTCAAGTCCGTACTTCTCCTGCATTCGGCGTATACACCTTTCAAGCCGCGGTATATCGTAATCTGCACGGGTAATATGATGTCCGCCGCCAAAGTTTATCCATTCCATTTGCGGGAGTATATCCCCGAACTTCTCCTCTACCGCATCAAGTGTGGTTTCAAGATCGTCGGAGTTCTGCTCACAGAGCGTATGGAAGTGGAGTCCCGTAACGCCTCTCAGATCATCAGCACGGAAATTCTTCCTCGTTATGCCAAGTCTCGACTTCGGTGAGCATGGATCGTATATCTCGTGTCCCTCCTGTGTAGAACACTCGGGATTGATGCGAAGTCCTATTTTCTTGCCTGCTGCAAGCACTCTGTCACGGTATTTGTCGAGCTGTGTAAAGGAATTGAAGATGATATGACCGCAATAGGATATTATCTCATCGATCTCGCTCTCACGATAAGCTGCCGAAAATACGTGATTTTCCTTTCCCATTTCATCATGTCCCAGCTTTGCCTCGAAAAGTCCGCTGCAAGCAGTGCCTGCAAGGTACTCCCCTATCATGGGATAAAGATGATAACATGAGAAAGCCTTCTGTGCAAGCAGTATCTTTGCGCCTGTACGTTCAGAAACGCCGCGCAGTATTTCCAGATTGTGAGTAAGTGCCGACTCGTCTACTATATAGCAGGGAGTCGGCAGCTTTGAGGTTTCAAACATTTTCTTCATATCAGCCAAGGAAGTTGTTCATGGTGATCTTTACTCTTGGCGATCCGTCAACATCATCTTCTATCATCTCTACCTTTTCCATTACGATAGGTGTCTCAGGTATTGCCATTTCACCCATGCTGTTTGCAGAACGCTTTACCTTTGTGAAATCATCAACAACCTCCATACCCTCAGTAACGTTTGCAAATGCTGCGTAATCTCCGTCAAGGAATGAACAGTCACCGTAGCAGATAAAGAACTGGCTCGATGCACTGTCAGGGTCCTGACTGCGAGCCATTGATACGACTCCGCGCTGATGTGAAAGCTCATTATTCACACCGTTGGACTTGAACTCGCCCTTGATAGTATCCTTGCTTCCGCCCATTCCTGTACCCTCGGGATCTCCTCCCTGTGCCATGAAGTTGTCAACTACACGGTGGAATGTAAGTCCGTTATAGAAGCCCTCGTTAACAAGCTTTTCAAAGTTCTCGCAGGTTATAGGTGCCTGATCTTTGTGAAGAGTAAGCACGATAGTGTTGCCTGACTGCTTTACTGCTTCTTTTGAATCTGACTTCTCAGCGTCACTTCCACAGCCTGTGAGCATGAGCATGGTTGTTGCAACAGCTGCTGCCATTACCTTTTTTATTACCTTAAAATTCTTCATTTTCTATTCTCCTTTTTAAAACCGATATCTGTGAATGTCAGTCTCCTGACTATACTGTTCTTCGTAAGCGCATATCCTATAAATGCACCTGTTATGTTAAGCTATGTCACAGCTTCCGCACATTGTAAGAAGCTGTATCACCTCAACAGCTGTTATAACTGTAGCTATCGAAAGTACAAACACTTTGAAATGACGCTGCTTTTTCCATATCGCAGGAAACAATACTCCTGTCGGCATGAAGACTGCAAGATTGCCCAGTATGTTCTCCATTGAGATATCACCGTATATCGCATCATCTGTACGCAGATACCCTATGAACTCTCTCACTGTGAGAAATGGCACAAAATTGGTGTTTTCACGAAAGTATTCGCTGTAGGTGTAATATCTGAGCATACTGTCACGCATGAAAAACAGCATATAGGCAGCTGCGATAATATATACAGCGAAAACTGTATATATTATCAGCTTCTTTGCCTTTAGATCAATCAACGAGTATAGGATCAAAGTCCTCCTCCCACGGAAGTCCCCACTTGTTAAGAGCTTCCATGAACGGATCGGGATCGAATTCTTCGATATTGTATACGCCTGCCTTGTTCCATGTGCCGTTCATTATCATCATTGCACCTATCATTGCAGGTACACCTGTTGTGTAGGAAATTGCCTGTGAGCCGACTTCCTTGTAGCACTCCTGATGATCGCATATATTGTAAAGGTAATAGTTCTTGTCCTTGCCGTCCTTCTTGCCGCGGAAGATACAGCCGATATTGGTCTTGCCTACTGTTCTCGGGCCAAGTGATGCAGGATCGGGAAGTACTGCCTTCAGGAACTGGAGAGGTACTATCTCCTTGCCCTCGTACATGATAGGCTCGATAGATGTCATTCCAACATTTTCAAGGCACTTCAGATGAGTGAGGTAGCTCTGACCAAATGTCATAAAGAAACGGATACGCTTGATGCCCTTGATGTTGAGTGCAAGTGATTCAAGTTCCTCGTGGTGGAGAAGATACATATCCTTCTCACCTACGCCCTTGAAGTTGTAAACACGCTTTATCTCCATAGGCTCTGTCTCTACCCACTTGCCATCCTCGATATAGCTGCCCTTTGCTGATACCTCACGGATATTTATCTCAGGGTTGAAGTTTGTAGCGAATGGATAGCCGTGATCGCCGCCGTTGCAGTCGAGAATGTCGATATAGTTTATCTCGTCGAACTCATGCTTCATTGCGTAAGCGGAGAATACTCCTGTAACGCCGGGGTCAAAGCCGCTTCCGAGAAGAGCTGTGATGCCTGCCTGCTCGAACTTCTCACGGTATGCCCACTGCCACTTGTACTCGAACTTTGCAGTGTCAAGCGGCTCGTAGTTTGCTGTGTCAACATAGTGGGTCTTGGTTGCGAGACAAGCGTCCATGATAGTAAGATCCTGATATGGAAGTGCAAGATTCAGTACTACATCAGGCTTATAACTGTTGATAAGAGCAATAAGCTCGTCTACGTTGTCTGCGTTGACCTGTGCTGTCTCAATAACGGTCTTTGTTGTAGGCTGGAGCTTCTCCTTCAGCGCGTCGCACTTTGACTTTGTACGGCTCGCTATCATTATGCCCTCAAATACTTCGCTGTTCTGGCAGCACTTGTGAATTGCTACGGAAGCAACACCGCCGCATCCGATTATCATACATTTTCCCATTTTTTATTCCTCCGAATCTTTAAATATTTCAATGGATCTGTCATCTATATCAACGCAGTCAACTTTTGTTTATTTGCACGCGAGCAGACCGTGTTCTATATGCTGTTTTGTATTATCAATAACCTACATCATACTTTTTTTCGTTTATGATCGCTTTTATGTACACAATATCAATGAGCAAGCATACTCCACTGACAATGAAAAGTATTATTCCAAAAAACTTTCCTGATACCTCACTTGGGCTGTAAAATGTCATGGGGTCGTTTGGATCAATATAGATCTCGACCTCAGCGCCCTTATTTACTTTCAGATTTGACGAATAGACATCTCCTGATACTGTATACTCATTGCCATTATACTCGAAAGTATAAACAGGTGCATATGTATGGCCGTCAGATGATGAGCTTTCTTTGATATCGGATACGATCGCGTTCGTTTTGTAGGTACATACCTTTTTCAGCTTTGAATCATGCTTCATGAACATGAAGCCTCCAAAAAACGTTCCGATCATTATGAGCGTCATCAATACGATAGACATTGGTTTTGATAATGTTTTACTTTTGTTGATCTGAATATTCATGGTTAAATCTCCTTAAAAATTTATTATATATCAACTGCAAAAACAATAAATCGCACTTGTTTACCCCCAAATTTTTGATCCTCCTCCTTTTCCAAACTTATTATGGTTTTATTGTTTTTCAGTAATATATCTTCCCTATTCTTTATTTATATCAGCAAATATCAGTTCATCAGCTTTTTGCTTGTTTTTCGCATATTTGTTCAGTCTCTTGTTTGTTGTTATGTTTAAGATGCCCAGCATGAAAAATATCCCGCCCACGCCCGAAAGGATCCAAAACAGTGTTGCTTTATCCGTTTCAGGGCAATAGATCGTTTCAGGATCATTCGGGTCAAGATAAAGTATGACCGATCCGGCATTTTTTATTCCCATAGGCCCTATTGCAGTGTTTCCTTTGGTATTGTACACTTTTCCTTTATATTCATAAGTGAATACGGGAGTAATGGAATCTCCTCCTTTTGTGCTTCTGCTTCTGACCACATCCGATACATAAGCAGTCGTCTGATAGGTGCATTTCTTTTTCATATTATAATAATAAAGTTTGTTCGCAATTCCGCCTGATATGCAAATAATTCCAAACAAAAATACCAGAAATACACTTTCCATACCTTTTATTTTTTTGCGTTTTTTCATTTTTTTCTCCATATCGTCTTATGTAAAACGTTTTATAGCTGAGCTCAATTACATAAGCACATTTATTATAGCTCATTTATATTGAAAAATCAATGCAAATATTATTTTGCAAAATATTTTTCGTAAGCCTCATTCATTTCCTTCAGCTCATAATAACTTTTAACAGCAAGACTAATAACGATAACTCCCACAACTATTGATATTATCAAAGCGATCTTCAATCCCTTCATATCTTTAGGTGAATATATCGTTTTCGGTTCATTTGGATCAATATATATATCGACCTGATCGCCTGCCTTATATTTAGGCGTTGAAAAACCTACGTTACTTTTTTTCCTGTATTCATTACCTTCGTACCAATACTTGTATACAGGAAAATAAGTCTTTTTGCCTTTGCTTTCGGTCTTAACAAATACATCGATTATATCAGCGGTTATCTGCTCTGTGCATCTCGTCTTTACAGATGCATTCAGCGCCAGACCTACTATGCCAATAGCCAAAAATATAAAGCCTAATAAAAATTCTATTATCATTTTATCATCTCTAACTTCATTTTATAAATTGTTCCTGCATAAACAATGAGCGCAGCTGTTATCGCTTAAATATAAGTCTCAGGAGGCAGATAATATAAAACTGACTACAAAGTCTATAGCCAATATTGTAACTACTGCTCCAATGACTATAAGCGCAATACCGGCACCATTTCGTCCGTTCATCTGCGAGCAATAAAATATCTTCGGATCATCAGGATCAATATGAAGCTCTACCTTATCACCTTTATATAACTCGCAATAATCTGTCTTCACCTTTTCTATTACTTCATATTTTTCGTTTTCATAAAAAAATCTGTACACAGGCGAATGCAGCTTTATATACCTATTTTCGTTTCTGCTGACCTTTTGATCTATTTCAATTATATCTATAACCTCTGCCTCTACTGTACAAATACATCTGCGTTTAAGATTTCTCATCTCAAGCAGCTTGCGTATTCCGTATATGTACAGTGTAATCATACTGACAGCCATTACAACAACAGCAAAATACAATATGTATTTTACAAACTCGTCCATTTCTAAAATCCTTTTTATTACAAATATAAATTATCACAGCTTTTATTTTCCGTCACATATAAGTTTCATCGGTCGGAATGAGGAAACGCTGTCCTCAAAGCCCAGCTTTTTATACAGCGGATAACCGTCCGATGAGGCTTTAAGCTCGATATAGTCAAGCTCCATTGCCTTTGCGTCGGATATGAGCAGCTCCATGAGCTTTGATGCTATCCCTTGCCGTCTGTAATCAGGAGCAACGTACACATTCAGCACCGTTCCTGTCCTGCCGTTCGGGAAATTAGAGTTCGGCGGCATTTCATTGATGACCAGAAATGCTGAACCTACAGGCTTTCCGTTATCTTCTGCTATGTATGCAAAAAAGTCAACGTTGAGATGCTCGGCGTAATACCGCGGAAGCTTTGCCCTGATATGCTCAGCCTGCTCCTGCGGCATTTCAGGAAAATCTTCCATAAGATATTCCATTCGTATATCTGTAAGTCCTGCTGCGTTTTGTGCTCTGAATATTTTCATTTTTTCTCAGCCTCTGTAATCGTCATTCGGGTCGTATTCGTTTTCGATATTGCTGTGCTTAACTTTTTTCTTCTTTTTCCCTTTGATACTTAGAATAAATACAAGCTCGACAGCAACTACCAAACCGCCAAATACAATAAACAAAATGCCTGTTATTGGGTAGACGCTATAGGAAGGGATAAAAATATGCTCCGCGTCATCAGGATCGACATAAATATCTATTTCGTCACCCTCATTATAGCTGTTTGTATCGCTTTCAAAACTATAACTTTTCACATGATGTATCCCGTTATATGTATAGCCGAAGACAGGTTTATACAATGTGGTATCCTGTCTTTTTTGGTTATCAAAGTCATATGATGAATCTATTGAGGTCTCTATACTTTCCACCGTACCGATAACATGATCGGTACACTGTTTCTTATTGTATAAATAAGAAACAGACATATATACTCCAATAACGAACATTACCATACTTGCTATAAGAAATATGAGCGCAGGTCCGATAAATATGAAATCAAAACAGCCACCGTCTGTGGTTTTCTCCTGCCTTTCCCTGAGAAACTCCTGTAATCTTTTCTCCTCTTCAGAGATCTTATCTATACTATATTTGTTATTTCCTTGCTCATTCGACATTTCTTCTCAACCTCTGTAATCGTCATTCGTGACGTATTCGTTTTCGATATTGCTGTGCTTATCTTCTTTCTTCATTTTCACTTTGATACTCAGAATAAATACAAGTTCAGCAATAATTGTTAAACCGCCAAATGTGACGAATAGAATGGCAGTTTCAAGATATTCGTCATATGATGGTATAAAAGCTCGATCCGGGTTATCGGGATCAACATATATATCAACCTTGTCACCCTTATTATAGATGTTTGATGAGCTTGCAACACCACCATCTATTACATGATATTCCCCGTTATATCTATGACTGAAAACAGGCGTATACAATGGGGTAGTATTGTCGTCGTCATCGTATGATATATCTATTCTTTCGACTACACCCATAACATGATCGGTACAATGTTTCTTATTATACGCATAAGAAGCAGACATATATATTCCGATAATAAGCACTATAATGCTTACGATAAGTAAGATGAGTACAGGTACAAAAATAATGGACTCAAAACCGCCGTCCGAAGTCTTCTCCTGTCTTTCCTTGATAAACTCCTGTATTCTTTTCTCCTCTTCAGAGATTTTATCTATACTATACTTATTATTTCCTTGCTCATTTGCCATTTTTCTCAGCCTCTGTAATCGTCATTCGGATCAAAATATTCGTCATGCTCAGGTTTTAATACCATGCTTTGCATTGCTGATACACGCTTTTTAGTATTGTTGTGGGCTGCCGCTATTATTATCACTGATGCACAGATCACCATAAATAATAATGGTACGATAATGAACGGTAAAATCGCCATCGTTGCTTCTTTACCAAAGTTTTTGAATATTGTTTCTCTGTTCAATCCGGGATCATAAATCTTCCCTGGAAGCTGATCCTTTATCATTATATCGACTTTCTGACCGACTTCGTATTTCTTATCTCTCATACTCACTCTGCCTACTACTCGGTAACTCCTGCCGCGGTATTCGTATTCGTAAACAGGTGTGTATATCGTTACGTTGCCTTCATGCCTTTCAAGATTTTCGGTTATCTCCGCAGTAACGGATACGTTATAATCCGATGTATTCTCTTTTAAAGAGCTTCTGATAGTTTTTGAGATCGCAAAAAACGTTCCGATCACAATGCCCAAAATCGTCAAGGTTATAACAACTATTATGATAACAACAGTTGAAGAACCTTTTCCGCCGCGCCTTTTATCAGGCTGCTGAAAATTATAATCCATGATATTCCCCCATTATGCCTGCGATCAAAAATCAACAGGCAGCTTTATCCCTACAATCACAATATAAAGAATTACAGCGCTCACTACAGCACATACAGGTATAGCTGTTATGTAATGCCTGCGTGAACGCGCGATATCAGCTTCACGGATAAAATACTTGTGATCGTCAGGATATACCAGTACATCGTAATATTTATCGTTCTCGAAATTAATTATCGCTTCTTCTATTGTATAGCTTACTATATCATCACTGATACCCTGACAATATACACCGTCACACGGATATTCCATGTGTATCTTCGCTGTTTTGACCTTGGTATCAAAGTTTTTCTTTATCACTTTCCCTGTTAAGGATATGCCATGCTTTTTGTATTTCTTCAGTTTTTTCAGCGCCTTGACGCTTATATCGATATAAACGATCATTCCAAGAAGAAATAACATCAGCGGCATCGATACAATATTGATCCTCATAGCAGTCGAAAGATCACGAAAGCGCCAAAAGCATCTCCCTGATTATCTTGCAGGCAACCGCTGTCGATACGCCGCTCTGGTCATATACAGGACTGAGCTCGTTAACATCACAGCCTACTATATCAAGCTTGCTGCAAACAAGTGTTACCGCCTTTCTCAGCTCGTCAAATGTGACTCCGCCTGCTTCGGGAGTTCCCGTACCCGGGAATATTGACGGGTCAAGCACATCAAGGTCAAGGGTGAAATATACTTTCTTCCCCTTCAGCTTTTCAACAACTTCTTCAAGTCCGTCAAAATTGAACTTGTGCATCTCTGTATGCTCGTCGGCAAAGCAGAATTCCTCACGGTCGCCGCTGCGGATACCGAACTGGAATATATGACCGTCGCCTACAAGCTCGTGACAGCGCCTTAATACACAAGCGTGTGATAGCTGCTGACCAAGATAGTCGTCACGAAGGTCTGCGTGTGCATCAAAATGTACGATGTAAAGATCGTTGTACTTGCCATTCACAGCCTTTACCGAGCCGAGAGTTACAAGATGCTCTCCGCCTACCATGAACGGTATCTTTCCGTCGCTCAGTATCTGTTCTGCACGGGAAGTTATATCCTCTATCACACGCTCTGTGCTTCCGAACGGAAGTTCAAGGTCTCCGCTGTCAAAATAGCTGTGATCAGTCATATCCTTATTCTGGTAGGGACTGTATGTCTCTATACCAAAGCTCTCGTTTCTGATAACAGACGGTGCGAACCTTGTTCCCGGACGAAAACTCGTCGTGCCGTCAAATCCTGCTCCGAAAAGCACGATCTTTGAATCCTCATATTCGCTGTCGCAAGCGATAAATGTCTGTACATTCTTATTCAACATCTCTAAGAAGCTCCTCTACATAACATGGCAGCGCAAAAGCGCCCGTGTGAAGTCTCGGATTGTAATAACGTGTCTTTATTCCGAGCATACTCCACTTTGTTCCGTTATAATCATTTGTCGGGTGGTATTTCTTTGATGCAAAGCCAAACAGCCAGTGTCCCGAAGGATAGGTCGGGATATGTGCCTGATAGACCTTGCTTATGGGGAAGCTCTCCACAATGCGCTTGTGGGAACGCTGCATAGCTGCCGCATCTTCATCATAGAACGGGCTTTCATGCTGATTTACCATGATACCGTCATCGTGGAGTGCCTTGAAGCAGCTTCCGTAAAACTCCTTGGTAAAAAGTCCCTCACCGGGTCCGAACGGGTCGGTAGAATCTACGATGATAACATCGTACTGATCTGTACAGCGGCGTATAAACTTTACTCCGTCCTCGTAGTATACGTGTACACGCGGATCGTCAAAACGGCAGGCTGTTGTCGGAAGGAATTTCTTGCATACCTCAACAACGAGCTCGTCTATCTCCACGAGGTCGATGCTCTCAACAGAGGGATAACGGGTCAGCTCGCGGACTACTCCGCCGTCGCCTGCGCCTATAACAAGTATATTCTTCGGATGCGGATGAACTGCCATAGGTACATGGGTTATCATCTCGTGATATATGAACTCGTCCTTCTCTGTCAGCATCATATAGCCGTCAAGAGTAAGAAAGCGTCCGAATTCCTTTGAATCAAAAATGTCAATGCGCTGGAATTCGCTGTTGCCGCTGTAGAGCTGCTGATCTACCTTTATTGAAAATTTAACATTAGGAGTATGTCTCTCCGTGAACCATAATTCCATACTGTACCTCCGTTCAGAAACAAACATTCTGCTTGAAAGATGTCTATAAAGTTTAAAGTTGAGAGTATAGAGCTGAGAGTTAATATGTTCGTTTCAATCACATATTTCAGATCATGTCGCTACAGGCGACACACTGACTTTAAACTCTCAATCTCAACTCTCAACTTTTTATTTAATGTGTATTTATTTTCTGTCGGCTGGCGGACCTCCTGCTCCATTTTTCTTCATAACGTACTTCATGAAAATAGGTGAAACTATAAAAATAATGATATATGCAACTATAAGGCTCAATATCAATGACTTGACGAACATTATTGCAAACGGAGGAAGATCTGCATGACCATGACTTGCCTTCATAGCCATCTTGCGCACGAGTGCGATCATTGCAAGAGTAATAACAGGTGTGTAGATAAGATCGGAAACAAACGACGAAACAAGTCTTGCAGGAAGGCTGTGAGGCTGAAGCTTGCAGGATTTGCATATGCCGTCCTCGACCTTCTTCATCGGCACTAATATTCCGATCACGATACTTATGATAAAGCTGACAACAAATGTCACAAGGAATGGTACAAGCTTGAATCCATCCTTTGACGTAAGGTTTCCGGTAAGTGATAAACAAAAACTAAGTGTTGCTCCCATGAGCAGGCTCATCTGCATTCCAACTTTTTTCATATTCATTTTAATACCCATCCTTTTTTTATTTTACTGCATTTAAAACCGTGTTTATCGCTATCAGAAATCAAGTACATTGAGTCTCTCGATATTTATGTCCTCTGTTCCCGTCATCTGACAGCCCTTCTCCTTGGCATACTTGATGTACTCTATTATTTCGGGAGTTATAAGCTCGCCCGGTGCAAGTATCGGTATGCCCGGAGGATAGCACATTACAAACTCGCTGCAAACCTCTCCTGCTGTCTCTTCGAGAGGAAGCGAGCGCTTTTCTGCATAAAAAGCCTTTCTTGGAGTCTCGGCAATAACGGGGCTGATATACTCCTGTGTGAGCATATCCGTTCCGTCCTTTCCAAAGCGGCGCTTTATCTCGGCAAGAGCACTGATAAGCCGCTCTATATCGCGCTTTCTGTCGCCTACCGAAATGTACGCGAGGACATTTCCGATATCGCCGAATTCTATCTGGATATCGTATTCGTCACGCAGAAGATCATATACCTCAATGCCTGCGAGTCCTATGGGCAGAGTGTATATGCTAAGCTTTGATACGTCAAAATCATAGATGCTGTCGCCGTTGATAAGCTCACGCGAATACGCATAGTATCCGCCGATCTCATTGATCTCGGAGCGGGCGTATTCTGCCATTTCAACGGTCTGTGCAAATATCTCGCGTCCGCTGAGTGCGAGCCTTTTTCGGGAGATATCAAGGCTCGAAAGAAGCAGATATGAAGCACTGGTGGTCTGGGTAAGATTTATGACCTGTCGCATATAATCGGCATTGATGTTCTTTCCCATGAGAAGGAAAGAGCTCTGGGTAAGGCTTCCGCCCGATTTATGCATACTTACCGATGCACAGTCCGCACCCGCAGCCATTGCTGTTATGGGGAAATTCTCACCGAAATAGAAATGAGTACCGTGGGCTTCGTCCACAAGCACAAGCATACCGTGTGCATGGGCGATCTCGGTTATCCTCTTCAGATCCGAACATATACCGTAATATGTCGGATTGTTGACCATTATCGCCTTAGCGTCAGGATTATCAAGGATAGCCTGCTCTACCTGAGCTACGGACATTCCAAGTGCTATACCAAGCTTATGGTTAACATCGGGATTTACATATACGGGGACTGCTCCCGTGAGAATAAGTGCATTGATAGCGCTTCTGTGGACATTTCGCGGCATGATTATCTTGTCGCCTTCCTTACAGGCGTACATTATCATGCTCTGTACCGCAGAAGTCGTACCGCCGACCATGAAGAACGCACTTGCTGCACCGAAGGCTTCGGCAGCAAGCTCCTCAGCGTCCCTGATCACCGAAACAGGATGGCAGAGATTGTCAAGAGGCTTCATAGAGTTGACATCGACGCTCATACAGTCTTCGCCGAGGAATTCTGTAAGCTCCATATTTCCTCTGCCGCGCTTATGTCCGGGTACATCAAAGGGCACTACTCTCATGCGGCGAAATCTTCTTAGCGCTTCATATATCGGCGCATTGGTCTGGGAAAGTTCAGCCATTTCCAAACACATTCCTTCCGCTGAATATTTCTATCATTTCCCTCTGAAGCGCATTTGTTATCTCAAGTCTGCGCCTCGGAGGAAGTTCATTTACATCGGTATTGAAAAGATAATTTTGCAGATCAAGCTCCTTGATAAGCATTTTCGTATGGAATATATTCGCCTGATAGACGTTTATATCTACCGCATCATACTTATCAAGAACTGCCGAATCGATATAATTCTGGATAGAAGTTATATCGTGATCGATAAACAGCTTCTCACCGCTGAGATTGCGGGTAAATCCTCTTACCCTGTAATCCATGGTGATTATATCCGAATCGAAGCTCCCGATGAGATAATCGAGCGCTGTAAGCGGTGTTATCTTGCCGCAGGTCGCTACATCGATATCCACGCGAAATGTTGCTATACTGGTATCGGGGTGAAATTCGGGGTAGGTATGCACTGTTACGTGGCTCTTGTCGAGATGTGCCACTGTCTCATTACCGCCAACGGGTATCATTGTATCGTCGGCGATAAGAAATGTTGCAGATGCTCCCTGTGGGTCATAGTCCTGACGGGAAACACTTAAAACCTGTGCTCCTATCATTTCCGTGACATGGGTCATTATATCGGTTATACGCTCGGAATTATACTGCTCGTCAACATAGGCGATATACTCCTGCTGTGAACGGGCTGTCTTTGCGTAGCAGACATCATAAATATTGAAGCTCAACGACTTCGTAAGGTTATTAAAACCGTAAAGTTTCAGCTTATTTTCCATAACAACACACCTTTAAACAAAAAATGCACACAAAAGACCTTATCAGCCATTGTGTGCATGAAATATCCATTCGCGGTGCGCAGAAACTTCATTTACGGTTTCAGAGTCTATACAAGCAATACTACCTTTTACTACTCTTATTGACCTTTCACAAGCTGATGAGAACTTATAAAAACTTTATCGACGCGCAGTCGAATCAATAAGGCAACAGAAGTTGCCAGCCGAATATTCGGCGGTCGGCATTTGACCCGGCTGTCCGTATGGCCTCAACTCCGTAAACGGAGTGGTCAATAGCTTGCTATGAAACCGAAGCTTCTTTTGCAATTCAATATATTTTAGCATATTTCGTGTTTTTTGTCAATAGCCGGAAAGTATTTTAATATAGTAAATTAATCAGTCTGATCTCTGTTTTTTACGCTTTACCTTGTCCTCGTACATTCTTTCGTCAGCTATTTCCACGTATTTTTCGAGAGTGGAATCAGCTTCGGGGACACCGATGTAGTATCCAAGGCTCAGCCCGACTTTATAATCCTTCTTTGACGTATCGTTATATCTGTCGAAATATTTATGAATATAGTCAATATAGGTCTTTGCTTTTCTCTCTGTATAATTTCCGCAGCCGACTATTGCATACTCGTCGCCGCCTATACGGGCACAGATCTCATTCATATCGCAGCAGGTGTTTAAAGCATTCGCCGCGATCGTAATAGCGTTGTCGCCTTCGATATGCCCGAAATTGTCGTTTATCATTTTCAGCTGGTCAAGATCCGCTATAAGCACAAATAGCTTTTTACGCTCGTCCTTTGCATCTCTGAAAATACTCTCGGTAAGTCTGTTGAAGCCCTTGCGGTTGTACACACCTGTCAGCGTGTCTCGGATAGAGCTCATCAGTATACGCTGATTTATGCTCGTGAGCTTTGTTCGCACGCGCAGGAATTCAAGAGCTGTGCTTATATTCTTGTTCCACTCTGCAAACACATTGCTCACAGCGCATTTCACATTGCTGAAGCGGAATATGGAATACCCAAAGCATCTGTCCATGAAATGAACAGGCAGCAGGAAATACATTGACGGCTCGGGACAGTATTCGCTGATAAAATCAGGAAGTATATCTGCCGAATCGAACTCACGGCTGATAAAATCAGTCTCTCTCTTTGTGTAGACTATCTTAGTCTCCATTTTTTCAGCATAGCCTTCACGAACGTATACATCCTCGCTGTCCTCAACATTGTCCCAATCCTTGCACAGACAAAGCATATATGTGTCTATGCCGTTGACAACGTAAGCAAAACCGTTCAGTCTGTGGAGCAGACTGTCAAGGCTATCCTCCTCCATGAGGCTTTCAAGCATTCCGCTCTTCTGATAATACCCGTCAAATCTCTCGATCATATTGTGGTATTCTTCATTTTTTCTGACACTGTACTGCGTTGCGCTTCCGCAGCCGCAGGAACGCGCAAAAAGCATCTCTCCGTTATAAAACTCATCAGGAGGTACTGTATCCTCTCCCGTTATGAGCTTGTGCAGACGACAGACTGCCTTTGCTCCAAGTCTTTCATTCCCCGGATTTATAGTTGTAAGCGACGGTATACGCATTATTGCATCGTTTGAACCGTCATAGCCTGATATCCTTATATCCTCAGGGATATTGAATCCGCCTTTTACAAGTGCATTGCACAGGCTTCTTGCCATTACGTCATTTGCACATACAACTGCATCGGGAACTTCCATTTCGCCGTTCATGTACTGCTTTGCAAGGCGACGCGACACTATTTTCCAGAAATCGCCGTAAACTATATCCTGCGGACCTATCTCAAGTCCGTGCTTCTTCATGGAACGTTTATATCCTTCGAGTCGGGATAATGCAGGCGTATTGCCCTCAGGTCCTGTAAGACAGGTTATTTTTCTGCATCCGTGCTTCTCGATGAAGTGATCTGTGATCTGCTCAAAAAGAGATGTATCTTCCGCATAGATAGTCTCACAGAAATCAACATCATAATCTATAGCCACTACAGGTATTCCCCATTGCGAAAACACCTTTACGAATTTATTCACAAGATTCTGGCTTGAAAAATTTCCTCCAAGAAGGACAACTCCGTCGATAACGTCCTTTTTTATCAGTGTGAAAATATTTTCCTCACCCTGCTGTATCTGGTTTCCGCTGTCGAGATTGAATGCCATAAGGAATGCCAGTGCATCATATCCGAGAGACTTGCACTGCTCAGATATGCCGATCAGAATGCGGTTCATATAGTCATTGAATACGTCCGCAGCGATCACAGCTATAGTCTTTCGACTCTTCACAGTGAAGCCCTCCTTTCAAGTTCATATATCTTACTGACATTATACAACAAATCCCTGTTTTTTGCAACTATTTTCACGTAATTTTTTTACGTTATTTCAACTCTGCTACAGTTACTCCGTCCTCGCCCTCACCAAACACTCCGAGTCTGAATGATTTTACGGACGGATGAGATTTCAGGCGCTTGTGGACTGCCTGTCTGAGGAGTCCTGTTCCCTTGCCGTGGATTATAGTTACTGTTGATATATTCGACATTACCGCCTGATCGATAAAGGAATCAAGCTGGTATACTCCGTCATCACAGGCACAGCCGCGGATATCAAGCTCCATTTTTCCTCTGCGCTCTGCCTTTACGCCAACCTTATTCATTTTGCGGTCACGACGGACAGACTTGCTTCCCACCGTTACCTTTTCAGGCTCTTCAAGGCGCAGACGCGATATATTCATTTTTGTCTTCATCACGCCCATTTGAACATACACGAACTCGCTTCCGTCAGGCTCTCCTGAGATTATTCCCTTACGCTGCAAGTCAACGACGTATACAGTGTCGCCGCGGCGCAGCTTTCTCGGCAGAACATATCCTTCGTTCGGGTCGCGCTTGTCTATCGGATTTGCCGTATCGTACATCTTGTTGAAGCTCTGCTTCGTTCTGGATTTCATACCCGAAACATTGGCACTGAAATCCTTCTTCTCTTTCTCCTTGCGGAGTTTGTCAAGCTCGTCAAGCAGCTCATTTGACTCTGCCTTAGTCTGCTCGATTATGGTCATTGCGCGGAGTCTCGCCTTTTCAAGCTCCTCCGCCTTTGCTGCTTCAAGCTTTTCACGCTCTGTGCGGATAGCTTCCTCATGCTCGGCAGTCTGCGCTTTCAGGCGCGCGATCTCCTCTTTCTGCTTTTCAAGCTCAAGCCTTGACGCTTCAAGCTTTCCGATGACCTCTTCAAGTCGGGTATTCGCCTCACTTACGCGTTTTTTTGCATCATTTATGATATCCGAAGGCATTCCCAGACTCTCTGAAATAGCAAAAGCATTGGATTTACCCGGTGAACCTACGATAAGTCTGTACGTCGGGCGAAGTGTCTCGATGTCGAACTCGCATGATGCATTTTCTACGCCCTCGCTGTCGATAGCGAACACCTTCAGCTCCTGATAATGAGTGGTGACCATTACTTTAGCTCCGCTCTCCATAAGTCGGCGTATTATCGATATCGCCAGAGCCGCACCCTCAACAGGGTCTGTTCCCGAGCCAAGCTCGTCAAGCAGCACAAGCGACTGCTCATCGGCGGTTTTAAGTATCTCAATGACCTTGTTTGTATGGGACGAGAATGTGGAAAGATTCTGCTCGATGCTCTGACTGTCACCGATATCAGCAAGTATATGGTCGTATACCGATATCTTGCTGCCGTCTGCAACAGGTATGAGAAGTCCGCACATGGTCATAGCTGCAAGAAGTCCTGCTGTTTTCAGCGAAACTGTCTTACCTCCTGTGTTAGGACCTGTTATTATGAGAGCCTGATATTCCTCACCGAGACTTATTTCCACGGGAACTGCTTTATTCTTGTCAATGAGCGGATGACGAGCCTTTTTCAGGTGCATCTTTCCGTCGTCAGTTATTTCAGGCAGTGAACAATTCAGCTTCGCAGCAAGGTTCGACTTTGCAAAGTAAAGATTCAGCTCAGTACATACCTTGTAATTCTCGGCGAGTATGTCCGCATAGTCTCCGCAGTCACGGCAGAGCTGGCGAATAATACGCTCTATTTCTTCCTGCTCCTTGGCTTCAAGAAGACGAATATCGTTGTTCGCTTCAACTATAGCCATAGGCTCGATAAAAATAGTCTGACCTGTTGCGGAGGTATCGTGGATAAGTCCGCTTACCTGTCCGCGATATTCGGACTTTACAGGAAGAACAAAACGTCCGTCACGGATAGTGACATTGCTCTCCTGCAAGTACTGCTGTGTGGTCTTGTTCTTTATCATCTTGTCGAGAGTTTCTCTCAGCTGCATTCCTGCACGGTTTATCTTTCGTCTTATCGCCGCAAGCTCTGCACTTGCCGCATCTGCTATCTCGTTTTCCGAGATGATAGAGCGCTCCAGCCTTTCAAGAAGCCAGTCGTTAGGCTGCAATCTTGAAAAGAGGTAGCTCAGCTCAGTTTCCATATTCTCGCAATGTCCGTACCAGTCGGCAAGAGCCTTTATCTGGCGCAGCATTGCCGCGATGTCCATAAGGTCGCGGAGAGATATGATCGCTCCCGACTTCGCCCTTGCAGCGACGGAGCTTATGTCCTTGAAATTGCTGAAAGGCGGTGTTCCGAACTGCACCGAAAGAGCAAGCGCCTGAGAAGTTTTCAGACATTCGTAGCGAACTCTTTCAAGGTCGTTATCGGGACGTACCGCCAGTGCCATGCGTCGGCTCTCCTCATTAGAGGTAAGCTCTGCAAGCATTTCAAGTATCTTGTCCAGTTCAAGTGTTTTCAAATATTTATCCATAATTATCCTTTTGCCTTAGTAGGAAGCGATGACTGCATCGCACCTACGATTTATTTTCAGTTACGTTTTATAAACACGGGCGCACACTGTGCGCCCCTACAGGCTAACGGCTGATAGCTAAGAGCTAATGGCTTTATAAAAATCCAGCGTACCGAAGCTACGTTCAAGGTGAGTAATGAGATACTGCTCAGCAAACTCCGAAAGCCTTTCCTGCGTTCCTTCGGATACGCGGAAATTGAACAGTCTGCCGAAATCCGTAAGTACTATATGTCTTACGGCACTGAGTACAGGAAGTTTTACCTTAATGTAGTCCTCAGCAGAGGTGCTCTCAAAGCAGTCAGCACAAAAAAATCCGCCGTCGCTGATACAGAAAAAAAGCTCCTCAGGCTCAAAAACGCCGCAGCTCCTGCAAGCTACGACATCGGGCATATATCCTATCTCAGACATCAGTCTCAGCTCGAATACTGCTTTCAGGAACTTTTCATCGCGCTCCCCTGTTTCAAGGTAGTGCAGACAATTCAGCATCAGCCGCATTATATCACCGTTCTGTGCTTCGGGTTTTATACACGAGCGCATCACATCCGCAAAATATGACGCAAGCGATATCTTTGTCAGCGAACTGCGCAGCCCGTAAAAAATATGTATCGGCTCTGCGCTGTTGAGGTACAGATAACTGCCCCTCTTATCGATGCAGAACCGAGAATATGCCAGAAGCTGAGTGGAGCTTCCCGATCTTCCGTTTATCTTTTTTGCGCCTTTTACGGAAACTTCGAGAACTCCGCTCTCTTTGGTCAGTATATCAATGAATTTGTCCTGTTCTCCGACAGAACGCTCTTTAAGGACGATGCCTTCAACAGTTGTCATGGTTATCTTCCTTATGCGCCGAATATTGCAGATAGTCCTCTATACTGCCTGTTTCGGCAAATTTATCCCATAGAATATCTTCGTTCATAAAACGCCTCCGCTGTAGTAAATGAGCACTGCTCAGTTACTATTTTTTCGCGGAAACTGCTTCTTTATTTGTGGTAATTATTTCTCGGAAAGTCCGAAGCTGCGGATAAGATTCTCCCTGTTTCTCCAGTCTTCCTTGACCTTTACCCAGCATTTAAGGTTGACCTTTATCCGGAAGAAGTCTTCAAGCTCTATTCTTGCGGCTGTGGAAGCCTTTTTGAGCATTGCTCCGCCCTTGCCGATGATTATTCCCTTGTGCGACTCCTTCTCACAGTAGATAACTGCCGATATATCAAGTATATCCTTGTCATCGCGCTCGCTCATCTGCTCAACGCCAACTGCGATACCATGCGGTACTTCATCGCTGAGGAGCATAAGCAGCTTTTCACGTATCATCTCTGCCGCAAGCACCTTTTCGGGCTGATCGGTTATCATATCCTCGGGGAAAAAGTGTACAGACTCCTCTGCAATAGCTATTATCTCGTCGATAACTATGTCAACGCCGCTGTTTTCGGTAACGCTGACAGGTACTACTGCCTGAAACTTTATTTTTGACGTAAGATCAGCGATAACAGGAGCAAGTTCGTCCTTGTTCCTTAGCAGGTCTATCTTGTTAAGTACAAGTATTATCGGCATTTTCGACGCATTCATAGACTTCAGGAGATCGAGCTCCTGCTCGTTTATCTTCTTGGTACAGTCCATAACGAACACAACTGCATCGATATCGCTGACTGACTCCTTCACCGTGTTCAGCATATGCTCGCTGAGCTTGTTAACAGGCTTGTGAAGTCCAGGAGTATCGAAGAATACGAGCTGTACGTCGTCGATATTGCGTATACCTGTTATACGTGTACGTGTAGTCTGAGGTTTATTGCTTACGGACGCTATCTTCTCACCTACGATGGCATTGAGAAGTGAGGATTTTCCTGCATTCGTGCGTCCTGCGATAGTAACAAAGGCTGTTCTCGGCATCAGCGGTTTTCTCCGTTCACAACAAATGTGGCATCTCTTGATATGCCGAGCTTTTCAAGTACAGACTCCTCTTTCTCGCGCATGATACGCTGGTCGAGCTGGCTTGTCTCATGGTCGTATCCGAGAAGGTGGAGCATTGAATGTACTGTAAGGAAGCCCACTTCTCTTTCGAGAGAATGTCCGTAATTCTGAGCCTGCTTTACAGCTGTCTCAAGCGAGATAACAACATCTCCGAGCTGTACTGCGCCTGTTTCGGGATTTATCTCAACAGTTCCGTCCTCGCTTGTGAGTGGGAATGAAAGAACGTCTGTTACAGAGTCCTTGTTTCTGTATATCTTATTGAGATTCTTGATCTCGTTGTTGCTTACAAATGAAACGCTTACCTCTGCGTCCTTGCCGAAATTCTCAGTTGTAAGAACTGCCTGACAACATCTTCTTATAAGAAGTCTTATACCTACAGGGACTTTCACCTCTGTCTGATTATTCTTGACATATACCTTTAATTTAGCCATGATTCTTATTTCTCCCTTCGTTGTATTTTTCATAAGCCTTGATTATATCCTGTACAAGTCTGTGTCTTACTACATCCTTCTCCGTGAAGCGATGTATCTCGATATCATCGATGCCCCTCAACACCTTGATTGCCTCCACAAGTCCCGATTTTTTTGTATCGGGAAGGTCTATCTGTGTGATATCGCCTGTAATGACCATTCTGCTCTCGTTTCCGAGACGTGTAAGGAACATTTTTATCTGTTCCGATGTTGTATTCTGGGCTTCATCAAGAATGATGAACGCCTCATCAAGAGTTCGTCCGCGCATATATGCCAGCGGAGCGACCTCTATAATCCCCTTTTCCATATAACGCGCGAAGCTTTCTGCTCCGAACATATCAAAGAGTGCGTCATACAAAGGTCTCAGATATGGGTCAACCTTATCCTGAAGATCACCCGGCAGAAATCCGAGCTTCTCTCCTGCTTCAACAGCAGGTCGGGTAAGGATTATCTTTTTTATCTTATGTTCGCGGAACGCCTTGACCGCCATTGCTACTGCAAGGTAGGTCTTGCCTGTTCCCGCAGGCCCTATCCCAAGGACGATGGTATTATTCTTTATAGCGTCGGTATAGCGTTTCTGACCGACTGTTCTCGGGCGAAGAATCTTGCCCGAAGCAGTCATGCATATTCCGTCTCCGCCAAGCTCCTGAAGCTCCTGTTCAGCTCCGTCAGCCACCATTGACGATACATAGCGAACGGTCTGCTCATTTACGGCAGTACCGTTTTTAGCCATATTCATCAGGGCTTTCAGTGCTTTTTCGGCTTCATCGATATTCCCTTCATCTCCTATTATTTTTATGCCGCCGTCCCTGCTGACAACGGTAACATTGAAATTTTGCTGAATTCTGCTGACGTTGCCGTCAAGCTGTCCGAAAAGAACGGAAAGCTGCTCGGTACTGTCAGCGGCTACAAATTTTTCCGACATTAAATATTTTCTCCAATCTCCTGCTCGGGGAATCTGCCTTTCGATGCAAGCGCGGCGTTGGAATACCTGTGATCCGCAGACACTTCCTTGAGCACTTTCACATTATCAGGGAAATCTATCTTCTGGTCGGGAGAGCGCAGCTCGAGCTCCATAATGGCAAGCTCATCCGAAAACGGGTATTTGTCCATTTCAAACATCTGGTCTTTATATTCAAAGCAATAACGCACTTTGTCAACAGGAGGGCACCCGTTGTGCTCCTGCAAAAGAGTGCGGTACTTCTCTGCACTTATCTCATACTCATTTTCTTCCCGCGTTACAGGTGTGAGGAAGATCTTTTCGGTATAGGTATACCTGATCTTTCCGTCTTCATCTATGGATCTTACTCTCCGCTGAGAACCGTTATCGCCTTTTTCCAGATAAGTCTGCACTATACCTATCCTGCGCACGACATTCAGCTTCGTAATATCAGGAAATTCTATAAGAAATTTCCTCTCGATCTCATAATGCGTTCCCATAAACACTCTCCAAAAAGACAATAAAACCGCTGCTTTACGTTGTTGAAATCTTTCAACACATATATTATACAACTTTTTTTGATTAATGTCAACAAAAAACCCGACTTATTCTGTTTAATTTGCTAAGTTTTAACTTTTTATCACATACCTGTCATCTTTAGTGCGGCAGATCTCTGAGCATTATATTGAAGGCATTGAAAAATCTCTCTCCGTAATCTGCGGAGGGTGCTTCCACAATGGCAGGCGAATTGCCGTCAGGCAGCGGTATTACGACAGATATGCCATCAGCCGATATCTTCGCTTCTGCTCCTATTCGTGCCGCAAGTCCGTTGGTAACTTCAACGGGATATGACTCAAAAACATCAGGCTGACCGAACGCTGTTTCGTCCACAAATGTCCTTTTTGCCCTGATATAAATTTCGACACTTTTACCAGTTTCTTCGCAGCCTGCTTCAAACTCAGCTTCTGCATCTCCGCTGCCAAGTATGCTCCTGCGAATAAAACTGAGCAGCAAAAAGCGCAGTATCTCCTTATTTGTCCTGACATAGATCTCCTGTGGCTTTTCATATTCTATCACGCATTTTCCGCCAAGCACCGACCTGCAATTTTTCGCAAAATCCTCGAGGAACATATCGACACGCATCGTCCTCATGTCGCGTTCGGCATCACCGTCAACCGCCGTCAGTGCTTTACTAAGCTCCGCATTTCGCATAAGCTCGCAGCACATCGTCATTATGCCGTCAACTATCTCACAGCTCGTCTTATCGCCGTTCTTCTCAGCAATTCCGCGCAATATCTCGCACGAAGCAGATATACCCGTGACCGAGCGCCTTACAAGATGATCCGTACAGCTTAAATAGTCCTCAGCAAACGGACTTTCAAAAAACTCCTTCACTTCATTATTTTTATCCATATTAACTCCGTTCTGTACACATTCCGTGAATACGTTTGCAAGATTTATTATACTACATTTTATTGTAAAATGGAATAGCTTATCGTGCATTTAAAGCAAAGAAAATAATACCAAAATTATCATCAAACGCCCCTGTGCATTTGTACAATGTGTACTTTTACAAAAATAATCTGTTATTTTTTTATCGAACCTCTTGAAAAAAATTTCAAGTTGCGGTATAATTAATCTATACAAATTTTTAGGAGGTATATCCAAATGTCAGTTAAAGTTGCTATTAACGGTTTCGGCCGTATCGGTCGTCTTGCATTCAGACAGATGTTCGACGCTCCAGGTTATGAGGTAGTTGCAATCAACGACCTTACAAAGCCTTCAATGCTCGCTCAGCTTCTCAAGTATGATACAGCTCAGGGCGGTTACTGCGGAAAGATCGGTGAGAACCTTCACACTGTTTCAGCAGACGACGAGAAGGGCACTATCACCGTTGACGGTAAGACACTTACAATCTATGCAAAGGCTAACGCTGCTGAACTCCCTTGGGGCGAGATCGGCGTTGACGTAGTTCTTGAGTGTACAGGTTTCTACTGCTCAAAGGAAAAGTCACAGGCTCATATCGATGCCGGTGCTAAGAAGGTTGTTATTTCTGCTCCTGCAGGCAACGATCTTCCTACAATCGTATTCAGCGTTAACGAGAAGACTCTCACAAAGGATGACAAGATCATCTCTGCTGCTTCTTGTACAACAAACTGCCTCGCTCCTATGGCTAAGGCTCTTAACGATTATGCTCCTATCCAGAGCGGTATCATGAGCACAATCCACGCTTACACAGGCGATCAGATGATCCTTGACGGTCCTCACAGAAAGGGCGACTTCAGAAGAGCAAGAGCCGGCGCTGCTAACATCGTTCCTAACAGCACAGGTGCTGCTAAGGCTATCGGCCTTGTTATCCCTGAGCTCAACGGCAAGCTCATCGGTTCTGCACAGAGAGTTCCTGTTCCAACAGGTTCTACAACAATCCTTACAGCTGTTGTTAAGGGTGCAAACGTTACTAAGGAAGGCATCAACGCTGCTATGAAGGCTGCTGCTTCTGAGTCATTCGGTTACAACGAGGATCAGATCGTTTCTTCTGACGTTATCGGCATGAGATTCGGTTCACTCTTCGATGCTACTCAGACAATGGTTGCTCAGATCGCTGACGACCTCTACGAGGTACAGGTTGTTTCTTGGTACGACAACGAGAATTCTTACACATCACAGATGGTAAGAACTATCAAGTACTTTGCTGAACTTGGCTAATAACTGATCATACGAATATTAAAGGGCGTTCTTCTCGAGCGCCCTTTTTTAATGCATAATCTGCAATTATATACAGAATAAAAGTCCCGACAAGTGTCGGGACTTTTTTTGCAACAATTTTTCAATAAATTTTTATTATGAAATCAACTCATCATGACAAAGCTCTCATTTCTTTGCCAAAGGATATTTTGTTTTTAATACGATCATGCTGAGCTCGCACTCAAATCTCTGTAACAACGCCATTTTCGTCAGCATAGTATGTCTTTCCATCATATGTAAATGTGGAATTCATTATACAGCGTCCCTTCTCGTCAACAAAAAAGCTTCCATTCCATCTTGCGTCGTAGATGAACTGGTTTACTACCTTCCTGCCGTTTACGTCGAGGAAATACCAGAAACCTTTGATATCATTCCACTCTAAGTTGGTAACTTCGTCAGTTCCGATGTATGTGCCGTCTGCTGCCCAAATAAGCGCATCAACCTGATCTTCGATAATATCTGCATCTTCGACAGTTATTTTATTATCTCTGTTAACGTCCATAAGGTCTCTCTGAAGTGTTGAGAAACGAGTTGATGTTCTTCTGTGATTTGATACTGTGTTTACATATTCGCGTATCATTGTAGCATCAGAATATGTTAACTCGCCGTCATAGTCGACATCACCGCGCTGAAGATTCAATTCAACTGAAGCAGATTCAGCTCCCTCAGCGACCTCTGCCTTGGCAACTACCTGTCCAAGATCATCTCTTAATGCAACATAATTAACGGTTGTTTTGGCAGGAAGCCACAAAGCATTATGCTTTATTTCAATCGTATATGTCTTTCCGCAGAAATAATCATCTCCACATATTGAATCAATATCACCTACAACAGAACCTTCATAGTTGGTTTTATTATTGTCAGAGAAATTATATATTATCTTATTATTTTCAGGAGCGCTGTTTTCATAGACATTGAGTTTGATATCACTGAGTTTTTGGGTATTAATATCAGCTTCTGCCGTAAGCCTGATATCATTGATATCAACATCTATAGTATAGCCAACCACATTAGTGTTAAAACTTACTCCGCCAAGTCCCGGAACTCTCTCATAAATTGTTTTATCATAATTTATTCCAAGCTGGCTATCTTTTTTCAAAGAATCATATGCTACCCAGATGAAGCCTTCATTACCCCATTTTTCGTTCCACGAATTCACTATCTTGAATGCGCCCTTATATTTTTTTCCGTTACAGAAATACTCAAGATCATCATCATATCCAACAACCGTAAAAGCATGACTCATTTTGCTGCCTTTAATTAAATGAAGATTCTGAACAATGATCTTTTCACACTTGCCCAAATCAGAATTTGCTGAAGCTCTTATATCCAAACCATTATCATCATTAAAATAAGCCGTAGTTGCAACGATCTTGCCTGCATTAAGCTGTTCCTTAATAGCTCTTATTTTTGCATCATCATCACCATATGCTCTGATCGGGTTGTAATCTTTTAACTGCATAGTCAATGCTTTGCATAATTGTTCGGGAGTAGCCTTCTGATCTGTACAATCGAACTTATAATTTCCGTAAGGATCTTTTGTTAAAAACGGAACATCATTTGATGTTACAGCACCCAGCTCCTTAATCAACTCATATGCTTCAGTCAGCATTGTGCCTTCATCTACTCCGTCGTTTATACGATTATATATAAACTTAGGAGAGAAAGTAAAAGCTGGTACTACGCCATATTTATCATAATACGCCTTTCTTATCTCATATGTAAACTGATAGTATGTAGTAGTAAACGCAACACATGAGTTTGTTGAACCCTGATCGCCAACTTCAGATAAAAAGGCTGCATCATCCACACTCAAGTCAACCTTTGAAGGTAATGTCTGCTGTTCGTTTGCTGATGGTGCTGAATAATTATTCTCTGCGTTTGCAGGAAGCATACCTGCGGCTGTGGCTGTAATTGTAAGTGCGGCTAAAAATGCATTGATTTTCTTAAACATTATATATTATCCTTTCATGTGATTTCTCATGTTTTTTTATTTTTTTGATTCATCAATCATAACTGATGTTAAATATAACCCATTTTCCAGATTCAAGATTTTTGATTATCCCAAATGTTGCTGTACATATTTTATTATCTTCTTTATGATATTTCTTTTGCGCCCGGAAGCTGTATTCCCCGATCTCACTCAGTGTAACAGGATCGTCGGTACGTTCAAGAAGCTCTTTGCTTCTAAATATATTTCCGTACAGTTCACCGTCAACAGAGATGTAAAAATAATCAGGTGTATCACTGTCAAATACATAACCATGCTCCAGATCGGCATATTTAAGCTCAGGTCCGAAAACGCCTTTGTCGAACATATTCTTATACATCACAGAATAATAGAATTCTTTCAATTCGTCCATATTCTTGAATACAGACTTGTTTATCTTTCTGTAATGCATAGTGTACGACGTTGTAGACGGGGAAACAGGTTCATGCATTATGGTCAGTACATTATCATCTTCATACTCTCGTGGAAGCTGTGCGCTCTTTATCATTGATATTGTATCATATTTCTCTATAAGATCTTCAGCAACCAATGCCAGCTCCGTCTCGCGATCATTTACAGCTGTGACTTCCGTAGTCACTATCTGTGTATTATCTTTATTTGTCGCCGAAGCAGCAATTGTTTCAGTTACGTTTATTACAGGTTCACTCGCCATTGTAGTTACGTCTGAAATTGATTCTGTAAGCGATGTCGTATCATTTGCATCTGTTTTGACAACAAATGCGGTCACGGCTTCACTTGCCGCTGTCACACTTGTTATATTCTTTTCATTCACAGGCATAGCTATCGTAACGACAGACACTGCATTATTTTTTTCTGTTTTCTTCTGTGCTGTCGTAACAGTTGGTTTTGTATCATTCACGACGATCTGTTCAGCAGGGCTCTCTGTAACCGCTTCTGTAGTTACCTCCTGCTTCACATCTTCAGGCGATTTCTTTTTCATATTGTTCATGAAATAGCTTCCGCCGCCAAGACTTCCGACAACAATTGCGATCATTGCCGCCGTCCCGAGCATTTCTCTCCATCGTGGTCTTATACATCGTTCAACGCCGCTTACTTCATCTTTATAATCTTCATGTTTTATATCGGGGGTATCAAATTCTCTTTCTATCAGTGAAAAAATACGATCTTTTTCTTCATCAGTCAGAATTGGAAAATTATCTGAAATACTTTCCACTGTCTTTTCATCCATCTCATTATCAAATAGTTCTTTTCTCTCACTCATTTATTTCTCACTCCTTAAAGACTGACACCGACCTCAGTAAGCATTGATTTTAATCTCTTTCTCGCTCTTATACTGCGTTTCTGAACAGCCGCCGCTGTCATTGAGATCGCCTTTCCTATCTCAAGCGACGTTCTGTTATAGTAATATTGCTGTATAATTATCGTCGAATCAGGTTCTCCAAGTTCATGGACTTTTTTGAGCAATAATGCGTTTCTTTCCGATTCTTCGGCTTCATGCTCAACATTTTCAGCTGAAATGATGTCATTGAATTCCTCATCATCGATAGAAACTGTTTTCCCAAAAGTTTTTATATTCTTTCTGTATGTATCAATTGCCCTGCGTTTAGCAATAACTCCGATAAAGCCTTTAAGCTCTTCATCGCGCACAGAACAATTGTCGAAACTTTTGAAAAAATCAATAAAAACGTCGCCCACACACTCTTCTATATCCTCGCGGCTACAGTAGTTTCTCAGTTTATTTATAATAATAGCATATACATAGTTGCAGTATTCATCAAAGAATTCCCTTCGCGCCTTAGCGGGTGACAAATCCATCTTTGCCTTGAGTTCTTTGTCAGTCATCTGCATTCCTCCTTCCCTATTATAGTGGACGATCGCTCCCATAGAAAATAATCGCATTTTTCTACTAAAATCGGACACGTTCACTGAAAAATTTTCCTATTTTAATATCACTTTAATTTTAAAAAGCTCGAATTCACCTTATATAGGTACAAAAAGTGTCTGACATTTTTTCGTGTCAAACTCTTTTTATACCCATAAAAAGAAAGGACAGCCGACTTACCACCGACTGCCTTTCAGGGGATATTAAAATTGGAGAAATTTTAATTAAGTGTGCCGATCACCGATGCGACGATCGGCACATTGTCTTTAAAACCGCTCTTATTAAGCGCGTGTGTGGATCTGTCCGCCTGCAAGAGTCTTACCATGTGCCTTTGCCATATCAGAAATGTTTACATTCATGTATCCATTCTGTGCAAGCCATGGGAGAACTTCTTCCATAGCTGCTGCTGTTGTAGCGTAGTTCTCATGGCAGAGTACGATAGCACCTTCAAGCGAACCATTCTGTGCAGCCTGCTTTATTGTATTTACGATCTGATCCTTTGATGCGTTATCCCAGTCCTTTGTGTCGATAGCACAAGAGATGAGTGGAACATCATAAAGAGCAGACTTAACCTGTCCGCCGCCGTCGAGGTATGGCAGTCTCATAAGGTGTGAAGGCTCAGCACCGATGATGCTCTTGAGCTTGCTGTTGCACTGCTCCCACTCGCTGCGGATCTGCTGTGAACCGAGTGAGCCAAGTGATGGGTGGGACTTTGTATGGTTAGCAACTTCCATTCCATTCTGATAAGCAAACTTGACCTGCTCGTTTGTCTTTATCCAGTCACCTACATAGAAGAATGTTGCTGTCATATTATTCTTGATGAGTGCATCCATTATTCTGTATGCAGGATCCTGTCTGCTCTGTGCGCTTGCACCGTCGTCGAACGAGATAGCGCAGAGCTTCTTGCCTGATGTGTTAGGTGTAACAGGATTTGTGTTTGTATTTGCATTTGTGTTTGGCTGGTTCCAACCGTTCATATCAAAACCTGACCAGTCGCCAAATGGATTTGTGTTGTTGCCAGGCTGTCCCCAACCCTGATTTGTGTTTGTATTAGTATTGTTAGACGGCTGAGTATTGCTGCTTCCGCCTGAATTGCTGATGCTGAGCTTTGTTACATTTGCCTTACCGCTGCTCTCCCAACCTTCTACGTTGAGTGCAACTTCTGTAAGATTACCAATGTTCCAGCCTGCTGCTTCCCAAGCCTTGAAGTGATCGGATACTGTGATAGTTCCCGATGTTCTCTTAGACTTACGAACACTGAAATACTGCTTGAATGTACGTGTATCGCCGAGGATAGTCGGACCTGTGTGGTCGAGCTGGAAGATCTCGTACTCAGCTCCGTCAATTGTAACTGTCTTGCTTGCGCCGTTTGGCTTAGGACACCAGTTTACCCAGTCCTCTATGATATAATACTCAACGAGCGGATCTGTCATCCAGCCGTAAACGCAAAGACGTGAGTTACCCTGTGAGCTTGCTGAATAATCTGCTGCGTAATCCATTATGATAGGACCACACTGTGTTGCCTTCTTTGTGCGGTCGTAGTTTCTGCCGCGACGTGCAAGGAAGTTACCTGCACTTACCTGTGCGCTCCACTCTGTGCTGAATGAACCGCCGCTGCCAAGTGTCATAGAGCCGCTTCCGCCTGTATTATCGAGCCAGATCTCGTAGCTGTAGCCGTCAACATTGTCACCCTTGTGCTGGTTCATGCCGTTGCCCACGCTGAACTTCTGTCCGTTTGCTACAGAGCCGGGATTTGTATTTGTATTGGTATTTGTGTTATTGTTGCCTGGCTGTGTCCAGTCGCCGAACGGGTTAGTGTTGTTGTTACCTGGCTGTGTCCAATCGCCAAACGGGTTAGTGTTGTTGTTGCCTGGCTGTGTCCAGTTGCCGAACGGGTTAGTGTTGTTGTTGCCTGGCTGTGTCCAGTCGCCAAATGGGTTAGTGTTGTTGTTGCCTGGCTGTGTCCAGTCACCGAACGGGTTAGTGTTGTTGTTGCCCGGCTGTGTCCAGTCGCCGAACGGGTTAGTGTTTGTATTGGTGTTATTGTTAGTATTTGTATTAGTGTTTGTGTTGGTGTTAGTATTGGTATTTGTGTTAGTATTAGTGTTTGATGTAAGGTTCTTTGAGTAGCTCTCAGGAAGTGTCTTTATAATGCCTAAAAGATAATTCTGGATAGTTGCTGCGTCGTTATTTGTAATGCCGCCGCCTGCTTCAGAAACGTCTGCATTGAGTCTGCCCTGATCTGTGAGCTTATACTTGTTAGGATTTGCGAGAGACTGCATGATAAGTACAGCATCACTCATGTCAACTGTACCGTCGTTATTTGCGTCGCCCCACTTCTTTACCTTTGCATTAAGCTCAGCCTTTGGATCTGTATTTGTGTTGGTATTAGTATTAGTGTTAGTATTTGTATTGGTGTTAGTATTAGTGTTTGTATTAGTATTTGTACTGCCTTCGTTTGCCTTGAATGCATATCTCATGAATGTGTAGAGATGTGGCTTTACTGAATCTGCGCCGTGTCCGCCGCCGGGTATTGACTGGTAAACGTGCTCAACGCCGTTTCTTGTGAGAATATCGCTGTACTGCTTCGGGAATGTTCCGACAACAGAATCGTTTGTGCCGCCTGTTATCATGAATACAGCAGGCTCAGGGCCAACGTTTCTGAACTTCATTTCACTCTCTGTCATACAGCCGGGGTGCTCCATGAACATATCCTTACCAGGTGTGATACCAGGTGCAGGGCAAGCACCGCCTACGTAGCCAAAGAGGTCAGGACGCATAAGACCTATATAGATAGCCTCTCGTCCTCCCATTGAGAAACCTGTGATAGCTCTGTTCTCTCTGCCTGTCTTAACATTGTAGTTAGACTCGATGAACGGGATAAGGCTATCGGAAATATCATAAAGGAAGTTGTCGTATGCAGCGCAAGTCTCCTGATTGATACCAAATCCGCCGCCCTGATTACCGTTTTTGCTTGTGTACTGGCTTGGGAGTACGATTATCATTTCCTCAGCCTTGCCGCTTGAAATAAGTCCTGCAAGCAGCTCCTGAACGCCCATGCCGCTTACCATGCTGTTCTCGTCACCGCCGATGCCGTGGAGAACATACATTACAGGGTACTTTTTATTCTTATCATAATTCGGAGGAAGAACTACGTTACAGCTCTTCTGTCCACCTGTATATTTACAATTATAAGTCTTCTTCTCGACCTTGCAGCCGCCGCTCTTTTCAGCGCCGCCGGGAACAGTTGTCGGCATATCGCCCTTGATCTTTGCATTCAAGCCCGATTTAGCGTTTCCGCCATTACCCGCATCGGTTCCGATATTGCTGTTGCCATTGTTGAAACCGCTTGCAAAGCCGCTCATGTCAAAGCCCTGCTGACCATTGCCAGGCTGTCCCCAGCCGTTCATGTCGAAGCCCTGACCGTTACCAGGCTGTCCCCAGCCGTTCATGTCAAAGCCCTGACCGTTACCAGGCTGTCCCCAGCCGTTCATGTCAAAGCCCTGACCGTTGCCGTTATTTGTGTTATTATTGGTGTTAGATGTACTTGTACTGCTTGTATCTGTTACACCGGTCTCGACCTTAACGCTCTTTACATTAGCAGAACCGTTGGATCTGTAGCCTTCAATATTCAAGGATACTTCATAAAGAGTTCCTGACATATCAAGGCCCTTCTCCGACCATGCGTCGAAGTGCTTGGATACGTCGATAGTACCCTTCATATAATTTGTCTGGTTATTTGCCGAACCGCTTGTCTGGCGGATACTCCAGTACTGCGGGAAGGTCTTTGAACCTTCGATAGACGGCTGATTATAACGCATTGTTTTTGCGATATCGTAAGTGTTACCGTTGAGGGTAACGGTACCCTTTCTTTCGCCGTCATTTCCCGGTGGTCTCCAATCTCCCCAACCTTCAACGATGTAATATTCCATAAGAGGGTTTCTGGTCCATCCGTATACACACATATAGGAATTTCCCTTTGGTGTATACTCAACATCGTAGGTCAGTACAATTCCACCGAAAGACTTATAATTTTTCTTCTGGCTGTCGAAATTCTTACCCATTCGAGCAAGGAAATTCTCGATGCCACTCCACGAACACGTAAAATTGCCCGCCTGGGTTCATTGAAACTGTACCAGTGTAGTTCTGATTCCACATCTCGTAGTCGTAGCCGCCTATATTACCTTTAGTCTGCTGATCAGCAGCCGCTGCAACTGTCGGGATGCATGATGCGATCATCAGCGCAGAAACGGTGCCGCTGATAACCTTTTTGATTTTTGATAGTTTCACTTCAATCACTCCTTTGTCTAAATAAAGCAAATTAATGATATCAGTAATCCCCATGCGTTCGCACGCTTTATTTTTCTGGTTATATTATAGTCTCAAAACCCACAGTAAAACAAGTCTTTTATTGTCCTAATTGTTTAAGCTGACCAAAAATTGTCATCTATATTGCACAAGTATAGTTCTTTGCTGTTAACAATCAACGTTATATCGCACATTTTTCATCATAACTGCAAGCACAAAAACGTATCATATCGTGCAAGTTCCGCTCGTCAGCACCCGTTTTCTGCATTTAATAAAGAATAATAATATCATAATTATTTTCTGTTTCGCCAGCGCAACTGCATAATATATCATAAAAAAACACGTTTTGTTATGTTTTTTCTTTTTCATTCCTTCTATTCGCCTTTTGGTTCTTTTTTTGTTGATTATCCGTGAGAATTCCTGTATAGTATTGCTTGTAAGGCAAAGCCAAGTAAATCATTGAGGTCAGCAGTGACATTCAACAGCTTTACGACAGAACAAAACATATTTACAAATAAATATGTTCAAATAATCACAAAAAATTTTTATTATTGAAAGGACTAAAAAATTATGTTTAACTTCAAGAAAACTCTCGTATCTCTCGCAGCAGCAGCAACAATGGTTTGTGCAGTAGCACCTTGCTCAGCATCAGCAGTTTCACAGGCTAAGAGCTTAAACCTTCCTTCAGGTTATGGCAAGCTCACATCTAACGCTTGGAGAGGCGGTCAGAGAGCATCCGGTAACACATATCAGTGGGATTATCAGGTATCTGCTGTTTACACAGGAAGCAAGAACGTTAAGTCTATCAGAGCAACTTGGGTTGGCTCTGCTTCACTCAGAAACAGCGCTTCTATCAGCCTCGGCTGCGGCGATTCTGTAAGTGTTGGTGCTGGTTCAAGCTGGCAGTATAAGAATACAGTTTCAAAGTACTGGGTAAACACAAACGGCGCTAAGACATCAAGCTACAGATCAAATATGTATGTTACACCTTCTCGTGACTACAGATCAAACACAATTTCTATCGCTAACACTGCAAAGGTTGAGATCAAGGGCGACCCTCGTTCATGGTCTATAAATGCTTCTTGCTAATTGATTGATATTACGGGGATCGGTCGGCTCGACCGATCGGTCCCTGTAAAAAATCAAATGGAGATATTATAATGAAGAAAACAAAAACTTTTTTATCCTTAGTCCTTACAATAACAACTTCTGTCAGCCTTTACAGCTGCGGCCATTCCGCAGAAAAAACAAATACATCAAATACAAATGATACTTCACAGCATTTAGCCGAAAGTATCACCGATCTCAAAGAAGCACCTGAAAACGATATATACCTCGTAAATGTATATACAGGCAGGCTTAACAGCTATAATACAAAAGAGCATTGTTACGCTGAAGTCGTAGACAGCAATAATAATTATTACTGCTACATGAGCCCTTGTGCTCAGAATGTTTATACTGTCGGCGACAGTAATTATTACGGCTTCAATGTATTCTCGCTCAACGGCGATAAAATAGATATCACCTATTCCGCAAAAGGCAATGAGGGTATCTTCCCTCTTGCTTCAACAGATGATGAGCAATTCTTCATTTGCAGTGATTACGACGAAAATAACGAGCTTGTCACCTCCCATATCACAGAGCTTGACAAGAACAGCAATAAAATGAAGGAATTCAAGAACATCAGCGGTATGATAACTAACGGCACTGTTGTCGGAAATACCCTGTATTATACTCAATATAACGAGCCTGAGGACATTTATACTCTTTATTCTGTCGATAAAGATGATATCAGTGCTGTTCCCGAAAAGATACGCGATCTCAAGGACGGCGAGCTTTATACTTATAATAACGAGCTGCTGTACATCGAGAACGGTACTATAAGATCAGGCGATAACAGCTTTGAAAGCGGTATGTATTGTTTCTTCTGGAACGACCTCTTCGTTAACTTCAAGGTAGACGATGAAGGCGACCTTAGCGCTAATGTATTCGATGCTAAAACAGGCAGCGAAATGGATTCTTACTGCAATCCTGTAGGCTTCAGGAGTTCTGACGACGGAACTGAGCTATATCTGTGCTGTCTCGGTGATATGCATACGTATACTGCTTAGAAAGGAGCATAAAATGGCTGAGATCATACTCGATAAAGTTTCTAAGACATATAACGGTCGTGAAGTGCTAAAAGACGTAAGCTTCACGCTTGATAATGGTATGTACAGTCTGCGCGGCGAAAACGGCTGCGGTAAAACTACACTGCTGAATATGATTGCAAATTACCTTTCGCCCGACAAAGGCGCTGTCAAAACCAACGGTTCTCTGTTTTATGTGTTTCAGGACGAGACTTTCTTCTCAAATCTTTCTTTGACAGATAATCTTGTGCTGTTCCTTAACGCTCATCAGAATAACAGCGGCAATACCGATGAGAGAATCCACGAAGCCCTGAAATACCTGAATATAGATCATCTCGCCGATCAGATGATATCTTCACTGTCAGGCGGCGAACGTCAGAAAGCTGAGCTTGCAAAACTCTACCTCTATGACCCTGATATCATACTCATGGACGAACCTACTGCAAGACTCGATAATTCTGCTAAAAAAGAAATTTCAGATATCGTGGTCGATCTTTGCAAGGATAAGCTTCTTGTAATTGTTTCTCACGATCACGAATTGTTTACTAACTTTACTCAACTCAGGATCAATGACGGAGGACTTGAATATGCGCAATAAAAAGATCTCTGATATGATACTCAAGAAAAGCTCAAAGTATCTGCGAATATCCGTTGCGCTTTTCCTCATGTCCCTTGTTATGCTTGCATCATTCCTTGTAATGATGGCAAATCAGTATTTTCAGGTGCGTAAGGATTTCCTGAAAAACCACAATACACATATGATAGAGGTCTCTCTACACGAAGGCAAAAGCCAGATAAATCCGCTGGATTTCTCAGACCTCGACAAGATAAAATCACTTATCGAAAAAAAATATCCCGATCAGAAGATACAGGGATTTAATCAATATACCGTCAATTTCGGATTAGAGACAGATACAGGTGAAAGCCTCTTCCTCAATTCGATAGACGATTCGGGCATTCAGTACCTCGGCGTTGACAGTATGACCGACAATTGCCTCTACTGCGACAGCAACACAAAAGCTGAGGATATTACTCTGAAAATACCAAATGTCGATGTTAACAGCGGCGGCTGGGAAAGCAAGAAGATCTCTAAGCTCGACCTCACTTCATCGGCAAGTATACCCGAAAAAACTCCTCTTAGCCTCTATGGTAGCGACAACAATACCTATTTCGTAAACTACAATACCTACAAGAACATAATCTGCACTATCTTCGATATCGACTGGAACAAATTCGTAGAAAACTATAACGATTCAAACCCTTACGGCGTTGAAGCTGTAAGCAAGATCTTCATATACGTTGACAACCTCAAATATGTCGATAAAATGGCTGACATAATCTCAGGCGCAGGATATGCCGTAAACTATACATTCAAGGCTTTCGATCACTTCGACAGCTCTATGCAGAATACTTTCTGGATATTCATGTTCCTGACCGCTTTTATTATAATCATCACAAGTATCAATACTATCATGTCATTCAACTCTTACCTGAAGATACAGCAGAAGGATATGGGAATCCTCAGACATTACGGATATGACAAAAACGCTGTAAGCAAGATCTACGCTCATAATGTAAATAAGATCTTCCTTCTCATCATTTCGGCTGTACTTGCTATAACTCTCATTATGTCGTTCGTCTTCATCGATGTCAAAATGATCCCCGTAAGCTTCCCGCTGATATGCGCTATCGTTTTGGTTCCGCTTATCATCGTGAACAGATATATAGTTTATTCACTCGTAAGAAAATACACAAACCAAAGTATAATCAAATTACTCAAATACAGCAAGGAATTTGAATAATTTTACGAAATAAAAAATGTAAGGAGAAAAATCATGAAAAAGATGTTCAACAAGATCGCTGCTCTCGCAGCTTGCTCTGCTGTTATCATCGGCAGCGGTATCTCAGGCACAACATCATTAAACGCAAGTGCTGCTAAAAACGTTAAGGAATCTGCTGTACAGTGGGCTGTAAACATTGCCAACGACAAATCTCACGGCTACAGCCAGGCTCACAGAAACGGTCCTGACTACGACTGTTCTTCACTTGTTATCACTGCTTATAAGAAGGCAGGTGCTAAAGTCGGCGGTGCTACATACACAGGCAACATGAAAACAGAAATGACCAAATATGACTTCAAATGGATCCCATGGAGCCAGATCGGCAGTACAAGCAAACTCCAGCGCGGCGATATCCTCTTGAAGAACGGCCATACAGAAATGTACATCGGAAACAACAAGAATGTAGGCGCTCACCAGGACTACGGCAACCCTCAGACAGGCGATCAGAACGGCAAGGAGATCAGTGTTACCAACTATTACGGCGGCTGGACAGGCGTTCTCAGATATAAGGGTTCAGGCTTTTCTTCCTATACTGTCAAGCTTAAAAAGGGCACTAAGGTATACACAGCTCCCGGCTCAGGCAAGGTCGCTATGACTATCAATGCTGACGGCGTTTTCACTATCGTTGACGAGCAGACTGCAAGCGGCGTTAAGTACGGTAAGCTCAAAAGCGGTGCAGGCTGGGTAAAGCTCTGATGCTGTATTAATACTAAAAAAGCTCACGGCTTCTTTCATTGAAGCTGTGAGCTTTTCTGCTTTTATATCAACAAGACAGGATACAAAATATACTTGTCAGTTCCTTTCAAGTCTATGCTTGAATTCCTCTTTATTTGTTCTGGAAACGCGCAGCTCCTCTTTATCCGTCATGACCGCAAGAAGCGTTCTGTCAAAACCGACCTTGTACCCTACCGTCTTATCCATATTCACAAGGACCGATCTCGAGATACGGAAGAAATTCTTTTTGGTAAGAAGTTCTTCCAACTCAAAAAGGCGCTGCTTTATCTCGTACTTTCCGTTTTTCATCGCTGCAAAGACCTTTTTCTCATAGGATTCAAAGTACAGCACGTTTTCCAGCGGAACTTTTGTCATAGAGCCGTTATGCATAACCATTATGGTCGCGGCTGTTTTTTTCATATCTGCGGAAGGCTGGACTGACTCTGAATACGCCTCACTGTTACGCAGCTTTTCAGCTTCCTGATTCTGCTGACGTACACGAAGTATCTCAGCTCCTATTGCTATCCTGTTTGCAAACTGCTTGGCATGAAGAGTGTACAGATTAGGCTCGGCATAGCCTATGGTCATGAAGCCGTATATCTGCTTATCAAAGACCAGCGGCATGATATGTATATTCTGCACCGCTCCGAACGAATACATATCAGGAAAGATGTTTTTGGCGCGGAACATGGCTGTTTCTCCGTTTAAAAGGTAATCCTTCAGAAAAATGCACTTTGCCCGATCGTCGTTCTGTTCCATAAGATTTACGCTGAAGCTTATGTGATTGCGCACAAGATATTTATGATTCTTGATGAACAGCGAAAGCTCTTCCTGAGAATTTACCTTGTACAGCTTTTCCTCAAAAAGGCTGTTGCGGAATTCCATTTCAGCGACCTCTTTTTTATGAAGCGCATCTAACTTTGCACGAACATTCAATATCCTTTTCCTTCCGCAGCCGCAGCTGTCACCTGTTATGACACTGTGCCTCTTCTGTTTCAGATCCTCCATTTCGCAGCCTGTTATCAGTGAATGAAGCAGCGCAACGGCTCTCTGACCGCAGAAAAATGTATCAGCCGTGTATGTAGTTATCGATACGGCACTGTTTGATGCATACGAAGAATTGTCAAATCCTGTGACGAGAATATCCTCAGGAACACGCAATCCTACAAAAAAAAGCTGCTTTATCAGTGCATATGCTATCTCATCGTTGAGACATACGATAGCATCGGGCTTTTCAAGAGTACCGCAGGCTATATCCTTTGCAACTGCTTCTGCTCCTGATATCCAGTATCCGCCATAAAGCAAGTTTTCTTCGTCGCACGGGACATCATGCCTTTTCAGCACCCTGACAAAAGCGTCTATGCGTTCGTCTGCGATACTCTTTTCACCGCCGAGACAATACAGCGTCCGACAGCCGTGTACATCAATAAGATGCTCAACTACCTTTTCAAAGTTTTTTCTATTTTCCAAACCGATAACATTCGGCAGTATTTTTGAATCTCCGATAACAACCACCGGACAGCGGCAGTTTTCGCACAAGGATCTTTCAATGGGCGGTATCAGGCTTTTATGTGTTGAGAAAGTATGCTCAACAAAAATGATACCGTCATATCTTTCGGGATCGATCAGGCTGTACACCCATTCCTCATTATTGGTATAAAGCTCGCCTGTCTGAGGCATAGAAAAAGTAAATGTGCGATATCCGTAAGCGTTAGCTTGATTTTGAATACCTGTCACGTATTCGTCGTTATAGTCGTCTTTTAGATCTGAAAAAATTATAGCGATTGCTTTGTGTAGTGACATAAAAACGCCCTCCTGCGCCTTATTATCGCAGAATAATTATATCACATAATGAAATTTTTTGTCAAGTTCGTCGTGGATAAAAAGCTGTTATTTTACGACGAAATGTTCATTTTTTCAGGCGAATCGTCAATTTTGACAATTCGTCACACGATTTGCAGTTCATCCCTCTTTTTGTACCGTTCGTCGTCAGATTCAGCTTTTTATCGCAATTTTTAACGTTCTGTCGTAAAATATTGAAATCTTTTGTACAATATGATATTCTTTATTCACAGGAACGAAACAAAATGTTTCGAGAAAACACGAAAAAATTATAATTGAACGGAGGAATTAACTATGAAAAAACTTATCAAAACAATTGCAGCTGTCTCTGCTACAGCAATGCTCGCTGTCCCTGCAAATCTCACAACACAGGCTTATCAGGTAAATTACGGGAATTATATGGACCTGAAAAACACTTGCACTTCTAATCCTTCAAGCGGTTACAGCTGGAATACACTGGATCTTCAGGACGGACTTCCAACGTTCAGTCAGAAGTGGCTCAACAAGTACAAAACTCAAAAACCAATATTCTGTTTTAAAAACGCCTCCACCTGTCATATGTTCGCTCTGTTAGACCAGACCGCAGGAAAGATCACTGATCTTGAAACTACTAAAAAGAACGTTGACAAGATATCCGTCATGGATCACGATACAGAGGAAAACTTCGCTCTTTGTCTTGAATACAAAGACAATTCATTTGAAGGTGAGCTGCCTGAATATGCTGATTTCGGTCTCAGAATGTTCAATCAGTACTGGCTTGAAAACGATATCCTGAGCAAATTCACGATCAATAACTGGAACGAGATCACCGCAAATACAGTCTCAAACGGCTTCACAGGCAAGCTTGTCCTGCACGGTTACTACATTGCAGGTCTTAAAGTCGAAAGCTCAGATCCGTATACAACTTTTGAAGAACCTGTTATCGTAAGAAACAGAAATAATATTTCTACGGAAGTAACGTTCCATATCCGCAATCCTTTCCCTCTGCCGTTTATCCAGTTCGGAAATGCAAATGTTCCGGGTACTTACAGCCGAAATGTACTTGAAAATGTAAAATTCACCTACAACTGCGGTGATTCATTCTCAACTACAACAAACGAGTTTAAAAAGACACTTAAAAAGAATCCTGAGTACGAAAGAAATAATTTATATCAGGGTGTTATCAGCTGTCCGAATCTTTTGACAAAGCTCGAAGGAGAAAACAGAACAAGATTCAACAACAATTATTTCAGAGCTGCTAAGCAGAAAAACGGCATTCTTTTTATCTATATCGGTGCAAATGACAGCTATATCAGTGAACCAAAATGGAAAAACGGAAACGGCTCTGAAAAATTTGAGGCATTTTTCCGCTGCGGCGGCAGAGATGAACTCGGACACTGCCAGTGGATATGGCAACAGCTTGATAATGTAAATCAGGTCCGCTTCTATAACAACTCTACAAAATCATCTGAAGGTACACAGTTCTATCAGTGTTCATCAAGTGATCTCAGGAATAGACTCAACAAAGGTTGATGTTATATATAATTTTTAACGGAGGATTTAATCATGAAAAAACTTATCAAAACAATTGCAGCTGTCTCTGCTACAGCAGTACTTGCATTCCCTGCAAATCTCACAGCAAATGCTTATATCGTCAATTCAAGAAACTTTACAGACGGAAAAGCTATGGTCAACAAGAGTACAGATGGAGGACGCGGACAGCGCTGGGAATACTTCGAATATCAGCAAGATCTTCCACGCTTCGATCAGAGCTTTTTGAACTGGAAGGGTGACTATACATATCTCGCTCCTGTTGCACCTAAGGAATTAAACAGTACTGAATACGGCAACTGCGATATGCTTGCGACCCTCGACCGAAATGTCGCAAAATCTTCTGATATTGCAAAAGCAAGAGCATATGTAGACAATATTCATGTAAAGAGGTCAAACGGTCATCAATATGCCGTTGTCATGGAATACAAAAACAACTCTCATGAAGATTCATTTATCGGAACAAGTAAGGAATCAAGAATAAATTATATGGTTGTGGACTACGGTCTGAGAATGCTTGAAGGTCCTTATTTAAGTTCCATTCTCAACCAGTTCTATACAAGTGATCTGTCAGAACTGAATTATAATTATCTGAAAAATAAAGGCTATTATACAGGTTATCTTTATCTTGACAATTATTATATTGCAGGTATGCGGCTCTCAAGCTCCGATCCTTACACAACATTTGATACACCCGTACTTGAACCTAAAAAAACAGGCTTCCGAACTAAAATCGAATTCACTGTAAGAAAACCTCAGATAGACAAGACTACATTGTTCGGTTTATCAACTGTTTCCACATCAGGCAGCAACAGCATTGATGTCCTTAAAGACGTTAAGATCACCTGCAACGGCAGCGGTACGCAGTCGAATTATATCGACAGTTACAGTTCCACAAATATCGGCAGAAAAACATTGTCTATCCCAAAGAGTGAATTCTATGAAAGAAATAATAGGTATCAGGGACTTTTAAGCGCTTATACTGATCCTGATGATCTGCTCAGAGAAGTTGAAGGAAGAGAGAAAGAATACTACGATGATAATGATTTCGTTGCTGCAAAGCGCAACGGAAATAATATTTATATCTATATCGGCAAGAAATACAACCAATATTTAAAGGGCGTTTATTTAGATGGTAATTATAACAATAATGACTGGTTCACAACAGGTATTACAAAGTTCAACGCATTCTTCAAAACCATGGGAAGAGACAAATTAGGCCATTGCAGATGGCTAAGAACTCAGCTCGAAAGCGCATCGTATGTTTATTTCTATTCTGATGCTACACCAAATTCTTATACCAGCAGCTCTTTCTACAGCTGTCCTGCAAGCGACCTTCTCTACAGACTCAACAACGGTTGATGATATATTTCCCGATATCACATAAAAAGCTCATGGAATGCAATAGATAAAGTAACACCCCGACTTCGCTGACTATGCGGAGTCGGGGTGCTTTATATTGTATAGGCAACACCGCACAAAGACCGCTTAACGACTTTGTACTAAATCTCTGTGCGGTGTTGCCTATACTCTCCCGTCAGATTTGTTTATATAGTTTAGCATATAAAAATTATCTTCACATAATTACAAATTTTTTTCATTACTTATAGTATTTGCACTGCATTTTACCGCTATAAGTTAGGTGAATTTTACCAAAATTTATTTACAATACACAAAACTATATTGACGTTTCATTTCGTAATGGTATAATTAGTAGTATGGTGGATTGTCATTCATTTAAAGTATCACCGCACAAAAACCACCTGATATCTTTGCATCGTTTCTGCTTGCATATTATTGCTCCAACAATTAACTTCTGAAAAATTATTGCGTAGCCCAGACAGTGAAAGACAAGAAGAAAGGCTCAGGAATACCTGCGTATTTCAAGTCTTTCTGACACAGTATTTCGCCGTCGGGACAAGCATGAAAATTCAACAGTTAGTTGGGGAGCAATAAGCTCAGGTCATGTGCAGTGATGCCTTGATCTACTATGAAGGAGGTAATTAAAATGGAGAAAAAACACCCTGGAAAGGTAACCAAAAAATTCGTATCTCTGCTTGCCGCATCTGCTATGGTAACTTCGCAGTTACCGTCAAATTTATCTGTTATCGCGGTCGGCTCTGATTCGGAACAAAAACAGGAGCTCGGTTCTTTGAACGAAACAAACAAGCTGAATGCTTCGTTTGAAAAAATTGATAAGGTAAAATCCGAACCGCTTACCGAAAATAATGATCTGTCAGTATCAACCTCTGTTACATCTGTATCTGCTACAAGCACGACAACTACTACCACCACTAATGCAGCACTAAGCCAGCCTACTATTGTGAATATACCTGAATCAGAAAGAATACAGCCAAATCCAACTCTGTCTTTAGACAAGAAAGTCATCTCCGCAGATAAGGCAGGTACTACTGTCCCTGTAAATATCTACATCAACGATGAAAACTTCGCGGACGAAGCTTATTATTCCAATGCAGGTATTATCGTTGACTTCGATCAGCGTCTTACTCTGCAAAGTGTAAGCTATGGCTCCGACCAAAACACCCCAGGTATTTCCACATCTTATTCTAAAGCGCTCTCGTTCAGAAACACCTATATAATATCAGCAACAAGAAATTCTAATAATTACGGAAAAAACGGTATTTGCGCAACTATGAATCTGAGTATTCCTGCTGATGCAAAGCCCGGAGACATTTACTATTTCAATCTCTGTACATATAAGTACAATAAAAACTATTTCTATTATTCAAACCCTAAGGTTAAGGGAAACTATGACTATAACCTTTTCCAGACTGCTGACAACAGTTCCGACAAATATCTCAAAGATACTACATTTGACGGCTACATCATCATCGATCCCGAATCAAAACCTGTAGCAGCTCAGACAGAAAGCGATCATGATGTAGTATTCAAAGATCAGATCTTTTACAATGTATATTCAGATTATGCCGTGGTGGCAAGTTGCAACATAGAAGCTGAAAAAGCTGTTATCCAGTCTGAAATAAACGGCAAAAAAGTAGTCGCTGTCAATGACTTTGCATTTGCATATACAAATATAAAATCTGTAGAGATTCCGGATACAATTACTTCAATAGGTGAAAGCACATTCATGTACTCATCTCTTGAATCTGTCAAAATACCTGACAGCGTTAGAGCAATTGGCAAAAATGCTTTTTACAATTGTACTTCACTGAAGGAATTGAATCTGCCTTCAGGAATAACAAGCATACCGGATACTATGTGCTACAGTTGTACAAGCCTTTCGGAAATAAAGCTCCCTGAGAATATAACATCTATCGGTTTATCTGCATTCGGACGCACAGCTTTAAAAAGTATTGAGATCCCCAAAAAAGTTACTACTATTGGATACCAAGCTTTTTATGATTCAGCCTTAGAATCTGTTGTTATTCCTGATTCAGTAACTTCTATTGGTAATGCCGCTTTTCACAGTACTGCTTTAAAGTCTGTTGTTATTCCTGATTCAGTCACTTCTATAGACAGCAGTGCATTTGCTGATTGTAAAAATCTCAGCTCTGTACAGCTTCCATCATCATTAACGAAGCTTCCAAGCGGTCTGTTCACTAATTGCAGCTCACTCGAAAGCGTAAAGCTTCCTGATACCATAACAAATGTCGGCTACAATGTATTCTATGGTTCAGGCATCAAGGAGATCAATATTCCTGAGTCAATGACAACTCTCACAAGCAATTTCTTTGCAGGAACCAAAATATCAAGCTTTGAAATGCCCGAACACATAACAGGTATCCAGAGCGGCGTTTTCATGGATTGTTCTCAGCTCAAAACCGTCGATCTCGGAAATAAAATAACCAGCCTTCCGAACTATTTGTTCCAGGGCTGCTCTGCTCTTGAAAAAGTCACTATCCCTGATACGGTAACTTCATTAGGCACAGAAGTTTTTTCAGGAAGCAAAATAAAAGAAATCGACCTGCCTGCTTCTATAAAAACAGTTTCAGAAAGAGCATTCAGTAATTCAAACATCGAAACTATCAATTACCCCGATGAGTTGACTACCCTTCCTACAAATGCATTCGGCGGCGCTTCAAAAATGGAAAAAGTAAAGCTCCCTTCAAACCTTACATCATTACCGGGAAGAATGTTTTCAGGCTGTACTTCATTAACAAGCTTTGAAATACCTGAAAGTGTTACCTCTATTATCGCATATGCCTTCCAGGGCAGCGCCGTTAAGGAATTAAAAGTGCCGTCTAATGTCAAGAGTATCGGTACATCTGCTTTTTCAGGCTCAAAGCTTGAATCTGTCGAGATCAACGGTGATTTTACTTCTCTTCCAAGCGGATTATTTAGTAACACCTCATCTCTGAAATCAGTAAAGCTTCCACCTGATCTTAAATCGATCGAAGCTTCTTTATTCAGCGGATGCAGTTCTCTTGAAACTGTTAATATTCCTGACAGCGTTGAAAAAATAGGCAACTATGCTTTCAGATACTGTTCTTCATTATCTGAGTTGAAATTACCAAGTTCACTTAAAGATATAGGAACACAGGCTTTTTATGATTGCGCTAAATTAACCCAAATTGAAATTCCTGAAGGTTTAACCACTATAAGATCTAACGCTTTCGCATCAAGCGGAATAACAGAGATCTCATTACCGTCATCGATCAAAACCGTTCACAACGCTTTCACCAACTCAAACATCGAAACTATCACATATCCTGATTCTATAACTGAACTGCCTGCATATGCATATGAAGGTGCTTCAAAAATGAAGAGCGTTAAGCTGCCTTCAAAGATAAGTGTTCTTCCTATGTGTATCTTCACCGGCTGTTCTTCACTTGAAACATTTGAAATACCAAGTAATATAAAAACTATCAATATATACGCATTCAACGGTTGCAGCGCAAAGGAAATAAAGATCCCTTCTACTGTTGAAAAAATCGAACAGAATGCATTCAGCAATTCAAATGTTGAATCAGTTGTAATTGATGATAAGTTCACTGAGCTTCCATCCGGTTTGTTCTATGGCTCAACAAAACTTAAATCAGTAACTCTGCCGTCAGAGCTAAAGGTCTTACCTACACAGATATTCTATAATTGTTCAGCTCTTGAAAGCATTACGCTTCCTGAGACATTGGAAACGATTTCCAACCTTGCATTCTATAATTCAGGTCTGAAATCGATAGATATCCCTGATTCTGTCATAAATATCCAGCCATCAGCATTTATCAACTCACACTCACTTGAAAAAGTCAAGCTGCCTTCGGGTCTTATATCGATATCAACATCTCTTTTCTCAGGTTGTTCATCTCTTACCGATATTACTATCCCCGAGACAGTTATAAGTATATCCCAGAATGCTTTCAACGGCTGCTCCGCCCTGACCAAACTTACCCTTCCCGAGAACTTGATAAGTATAGGTACATCAGCATTCAGCGGCAGCGGTTTGAAGGAGATAAAGATACCTGATTCCGTAATAAGTCTCAACAACTCTTTCTCAGGTTCTAATCTCGAAACGATCACTTATTCCGATTCACGTACAGAGCTTCCTTCTTATGCTTACGCAGGTGCGCCCAATCTGGTATCTGTCAAGCTCCCTTCAAAGCTCACCTCGATCCCTTCATACGCTTTCTCAAACTGTACTTCACTCGAAACAGTTGAAATTCCCGACACTGTGAAAAACATAGGTCAATACGCTTTCTATTACAGCGGAATAAAGGGATTAAAGCTTCCGAAGGATCTGGAAAAGATCGAAGGCTATGCATTCTACAACACTCCTCTCGAATCTATCGAGATCCCTGACAAAATAACCGAATTAGCATTGTATGCATTCAATAAATGTAAATCTCTCAAAGATGTTAAACTCCCTGATACTTTAACAACTATCGGAAACAGTGCATTCGGAGAGTGTACGTCACTGACAGAGATCAAACTCCCTGCTGATCTGACAACGCTCGGAAGCAGCGCATTCGGAAACTGTACTTCACTCAGCAGCATCAAGCTTCCTGAAAAGCTGGAAAATATCGATCGTCTGGCATTCTGTAACTGCTCATCTCTTGAAAAGCTCGATATCCCCGATTCTGTAGAAAAAATCGATGACTATGTATTCAGCGGCTGTACTGCATTAACGGATATCAAGCTTCCGAGCAAATTAAACTCTCTTTCAAGTAATTTCTTCTCAGACTGTACAGCTCTTGAAAGCATTGTGTTGCCTGATACACTGACAACTATCGGCGACTATGCATTCAGAAACTGTACTTCGCTTTCTGATATCAAGATACCTGATAGTGTTACACATATCGGCAGCAATGCATTTTACGGCGATACTTCACTTACAAAGCTCGAAATACCTTCTTCTGTAACAAGAATAGACTCATACGCATTCAGCAATACAGGTCTGAAGAAGCTGACTATACCTGATACAGTTACTTCATTGAATTCATCATTTTTGTTCGACGGCTGTAAAGACCTCGAAGAAGTATCTCTTCCCGGTTCTATAAATTCTATCGACAGCTATTGCTTCAGAAACTGTACATCTCTCAGATCGGTAGAGCTTCCTGACGGTCTGACATATATTCGCAGCTATGCATTTGAAGGTACAACATTTACTACGCTCTATATCCCTGCAAGCGTTTCTTCTATCGCTACAGTTGCACTCGCAAACAGCAAGATCGATACTATCTCAGGCTATAAAGGCTCTGCTGCGGAGACATTTGCAAAATCAAATGAGCTCAATTTCGTAGAGCTCGAAGAAAAAACATGGAACGAAAAGGACGATCTCCCTACCTTCGGTATCTATAAGCTTGATTGCGACGTTACTGTTGACAAGGAACTGACTGTTTCTTCAATGCTTGAACTCGACCTCAACGGTCATAAGGTCATTTGCAACAGACTCAACGTAAACGGAAACATGACAATTAAGGACAGCAGCAAGGACAAGTCAGGTTCTATGGCTTCTTATGACAAAAATGAGCTGTTCTCTGTTAACGGTACTCTCAGGCTCTTGGGCGGAACTTTTACAGGAAATGAAAAGTCGATCGACACTGCTACTATTACTGTACGTTCAAACGGCAACCTCGTTCTCAACGGCGCAAAGGTGATCTCTCACTACAGCAATGCGCTCTCAGTTGTATCAAGCGGCGGTACTATCGACCTTATCAGCGGCTCTCTTGAAGCTAACTACAAAGCTGAAAAAGGAAGCAACTCTGTATATTCTGCTGTTCATCTTAACAGCAGTTTCACAGGTACTATCAACCTCAAAGGCGCAACTATAACTGCCGATAAGGGCTGCGGTATCTATTCCGACTCAGCACATGGCAAGATAAATGTTTCAAGCGGAAAGATCTCAAGCACTTCCAATTACGGTATCTATTGTCCTAAGGGCACTAAGACCGCTCTCAGCGGCAAGCTCGATATAAGCGGCAGTATCGCAGGTATCTATGTTCCGTCGGGTACAACTATCGATATCGCCGACAAGCTCACAGGCGGCAAGGTAAGCGTTGAAGTTTCAAAGACAGGTATATTCACTAACGGATATGCAAAGTACAATAAGGATTCGGCTCCTTCAACATTCTTCTCGGCTGTAAAGAACTGCACATTATCTGCTGACGATTCGGGTGAGCTTATCTGCAACATTCCTGTTGTTACTACAACTACAAATTCTACCACCACAACCACAACTACGACGACAACTACTACTGCAAAGCCAACAACTACAAGCACTACATCTACTACCACTGCAAAGCCAACAACCACAAGCACTACATCTACTACCACCACAAAACCAACAACCACAAGCACTACATCTACTACAACAAAACCTGCAACTACAACTTCTGCTTCAACATCACACAAGACATCAACTTCAACATCAAGCAAAACTACTACTTCATCTACATCTACTTCTTCATTCACAACAACTACTGTCGTTACACTTCCTCCTGAACCAACTCATACAGGAAGACTTGATATCGACGGCGAACTCACTGTAAAGCCTATGACCAAGGAGGAGATCAAGGCAGCAGGTATCGATCTCAACGACGACGATAACTTCAACAGCGTAAAATACGAGATCAAGGCTGAATTTGAGTCTTCGGGAGTAGTTATCGACAAATACGTTACCTACGATAAATCAGGTACTGTTGCAAAGCAGAATATCGCTATCAACGTATCAGGTCACGGTACAGTTGTCATTCCTTCCGATCCTAAGAAGCCTACCTACGTTCCTGCACTTGGCGCTTATGTAGTTCATGAGGAAACCGCCAAGGAAGAAATGTATATGTTCATCTACGGTCACTGCAAGTGGCTCAAGGAATTCTATGATGTACAGCTCATCGTTGTAAACAAGGATACCGAAACTCTGAAGAACTGCAAGACTTCTCTCAACGTTCCCGACGGACTTACTCTCACAAACAGCAAACAGACACAGGAACTCGGCGACCTCGCTCCTAACGGTGTATTCGATGTACACTGGTATCTCCGCGGAGATAAGGAGGGCGACTACGACCTCAGTGCTATCCTGACAGGAACAAATGCAGGCGAAGCATTCGATTATACTTTCAGAACCAAAGAAAGCCTCCATGTATATTCAAGCTCAGCTCTGAATATGGAGATAGAGCTCCCGAGATATTCTTACTACAACGAGAAATATCCTATCAAGGTCAAGATCAAGAACGTTTCAGACAAGCCTGTATACGACCTTGAAAATGCTGTAAAGGGCTTCGATCAGGCTTCTTATGCAGTACTCTATCACACAGCAGACGGAGTTCTCAAAAATGTTGATGCAAAGGTTCAGGCTCTCTCATATCGCGGAAATATCGCTACTATCAATGTTGATGAGCTCCAGCCCGGAGAGTCTGCGATCATCGAGCTTTATGTTCCCGATCTCTGGAAGTCTGTTTATGAGCAGTATATCGACGCAGAAAGATTCGATGCAAATACGATCAGAGCTCTCACCGCTATCTCCAACGATCCAAGTCTTCTCGCTATAAATCGGTTCTATACGCTTTACGAAAAGGCTCTCGGCGAACTTCCTACAGAACACATTCTTAAAAATGTTTCAGTAAACTTCTTCGGCTCAGAACTCACTATTCCTTACACTGTAAATATCATCGAACCTACTAAACCTTCAAACGGAACTGTAAAGGTCATCAGAACAAACGCTGCTATCAATCGCCTCCATGATGTATTCAACGCTAAAGATCCAAAGGGCGCATTTGAAAAGTTCAGGAACGAATACATCTACAGCGCTGATACAAGCAAAATAAGAGATGATGTTACCGATTTCAACAAGTATTTATCAGACATTCTCACAGGCAGGAAAAATACAGGATATATCGATATAGTAAAGGATATGTTCTTCATTGCCAAGCCAAACGGTTCAGGAAGTGCAAAAATTTACGTTGAAACTGTAGACGGAGGCGTAAGAAAACCACTTGCAGGAAACAAGTTCGCTGCACCTGATAACAACGCATTTACTATCACCGATATGAACGGCTCAAAGCCGGATGCTGACGGAAAACTCACTATCAGCGATGAGACTGCTTTCAAGGTAACTGCAAACGGCTCAGGCACATACGGTATCGTTCACGTTGAATACGCTGACGGCACTAAGGAAGAATACAATATCCACAGCTCAGATGATGAGCATGAATGCAAGTCTACAGGCGGATTCCAGCTCGTAAGCGCTCCTGCCAACGGCAAGTCAGGCTATGCGGTACAGCTCTGCGACATCTGCGGCGATATCACAGACAGTATCTTTATCAACAGTAAGGCAACTGCTATGCTCAGCAACAAGAATACTTATGCTGACGTTAAGATAGCTGTCGATGAAGCTGTTGATGCAGGCAAAAAGACTGAGCTCTCTCTCTTTGGCAATATCAACGTTCAGACCGAAATAATCATTCCTGATTATATCGATGTTCTCATCGCCCCAGGTACAAATATCACATTCAGCAAGGGCGGTAAACTCGTTGCAAAGGGCAAAGTAAACGATTTCAGCGGCAAGAATTATGACCTCAGCGGCAAGGTCGTCACAACTACTTCCACATCTACCTCAACTACCAGCACAACAACCACTACAACTGCTTCAACATCAACAAATTCAACTACTTCAACATCTGTTTCAAGCTCAACATCTTCAAATACTACCACAACTTCAGCTGTAACAACTACTTCAGGTTCTTCAACTTCTGCAACATCTACTACAGCTTCTAAGAAGATCGCTTCCGATGAGAAACTCTGCAAATGGGCTGTTAAGGATTATAAGAAGAAAAATATCTCCGAAAATGTCAACGCCGAGATCACTTCTTCATCCGACACCGAATATAAGATCACTCTTACCGACGATAACGGAAATGTTCTTGACGTTTATACTATCGATCCTACAAACGGAAAGGGTAAGAATTCTGCTAATGAAAATGTCAATCTGCCACAGACAGGAAACAACTCTATGTCTAACCTCCTCGCTTTACTCGGTTCAATGTTCCTCATAGGTATGGGATTCGTTTCTGTAAAGCTTTCAGGCATTTTCCGCAGAAAAAAAGATGAACAGTAATCAAAAAACTGATACCATGCAAAAAACTAAAAAGCAATGGGTCCTGTTTATAACAGGGCTCATTGCAATATCTGTCGGTGTAAGTATTTTAGGCTTTTTCGGCGTCAGAAAGATATACCGTGAGTATCGCAAGTATAAGCTGATGCGCGATAATCCTGTTGTCGAGATCGCAGATCTGAAGATCAAGGCTCCTGTTCTCGAAGGTACGGACAATGATATCCTTTCAAAAGCAGCAGGTCATTTCCCCGATACAGGAGATTTCGGCAAAGGAAATTACTGTATAGCCGCTCACAGCAGTACGCTTTATAAAGAATACTTCAACAACCTAAAAAAAATTAAAAACGGTATGAAAATAACTCTCTACAACAAAGAAAAACAAAGCTTTGTCTATACCGTAAAAGAACACTTCATCGTCGATCCTGACGAAACCTGGGTACTCGGAGATTTTAACGACAACAGGATCACTCTTATAACCTGTACCGATGACGGAACTCAACGACAGGTCGTTGTCGGTAAAATTGAATAATGTTGATCTGACAAAGACGGCATAGATCATTCTATGTCGCAGTCTGTTGAAAAAGCATAACAAAGTTGTGAATAACAGAGAAACGCTCTCCGACATGGAGAGCGTTTTTTGATATTCATTGCAGAATTCGCTTCATCTGCCTTCTTCTCCGCAAGTATCTGAACATATCCGCTGAATTCTACGAGTTCCTTTTTCAAGTCTAAAAAAATTTTTTCAGACAATTGAAATATTCCGCGGAATAATTCAACTATATCAAACAGAAAGTGAAGGGATAATTTTAAGAAGATATCTCTGGATCTCCAAAGCATCATTTGCTGTTACACCATTTTTGCCCTCAACGTCTGCATTTGCTGCTCCCTGCTCCGTGATATGGGTCTTTTCACTGCCATTAAGTCCGTATTTGTTAGGATTTGCAAGTGATTGCATTATCAGAACAGCATCTGACAGATCAACGGTATCATCTACATTTGCATCTCCCGGCAATAATTTCTTATCCGTTGATCCGTTTTCACTTGGTTCCTGAACTTTTACCTTTAAAGGCTGCGAACCTATTTCCTGCCCCGGTGTAACAAGATCAAGCGAACTCGATGCATAATATGTATAGTCATTATCGCTGCAATACTTCTTTATAGAGTCTATAAGCTTGCTGTTCTTGGTGTATTCAAGCAGATAAACGTCTTTTCCGTTGTCGCTTACGAGCTTACAGTACTCCTGGAAATATTCTCTGTCCTCAGGATCACTTTCTATCAGCTTCTTACCGTGATCCCAGTCTATTGAGCTGAAAACGCTCTCCTGATTTACAGCGTCCATAACTGCATCGAGATTCTTATTTTTCTTGGCATACTCCCTGACATAGGTATCGCCGCCGTTTATCATGACATAAGTTCCATATGCTTTGAAGCCTTTGAGTATCTCCGTAACGCCGTCATATATTTTCTTTTCTTTAAAGTTATAGTATACGTCGCAGTTGTCAACAAATAAACCGTCAACACCCTTATCGAGTATTCCCTTAGCAAGCTCATCTACCACGAACTTCTGCCACTCTTCCTGTGAAACATCTACCCATCTTTCATCTTCCCAGTTCTCATATACTCCAAGAGCATATTTATTGTACTTCTCGAAATACGGGCGAAATTCCTCAACAGAGCCAAGGTTGATATAGCTGTAAACTATGTGACCCGAGTCTTTCAGCTTTCCTATCTCTTCCTTTGAGAAATACTGTGCATCGATAACTATTTTCTTATAGCTTTCCATATCATCTGTATCCTCAGGATCAGATCCGAGAAAGACTCCGTACTCGTATTTTATGTCTGCTGCCGCTTCTGCATTTACAGCTCCTGAGCCGCCGATCAACTGTACGCAGCAACAAGCTGCTGCCATTATCAGACTTGCAATTCTTACTTTCTTCATTTTACTCCTCTTTTCTTAACGTTTTATCAATTCCCGATTTTAAGGCATTTATTAAACAATAAATATACCCTTAATAATACAATCGAATAAGCGAGCAGATCTCAGACAAATAATCAGGACTCACTTAAAATAAAAACCACCCGCCGTTAAGACGGGTACGCATAAAGAAGTTTTACGCCATAGTATTTCTGATGTAAGGTCAGAAGTACTATGGCGTTTCTATTGACAGTATAGAGATGATGTGCTATAATTGTTACTGACCAAAATCGGAATTTACATTTGTAGGGGCGGATATTATCCGCCTGTTAAGGGACGCCCTCACTTGCAGGGCGTCCCTCTTTCAAAAACAGTCCACTGGACTGTTTTTGAAATTCACCCTTGCGGAGCGCCTTCGTATTGTTTCGCTGTTCTCTGAAAGCTGTGAACAGCGACCAGAGGCGCTGCCTCTGGACACCGCCAAAGGAACACAGTCCCTTTGGAATCCCGTTCATGGGCTCGGCGTACTTATCGCGCTGTAAGCGATGTACAAATATCATTTCTTATATTATTA
>Ga0256405_10001840_pt1 | contig 54148 bp, 49 predicted proteins | sample RumenRJG_02DNA_FD_189096 | JGI IMG/M metagenome (GOLD analysis project Ga0256405, IMG submission 189096) | Bovine rumen microbial communities from Lethbridge, Alberta, Canada - RJG_02 | ecosystem: Host-associated > Mammals > Digestive system > Stomach > Rumen | place: Canada: Alberta... | reverse complement strand
CGCTCTATAAGGGGAAAAATCAGATAAAAGTCTTTGGAAAGGGGTTCGGGGGAAAACCTTTCCTCAGAAAGGGTTCCCCCGATAATTAACTATAAACTTCTATATAAGCATCACTGTTATGGATTCGGGGCTGAATTTGTATGTTTAAACGATATATTGGCAGGATGAAAAATAAGGAGGCAAGTAATTATTGCTGAATTTCAGAAAAGGTCTTGACATTTTGGTGCGGTAGGTATATAATGTATAGCGCTGTGAGCGAAAAACTTTCAGCATTTGGAAAAGGAGAGATATGTAGAGTACTATGGAAGATGTTGAAATTTTCCTCAGCAAGCTTTCTACAGAAGAAAAGCTTTATGCTGAGACTGCAAAAAAACTTGATATCCCTGAGATAAACGATAAATTCACACTCGCAGGAGCAATTGCGGAAAAGGGCTCGCCTGCATCGTACAAGGTTTATATTTCCAATGAGGAAATACAGAATAAAGCCATTGACGATATAAAGGCAGTTTTTACGGAAGCTGCCGAGGAGAATAAGGATGTAAGGGTAGAGTTCATAGTTGATGAGTTCCTGAATCTTATTGATGACAGAGCAAGAATAACTGCCGACAGTAAGCCGCGTTCACTTGTACACCGTGACGGTGAGCTTCACCCGACAGTACATATATGGATGATAAAGCGCCGCGATATGGGAGTTTTTGTGCTTCTTCAGAAACGTGCGCATGAAAAGGATATAAATCCTGACTGTTATGATGTATCTGCTGCGGGACACGTTTCGCAGGGAGAGGAGTTCCGCCATACTGCGCTAAAAGAAGTGCATGAAGAGCTTGGACTTGATATCAACAGAAGTCAGCTCGAATTTATAGGTTTGAAAAAATCCGAATATTCAAATGGTGATATCCATGACAATGAGCTTGTTGCCGTGTATATATGCCGTGAGAATATCAATATAGAAGATCTTACACTACAGTCATCAGAGGTATCTGAAGTCTGCTGGGCAGAGATAGACGAGCTGATCTCTATAATGAAATATGAGGATATACCAAATTGTATTTCCCGTGATGAGCTTGATATGATAAAAAAAGCTGTTTTCTGATAATAAAAAGGCTTCCGAATTTCGGAAGCCTTTATCTTTACTGTTTTGTTATTCAGCAGCAGGTGCAGCTGCGCCGCCGCCGTCAACAGGAGCAGGAGTATCGCCGCCTGTTGTGTTGCCGCCTTCGACAGGAGCAGGAGTTTCACCGCCTGTAGTGTTGCCGCCCTCGACAGGAGCAGGAGTTTCACCGCCTGTAGTGTTGCCGCCTTCGACAGGAGCAGGAGTTTCACCGCCTGTAGCATTGCCGCCGCCTGTTGTTCCGCCTGTGTATCCACCTGTAGTATTACCACTGCCGGAAGTACCGCCGCCGTTTGAAACGCCGCCTGTGTATCCGCCTGTAGCATTGCCGCCGCCTGTATAGCCGCCGTCAGCAATTGTGGAAGTCGTAGGTGTATAGTAATTCTCGTTAGGATAACCGCCTGAAGGTATCTTCTGACCTCTATAGAAGCCTGATCCCGAAGTTATAGTGATAACATAATCAGATTTTGTAGTTTTTGAAGGTGAAGTAGTAGTACGCGCTTTCTTTGTTACAGTCGTGGTATTGACTGTTGTAGTATTTACGGTTGTAGTGGCAGAACCACTTGCGTTAGGATCTTTTTTTGAGATGCTCTCACGACCGATGCTTGAAATTATCTTTTCGGAAGGAGTTATAGGGAACATCACGAAGAAAAAGAGGATGAGTGCGGTCATTGCGATGAAGCAGCCGCATGAAACGAGGGTGATCTTGGTTGATTTTTTCAGATTGCTGAAAAAGCCATTTCCTTTACTCATTAAAAAAACACACTCCTATTATGATAGATGTAAACATTATACTACTAAAGTTGCAAAAAGTCAAGCCCGAGTATGTCCGCTTATGTGATAAAAACATGAAAATTTCCCGTTGATAAGCGGGGAATTCTCTTGGGTCATTTCTTTTTGAGCTTAGCCATTTTGTAAATGAAAAGTTCAAGTGATATGAGTCCTATAACGGCAGCGCCTGCGATGAGAGCTGTTTTTGCAAGGTCGCCCGACTCATTTTTCTCGTCATCGGCATCATCTTTTTTGGTTTTTGAAGCCTTTGTAGTTGTATTATCTGTTTCACTTTTTCGACTTTTCTTTGTGGTGAGTTCCTCCTCATCATCATTGGAAGGTCTTTTGCCGTTGCTGTGATGAGAGATCTCGATCCCGCTGTCTGAAGCTTCCTGAGCGGTAAATGCAGTGAGCCATGCAAGGGAAGCGTTCCAATTGATAGTACATTCGTTCACAGACCATGCCTCGATATTGTCAAGGTAGCATTTCTGCGGAGGTATCGCGCCTTTTTTCCAGCCCGAGCCTTGTACCCACGGGTCCTGCATACCTGAGTTCGGACCTCCGCACATTACTCCATCGGGTGCACATGGAAAAGTATCGTCTATCTGGTTAGCCCAGAAGCGGTGATGAGGGTGTTCTATAGCATGAGAGCCGTATCCTGTAACATAAGAGTAGTCCATGGCATTTCTGCCGAGTATGTAATCCATACCGCCGATAGCGCCGTCGAGGTAACTTTCGTCATCGGTAAGCAGGTAAGCGTAAGCCATTACGATTGAATTATCGGTAACAAATGAATTTGAGCCCCAGATGTAGCCTTCGTCGCTGTCATTATAGCTGAGGGTGCTCTGACCGTAAGGGACTCCGTAGCCCTGATTTTCTTCGAGAGATAAATAATGATCTGATGCTGAAACAATAGCTTCCTTAACGATGTCCACATCTTCCTTGTCGAATTTTTCGGGATTCAGAGCTGCACTGAGAGTTGCAAGAGCACTTGTGTTGCCCCAGTCGAAGCTTCCCACTGTATCGACGCTCTCGCCACCGCCGAGACTGACAGGTACACCGAGGAAGAATTCGTTTTCCGTTATCTCATCGTAATAATCCTCGTTGCCTGTAGTTATAAAGAGTTCGATAGCTGCCCAGCAGAATTCGTCGTCAACGTCTGTGTCGCCGTAAGCACCGCCGCCGACTGATTCATCAAGAGGGGCATACATATCAGGGTGCTTTTTTGCAGCTGCAAAAGCGTTTTCGGCAGCTTCAAGGCACTCATCGGCAAAATCGCTGTCGATGTCCTTCCACAGTCTTGCTGCCTGAGCTGCGCAGGCTGCGAGATTGAGCGTAGCAGCAGTTGTCGGTGGCTTTACTATACGTTTCATATCGTCATCAGCAGGGGCGATACCGAGAGCGGTCCATTTTTCGTCATGAGCCTTATGGTAAGCCATGTCCTTGTATTCGCCCTTATCGACGATCATTTTCAGCATCCATTCCATTTCCCAGCGTGTCTCGTCGAGAAGATCGGGGATATCGTTGTTGTTTTCGGGAATGAGCATAGTTCCGTCAGCGTATGCATCTTCAAAGCCGTATTTCAAAGCTGTTTCGTACTGATTCTGCATGAGCCATAGTGAGAAACCGCCGTTTACTACGTATTTGCCGTGATCGCCTGCATCATACCAGCCGCCTGTAACGTCGATAGAGCCGCTGCTGCCAGAATAGCCCCATGTTTGCTCGATCTCAGCCATATCCTTGGGATGACCTGCTGCACGGGAAAGAGAATCTGCATCTCCCGATGAGATGAAATCGCTTTCTATTTCAATGCCGCTGCGGTTCTGGTAGAAATAATTAAGCGAATCATAGAGCAGGTCGGAATATACGGAAGAACCGCCTATCGTGAATTCACGGCTTTCTGAACCGTCTTCAGCTTCGATATGGAAGGTGCCTTCCTTGTCAAGGTCGGTGAAATCGATAACGTGTACCTCATCATCGGAATCCTTATCCTTGCCGAAAGGAGCACTTTCGCCCTTGAACACAGTCTTGCCCGACTCGTCCTTGACTTCAAATGCAACAGGCTTTGAGGAGTCACTGAGCAGCGTAGCGCGTTTTGCTCTTTTTGTGAAATAGCCTACCTGATTTGTGAGAATATCGGCGCGTTCCCATTCGTCAGGAGCTTTGAAGTCGTTTTCATCGCCTGAGAGATCGATAAGGGACATATTATCAAATCTGATCTTAGTTCCCTCAGGGAAGCAGTCGCCATTGGTGTACTGACCGTCACCGCCGAGGTGGAATGCCCATTCTGCCACATCAAGCGACTGGTTTGCTGTAAATGTTACCTCGACCTTTTTTGTCTCATTTTTGCCTATTGAGATGCAATCCCATGTTGAGTTGAAGTCAGGACCATTATCAGCCATCATGTTGTGCCATATTTCCACATCGCCGTCGAGGTTGCCTATCTTAGTGTAGTATTTGCCGCTTTCCGACGGTGTTATCTCATAAGAGACCTTATACTTGTGACCTGATACGATTTTCAGTCCTCTGTGTCTGAACTGACAGTCCCAGCGGTCTTCACCGCCTCGCGAAGCTCCGCCCGGGTTAACGATCTCGACAGTATAAACTCCCTTGTCGATCTCAAAGTTCATTTCACCCGGGGCAGACTCTACAATGTGCCATGGGAGTCCCACACCGTCTTCAAAATCCGTTTGACCAAGCTGCTGACCCGCATTTGCTTCAAGAGTAGCAAACTGAGTTCCGACAGGCAGGGCTGTACTTATAGTAACAGCGGCTGCTGCAAGAGCAGCAAGGGCTTTGCAAGTGAGTATATCTTTTTTTCTCATGCAAAAGACCTCCATTTTTTCAAATTTTCCATTTAACACTTTAATACTTTTTTACTTTTGTGTAAAGGAGAATAGAGAAAAATTTACAAATTGTACGTTTAAAACGGCATTTTACTCATAAAATCGGGAGGTTTTCAGTATATTTAGTGAATTTAGACTATTCCGTATTAACGTAAAAACGTGAATTTATGCAGTAAATACTTGATTTCTTGATGTAGGTATGATATAATTTATAGGAATGTGTTGATATGTTATTTTTTATGGAGCTTTGATATGAATCATTTTTTTTACCTTATAGGGAAGAGTTCTTCGGGGAAAGATACATTATACAGCCGCATAGTCGATGAGCTTGGTCTTATCCCAGCTGTGCTGTATACTACACGTCCTGTGCGCGATAACGAGCGCGAAGGGGTGGAATATCATTTTGTTGATGACGATGAATTCCTGCGTTTGAGCGAAAATGGGATGGTAATTGAGTATAGGGTGTATGATACTGTTTACGGTAAGTGGACATACTTTACCGCAGCTGACAGTGTATCGCTGGATAAAGGCGATTGTATCGGAATAGGTACTCTTGAATCATATTTGAAGATCCGTGATTACTTTGGGAAAGAGATAGTTATACCGATCTATATAGAGGTAGAGGAAAATACAAGGTTTCTCAGGGCAGTGGAACGTGAAAAAAAACAGTCAAAGCCTAAGTACCTTGAGCTTTGCAGACGTTTTATTGCGGACAGTATTGATTTTTCCGATGAAAAACTGAAAGAAGCAGGCATAACGTTGAGATTTGAAAATAACGATGTACCTGAAAAGTGCTTTTCAGAGATAAAGAAGTATATTTCGGATATTACAGAAAAATGATATGAATTCCCGTAATCGTTACGGGCTTGGGAGGTTTATTGTGAAATCAGAAGTGAAATTCAGTGAAAGTGCCAAACGAACCATGATAATAGGCGGCGGTTCGGCGTGCAAAACACTGCTGAGAGAGATATTCAATGCGCAGAGATCGCCGTATACAGGAGATAAGTATTCTGCACAGTTCAATCCTGTTTGCATTATTGACAATGCACCTGAAAAGCTGGGAACCGATGTTTTTGGTATAGAGATAGTCGGTACTCCTGACGAGATACCTAAATTTATCGAAGAATACGATATTGAGCAGCTAATACTCGCTATCCCTTCGCTCTCAGGCGATGAGAGAAAGAGGATCATAGATATTTGCAATGATACTAAGCTTCCGCTTAAAATAGTACCGTTTATAGGAAATCTTATACTTGACAATTCATCGTCGCTTCTCGGACAGGTCCGCGATATCAAGGTCGAGGAGCTTCTTGGACGCGATCCCATAAAGTTTGATAACAAGGATATACGCGATTTTATCAGCGGAAAGGTGTGCATGGTCACAGGCGGCGGAGGATCTATCGGTTCAGAGCTTGTCAGACAGATCGCTAAGTACGCACCAAAGCAGATAATTATCGTTGATATTTACGAGAATAATGCATATGAGATACAGCAGGAACTCATTATGGATTACGGAGCTGAACTCAATCTTGTGACACTTATCGCATCTGTTCGTGATTACTTCAGAATGAACCAGATCTTTGAAAAATTCAAACCTGAGATAGTTTTCCATGCAGCTGCCCATAAGCACGTTCCTCTTATGGAAGTATCACCTATGGAAGCAATAAAGAACAATGTTATCGGCACTTTCAATGTTGCAACACTTGCTCAGTTCCATGACGTTGAGAAGTTTGTTATGATCTCTACCGATAAGGCTGTAAATCCTACAAATGCTATGGGAGCTTCCAAGCGCTGCTGCGAAATGATAGTGCAGTATCTCTCACAACAGCGTGAGGGCAGGACAGAATTCGTTACCACACGTTTCGGAAATGTCCTCGGTTCAAACGGTTCAGTTATCCCTCTCTTCAAGAAGCAGATAGAGCAGGGCAAGCCTGTAACTGTTACCCATAAGGATATAATCCGCTATTTTATGACCATTCCCGAGGCTGTAAGCCTTGTAATGGAGGCTGCTGCAATAGCCAAGGGCGGAGAGATCTTCGTACTGGATATGGGACAGCCTGTAAAGATAGTAACACTTGCCGAGAACCTTATTCGTATGTACGGAAAAGTGCCGTATAAAGATGTTCCGATAGTATTTACAGGTCTCAGACCCGGAGAAAAGATAAAAGAGGAGCTCCTCATGATGGAGGAGGGGCTTCAAAAGACTTCAAATAAACTCATATTTATCGGTAAGCAGATAGATATCAAGGAGGATTGCTTTGCAGAGCACCTTAAAAAACTCCGTGATGCAGCTCAGATGAATGATGAAGAACTCGCAATAGAAGCTCTTCACAAAATGGTTCCTACTTTCATTACTCCTGAGGAGTACAATAACAAAGAGCTACAGAAACAGTAGAGGAAAAAGTGAGTTTCTGCACTGCGGCAAGAGCTGCGGTGCAGAATTTTTTACATATTCTTAAATAAATATTGACGTTTTTAGTGAAATCTGTTATAATAAATTTATGTATACATTTAATAAAGTATATTTACTGTAATATCTTAAATGATATGGAGATGGTGATTTGTTCAGTCTATATAAGTTGGAGGAGCTTACAGAAGCCACGAGCGAAAGCAACGACGTAGTAGAAAGTATACATGAATCTGTCGAAAAGACTTCGGGGCTTTTCAATGATGCTGCTGAATACTTGAAAAAAGCACTCCCTCTTTTGATGATAGCGCTTGTTATTCTTATAACAGGCATACTCATTTCCAAACTTATCGCTAAGCTTGTCGGAAAAGCGGTGTCAAGATCAAATGTCAACGGTACAGCCAAAAGCTTTCTTGTGTCGCTGATAAAGATACTGCTCTATATTACGGTGGTCGTCATGGCTTTGTCGGTGCTGAATGTTCCGATGTCATCGATAATCACGATACTTGGTGCAGCAGGACTTGCCATAAGCCTTGCGCTTCAAAACTGCCTGTCGAATCTTAGCGGCGGATTTATAATACTGTTTACAAAGCCGTTCAATTCAGGTGATATCATAGAGCTTGATGGTTCTGTTGGAACGGTCCGCGACATAGGTATATTTTATACTAAGATCGTTACTTTTGACAACAAGACAGTGTTTATCCCAAACGGAAAAGTTGCTGATGCTAAGATAATCAACTACACCGAGACTCCTACAAGAAGAATAGATCTGAGCTTTGATATTAGTTACAGCGCAGATTTTGACAAGGCAAGACAGGTCATACTCGGCGTAATATCAGAGGAAAAGCTCATATTGAAGGATCCTGCACCGACGGTGCGTATGAGCTCTCACAATCACAGCTCTGTTTCGATAGATGTGCTCGTTTGGGTCAATAACGCAGACTATCTTGCAGAAAAGTACAATATGACAGAGGCTGTTAAAGCCGCATTTAATGAAAACGATATCGAGATACCTTTCCCGCAGCTCGATATCCATGTAAAGGATAAGATCTGATGGCTGATGAAAATGTTCAGAAAGAACCTGAAGTAAAGAAGAAAGAAAAGAAGCCAAAGCCCAAAAAGGAGAGAAACAGCTCGTTTTTTCTTTGGCTGCTGCTGATAATCGTAGTGTGGTGGTTCAACAACTATGCACTGAAAGAGACAAGAGTCGAAGTCAAGTCAGCGAAGGTAAAGTCAACGCTTAAATTTGCGGTGATAAGCGATCAGCACGCTACAAAGCATGGAGTGAGCAATGAGACAATTGTCAGTGCAGTGAATTCTGCCCATCCTGATGTGGTCTTCATTCTCGGTGATATGTACACGAGCGGAAGTAAGTGGGAGCTTATAAATAAGCCTATAGAGCTTACAGCTGCAATAACTTCGGCAGGATATCCTGTGTATGCCGTAACAGGCGAGCATGATACAGATAAAAGGTACATCTCCGAGCTCGAAAAAGCAGGCGCAAATGTCATGAATTATAAGGATACCATAGTTAACGTGAGAGGAAATGATCTTCATATAATGGGTATTGACAACGTTTACTACAGCGATACTTTTGACCTTAGTAACGAGTTTGAGCTCAGCAGCGACTGTTACAATATACTGCTCGCACATATCCCGAATTATGAAAAATTCGCTTCCTTCGGTGCAGATCTGACTCTATGCGGAGATACTCACGGAGAAATGGCACAGCTGCCATTCGGCTTTGGTCCTGTATACCATGCGGAAACACAGACATGGCTGCCCAAGCTGCTTGATGAAGGAATTGAGATATACGACAAAGGCTTTTTTGACTATGACGGCGGAAAAATGTTCATAACGTCGGGTATCGGTGTATACCCATACCCTGTACGTTTCAATAACCGCCCTGAAATAGTAATTATGGAAGTAAAACCAAAGGGGTGAAAATATGAGCAGAGACAATATCACAGACATTGCCGTAATAGGCGGCGGAGCATCAGGACTTGCTGCGGCTATCGAAGCTAAAACGGTACTTCCTAAAGCAAACGTTGTAATACTCGAAAAGCTGGACAGAGTAGGCAAGAAGATACTCGCAACGGGTAATGGAAGATGCAATCTCAGCAATATGAATCTTACAGCAGAGCACTATCACGGAAGCGTAAGAAATGTTATGCGAATAATCGGATCTACTCCGTCAGCTAAGGAATTTTTCGGCGGACTTGGTCTGCTGTGTATAGCTGATTCAAAGGGCAGGATATACCCTCGCAGTAATACTGCGGCAACAGTTCTGAATGCGCTCAGATTAAAAGCTAAAGAGCTTGGAGTTGAGGAGCGCTGCGGCTTTGAGGCGAACTTTATCGAGAGCACTCCGAAGTGCTTTAAGATATCTGAGGTCTCAGGAGAAAAGTTCCCATGCAGAAGGGTGATCGTTGCCGCAGGAGGTTACGCAGCACCGCAGTTCGGAACAGACGGAAGTATTATAAGATCATTGCGCAGCAGAGGCTGTCAGACAACAAAAATATGTCCTGCGGTAGCACCTCTCAGAGTTCGCCCCGAGCTTCTGAAAGGACTCAAAGGCGTGCGCGCAAAGGGCAGAGTAACTGCATATTCCAATGGAAGATTTTTGAAGGAAGAAGTGGGCGAGATACAGTTTACGGAGAATTCACTTTCAGGCATATGCGTTTTCAATATGGCTCATCTTTTCTCAAAGTATGAAGGAAAGCTGACACTTTGTCTTGATCTTGCAGAGGATATGGTACCGGATCAGCTCCTGGGATATCTCCGCGTGATACAGTATCAGCGCAGCAGGCAGCTTCTGGACGAGTTCCTCACGGGAATGTTCCCGCGAAATCTTGCATCTTACCTCATGAAAAGAGCTTTGGGCAAACCGCTTAATGAGCCTATAGCATCTCTTCGTGAAAACGATCTGCGTCAGGTCGCACAGCTTGTGAAGAACCTCGAATTCGATGTTACGGGAAGTGCTTCATGGAAGGATGCGCAGGTAACTTCGGGAGGCATAAGCGGTGAATGCATCGACGAGAGATTACAGCTGAGAAGCGAAAAGGGTATTTTTCTGTGCGGCGAAATACTGGACGTTGACGGTGACTGCGGCGGATATAATTTGCAATGGGCATGGTCATCGGGTATACAGGCTGGAAGAAGCTGTGCAGATTCCCTGAGAGGAGGGCTTACATGATAAGAGTCGGAGGAATAAAGGTCGCACTGGACGCTGACCTTACCGACCTTACTGCGCTTTGTGAGAAAAAGCTGAAAATAAGCCGTGACAGGCTGATAAGCGTTAAACTCGGAAAAAAATCGGTCGATGCACGTAAAAAGGCAGATGTGCATTTCCTGATATCACTGGACATAGAGGCAAAAGATGAGGACAAGCTTCTTAAAACCCTGAAAAATGCAATAAAGCTTGAAAAAAATGTCTACAATGTGCCTAAGCTGAAAAAAGTCATCAAAAAACCTGTGATAGTAGGCTTCGGACCTGCTGGAATGTTTGCAGCACTGGTGCTGTCAATGGCAGGTGCTGAGCCTATAGTTCTTGAAAGAGGCTGTGATGTTGATACTCGCTGCAAGGTTGTGGAGGAGTTTCAGAACGGAGGCAGACTCGACCCTGAATGCAATGTACAGTTCGGTGAGGGCGGAGCAGGAACATTTTCGGATGGCAAGCTTACAACGGGCATCAAGGACAGACGTATAGGCTGGGTATTTGAGCGGCTTGTGGAGTTCGGAGCTCCTGAGGAGATACTTTACCTTGCAAAGCCGCACATAGGTACGGATAAACTCCGCGGTGCTGTCAAGGCACTCAGGGAAAGGGTGATCTCACTTGGCGGCGAAGTAAGATTCAATTCTAAATTCTGCGGATTTGAAGCTGATAACGGTTCACTTTCCGCAGTCAGATATGAACACGACGGAAAAGTTGAGACAATAACAACGGACAGTCTTATTCTGGCTTCCGGGCATAGTGCAAGAGATGTGTTTGAGTTGCTTTATAATGAAAATATCACTCTTTCACAGAAGAATTTCTCGGTGGGAGTCCGCGCAGAGCATCTGCGAAAGGATATCGACAAGGCTATGTACGGTGATTTTGCAGGACACCCTGCACTTAAAGCAGCCGATTACAAACTGGCTGTACATCTTCCGAACGGACGTACTTTGTATACGTTCTGTATGTGTCCCGGCGGGTATGTCGTGGCTGCGTCGTCGGAAGAGGGAAGACTTGCAGTAAACGGTATGAGCTGCTTTGCCCGTGATGCGGATAACTCGAACAGCGCTCTCCTCGTGAACGTGGGTACAGATGACTACGGAAGCGATCACCCTCTTGCAGGTATGTACTTTCAGCGTGATCTTGAAGAAAAAGCCTTCAAGGCAGGCGGCTGCGATTATCGTGCTCCTGCGGCAGTTCTTCGTGATTTCATGGAGGGAAGAGTCAGCGAAAAGCTTGGCAGAGTAAAGCCGTCCTACCGTCCGTCGGTCAAATTTGCAGCTCCCGAGGAGTACCTTCCTGATTTTGTTTGCGAGTCTCTGAAGCTCGGCATAAAGGAAATGGGAAAGAAAATAAAAGGCTTTGATGACGGTGATACTCTCCTGACAGGTATCGAGAGCCGAAGCAGCTCTCCTGTTCGTATAAACAGAGGAGAGGATATGCAGTCGCTTTCACTGAAAGGACTTTATCCCTGCGGAGAAGGAGCAGGTTACGCAGGGGGAATAGTTTCCGCTGCTGTTGACGGCATGAAATGTGCGGAGGCTGTTTGTGAAAAATCAGAAGGGCAGCGTATAAACAAATGAAGATAGCATATGTTTCAAACGGAAGAATGTTCCTGTGCAATGAGGGAAAAGTGTCTGAGCTGCCATGCGAAAGAGCAGCAAAATATGCTGATACTGTCAATGAGATAAACAGGAACAAAGAATGGAAGCACAGCGGCAAGGGTGCAGAGTTCATGGGAACTCTTGAGCATTACACAGATGCCGCTAACAGTGCTTGTATGTACAGCATATCGGCAGCAGACAGCGGAATAATATATTCGGCTAAGCTGGGAGAAATGGGAGCTATTTACAGAAAAGATACGGATTCTCCGAAAGCTCCCGAAGGACATATCTATACGGGTATGAACAGGAATATAAGTGATATCTCCTTTAAGGACGGCAGGATAGCAGCTATTATGGACGGCCACCTTGCAATATTTGACGAGCGCGGCGACTATGAAGAAATAACCGACGGAGCGTCTATCGAGTCGTCACCATTCTGGTCAGCATCTGACGGAAGGATACTATGTTCAACAGTGGGTGTGGCTATCGAAGGAGGGACAGGAGTTTCCCCAAGCTCGATACTTTCACTTGATATGGAAGCGGGAAAGATCGACGAGCTTTTTGCAGATAAGGAAAATGATCTCATAAAGCCTATGAACGATGCGGACGGGAATTATTACTTTATCCGCAAGCCGTATAAGATACCCAAGGATAAGAGAGAGCCGATGCTGAAATCGGTGCTGCTGTTCCCTGTGAGAATCATCAAGGCGATAATCGGATTTCTCAATGCGTTCAGCGTTATTTTTGGCGGTGAACCGCTTAGAAAGAATCAGCGCAGGGACGATGTGAAAACAAAGAACAAGTCGGGCAGAGAACTGTATTTCGAGGGAAGACTTCTTGAAGCAGAGAAGAATGAAAAGGAAAATGCGGATTCAGGTGATAAGAACCCGAGCATTTTCCCGAGAAGCAGAGTGCTTGTTAAGGTCGCTCCCGACGGCAGTGAAACTGTACTGAAAAAGGGAGTTCTTGATTATACTCTTTGCGACGACGGAGTAATATTCTCAAATGGCAAGGAGCTTATCCTTCTTGACAGGAACGGAGAGGAAAAAGTGATCGCAAACGCAGCGTTTGCTGAAAATATCAATGTCATAAAATAAGAACGGGAGGCTAAATATGAAGATCAATGTAATTGGCGGAGAGATGAGCAGGCAAGAGATCGATGAATACATAAAGTATGCAGGGCAGAAATACGTTGGCAGACAGATCAGCGAACTTGATATAATCATTGACGGTGAGTATGTAGACCTGAGAGTCCACTTCAAGGACATGGATTTTCAGAGAGCTTTCCGTTCAGCTGATTATCTGGTGAATACTATGGAAAAGCTCAATGATGCAAAGCAGAAGGAGTTTTCCGAAAAGCAGCGCCATAAGGTTTAAGGAGTACTGAATGAATTTAACAAATATCGGCACAGTCAGGGAAATACTGACCCGTCATGGTTTCAGCTTTTCAAAGGGGCTGGGACAGAATTTTATCATAAATCCTGATATATGCCCGAAAATAGCGGAAAACGGCAATGCCTGCAAAGGCTTCGGAGTGCTTGAGATCGGAACAGGCATAGGAGTTCTCACGGCAGAGCTTGCAAAACGTGCGGAGAAGGTCACGGCAGTTGAGATAGATACCCGACTTCTGCCAATACTTGATGAGACTCTTGCGGATTTTGACAACGTGAAGATCATCAATGAGGACGTTATGAAATGCGATCTCCACAAGCTTATAGATGAGGAGTTTGCAGGACTGAAGGTCGCGGTATGTGCGAATCTGCCATACTATATCACATCTCCGATAATAATGATGCTTCTTGAAAACAGACTGCCTATAGAGTCGATAACTGTCATGGTACAGAAAGAAGCAGCTCAGCGGCTTTGTGCAAAGGTGGGAACAAGAGATTCGGGAGCGATAACAGTTGGAGTAAATTACTACGGAACAGTGAAAAAGCTGTTTGATGTTTCGCGCGGAAGCTTCATGCCTGCGCCTAATGTGGATTCGGCTGTTATAAGGATAGACCTGAACGGTGAGCAGCGTATTGACGAGAAAAGCGAGCACTTTTTCTTCAGGGTCGTGAAGGCAGGCTTTGAACAGCGACGCAAGACTCTTGCAAATGCGCTTTCGTCAATAATGGGTATACCGAAGGAGAATGTATATTCAGCTCTTGGTGCTGTAGGACTTCCCGAGACTGCACGTATAGAACAGCTCGATATGGAGCAGCTCATAAAACTTTCTGCTGAGCTTGGTAAAGAATGATATGGGTAAGCTTTACGGAGTAAGCGTCGGAGCAGGTGAGTCACATCTCATGACACTGAAAGCAGTAAGTATCATCGAGAGCTGCGGTGTTATAGCTGTACCGCGTACAAACAGCAAAAATTCCCTTGCTCTTTCCATTGCCGAGGAAGCTTGTGATATGTCGGGAAAACGTATGATATATATTGATTTTCCCATGAGCCGTGAAGAAAAGATCATCACCCAAAACTACGACAAAGCTGCTGAGATGATCTGCCGCGAGCTTGAACTCAGCGATGTTGCTATGCTCACTCTCGGTGATATTTCCGTGTATTCCACGTTCAGCTATATTGCGGAGCGTGTTCGCGGAGCAGGCTTTGATGTTGAGATCTGCCCCGGAGTTACGAGCTTCAGTGCGGCGGCAGCTTTGCTGGGAAAGCCACTGTGCCTCGGCAGGCAGCCATTGCATATCATTCCGTATGACTGTGACGAGCTTGAAAAAATGCTCGACCTTAGCGGAACAAAGGTCATCATGAAGGTGGGCAGGAATTTCTCAGCGCTGATAGAACTTCTCAAAAGAAAGGGAATGGCAGCACGTACAGCTGTGGCAGTAAACTGCGGACTTCCCGATGAAAGGCTCTATGAAAGCTGTGATGTGATGATCGAAGATACGGGCTATTTTTCGGTGTTTATAGTAAGTGATGAGGAGAAAACTCATGAAGCTTGAGGAATACATATACAAAGGCTCGAATAAGATGCGCTGCGGATACACAACAGGTTCATGTGCGGCGGCAGCTTCAAAAGCAGCGGCAGAAATGCTGCTTACAGGTCGTATTGTGAAGTCGGTAGAGCTTATGACACCTAAGGGGATACTGCTCAGACCTGATATCATCGACCCTTTTGTGGATAGCATTCATGCTTCGTGCGCTGTGATAAAGGACAGCGGTGACGATCCCGATATCACCAATGGTATACGGGTCTGCGTGTCGGTACGTCTGACTGACGGCGGTGTGGATATCCTTGGCGGCGAGGGCATAGGCAGAGTTACAAAGGCAGGTCTTGACCAGCCTGTGGGAGAAGCTGCTATCAATTCTGTCCCGCGCAGAATGATAACGGAAGCAGTACTTGAAATAGCAGAGAAGCATGGATATTCGGGCGGATTTGAAGTAACGGTGTCAGTCCCCGAAGGTGCTGAGATAGCTCATAAGACGTACAATCCACGAATGGGGATAGAAGGCGGCATCTCAATTATCGGTACAAGCGGTATTGTCGAACCCATGAGCAATACAGCTCTTGTGGAGACTATCCGAACAGAAGCTAAAATGCGCCGCGCGGAGGGTCAGCGCAATATGCTGCTGACTATCGGAAATTACAGCGAGAGCTTTGTGCAGAATGAGCTGCCGTTTTTGCTGGAGAGGAGCGTTACTTGCAGTAATTTCATCGGTGATGCCATAGATATCGGACTGGAACTTGGTTTCGAGTCTATACTCATAGTCGGACATATCGGCAAGCTTGTAAAGCTGGGGGCAGGTATAATGAATACCCATTCTTCGTGGGCAGACGGAAGAATGGACGTGCTCGTGACTTGCGGTGTCCTCGCAGGAGCCGACATTGAAACGCTGAAAAAACTGCCTGACTGTGCAACGGCTGATGCAGCGATGGATATACTCGATGAAGCGGGATATCTTGAAGGGACGATTAAAGCTCTTGAAAAGCGAATGGACTATTATCTCAGTGCAAGGGTAAAGAATGAAGTAAAGATCGCTGCGATATCGTTTTCATATAAGCGTGAGCTGCTGATAAAAACAACTCATGCAGACGAGCTTGTAGAAGCTGTTATGGAGGAAGAAAATGGTTGATTTTGTTGGAGCAGGCTGCGGCGCACCTGACCTTATAACTCTCAGGGGAAAGCGGCTTTTAGAGGAAGCAGATGTGATTATTTATGCAGGTTCGCTGGTAAATCCGCAACTGCTTGATTATGCAAAGCCTGAGTGTGATATATATAACAGTGCTCTCATGCACCTTGATGAAGTTATTGATGTTATGAAAAATGCCGAAGCTTCGGGAAAAAACACCGTTCGCCTTCATACGGGGGATCCGTCTGTATACGGTGCTGTACGCGAGCAGATGGACAGGCTCGATGAGCTTGGGATATCGTACAATGTGACCCCGGGTGTCAGCTCATTTTGCGGAGCTGCGGCAGCTCTTAAAGCTGAGTATACACTTCCTGATGTGTCACAGACAGTCATACTTACTCGAATGGCAGGACGAACTCCTGTACCTGAGTGCGAGAGCATAGAGAGTCTTGCAGCTCATCATGCAACTATGGTGATATTTCTCAGTACGGGAATGCTTGATGAACTGTCAGAGCGCCTTATAGCAGGCGGATACAGTGAACAGACTCCTGCGGCAATAGTTTATAAAGCAACATGGAGCGATGAAAAAGTAGTTCGTTGTACTGTAGGGGAGCTTGCGGATTCTGCAAGAAAAAACGGTATCTCCAAAACTGCGCTCATAACTGTCGGTGACTTCCTCGGCGATGATTATGAGCTTTCAAAGCTTTACGACAAGCATTTTGAGACTGAATTCAGAAAGGCAGAAGAAATATGAATATTGCGGTTTTTTCTGTTACAGAGAACGGCAGACAGCTCTCTCGGAAAGTGAGCGAAGTCCTTAGTGCAGAACACAAGGTCAGCCGTTATTGTTTCCACAAGCATACCGATGATGACGCTGCTGTATTCTGGAATATGGGGAGTATGGTCGGCAGACTTTTTGACCGTTCAGATGCATTTATCTTCGTATGCGCCTGTGGGATAGCAGTTCGTGCAGTTACCCCGTATCTTGGTACAAAAGCCGATGACCCTGCTGTGATAGTAATGGACGACTGCGGAAAATTTGTTATCCCCGTTCTTTCGGGGCATATCGGAGGAGCTAACAGGCTTTCGGAGATCATTTCAGAGCGGCTTGGAGCAACTGCCGTGATAACAACGGCTACCGATGTGGGCGGAAAATTTTCACCCGACAGTTTTGCAGTTGCAAATAACCTGATAATAACCGATCTCAAAGCTGCAAAGGATATAGCTGCGGCTGTTCTGGACGATGAGAAGATAGGTTTTTCCAGCAGTTACAGTCACGGCGGACTTCCGAATGAACTGACTGAATTCGGTGTGTGCAGGACAGGGATATATGTAGGCACTGATATAAATGAGCAGCCTTTTGACGTGACACTGAGACTTGTTCCGCGAAATATAGTTCTTGGTATCGGCTGTAAAAAAGGAACGCCGTATGAAGCGGTTAAGAAAGCGGTTGAAGAAGTTCTCGGGAAGTATGATCTGAATATCAAAAGGGTATCAAAAGCTGCTACGATAGACCTGAAAAAGAATGAAGAAGGATTACGTTCATTCTGCGAAAAAAACGGGTTTGAGCTTTGTACCTACACAGCAGACGAACTCATGAGCATCAGCGGTGATTTTGATTCTTCTGAGTTTGTGCGCGAAACTACAGGTGCTGATAATGTATGTGAGCGAAGTGCGGTGCTTTGCAGCGGCGGTAAGCTTATTATAAGAAAAACAGCAATTGACGGAGTAACGGTCGCAGCTGCGGAAATGTCAGTATATCTTGATTTTGAAAGGAAGATATTATGAAGCTCTATGTTGTTGGAATAGGCTGCGGAAGCAGAAACGGTATGACTATTGAAGCAGATGAAGTGTTGCAGAAGTGTGATATAATCATAGGATATACGGTATACATTGAGCAGATAAAGCGGTTTTATCCCGATAAGGAGTGCCTTTCCACGGGAATGAGACAGGAATCCGAGCGCGTGGAGCTTGCCCTGAGGCTTGCAGGTGAAGGACAGAACATAGCCCTTGTTTGCAGCGGCGACAGTCAGGTATACGGAATGGCAGGGCTTGCAATTGAGATGTCGGTAAAGTTCCCGAAAGTTGAAGTTGAGGTCGTGGCAGGAGTTACGGCAGCCATAAGCGGAGGAGCTGTACTTGGTTCGCCGATGACTCATGATTTTGCGGTGATAAGTCTTTCTGACCTGCTTACACCTATGGAGAAAATTGAAAAGCGGCTTCGTTGTGCAGCAGAAGGTGATTTTGCCATTGCTCTGTATAATCCTTCTTCTAAAAAGAGGGTGGATCATCTGCAAAAAGCCTGCGATATAATCCTTGAATACCGTTCACCTGATACAGTATGCGGAATAGTCAGAAACATAGGCAGAGATGGTCAGGAGAGCCGTATAATCAAGCTTTCCGAGCTTCGTGATACACAGGTGGATATGTTCACAACAGTATTTATCGGCAACTCTGAAACACGTATCATCGGCAGAAAAATGGTCACGCCGAGAGGTTACCGAAATGTCTGAACTGTTGATATTCGGTGGAACGACTGAGGGCAGAGAGCTTGCTGAGTACTGTGCTGATATGGGAATTTCGGCAGCTGTTTCGGTTGCAACAGAGTACGGAGGAGAGCTTCTTCCGCGCAGTGAAAAACTGCGTATTTTAGTGGGGAGGCTCGATTCGCAAAACATGGAAAAGCTTATGACTGAGCTTGGCTGCAAGGCAGTCATCGATGCAACGCACCCTTATGCTACAGAGGTGACAGAGAATATAAAGAAAGCCTGTAGTGCTGTAAATATTGCGTATTACAGGTTGCTGAGGGACTCGGCTGATCTTTTCGGGTGTACGATATGCACCTCAATGGACGAGCTTGTTGACAAGCTTAACAGCCGCGAAGGAACAATTCTCAGCACTCTCGGCAGCAAGGAATTTGAAAAGCTCACGGAGGTTCGCGGATACCGCGGGAGAATATGGTGCAGAGCACTTTCTACAGCCGAAATAGTCCGACAGTGCAAGAAATACGGCTTCTCCGAAAAGCAGCTGATACTGGAAAAGGGTCCTTTTTCGGTGGAGCAGAATATTGCGCACTTAAAGCTGAGCGGAGCAGAGATACTTGTCACAAAGGAAAGCGGAGCGGCAGGAGGTTTCCCTGAAAAGCTCGAAGCGGCTAAACTCTGCGGAGTTGATGTGATCGTGCTCAAACGCCCTGTTGAATCGGGAAATACAATGGACGAGATAAAAGATATCATAATGAAAACAGTGAGGTAAAGAGTTGAAGATATACATTGTAGGCATAGGCATGGACGGCGTGAAAACGCTTACGAAAGATGCTGAAAACGCTGTAAATTCGGCGGATATACTTATCGGCGCAAAGCGTATGCTGGAGCCCTTCATAAAACTTGGAAAGCCGTTTCTTGCAGAGTACAGAAGTGCCGAGATAGTGCGCTATCTTGAAGAAAACAGCTTCGGAACAGCTGCATTGCTCATGTCGGGAGATTGCGGCTTTTTCAGTGGTGCGAAGAAACTCTCGGAGCTGCTGGACAAGCATGAAACTGAGGTTATATGCGGTATTTCTTCACCTGTTTATCTTTGTTCAAAGCTGAAAAAAGAGTGGTCTGACTGCAATTTCGTCAGTCTTCACGGTCAGAATGGGAATATCGTTCGACAGGTAAGAGCTCACGAAAAAACTTTTTTCCTTCTTGGCGGAGATCTGAGAGCTGCGGATATATGTGCAAGGCTTTGCGAGTATGAAATGGGCGATATTTCTGTGTATATCGGTGAGAAACTCGGCTATGATGATGAGCGGATCATTACAGGAAAAGCAAGCGAGCTTGTGAACTGCGAAACAGATGGGCTATGCGTTATGCTGGCAGAAAATCCGAACTATGAACGCTCGGTACTATGCGGAATATCCGACGACGAATTCGTAAGGGGAAAAGTTCCGATGACTAAGTCGGAGGTGAGGACACTCGTAGTTGCAGGTCTTGAAATTGGTAAAAATGATACCTGTTGGGATATCGGCGGCGGTACGGGTTCAGTATCGGTGGAAATGGCTCTCAGATGCGAAAATGGTATAGTTTGTGCGGTTGAGAAGAAGCAGGAGGCTGTCGGACTTATAAAGCAGAATCAGCATAAATTCGGCTGTGATAATATCAAAATATATGAGGGTGATGCTTCAGACCTCGTTAAGGAACTCCCTGCACCCGAGTGTGTGTTTATCGGCGGTTCGAGCGGTCAGCTGGAGGAGATCATTTCAGAAGCAATAGCAAAAAACTTACATTCACGGATCATAGTCACAGCAGTATCTCTTGAAACGCTTATGCAGTGTACGGATATATTTGAAAAACTCGGACTTGAAGCCGAAATATCGCAGATAGCTGTTACAAGAACGAAGAAGGTCGGCACACATACGATGCTTTCGGCGGAGAATCCCGTTTATATCATCAAAAGGAATAAACCATGAAAAAGATCATAATTGGCGGAACCCATAGCGGATGCGGAAAAACTACAATTACCTGCGCCATACTTGCTGCACTTAAAGCCCGTGAAATGAGTATATCGGCATTCAAGTGCGGTCCTGACTATATCGACCCGATGTTTCACAGGACTGTCATTGGTACAGGTGCGTACAATCTTGACAGTTTTTTCTGCGATGATGATACTCTAAGATATCTGCTCTGTAAGAATTCGGCAAAATCCGATATATCCGTTATTGAGGGCGTTATGGGCTATTATGACGGTGCTGTCGGCGGAAGAGGTTCTGCACATTCAGTCTCGCTGGTGACGAATACTCCTGCGATCATTGTCATCGACTGCAAGGGCATGAGCGAATCAATAGGCGCTTTTATGAAGGGATTTCTTGAGTATCAGCGCCCAAATCGCATAATCGGTTTTATCTTCAACAGGCTGCCTGAACGACTTGCAGATCTTGCGAAAGAAAAATGTGACGAGTTCGGAGTCCGTTTTTTCGGTAGCTTTCCCACTAATCCGTGGTGCATTGAGAGCCGACGGCTCGGACTTGTTACGGCAGCTGAGATCAGCGATATAAAAGCGAAGCTGTCTGAGCTTGGCAGGCTTGCTGAGGAAAATATACTTCTTGATGATATTATCAAATGCAGCGAGTCGGAAATGCCGCAATATACGCCGAAAGAAGTCCGCAGACTGTCATATGGCGGCAGACCTCCAAAGATAGCTGTTGCAGCTGATAATGCGTTCTGCTTTACCTATTCCGACAACATCGAGTTGCTGGAAAAGCTCGGCTGTGAGATAGAGTATTTTTCGCCGCTCAACGATGAAAAACTTCCGCATGAATGCTGCGGAATAATTCTTAGCGGCGGCTATCCCGAGCTATACGCGGAAAAGCTTTCCGAAAACAGAAGGATGTGCGATGCAGTGAAAGATGCTGTACTGCGCGGAGTTCCGACAATTGCAGAATGCGGTGGATTCATGTATCTTCACGAGAAGCTCGTTGACAGCGACGGCACAGAATATACGCTTGCAGGTGCTCTGAGCGGAAAAGTCTTTTCAACGGAGCGGCTTCAACGCTTCGGATATGTCACTATGACAGCACAGACGGACAATATCCTTTGTGAGTGGAACGGTGCGGTAAAGGCTCATGAATTCCACTACTGGGACAGCTCGGACTGCGGTGAGGACTTTATCGCAAGAAAGGCTGACGGACGCGAATGGAAGTGCGTTCACGCTGATAACACGCTATATGCAGGATTTCCGCACCTTTATTTTTATTCTGATATAAATATGGCAGAAAGATTTGTAAGGGCCTGTGCAGAATTTGGAGAAAAATATGGACAGAATAAAACAGATAGTACCAACGGATAAAAGATACGCTGAGCTTGCTCAGAAGCACTGGGACAGCATTGCAAAGCCTCTGCGCAGCCTGGGGCGGCTCGAAATATTCTGGAACAGAATAGCTGCTGTACAGAAGACGGAGTTTCCCGATATTTCGCAGAGAGCCGTTGTGGTCATGTGTGCTGACAACGGAGTTGTTGCAGAGGGGGTCACTCAGACGGACAGCTCTGTAACGGCAGTGTGTACAGAAGCTATAGCCTGCGGAAGGTCAAATATCAATGTGCTTGCGGATACGTTCGGGGCGAATGTCTATGCAGTTGATATCGGAGTTGCTAAGGACCTTCACTGCGAAAAAATCATCTCACGTAAAATAGCATACGGTTCGGGCAATATTGCAAAAGGTCCGGCAATGTCGGCAGAAAATGTTGAAAAAGCAGTTTCTGTCGGTATCGATATGGCTGAAGAGCTTTCCGAAAATGGCGTAAAACTTATTGTAACAGGCGAAATGGGTATCGGTAATACCACGCCTGTTTCGGCACTTTCATCGGTGCTGCTTGGACTTCCTCCCGAAAAAGTCACAGGCAGGGGCGCAGGACTTACCACGGAAGGACTGCTTCACAAGATCGATGTGATAAAACGCGCTATTGCCGTGAATTCTCCTTATTCCGATGATCCTTCCGAACTGATATCCAAACTCGGAAGCTATGAGATAGCAGGCATGACGGGACTGTTTCTCGGCGGTGCTGTGTACGGAGTCACAGTTGTCATTGACGGAGTTATTTCTGCGGTTTCGGCTGTGCTTGCTTCGATGTATGCCCACGAATCAGTTGATTATATGCTGGCAGGTCACGTTTCTGCTGAGCCGTCGGGAAAGCTGCTTCTTGAACGTCTTGGACTTCATGCCATAATTGACGGTGAACTCAGACTCGGTGAGGGAACAGGCGGCATCATGCTTTTGCCGCTGCTTGACGGAGCAGCTTCGGTTTACAACAGGTCACACCGCTTTGACGATGCAGGCATAGAAAGGTATGTGAAACTTACATGATAACACTTATTACAGGCGGAACAAAGTGCGGAAAATCTGGATATGCAGAAAGGATACTCGAACACTTTATCGGAGATAAGTACTACATTGCAACAATGAACCCCGTAGGCGATGATGCTCAGGAAATAATTGCACGTCATGTGAAAATGAGGTGCGGAAAGAATTTCATAACTATAGAATGTCTGCGAGATATCGGCAGCGTTGAAGTGACTGAGGGCTGCGGAGTGCTGCTTGAATGTATCGGGAATCTGTGTGCGAATGAAATGTTCGTCGGATCAAAGATATACAAGCCTGCTGAAAAAATAGTTGACGGTATAAGGAAACTGTCCGAAAAAACCGCTGAACTGGTGATAGTTACGAATGAAGTAGGCTGCGATGATATTGAAAAATATTCAAAGGAAACTATTGGGTATATCGCGCAGATGGGTGAAATAAACGGTAAGATCGCCGCATTTGCCGATAATGTCATAGAGTGTGTATACGGGATACCTGTGGCAAGAAAGGGAAGTCTGATATGCTGAACTCACTTTTTTCGGCGTTTCAGATGTATTCGCGCATACCGACTCCGAAAGTTGAGTGGAGCGAAAAGAACCGTCGGTATTCCCTGTGTTTTTTCCCTCTTATCGGAGCTGTTACAGGCGTGTTTGTTCTTGTCTGGAACTTTATCTGTAATGCACTTGATATCGGGGATTTCCTATATTCAGCAGGAGTTTTTGCAATACCTGTACTTGTGAACGGCGGAATACATCTTGACGGTTTTTGTGACACCTGTGATGCGAGGGCTTCATGGGGCGACAGACAGAAAAAGCTTGCAATACTCAGCGATTCTCACATAGGAGCTTTCGCAGCGATCAGGCTCTCGGTATATGTGCTGATATACACAGCGATCATGAGTGAGCTGAGGGAAGTATCTGCCGCAGTTTTAATTGGCTGCGGATATGTCCTTTCAAGGGCATTGAGCGGATATGCAGCGGTCACTTTCAAGGCTGCAAAGAAAGAGGGAACGCTTCAGAGCTTTACTGTTCCTGCTGACAAAAAAACTACAGTTAAGGTACTTGTATTAACTGCGGCGGTAAGCTGTTTTGTTATGATGATCTCGGGCTTTGCAGCAGGTGTGGCTGCATCAGCAGCGGCACTGCTTTCCATGATGTATTATCGCAGAATGGCTTACAGAGAATTCGGAGGTATAACGGGAGATCTTGAAGGCTGGTTCTTGCAGATCTGTGAATTATGTATCGCAGCAGCTGCTGCCCTCGTATATAAAATAACGGAGGTGTTATGAGATGAAAATGATAGTTGGAGGAGCTTATCAGGGGAAGATAGGATTTGCCTGCGATCGGCTCGGAATTGACAGAGCTGATATGGTAAACGGTTTGACCTGCGATTTTGAAGAGGTTTTCTCTGCCCCTGTTATAAAGAATTACCACAGCCTTATCGCTCGGCTTCTGGCAGAAGGTGTAGAGCCTGTCAGCTTTACAAAGAAGTTTTGCGAGCGGAATAAAGATGCAGTTGTTATAATCGACGAAATAGGCTGCGGAATAGTTCCCATAGAAAAAGAGGAACGTATAAGGCGCGAAGCTACGGGACGATGCGGCTGTATAATTGCGAGTGCAAGCGATACGGTAATACGTGTGATATGTGGTATACCGACCTATCTGAAAGGCGATGCGAATGAGGATTGATCTTATAAGGCATGGAAAAACAGCAGGAAATGCTGAGATGAGATATGTGGGACGTACTGATGAAGCACTTTCGTTTTCGGGAATATCAGAGCTGGTGAACATCTCTTATCCTTCCTGTGAGGTACTCATTACGAGTCCAATGAAGCGCTGTATACAGACTGCTGAGCTGATCTTTCCGAACAAAGAACCGATAATATGCGATGAGCTCAGAGAGTGCGATTTCGGTGACTTTGAGGGAAAGAACTATATAGAGCTTTCTATGGACAGCCGCTATCAGCGCTGGATAGACAGCGGCGGAGAAGCAGCATTCCCGAACGGAGAAAGTCCTGTAGATTTTAAGAAGCGCTGCGTTGACGGATTCCTGAAATGTGTGAATAATATTGAGAGCAGTTCGGCAGCTTTTGTAGTTCACGGCGGTACTATTATGGCAATACTTGAACATTTTGCCGAGCCGCACCGCGGTTATTATGATTGGCATACCGCCAATGGTCACGGCTTTTCTGTCACATTCGACGGCGAAAAAATAACGGTTTTGGAGAAGATATGAATTATTTTGCAGCGGTGCTCCCGCTTTTGCTGGGAGCTGCCATTGACTGTGTGCTGGGAGACCCCTATTCACTTCCGCACCCTATCCGACTTATCGGCAGTATGATATCAAAGCTTGAAGCTTATGTGCGTCGTAAAATGAGCAATAAACTCCGCGCAGGCGGAGTTTTTCTTGCGGTCTCGGTACTGCTCGTTTCTACATTCGTGCCTGTTTTTATATTATTGATCTGCTATAACATTAATTTATGGCTGGGAGCAGTTATTGAAGGTGTAATGTGCTATTATCTCATGGCGGCGCGCTGTCTGAGAGATGAGAGCATGAAGGTATATAAAGCTGTTGACAGCGGCAATGTAGAAGCTGCACGAAAAGCAGTTTCCATGATAGTGGGCAGGGATACGGCTGTACTTGATGAAACAGGCATCATAAAGGCAGCTGTTGAGACAGTTGCGGAGAATACTTCCGACGGTGTTACAGCTCCGATAATGTATATGTCTATAGGCGGAGCAGCTCTTGGATTTTTCTATAAGGCAGCAAATACAATGGATTCCATGATAGGGTATAAAAATGAGAAATACGCTGATATAGGTCGATTTGCAGCAAAGCTCGATGATGCACTCAACTTCATTCCGTCAAGGCTTACAGCTCTTGCAATGATAGCATCTGCGCCTGTCGTAGGACTTGACAGAAAAGGTGCTTATCGCATTTGGAAACGCGACCGCAGAAAACACGCAAGTCCCAATTCTGCACAGACTGAGGCGGCTTGTGCAGGAGCACTCGGAGTGCAGCTTGCAGGTGATGCTTACTATTTTGGAGAACTTCATAAAAAGGAGTTCATAGGTGATAGTGTCCGTCCTGTTGAGAACGAAGATATCCGCCGCGCAAATAAGCTCATGTATGGCGGTTCTGCGGTAATTTTTACAGCAGCTGTTATTGTCAGAGCGCTGATATTCGGGGGTGTTTTATGCTGAACGGCAAGCATGGCGGAAACGATCTTGCTCACGATGTAAAGCTTGATCTTTCGGCAAATCTTAATCCACTTGGTATGCCCGAGAGAGTGCGCAGAGCTGTTTTGGATTCTGCCTGCGATTGGGAAAAATATCCCGATCCCGAGTGTAGGGCACTGCGCGTTAAGCTGAGTGAAAGTCTTGGAATAAGTTATGAGAATATTGTCTGCGGAAATGGGGCTGACGATCTCATCTATCGGATCGTATCGGCACTCAGACCTCGCTGCGCACTCATACTTGCCCCGACATTTTCCGAGTATCGCAAGGCTCTTGAAGAACATGGCTGCGAGGTGTGTGAACATATGCTGAGCAGCGATAACGGTTTTGCTGTGACCGAGAGAATACTTTCCGATATTGATAATGTGGATATGGTTTTTATAGCTTCCCCGAACAATCCTACGGGAGCAGTTATCGGTACGGAGCTGCTGAAAAAAATAGTTGAGACCTGTGAAAAAAACAGAGCATATCTTGTCTGCGACGAGAGTTTTATAGATTTCACGGAGGATGCCGTTGAAGTGACTGCGCTTAGTGCTTTAAAGCTTAACATGATAGTTCTGCGTTCATTCACAAAAATATTTGCGATAGCAGGTTTAAGGCTTGGATACGTAGTATGCGGCAGTTCTGAGACTGCGGCTGCAATAAAAAATACAGGTCAGTACTGGAGCGTTTCTGTACCTGCACAGGCGGCAGGAAAAGCTGCACTTGATGAGAAAGAATATCTGCGTGAAACAGTAAGATTTGTAGCAAATGAGAGAGAATACCTTTCGGCTGAGCTTTCGCGCTGCGGCTTTGAAGTTTATCCGTCTGCTGCGAATTATCTGTTGTTCAGAGCGTTTAAGAGCTTGGGACAGCTCCTGCTCGATGAAGGGATACTTATTCGCAGCTGCGCGGATTACAGCGGTCTCGACGAGAGTTTTTTCCGTATTGCTGTACGGACACATGATGAGAATATGCGGTTTGCTGCCGCAGTGAGGAGGGCGTTGAATGGCTAAGGCTATAATGGTGCAAGGAACTATGTCAAATTCGGGAAAGAGCTTTTTGGCAGCGGCTTTGTGTCGTATATTCAGTCAGGACGGCTATTCCTGTGCACCATTCAAATCACAGAATATGGCGCTGAATTCCTATATAACTGCTGACGGCTGCGAGATAGGCAGAGCGCAGGCTATGCAGGCAGAAGCGGCTGGGATAACTCCGTCAGTGCTTATGAATCCTGTTCTTCTGAAACCCACTACAGATGTCGGCTCGCAGGTCATTGTTAATGGAAAAGCAGTAGGCAATATGACTGCCTCGGAATACTTCCGCAGAAAGCGCGAACTTGTACCGCAGATAATGGAAGCATATGAAAAGCTTTCGGCTGAACATGATATCATTGTGTTAGAGGGTGCAGGAAGTCCTGTTGAGCTGAATCTTAAATCGGACGATATAGTTAACATGGGCATGGCAGAGCTGGCAAAAGCTCCTGTGCTGCTTGTGGGAGATATTGACAGGGGCGGAGTTTTTGCGCAGCTTCTTGGTACACTCAGTCTGCTTGAAAAAAATGAATATGACATGGTAAAGGGCATTGTGGTGAATAAGTTCCGCGGTGATATCGCACTATTCGGAAGCGGAAGGGATATCCTTGAAAAACGAGGCGGCAAGCCTGTTCTGGGAGTCGTTCCGTATCTTGACTGTGATATTGAGGATGAGGACAGCCTTTCCCATAAGCTTGACGGCAGCGAAGTCGGGGTGATAGATATTGCTGTTATAAGACTTCCTAAGATATCGAATTTTACTGACCTTGATGTTTTTGCGCAGTACGATGGTGTAGGTGTGAGATATGTCACAAAATACGAGAATATCGGTACGCCTGACCTTGTGATAATACCGGGCACTAAAAGTACGATCGCCGATATGAAATGGATGCGTGAGAGCGGTCTTGAGGCAGCCGTAAATCGGCTTGCGGCGAAAAAAGTTCCTGTTTTCGGAATATGCGGCGGATATCAGATGCTGGGAGAAAGTATATCTGATCCTCTTTGCAGTGAATGCGGAGGCAGTATAAAGGGAATGGGACTTCTTAGCTGCAAGACTGTTTTCGGAGCAGAAAAAAAGCAGACCCAGACCCGTGGAAAATTCTGTGAGATTGGTGGGATCTTCGCTTGTCTCAGCGGAGCAGAGTTCAGCGGATATGAGATACATATGGGCAGCACCGAAAGCAGCGGAAAGCAGCTTATTGACTGCGGCGGAGAATATAACGGCAATGTTTACGGCTGCTATATACATGGCATTTTTGACAGTCCGCAGGTCTCGGAACGCATCGTTAAGACTTTGTACGAACAAAAGGGCGTTAAATACCGCGGAGGTATTATCGACCGTGTTGCATACAAGAAAATGCAGTTTGATAAGCTTGCTGAGGGAGTCCGAAACAGCATTGATATGGAGCTGCTTTATAAAATAGTCAGGGAGGGGTTATAATGGAGCTTGAATACGTTCTGCCGAAGGATATCGAAAGGCGCAGCTTCGAGATCATCGCGGCTGAGCTTGGTGAGAGAAAGCTGCCTGATGATATCAGACCTATTGTTATGAGAGCCATACACACAACGGCGGATTTTGATTATTATGACAATCTGTTTTTTTCGGATAATGTTGTTCAGATCGCTCTTGAAGCTATCCGAAATGGAGCAGTTATAGTAACAGATACCAACATGGCAAAGTCGGGAGTCAACAAGGCTGCATTGGCGCGTCACGGGTGTACAGTCGAGTGCTTCATGGCTGACAGCGACGTTGCGGCGGCAGCTTCCGAAAACGGGACTACTCGTGCAACAGCTTCGGTGGATAAGGCTGCGAAGCTCGGAAAACCTGTGATCTATGCTGTCGGGAATGCTCCTACTGCACTTGTCAGGCTTTGCGAGCATATCAAAGCAGGCAGTTTTGTGCCAAAGCTGGTCATAGGAGTGCCTGTGGGATTTGTTAACGTTGTCCAGTCGAAGGAAATGATAATAGAGAGCGGAGTTCCCTGTATCGTTGCAAGAGGACGAAAGGGAGGGAGCAATGTTGCCGCAGCGATATGCAATGCTCTTCTGTATATGTCTGATGAAAGATAAATGTAAAGCTGTACATTAGTGCAGCTTTCAGCTTGTCAATAAACCCCATTTTTTAAGGGAACGCCTTCACTTGCAAGGCGTTCCCTCTTAAAAAACATTCCACTGGACTGTTTTTTAATTCACCCTTTGCGAAGCGTTTTGAGGCTATTTGTGGGGCTTTGCCCCACACACCACCAGAGGCGCTGCCTCTGGACTCTGCCAAAGGAACACAGTCCCTTTGGAATCCCATTCATTGGTATAAGGAATTTTTCGACAGACTGAAAGCTGTACATTAGTGCAGCTTTTTTCTTTTTACAGCAAAAAAACATCTTTATTTGCCGATTTTGACGACGATCTGCGACATTTTACGCACTTATCAGATGGTATAATTGATCGTATCTTTTTGTGAGGTGAAAAATGTCGTGCTCAGTATAAAACAAATAAAAGAATGGAAGTATACAGGATCGATCTCATCATATGTTCTTTGTGCAGCAGCAGGTTATCTGCTGTCGGGAACAAAAGTAGGCGGAGTTGCTTCATTTGCAGATATATCGGCGGCAGGAGCAGTCGGACTTACCTCCGCAGCAGCAGTTTTTACGGGAAGCTTCGTACATAGTATCATTGCGGGAACTATCGGTAAAAACATTGTGAAGCTATCCGCACTTGCACTGATAATCATAATAAAAATGTTCTTTGAACCTCGCAGTGAACCAAGATTCAACGGCATAAATACAGGTATAAGTGTGTTTGCGTCGGGAGCTGCGGTTTCGGCGGTTATCGGTGAGCTGCCTTATAAGCTGTTGTTTTACGGTTTTTATGGGGGACTTGCAGGTTTTACAGCCTATGCACTTGCTCAGGTGATACAAGGAGTCAGAAGAAAGCGAGTCATTGACCTTTCGGGAATTGGCGGCTTTTCTTGTGCAGTAGTGTACATCGTGGCTGTTTCATCTCTTTGTTCAGTGAAGCTTCCTGCGGTGGATATCGGTATAATCGCAGGAGCAGTCGTGACACTTACGGGAGCATATTTTTACGGTCAGACAGGAGGAGCATTGTGCGGTGCACTAACGGTGTGCGGAGCGTTTCTCTCGTCGTCAGCATCAGGCATGAACATAGTTCTGCTTCCTGCTGCGGGACTGCTGACGGGATTTTTCAACAAGCAGCGGACACAGGCTGTAGCTGCGATTTTTACTGCTGTTTGTTTTGTTATGACCGTTTTTACGGGATTGTCAGTCGGAAGTGTCGGTAATATCATAGACATTATATGCGCCGCATTCATTTTTATTCCTTTTGCAGCAAATTTTTCGGACAAATGGATAAAAACAGGTGCGGAAAATACAGCCGCGCTGCCTGATATGATAAATACCCGCATGGGCTTTTTGTCCGATACTTTCAAGTCACTGAGGAGTGAATCTGAGCGGATCTCAGATATGCTTGCGGACGGCAGTGACAGAGAGCGCGAGATAGAAGCAAATTCCGAGCTTGTATGCTCAATGTGCTATCGTCGTCCGTTTTGCTGGAAGTCCGATAAGGGCAATACATACCGCGGTTTCTCAAAGCTTTCGGAAATGTGTGAATTTGCTAAGGAGAGCTTTCCGACAGAGCTTGCCGACTGTCTTCACAAAGAGGAATTGCTTGAAGCTTTCAGCAGGAGTTCACACGAAAAAGCTGCTGCAAAGCTTATGGAGATGCGCTTTTCCGAGAGCCGAAGCCTGCTTCACGAGCAGATGAAGATAACCGAGGAGCTTGTTCGCGCAGCAGGTGAACGTCTGGACGTTCGTTTTTCAGAAACAGCAGGCAGGAGCATACGAAACAAATTGCAGAAATTCGGATTTGAAACGTCTGCTGTGATAGCGTATTACAACAGGCGCAACCGTCTTACGGCGGAGGTTTATTTTTCGGCAGATAATGCGCCTGACAGCAGTACACGCATATGCGATCTTATTGCTGACGAGCTGCATTTGAAGCTCGAATGTACAGAGTTTGTGCGATCCGGAAATGAGACTCAGCTCAGGGTGTTTGAAAAGCCTACATACAGCATGGAAGTATATGCTGCGTCGTCGTGTGCGGAAAACGAAACTGCCAACGGTGATACGCATACGGTATTTACCGATGGTGCAGGAGTGGGTTATGTCGTGCTTTCAGACGGCATGGGAACAGGAAAAAATGCTTCTGCGGAATCACGCATGGTAGCGGGACTTTTCAGACGGCTCGTAACGGGTGGAGTAAACTTCGGATCAGCAATAAAGCTCATAAACTCGATCATGGTCACGAAGTCGCGCGATGAAAGTTTTGCAACTCTTGATGCACTTAGGATAGATCTTGACGAGTGCAGTCTGACAGTTATAAAATCAGGAGCTGCGGCGACTCTTATCAGGCACAGGGGCGGTGTTCTGAAAATAACAGCGCCCACGTTCCCCATAGGTATTTACGAGCGTTCGGAAACCTTCACGAGAGAGTGCGAATTTGAAGCAGGAGACATCGTTATAATGTTCTCAGACGGCATATCCGAGAACGCTTACCCGTTCATAAAAGAGCTGCTGCTCGGCGGAGATGATCTAAGGCATATAGTAAGTGAGATATGCAGCAAAGCCGAGGTGTTCAATCCGACTATCCACGCTGACGATGTGACGGTGATAGGCGTAAAAGTCGTTGAATAGCAGGAGTTGTTCAAATGTGAACAAAATATTAACCCAAATATGCGAAAACATGGTTGAAATAAGGTCATTTGCTGTGCAAATTAACAAAGGCATGAGAGAAAAGCAGAGAAATAAATTGTCAAAGTGCACTAATTAGAAGTGGTAATATTAGCATAACATATAAAATTATTCTGTATTCTCTAAAAAAGCTTGAATAATTCTGCTGATTCTGATAAAATGTATTATAGCAAAGGAGGCTGAATTATGTCTGTTAATAAAAATAACAATCCAAATGATTTTCCAATGTACCTTTTTTACCAGGGCAAAAACTATGAAGCCTACAAATTTTTTGGTGTTCATTCTAAGAAAAAAGGGAGAGGCAAGGTTTTCGTTTTCAGAGTTTGGGCTCCTAATGCTGTAAATGTTTCTGTTGTCGGTGATTTCAATGACTGGGACAGAACATCTGCCCCTATGTCGCTTATTTCTGACGGCATATGGGAGGCCGAAATATCAGGTCTTAAACAGTTCGATGCATATAAATACTGCATCGAAACGAAGGACGGAAAATTCCTTATGAAGGCAGATCCTTATGCTGCTCATTATGAGACACGGCCGGGAACTGCTTCAAAGATCTACGAAAGTGATTTCAAGTGGAATGATGAAAAGTGGTTTGAGGAGAAAAAGGATAAGAGTATTTACAAAAGCCCGATGAACGTCTATGAGGTACATCTCAGTTCGTGGAAGAATTACGGAGATGATGTATTTCTTGATTATGTGACTTTTGCCAAAGAGATAATCCCTTACCTCAAAAAAATGTCATACACTCATGTTGAGTTCATGCCCCTTACCGAGTATCCTTATGACGGCTCGTGGGGATATCAGGTCACAGGTTACTTTGCACCTACCTCCAGATACGGAACTCCTGATGATATGAGAAAAATGATAGAGATGTTTCACGATGCCGGCATAGGTGTCATACTTGACTGGGTACCTGCACATTTTCCTAAAGACGAAGCAGGACTTTATGAGTTCGACGGTACTTGCTGTTATGAGTACACAGACGAACGCAAAAAAGAACATAAAGCATGGGGAACAAGAGTTTTCGATTATGGCAGGGCTGAAGTGTGCTCGTTCCTTATATCCAGTGCTAATTACTGGTTTGACCAGTTCCATATAGACGGTCTGAGAGTTGATGCCGTAGCTTCGATGCTGTATCTTGACTACGACAGGCGTGAAGGCGAATGGACTGCCAACATCTATGGCGGCAATGAGAACCTCGAAGCTGTTGAGTTTCTGAAACATCTCAACGAAGCTGTTTTCATGAAACATCCCGATGCTCTTATGATAGCGGAGGAATCCACTGCATGGCCTCTGGTTACTAAACCGACCGACATAGGCGGTCTTGGTTTTAATTTCAAGTGGAATATGGGCTGGATGAACGATATGCTCAGTTATATGTCGCTTGATCCGATATATCGTGCATTCAATCATGACAAGCTCACGTTCTCATTCTTCTATGCATTCTCAGAGAACTATATCCTGCCTATCTCACACGATGAGGTAGTTCACGGAAAGTGCTCTATGATAAATAAAATGCCCGGCGAGTACGAGCAGAAGTTCGCTTCATACCGTGCTTTCCTTGCATATATGATGGCTCATCCGGGCAAGAAGCTCCTGTTCATGGGACAGGAATTCGGTCAGATGAAGGAGTGGGATTATAAATCTCAGCTCGACTGGGAGCTTATGGAATTTGATTCGCACAGTACGCTGCTGAAGTTCTCTGAAAAGCTGAACAAGTTCTATATAGATAATCCGCCTCTCTGGCAGAATGATGATTCATGGAACGGCTTCTGCTGGATATCAAACGACGATTACAAGCAGAGTATCATCTCGTTCCGCCGTATAGACGATAACGGCGATGAGATAATTGCAGTATGCAACTTTGTCCCTGTTGAACGAAAGAATTACAGGATAGGCGTTCCGCAGAAGGGCAGATATAAGCTTGTATTCAATACAGATGCTGTTGAATTCGGAGGCTCAGGCGTTACCGAAAGCACGTTCAAGTCTGAAAGTGTGCCTATGCACGGTCATGACAACAGCATCACAATGACCCTCGCTCCGCTCTCTGTTATTTATCTCAGATATTCACCTGTGAAGAGGAGAACGGCAGCGCCAAAGACAGAAGGATCGGCTGCGGAAGCTCCGAAAAAGAAGACAACAGGTACTAAAAAATCGGCAGAAAAGGTTTCTGCTGAGCCTGTCAGAAAGACAAGATCGGCTGCAAAGAAAGACCCTTCTGCAAAGGCATGATAAATTCCATAACGTATTAATGATCCAGGAGGAATAATATGTATACAAAGAAAAAAGTCGTTGCAATGCTCCTTGCAGGCGGTCAGGGAAGCAGATTATATGCATTGACTAAAAATGTTGCTAAGCCTGCTGTACCCTATGGCGGCAAATACCGTCTTATCGATTTCCCACTTTCAAACTGCACGAACTCGGGTATAGACACTGTAGGCGTGCTTACCCAGTATCAGCCGCTCGTGCTCAATGAGTACATCGGAAACGGTCAGCCGTGGGATCTGGATAAGATGAACGGAGGCGTTCATGTGCTTCCGCCGTATGAGACACAGGCAGGTGCTTCATGGTATGAGGGAACTGCAAATGCGATCTATCAGAATATGCGCTTCATAGAGCGATATGACCCTGAATATGTCGTAGTTCTCGGCGGTGATCACATTTACAAAATGGACTACTCAAAGATGGTGGATTTCCACATTGCAAACGATGCAGACTGCACTATCTCAGTAATAGATGTTCCAAAGGCTGAGGCTTCGCGTTTCGGTATCATGATCTGTGACGAACAGAAACAGGTCATTGATTTCGCAGAAAAGCCTAAGGTGCCTAAGTCAACTCTCGCTTCAATGGGTATATATGTTTTCAGTTGGGACAAGCTGAAAAAATATCTCATCGAAAACGAGGAGGACGCTAATGCGAAACGCGAAAAGGGCGAGCCGTGGTCAAAGGACTTCGGAAAGGATATCATCACTTCCATGCTTCGTGACAAGCAGCGCCTTTTTGCTTACGAATTCGAGGGTTACTGGAAGGACGTAGGAACTCTTGATTCTCTCTGGGAAGCTAATATGGATCTTCTCAGCCCGAGTGTTCCTCTCGATCTGTATGATCCTAACTGGAAGATATATTCACGCAACAGCAATATGCCGCCGCAGTACGTCGGAGACAATGCCTGCATCGAGAACTCTATGATCTCTGAGGGAAGCACTATCGACGGAACTGTTGACTTCTCGATACTCTTTTCAGGCGTTACTATAGAAGCAGGTGCAACTGTAAACTATAGTATCGTTATGCCCGGAACCGTTATCAAGTCGGGAGCTGTAGTTGAGTACGCTATCGTGGGAAGCGACAGCGTTATTGAGTCGCGCGCTCATATCGGTGCAAGTCCTGAGCAGGTAGAGAACAGAGACAACTGGGGCATTGCTGTTGTCGGACATAACGTCACTGTTTCGGCAGAAAAAGTTGTTGAGCCGAAGCAGATAATCGGTGAAAATATCTGACGGAGGAATGTTACTATGAGTGTAAATTATAATGTTTTAGGTCTTGTCTTTGCAAGTATGCATGACTCATATGTCAGTGAGCTTACCAAGCAGAGAACTATGGGTTCGATACCATTTGGCGGTCGTTATCGTCTTATCGATTTCCCACTTTCAAATTTTGTTCATTCAGGCGTTTCGGAAGTTGGAGTTATCACTAAGTCCAATTACGGTTCGCTTCTCGATCATCTCGGCTCAGGCCGTGACTGGGATCTTTCACGTAAAAAGGGCGGGCTCCACCTTCTTCCGCCGTACAGCCAGACAGGAGGCATATACAACGGAAGACTGGACGCTTTGAATAATATATGGAGCTATGTTGAACATTCAAACGCTAAGTATGTCATCATGGCTAACTGTGACGTTGTTACAACACTTAACTTCAATCCCGTGCTCAAGCAGCACATGGAGACAGAGGCTGATATAACTCTCGTCTACAGCAAGGGACTGTATAACTGTGAGAAAAATAACTGCACTACAGTGCTGGAATTCGATGAAAATAATCGTCTTGCAGACGTTCTTGTTGACCCACAGATATCAGGCGAGTGTAATATCTGGCTGGAAATGTGTATCGTTTCCAAGGAATTCCTGAAAAAGATAGTTTCTGATGCCGCAAGCCGTAATCAGTACAGCTTTACCCGTGAGATCCTTCAGAGAAAGAAGGACGAATTCAAGATCATGGGATATAAGCATGACGGCTTCTTCACAAAGATAGACAGTATTCTGGATTATTATATGGCAAACAGGATGCTTCTTGATCCTGAGAAGAAAAATGCATTGTTCCCGAAGAATATGCCTGTTCTTACAAAGATCGGCGATAACGGTCCTGTCAAGTACGGTCTTGAGTCGAATATAAAGGATTCGCTCATAGCTGACGGATGCGTAGTGGAGGGAACTGTTATCAATTCGATCCTTTTCAGAGGGGTAAAAGTCGGAAAGGATTCGGTAGTCAAGGACTGTGTTCTTTTACAGGGAACAAAGGTCGGAGAGAGTTGCAGCATTTCCTCTGTCATTACCGATAAAAACGTAGAGATAAGTAACGAAAAGGTGCTTACAGGCTCCGAGACATATCCGCTGTATATAGGAAAAGGCGGTAAGATCTGACGGCGGTGATCGAATATGAAAATACTTTTTGCTGCCAGTGAAGCTGTACCATTTGCAGCTTCAGGCGGACTCGCAGATGTGGTAGGTTCTCTTCCGAAAGCGATAAAGTCAAAGCGTCATGACTGTAGGGTAGTCATTCCGCTGTATAAAGCTATCAAGCCTGAATTCCGTGAGGAGATGGTCTTTGTTACCAATATTACTGTTGACGTTTCGTGGCGCAAGCAGTACTGCGGTATATTTATGGCGATAAAGGACGGTATAACCTACTATTTCATTGATAATGAATACTATTTTTCGAGAGAAGGTCTGTACGGCTTCTATGACGACTGTGAGAGATTTGTTTTCTTTGACAGGGCGGTTCTTGAAATGCTGAAGTATATAGATTTTACTCCCGATATTATCAACTGTAACGACTGGCAGACTGCGCTGATACCTGTATATTACAATGTTTATTACAAGTATCAGCAGGGATATGATGGAATCAAGACTGTTTACACTATTCATAATATAGAGTATCAGGGAAAGTACGGCAAGGAAGTGCTCAGCGAGATAATGGGCATTCCGATGTACAATGCAGGACTTCTCGATTATGACGGCTGTGTAAATATGATGAAGGGCGCAATAGAGTGCTGTGATATGATAACAACTGTAAGCCCGAGCTATGCGTGGGAGATTCTCGACCAATGGTACGCTCACGGACTGGACAGGATACTTGTTACGAAGCAGTATAAGCTTCGCGGCATAATGAACGGCATCGATACAAAGCTCTATGATCCTGAAAAGGATAAGTTTATTGCTGCCAACTACTCATCAAAGAAATTGGCAGGCAAGGCAAAATGCAAAGAGGCTCTGCTTGAAGAGCTGGGTCTTGCAGCAGATGATAAACCTCTTATTGGAATCGTTACTCGTTTCGTAAGACATAAGGGTATTGATCTTATAAGATGTGTATTTGAGGAAATGGTGCGAAGCGGTATAAAGTTTGCAGTTCTTGGAAGCGGTGAAAAGATATACGAGGACTTTTTCCTTGAAATGGCTGCAAGATATCCTGATAAAGTTTCGGTAACAGTAGGATTTGTTCCCGAGCTATCGCGAAAGATATACGCAGGAGCAGATATGTTCCTCATGCCATCACAGAGCGAACCATGCGGACTTGCTCAGATGATCGCCATGAGATACGGAACTATACCGATAGTACGCGAAACAGGCGGACTCCGCGACTCTGTCCGTGATAACGGCGGTGAAAACGGAAACGGTTTTACATTCAAGACATATAATGCAAATGATATGCTTGACGCTGTGAAACGTGCTTGTAAGGTATACGATGACAAGAATGAATGGGAAGAACTTATTCAACGAGCTATGAAATGCGATCATAGCTGGTCATCGTCGGCGGAGTTGTATATCGAGACATACAAAGACCTGCTTAAAGTGGAATGATAATAAGAAATAAGACGTTTCTGCTGAATTGGCGGAAACGTCTTTTTTATAAAATAAAGCCATAGAAAAATGTTCTATGGCTCAGTCTGTCGAAAAAGTCCTTATACCAATGAATGGGATTCCAAAGGGACTGTGTTCCTTTGGCAGAGTCCAGAGGCAGCGCCTCTGGTGGGGTGTGGGGCAAAGCCCCACAAATAGCCTCAAAGCGCTTCGCAAAGGGTGAATTAAAAAACAGTCCAGTGGACTGTTTTTTAAGAGGGAACGCCTTGCAAGTGAAGGCGTTCCCTTAAAAAATGGGGGTTATTGACAAGCTGAGACATACTGTCGTATGTCAAGAGATTTATGTGCAAGATGACGGAAAATATGCAAGCAGATTTAGTACAAAGCCGTCAGGCGGTCTTTGTGCGGGTTTGCCCTAAGTAAAGGGAAGGAGGATCTTATGAATCTGCAAGCTATCACTGCGATCAATGCGATCGGCGTTTCAATGATGATCTTGCTACAGACAAGCAGCTACCTCGTCCGTCAGCGCCGTCTGCCAAGCGACAGGATATTCACTGCCATGATACTTGTAACATCGGCAGGCTGTGCAACGGAAACTATCTCATTCATGGTGGACGGGCGGACTTTTCATGGCGCTCATGTCATCTCGGTCATCACCTGCACACTGCTCTATGCGTTAAATGTCACCCTTTCATTTTTGTGGTGTATTTACGTTGATCTGCGCCTTTACAAACACGAAAGCCGCCTGAAAAAAAGCTACAAGAAGCTGGCTATTCCTACATTAATACTTCTCTTGTCTCTCATTCCGAATATAAAATTCGGCTATCTTTTCGATTTTGATGCTCATAACTTCTACAGCCGCAAACCTCTCTCGTATGTGTACTACCTCTCGGTTTTCGCATATATCGGCTTCAGTGTTTGCGTAAGATACAAATACTACAAGGACTCACCCAAGGCAAAATTCGTACCTGTCTGGATGTTCATTGCTCCGCTTATCATTGGAACTACCTCTCAGCTCATATTCTACGGCATCTCGCTTGCATGGGTGTCAGCCGCAGTTGGTCTTGTAGGAATACATATGGGCATACAAAATGAACTGGCTTATATAGATCCTCTAACCAAGCTGTATAACCGCAATTATCTCGATCATGTACTCTCCAATGCCGTCCGCAAGAATTCACAGATAGGCGGTATTATGATAGATATCGATTTCTTCAAAGGCATCAACGATATGTACGGTCACTCTGTCGGCGATGAAGCTCTTATTAATACCGCCGAAATAATAAGAGAAGCTGTTCCGCCCAAAAGCATACCTATACGATATGCAGGAGATGAGTTCATCATAATCGCTAATGCGGATAATGAATTCGAGCTTATAAATATCGAAAGAAGCATCAGGAACCAGCTCAACAGATTCAACGAATCCTGCGTTTCCGACTATCAGCTTTCATTCTCGATGGGTATGAGTCTCTTGCAGAAAAATAATTCTCCCGACAGCTTCATTAACGAAATGGACGACAGAATGTATTCCGAAAAGCACCGCAAGCACTGCCGCTCAGCCATTTCTACCGCATGACTATCTTTTTCACTTGACAAGACACAAAAGATATGCTATGATATAAATTGTAAATACTGTGAACGGATAAAGCCTGTGCAAAGCCCGATCCAGAGAGTTCCCGTATGGTGCGAGGGAATGACGGCGCAGAGGAAATTACATTCGGGAGTTGCCGTGCTGAAAATGCTATGCAAGATAGGTGCGGACGGGTGTGCCCGTTACAGCTTTTCGAGACTGGGTAAAGCTCAGTAAATCGGGGTGGTACCGCGAGTAACTTCGCCCCCGAACAGCTCTTGCTGTTCGGGGGCTTTATTATTTCTGAAAGGTTGACGGCTTGTGAAAAGAATTATAGGCTATCTCAGTCTTGCACTCATCGTCTTTCTTTTCTCTCTGCTGATGCTGTACATCGGCTTCGTCAGTCCTGCAAAAAACGCTGCTGTCTCCCCTTTCATCCGCATGACGGTATGCACTTTGATATGCTTCTGCTCTGTTTCGCTTTTCACAAGATATATCCACCCGTTTTCGGGACTTGCAGGGCTTGACAGCGCAAATCTCAATCTTTACTTTACAGTCGCTATACTGCTTTCGCTTTTCGTGCAGTTCGTCTCGTTCGGCGGAAGTACCGTTGAGCCTTATCTCGCAGGTCTTGCTGAAAAGAGCCGGGGCAGCTCAGGCGAAGTTTTCTACACTTACATAAAATATGTATTCATGGGCGGTCAGCTCCTTGTGGCTGTCCGTACCTTCCTGCATTCTGCGTTCCTTGGTCTGTTAAAAGCAATAATGAAGCACTGCTGAGCAAAGGAGGCTGTCTCATGAGCAGATCCGACGACTTTCCGCGTAAAATGTTCCACCCTGATCTGCCACCGTTCAGGAACAGGGTCATCGGTTATATCATTTGCGTCCCACTCAGCTTCGTAATAGCAAAATTCTATTACGAACTGCCTGTAACACTCTGTATTATCATTTCGATCGCCTTTGCAATAGGATTTTCTTTAGCAGTTTTCTTTGAGGTGAAGTCAGTTCATAAGGATAAAGAGTTCATAAACTCTGTTAACAGCGGAGAATTCCACAGTGACGAAAAATGGGGCAAAAAATACGCCGATTACGTCAGAAAACACGATTTTGAGCATATAAAAGCCAATTCCATGAAAACTGACCTCGACCGACGTTTCCTTAAACCTTCGGGAATCATCTGGCTAACGTTCGCACTTGTCTTCTTCATTGCCGCCGCAGTTGTGAGAACAGGTCTGCTTGAAACGAACGTCATTCTTGCTGTGAGCGGACTCCTTTTCGCTGTATGGGGTGCGGTAAAGCTCATGAAAACTCCCGTAAGACCATTTATTAAGCGCTGCGGTGAAAAGCTCCCGGAAATCGAACGCTCTTACCTCAGCGGCAGAATGCTCTGCTATCGTAAAAATGGCGAACACAGCTGCAATAACGGCTTGAATATAGGTGGAAATTACATTGTTCTATATGACAGCAAGAACATAAATTATATCGACAGAAATGAGATAGAATCCGTCAGCAAACACGTTACCAAGACAAAATACTACGGAAACGCTGTGTATAATGGCTCTCTGTTCACATATTCCCTGATAATAGACCTTCGTGAACAAAGCGACAGCAAGGCTGTCAGACGGTATAAACTCGATATGAACGAGTTTCAGGTGGAAATGGCTTATGAAGCCCTTTCGGTAAACAGCTGCGCCACTTCAGGTTCGATAGCCGAACACGTTGAAGCAGGCTATTGAATCCGCTCAATAAAAGCCTGTACGTTCGCAGAAAGGATACATATATGTCTCAAAGATCAAAAAAAGACTTTATTTTCACCTGCGTCATGACCGCTGTTTTCTTTGTGTTCGTGGCAAAAGCTAAAGCCCCACTATATATGTATCCTGCTGTAGCTGCCATATGCTTCGGTATCTTCGGTCTTAACTATGTTCTCGAGCGGAACAGTGACAGATCCCTTAATCAAAGAATGGACAAGCAGTTTCAGGATCAGTCGCTTGAATATGACAAGTTCAGACAGGATTTTACCTTTGATCATCCCGTTAAGGAAGATCTGATAAGCGATCTGAGATACCGCTATACCCACAATCCCCTTGCTATAAGCTTCAGTTCACCCGTAAAAAAATTTGAAAAAGCTTACGCTTCGCAGCTTGAAGATATCGAAAAAGCTTATATGCACGGCAGAATGATAACCGCTTTCCTGTGCGGAGTAAATATCAGCTCCGAATACGTCGTGATGTATGACCAATACAGTATAAAAGCAATTCCTGCCGAAAAAATAGTTTCAGCTCAGATACGTTGCACTCGCCTAAAAACAAGCGATAACGGTATATATTCGGGCGATGTGCTACACTATTACCTCGCTGTACTGACTGAAGGTTCTTCAAATTATGATATGGTCATGCTCGGAAACATGAGGGTGCGTATCGCTTACGATGAACTGTTCCGCGTCGGAATTCTGCGAAAAAATGAAGGCGAACAATGTCCGCAGCTTTATGATTACGGAAAACTCAGCGACATCGACCCCAATAAACTGAATTAATTCACAAAGGAGCAATAATGAAAAAGATCGCTATATTAACAGGCGCAACAGGAGGTCTGGGAAAAGAATTCGTAAAGTGCCTGCTCAATGAAAATATTGATGAGATATGGGCTGTTGCAAGAAACAAAGAAAAACTTGACCAACTTTGCAGTCAGTATGGTACAATGATATTTTCCGTTCAGTGTGACCTTTCAAAAGAAAGCGAGCTTTCGTCACTTTCAGCACTGATAAATCAGCAAAAGCCTGATATAAGATTTCTCATCAATAATGCAGGGATCGCAAAAATGGGACGTTATGACGAATTCACAGACATGGAGATCTCACAGTCGATCGATACAAACTGCAAAGCAGCCGTTCTTTTATGCCGGTACTCCCTGCCTTATATGAAAAAAGGCGCAAGGATAATCAATATATCTTCCGCTTCATCATTCCAGCCAACTCCCTACATCAACCTCTATGCAGCAGGAAAAGTTTTCCTGCGCTCTTACTCGCGCTCACTTAACTGTGAACTGAAAAGCAGAGGTATCACCTCTACAGCTGTTTGTCCGGGCTGGATAGACACGGAATTGCTCCCCAAAAAAGCAAACGGCAGAAAAATACACTATCCGGGTATGGTCAAAGCGGAAGCTGTAGCCAAAAAAGCTATGTACGACTCCGAAAAGGGCAGGGATATGTCAGTATGCTCACTGTATGTCAAATATGAACATCTGTTCAGCAAAATAATGCCGCAGAAGCTCGTCATGAAAATTTGGACAACAGGTATAAAAAAATATATCAAGAATTAGTTTATAGGCTTTGAAAGGTCGTGATATACATGAAAACTTATACTATAATCGGAGGTGTCAATGGTGTCGGCAAGAGCAGCTTTACAGGCGTTCTTGCACGAAAGACCGATGACCTCGGTATAATAATAGATACTGACAGGATAAACGCCGAATTTGGCGGCGACCGTATAAAAGGCGGAAAAAAAGCCATAAAACTTATTGATGACTGTCTCGATAAAGGATTGAGCTTTACGCAGGAAACTACCCTGTCGGGTGTACGAACTCTAAAAACTATTCGACGCGCTATAGAGCGTGATTATCATATCAGACTGTACTACATTGGTGTCGGCTCATGTGAGGAAAGTATGCTGCGTATTGCAAACAGAGTACGCAAGGGCGGTCACGACATACCGTCGGAAGATGTAAAACGCAGATACGAAAAACGTTTCAACGATCTTGCCGCTGTACTGCCATATTGCAGCGAAGCGGAATTCTGGGACAATGAAAACGGCTTTGTCAACGTGGGAGAATACAAAAACGGCAGTCTTGTAATATACGGCAATGAACAGCCACTGTGGCTCTCAGAGCTGAAAGCTCACATCGAAAGGTCGTGATATACATGAAAACGCCCGACGTTTTCATTCTTTACGTTAAAACAGAATGACCGCTTTTTTCGGAAAAATCGAAATATACGTGCATATCAAAAAATTCATAGGAATGAAGTACAGCTTGAATATCTCTGCGACGAACTTTTACGCCGCGGAGTCAAAATCATACAACAATAATTTAAAGGAGAAATAAATAATGACTACTTTTGAAGAACTCAAGCGCAGAGGCCTTCTCGCGCAGCTCACAGACGAAAAGGAAATTGAGGAGCTTGTCAACGCAGGCAAGGCTACCTTCTACATTGGTTTCGACCCTACTGCTGATTCACTCCACGTTGGTCACTTCATGGCTCTCTGCCTTATGAAGAGACTCCAGATGGCAGGCAACAAGCCTATCGTACTCATCGGCGGCGGTACAGCTATGGTCGGCGACCCTTCGGGCAAGACCGATATGCGTAAGATGCTCACTCCCGAGACTATCCAGCACAATGTTGACTGCTTCAAAAAGCAGATGAGCCGCTTCATCGACTTCGCTGATGACAAGGCTATCATCGTTAACAACGCTGACTGGCTCATGAAGCTCAACTACATCGAGCTTCTCCGTGATGTAGGAGCTCATTTCAGCGTTAACCGTATGCTCTCACACGAGTGCTACAAGCAGCGTATGGAGCGCGGTCTTACTTTCCTCGAATTCAACTACATGATAATGCAGAGCTACGACTTCCTCGAGCTTTTCCAGAAGTACGGCTGCAATATGCAGTTTGGCGGCGACGACCAGTGGGCAAATATGCTCGGCGGTACTGAGCTTATCAGAAGAAAGCTCGGCAAGGACGCTTACGCTATGACTATCACTCTCCTTCTCAATTCCGAAGGCAAGAAAATGGGCAAGACCGAAAAGGGCGCTGTATGGCTCGATCCTGAGAAGACTACTCCTTACGAGTTCTTCCAGTACTGGAGAAACGTCGATGATGCTGACGTTATCAAGTGCCTGAAAATGCTCACATTTGTTCCTGTTGAGCAGATCGAGGAAATGGAAAAAACTATGGAAGGCGCTCAGTTCAACGCTGCCAAGGAGCTTCTCGCATATGAGCTTACAAAGCTCGTTCACGGCGAGGAAGAAGCTGAGAAGGCTAAGGCTGCTGCAAAGGCACTTTTCGGCGGAAGCGGTTCAAACGAGAATATGCCTGTTGCCGAGATCGACTCAGCTGATCTTACCGACGGCACTATCGGACTTCTCAACCTACTTGTAAAGGCTGAGCTCGCTCCTTCTGTATCCGAGGCAAGAAGACTCGTTCAGCAGGGCGGTATCACTGTAAACGACGAGAAAAAGACAGATCCTAAGGAAATGATAAAGATCGAAGGCGAAATGATCGTCCGCAAGGGCAAGAAGGCTTTCAAGAAGATAATTGTTAAATAATAATATATGGGAGCATTCAATGTGCTCCCATATTTATTATATACCATTTTTTGAAAAACTCTTGACTTTCTAACATAATAGTCTTATAATATAAATCAAATCATCATTATTTTGCAACAATAAATTTTGTGGGGGGATTTATATGGCAAAATACAGGAAAAACGGTTTTACACTTGTTGAATTGATAGTTGTAATTGCGATAATCGCTGTTCTCGCAGCAATTCTTATACCTTCTGTAATGGGGTATATTAAAAAATCAAAAAGATCAGCTGATATCACAAGTGCAAAAACCATTTATGACACAGTAATGGCTGTCATTGCAGATGAAGATGCTATGGATTCATTTACAGAAAACAACAACGTCACACACAACGTCACAGTAAAACATAATGGCAAAAAAGAGACATACACCCTTGTTACAGTTTGTACCAAGGATGGTGCATCAAATGCAGGCGGCAATCGTTCCTTATGGAGCGGCGGAAGCAAAGAAGCAGAAGTGTTTCAGGATGCTCTGAACAGCTTCGGCGGCGAAGGCAAGATTCCAATAAGGTACACAAAATCAGAAGCCGGAAAACCTTTGAACCGTTGGTTTATATGTTACCATGAAGGTGATGGCATAGATGCTGAGATATGGGTAGGCGACGGTACGTCAAATACTCCTATGTACAGACTATGGCCTGCAACTGACGGAGACTATTCATGACCTTTCAAGGCAAATAATGATGAAAGCCCTGCTTTTGCAGGGCTGTTTTTATAAAAGGACGTTTTCCGTCTGTCAAAAAAAGTCAGATTATTTGGCTGTAGGAGCAAGTATTATCCGCTCGTATTTTTAGTTTATTGACAAACTAAAGCCCGAAAGCTCAGTCTGTCAAAAAAGTCCTTATACCAATGAATGGGATTCCAAAGGGACTGTGTTCCTTTGGCAGAGTCCAGAGGCAGCGCCTCTGGTGGGGTGTGGGGCAAAGCCCCACAAATAGCCTCAAAGCGCTTCGCAAAGGGTGAATTAAAAAACAGTCCAGTGGACTGTTTTTTAAGAGGGAACGCCTTGCAAGTGAAGGCGTTCCCTAAAAAATGGGGTTTATTGACAGTCTCAGCCCGAAAGCTTTATGCCTTCGGGCTTTTCATATATGCTAACTTTTCCTGTAATAATTGTAAAGCTGCATTAATGATCCTGAATTATAACCGCAGGCATCAAATTTTCCCTGAACTGCATCTGCTGTGATAGAACTTCGCAGTATCACGCCAAGCTTTGCATATGTTCTCTTTTGAAAATCGTCCATTTCCGCATCGGACATTCCCAGCTTCATCATATTGTAATTCATCCTTATGTTTGAAACTCCGTCAGCTACGATATATTCCGCAAGCTGAGTCCTGAGATAATAATAATCCACCTTGTCTTTCTTGCATATCAACATAACCTGCGACGGTGTATATGAATTGCAGCCGGTATACGCTCCGCCGTCATAATCGCTGATCTTGTTCTTACCGATAAACACCTTTACATGGGTATTATTGTTAGGATAATTTACCTGTTCATAATAATTAACAAGATAAGTTTCACCAAGACCGTTTGTAAATTCATATGTATAAGTGGGATAATCTATTGCTCCACATCCCACCAGAAGCATACATAATACAGCTGATATCATGATAAATAAATTTCTCAGCTTCATTGTCATCCCCCCGAGTACGAAAAATACAGCTTTTTTATTTCAGCACATACTTTGTCAGGGCTGAAAATGTGTTCATATAGTGCTGAAATCATTTATTGTACTTATCATGTCAAAACCAAAATAAAGCATCAATATTGCTACAAATCCTATTCCGCCCTTGATAAGCGTTATAAAAAGCATATTTATAGGCTTTATTCCGCCTGATGACTTTATCTCGGAAAGCGGTCTGCGGTTGGTTTTCACCTTCTTTATCGAACGCAGAGCGAAACGGAAGTACAGCCAGTTAGCAAAGAAGCATGAAAGCACTCGTGCTGCCATATCCAGTCCCAGAAATACGTCACTTATCGTATTAAACATATTTTTGTTATCAGAAATAAACTTTCCCATATATGCAGGAAAATCATTTCTATATAAAAGGATATCAGCAGGAAGATTGAACAGTATTCCCAGACAGGTGGCAAGTATCGCCCAGAACCACATCTTCCTGTTCGCAAAATATAAGGACGGGAATATAAAGCTCGTAAGATTGATCGACGGCTTTAGTCCCTCTTCCTTCATTCTCCTGAACCTCGGCAGATAATAGAACGAATTTGAGCCTACAAAGTCAGAAACCTCTTTCATCGTTGCTCCGCCCATATCCTCCTCTTCATCAAATCCGAGAAATTTAATAGGATCCGTCAGTTCCTCGGGCAGCCCGAAAATCTCCTTATTCTGTCCATGACCGCTTTCGTTTTTCATTCCCTGATATACAAGCTCAATATCATTCAGCTCTGTACCGCATCGCTGACAATTAGTATCATTACTGCTGTTGCTGAAATGGCAAACAGGACATATCCTCACACTCGCTTTTACAGCAGCAGTTGACTCCCACATTCTGCCTGTAGAATGGTATTCTGAATTTGCGCATTTATTCTCAGCGGCATAACACGCTCTGTGATGCGGCGTTCCACATTCAGGACAGACAACTATGTCGTCATCAGTGGTAAATTCTTTACCGCATACAGGACACTTTTCGCCGATATAATCCATACTCTGCCTCCTTTATATACATTACATTTTATATTATACCACTTTAGATGTAAAAAAATCAAGTATTTTAGCAGAATATAATAACAATAGCAAGAAAATTTCCAAAAAAAACAAAAATAGTATGGTAATTTGATCTTGAATGTGATATAATGAATTGAATAGCTTCTAAAGATTGGAGTGTAAGCTTAATGATATATAAAAGGGCAGAGCTGGGCGATAAAATAGGTTTTACGTCTATAATCGACGATAAATTCAAGTCCCGCTCCCTTGCAGTATATTTTCTCACTGAGCTTAGTGAGAAAACCGAGGCGGAATATAACCTCGCTACAAGTATACTCACCATGTCAAACAGCAGATTCAGGACCTATGCTGCTTTAAGTTCAAAACTTTCGGAACTTTACGGTGCAGGGCTGGGATCGGTATCACGTAAAAAGGGTGATGCACAGATACTCGGCATGAGAGCTTCATGGCTCGATAACAAGTATGCTATCGACGGCGAGGACATCGGCGGCGAAATGCGCGAGCTCATACACGACTGCCTGTTTGCGCCTAATGTCAGCAGCGGAGCTTTCGACAGTGACTCATTCGCTATCGTGCAGAAAGACCTGCTTGACCGCATCGACGGCGAACTTAACCAAAAACGCAGCTACGCTATCTATAAGGCTTCTAAGCTCGCTTTTAAGGGCGAACCTGCGGAATGCTCAGGCTACGGCAGCCGCGAGACAGCTTCGGCGGTTACTCCCGAAGATGCTTTCAAGGCGTATCAGGAGCTCCTCAGAACTGCTCAGATAGAGATATATTACGTTTCTCCTCAGGAGGACGATTCATTCGCAGAAATGTTCCGCGAAAGCTTCGGCAGTATAAAGCGCGAGCCTAAGACTGTGAATGTCCGAAATCACAGTCCGCTGAAATCCGAGCCCGTCACCGTTTCCGAGGAATTCGACGTTAATCAGAGCAAAATGGTCATGTTCTATAAAACGGATTCAGATGATAAATATGCGCTGAAAATGCTCAGTATCATTCTCGGCGAAATGCCGTTCTCAAAGCTCTTCCTCAATGTACGCGAAAAGTTGAGCCTTTGCTATTACTGTTCAAGTACATCTATCTCTACAAAGGGCGCTTTTATGGTGGACAGCGGCGTTGAGCGCAGTAACATTGAAAAGGCAAGGAAAGAGATCACAGCTCAGCTCGATGAAATAAAAAAAGGAAATATTTCTGACAGCGAGATCGAGTGCTCACTTATGGCTCTTGACAACGCCGTGCTACAGATAACGGATTCCCCTTCGGGATATATCGGCTGGTTCTTTGAATGCTTCACCGACGGCAAGATAATCTCACCTGCGGAACATTTTGAAGAATTCCGCAGCGTTACAAAAGAACGCATCATAGCGGCTGCTGATTCTCTCAAACCCGACTGCGTTTACCTTATGCTCAACAAGGAGGTGCAGAAATAATGGAAAAAGAAATTCTTTCCAGTGCCCGTACAGGCGACAGCTGCATCCATGTCAAACACAGCAGCGGTCTTGATATATATATTTGCGAAATGAACGGCTTCAGCAGCATCGAAGCTCTTTTCGGTACTAAATACGGCTCGATCAATACCATGTTCAAGACCGCAGCCGATACCGAATATACCTGCGTTCCCGAGGGTATTGCCCATTTTCTCGAACATAAGCTCTTCGAGAACGAAGACTGCAAGGTATTCGAGCTTTATGCCCAGACAGGAGCTTCAGGAAATGCTCTTACTTCCTTCGACAGGACCTGCTACCTTTTCAGCTGCTCGAAAAACTATGAGGAAAATCTCAGGATATTGCTGAATTTCGTTCAGGAACCTTACTTCACAAAGGAAAATGTTGATAAGGAAATGGGGATCATCGGTCAGGAGATCAAAATGACCAATGACAACCCCGAATGGCGCGTATTCTTCAATATGATGAAAGGTATGTACCATGCTCACCCAGTAAAGAACGATATTGCAGGCAGTGTGGAAAGTATTGCAAAGATCGATGCCGATCTCCTGTACAAATGCTACGATACCTTCTATAACCTTAACAACATGGTGCTCTCTATCGCCGGAAATATCAGCGCCGAAAAGGTACTCGAAATATGTGATGAGTGCCTGCACCCTTGTGAGGACAAAGGTCTTGAATGCGTTTTCCCCGATGAACCCGACGAGATCGTTGAAGCAGAAGTGCGCGAAGAACTTCCTGTCGGCGCTTCTATATTCAACCTCGGCTATAAATGTACGGCAAGAAGCGGAAAAGAACGCCTTAAAGATATCCTTGCGGCTTCCACAGCTACTTCACTGCTGACCGATCCCGCTCTCCCATTGTGTGAAAAGCTCCTGAAAGACGGCGTGATAAATTCTACCTTCGGCGGCGAGGTCTTCTACGGAGACAGCTACTTTGCAGTTATTTTCTCGGGCGAATCCGATTCACCCGAGCTAATACGCGATTCTCTGTTCAACGAGATCGACAGGCTTCTCAGCGAAGGTATCAACGAAAAGGATTTTCAACGCATCAAAAAGTCCTCATACGGTATGCTCGTAACAGAGCTAAACAACGTTGAGGCTGTCGCTAACCTCATGCTCAGCGCATACATGGAAAACGTATCACCGTATGACACTATAGAAGTACTGTCGGAACTGACAAGCACCGACGTTATCAACTATATGCGCAGAGAACTGCGCCGTGACAGAAGTGTTCTGTCTATTATCGAAAAGGAGAAGAAATAATTCATGGATACTCAGACACTTTTGCCGCCACACGAAATACAATTCCCGAACCTTGGCTGGAAATTTACCATCGATCCCACAGCCTTCTCTATCGGCAGCATCAATATCCAGTGGTACGGCATAATAATCACTCTCGGTCTTATACTCGCACTTGTGTACTGTCTCCCGAAAATGAAACGCTTCGGTCTCGACTCGGACAGGACTATCGATGTCGTTATCGGCGGCGTTATCGGCGGTATCGTCGGCGCAAGAGTCTACTATGTGGCAATGCGCTGGGATGAATACAAGGGCGACTGGAAAGAGATAATTAACACCCGTAACGGCGGTCTTGCAATTTACGGTGGTCTTATAGGAGCCGTCCTTGTGGCGCTCCTGCTGTGTAAAATAAAAAAAGTCAGGATCCTGCCTATGCTTGATATCGCTGTTATCGGCTTCCTTATAGGTCAGGGCGTAGGCCGCTGGGGCAACTTCTTCAATCAGGAAGCCTTCGGTACAAACACCGATTCTCTCTTCGCAATGACAGGCGGAACTATCCAGCGTACTATCAACGACAGTATGCAGATAGGCGGCGACCTCTATCAGAACGGAATGGAAATGCTCTGGGACAAGCCTGTACACCCATGCTTTCTGTATGAATCGGTATGGTGTCTGCTCGGCTTCGTTATCCTCGCATTCTGGTCAAAACGCAGAAAATACGATGGACAGCTCCTTCTCATGTATCTTGCATGGTACGGCGCTGAGCGCTTCATAGTGGAGGGACTCCGCACAGACAGCCTTATGCTCGGTAATATCCGTATTTCTCAGGCGCTTTCTGCTGTGATATTCGTAACATCTGTAATACTCCAGATAGTCTTCTTCATGAAGAGAAAAAGCGATCCCGATTGCTTCGAGCTGTATGTAAATACTGAAGAATCTCACCACCTTATCGCCGAAAGCCGCAGAAAACGCATCGGCATTTCATCAGAAGATGCAAAGATCGGCGGCGATGACGATAACGACGATGAATTCGATATACTAAACGATGACGACGATGATGACATCTATAATGATGATGACATCTATAATGATGATGACATTGATCTTGATGACGACGACGATGACATCTATCTCGACGACGAGGACGAAGCTCCTTCCACAGCTTCATCAAACACCACAAACACTGATACTAAGGACGAAAAGTCCGACATCAACAAGGAGGATAAATAAATGGCACAGTTAATTGACGGAAAAGCAGTTTCCGCAGCAGTAAAAGCAGAGGTCGCTGAAGAAGCAGCAAGACTCAAGGACGAAAAGGGTCTGAAGGTAGGTCTTGCAGTAGTTATTGTCGGAAACGATCCCGCTTCAAGAGTTTACGTAAACAACAAGAAAAAGGCTTGTGAGGCTGTCGGCTTCCAGTCATTCGAGTACGCACTCGACGAGACAACTACTCAGGAACAGCTCCTTGATCTCGTAAACGTTCTCAACCGCGATGACAGAGTAAACGGCATTCTTGTACAGCTCCCACTCCCGAAGCACATCGATGAAAAGGCTATAATCAACGCTATATCCCCTGATAAGGACGTTGACGCATTCCACCCGATCAATGTGGGCAAGATCATGATCGGAGAGTACTCATTCCTCCCATGCACTCCCGCAGGCGTAATGAGACTCATCGAAAGCACAGGTACTGACATTACAGGTAAGCAGTGCGTTGTTATCGGCAGAAGCAACATCGTCGGCAAGCCGCAGGCAATGCTCCTTCTCCAGAAAAACGGTACCGTAACGATCTGCCACTCAAAGACAAAAAACCTTAAAGAAATTTGTCTCGGCGCTGATATACTGGTAGTTGCTATTGGAAAAGCAAATTTTGTCACAGGTGATATGATAAAGGAAGGCGCTGTAGTTATCGATGTCGGTATGAATCGCCTTGAAAACGGAAAGCTGTGCGGTGATGTTGAGTTTGAATCCGCCGAAAAGAAGGCTTCTTATATAACTCCTGTTCCGGGCGGCGTTGGTCCTATGACTATTGCAATGCTCATGAAGAACACCCTCACAGCTGCAAAGCAGCAAGCCGGCATAGAATAAAACATTCAAGGGCTGTCAATATAAGATAGCCCTTAATCTATGGATCAGCTCATTTTTCTCTGAACAGTACAAAAATACATATTGACTAATGGTCATTCAGATGATATAATTGATTTGCGAATTTTGTCGTAAGACAACCTGAAAGGACAGTGTTTATATGGAAAACAATTCAAAATCTTCCTCCGCAAGAGGCGGCTTCGGTTCAAAGATAGGCTTTGTACTGGCTGCGTCAGGCTCTGCGGTAGGTCTGGGAAATATTTGGCGTTTCCCCTATCTCGCTGCTAAATACGGCGGCGGTTTCTTCCTGTTAGTTTATATAATCTTTGCTATCACATTCGGTTTCGCACTTATGCTCACCGAGATCGCTATTGGCAGACGTACAGGAAAAAGTGTTATCGGCGCTTACAAAACGGTAGACGACAGATTTGCTCCGCTGGGATTGCTCGCAGCTGTTATTCCTGCATTGATACTCCCTTACTACTGCGTTATCGGCGGCTGGGTACTGAAGTATATGAGCGTATTCGTAACAGGCGACGGCAAGTATGTTTCAGAGGCTACATTCACTACAGGCTCAGATCCCGAAACAGAGCTTACGTTCTTTGAACACTTCATCGGTCTGCTTGGTCAGCCTACTGTATTCTTCATTATTTTCGTTATCCTCGCATCTGTTGCAGTATTCCTCGGCGTTGAAAAGGGCATCGAAAAGGTGAGCAAGTTCCTCATGCCTGTTCTGCTGTTACTTATAATCGGTATCGCAGTTTATACCCTCACCCTTGACGGTGCAGGCGAAGGTCTTAAATACTACCTGCTTCCGAATTTCGATGATTTCTCAGCTGAAAAGCTCCTGAAGACCATTGCAGCTGCCTGCGGTCAGCTCTTCTACTCAATGTCAATTGCAATGGGTATCATGGTAACTTACGGTTCATATATGCGCAAGGACGACTCTCTGGAAAGCTCTGTCCGCCAGATAGAGGTTTTCGATACTTTAGTCGCTATCCTTGCAGGACTTATAATCGTTCCTGCTGTATTCGTATTCTCGGGCGGAGATAAAGAAGCCCTCAATTCAGCAGGTCCGGGACTCATGTTCATCACTCTGCCAAAGGTATTTGCTGATATGCCTGCCGGTCAGTTCATCGGAGCAGCCTTCTTTATACTTGTAGCGCTTGCTGCTCTTACTTCTTCGATATCACTCATGGAAACCGTTGTCGCTGTTGTTATCGAAAAATTCAAGCTCAGCCGCGCTATAAGCTGCATCGTAGTAATCATAATAACATTTATACTCGGAATGCTCTCGGTTCTCGGATACAGCGTATGCTCCGACTTCACGATATTCAAGATGCAGATACTTGATTTCTTCGATTTCATCACAAACAACCTGATGATGCCTGTACTTGCTCTGCTCACCTGTATTCTTATCGGCTATGTTGCCAAAACAAAGTACATCGAAGAAGAAGTAATGCTTGGTGAAAAACGCTTTCGTTCAAAGCTTCTGTACAATGTGATGATAAAGTATTTCTGCCCGATTTGTATGATAATGATACTCATTACGCCTTTCGTTACAGATATTTAACTAACAGCTCCCTGATTTTATCAGGGAGCTCAGTCTGTCGAAAAAGTCCTTATACCAATGAATGGGATTCCAAAGGGACTGTGTTCCTTTGGCAGAGTCCAGAGGCAGCGCCTCTGGTGGGGTGTGGGGCAAGCTTAACAAGCCCGTCCCCTTTGTCGCTGCGCGACATCTCCCCACACTGTGGGGAGTAACCCCACATATAGCCTCAAAGCGCTTCGCAAAGGGTGAATTGAAAAACAGT